>Ga0209164_1001328_pt1 | contig 33089 bp, 33 predicted proteins | sample MTBNYHSulfiMetaG_FD_187458 | JGI IMG/M metagenome (GOLD analysis project Ga0209164, IMG submission 187458) | Enrichment culture microbial communities from rom New York Harbor, USA that are MTBE-degrading - MTBE-NYH (New York Harbor Sulfidogenic)... | ecosystem: Environmental > Aquatic > Marine >... | reverse complement strand
CGTCGGAAAGCATGGCCTTGCGCATATGCTCGTAGTCGCGGTACAAGAACGGAATGGCCGTGATCTCATACGCCTCTCCCCCCTTTATGAAGGCGAGGGTGTTGATGCCACCATAGACGAGCTCGAGATCCCCGGTCTTCATCTGGGCGAACATTTCCTGGATTCCACCCAACTGGCTGTTGGGATACACATTCACGGTGATTCGCCCGCCGGACTTTTCCTTCACCAGATCGGCGAACAGCAACGCTCCCTTGTGGGTCGGATGTTCGGCATCCCGGATATGTCCGAGTTTGATAGTCATTGCCTTCTCAGTTTGAGCTTGGGCAAACACCATCGTCATAGCGATGGCAACCATGCAGATGACAAGAAGTAGTCTTTTCATCTCAATTCCTCCTTAGTGATATTGTCTGCATCAGATCATGTGATCCTGATGTTCAGAACTCCAGTTGATGACGTCCTTGAAGTGCTGTTTGAGGCAATCGTGGACTTGGGACGGATCATGCGAGCGCAACATGGTGATCAGGTCGCGGTGCAAGGCGATGAACTCGACATAGTTGCTGGTCTTGTACCGTTTCATGACCGTCAGGAAGCGTTGGAACGTGGAGAACATACCGATCAGACTCTCCAACAGGTTGTTGTTCAGCTTCGCGTACAGCTTCTGGTGGAACAGGGTGTGGGTCTTGACCAATTCCTCCTCGGAGAGGTTGTCGTCGACTTGTCGTTGCATGCGCTCCAACAACAGCTCCAATTCCCTGTAGTCGTCTTCGGTCAGGATTTCCATGGATTTCTTGAGGAACGATTCCTCCAACGCCATGCGCACATCGATGATCTGCCGGAAATCGTCGACATGGATCTTCAGGTTATAGCTGAGGTTCTCGACCATCGCCTCATAATTGAAATCCCTGATATATCGTCCCTTCCCTTGGGCGGTGACGATGATACCAAGTGCCTCGAGCGACCGGAAGGCTTCCCTGATCGATGCCCGGCTGATGCCCAAGGTTCCCGAGAGCTCGGTTTCCGAGGGTAGCAAGTCCCCCGCCTTGAGGTTGTTGTCCAGGATGTAGAGCTTAATGCTTTGCAAGGCGGTTTCGGAAATCTTGTCATGGGTAATCCGCTGCATGCCATTGCCATATTCCTTGGAAATCATGCCCTGGCCTCCTTTCGTTCATATAGGGTTGTCCCTGCGAGCACAGTCTGTTCGATGTCCAGTGCGACATTCGGTCCGGTGGTGGTGAACAACACCAGATCCGCCCTGGAGCCTACACGTATCGCCTGGTTGCCATCCCCAAGACCGAGCAGCCTCTCGGGGTTGCCGGTAGCCAACGCGACCGATTGTGCCAGTGGGATGCCCGCAGCAGCGGCGAACCTGGGGATGCAGGTGTCCAGCAAATGCCCGGCTCCGGCAAGGAACGGGGTATCGGCAAGACCCAAATGCCCATCAGGATACACCTCGACAGCGATATTGCCCCACTTGTAGCGCCCGGGGCCGTATCCACCAAGGAAGGCGACATCGCTTACCAACACGATGCGGTCCAATCCCTTGGCTTTGGAAAAGACCTTCAGCACGCTGTCCGGCAGATGGTATCCGTCAGCGATAATGCCCGCCCAGACATGCTCATCCGCCAATTGTTCCCACAGGTAATTCCTCAATCGGGGAAGCATTGCATGGCTTCCGTTGCCCAAGTGCGTGGAAAGCGTTGCACCTGCGTCCAGCGCCTCCCGAATCTGCTCGGGTGTGGCACCCGTGTGCCCGATCGAGACGACGATACCTTTCGAAACCGCATACGAGATGAACGGAATCGCCCCGGAACGTTCCGGGGCCAACGTGACCACACGCAACAGATTGTTGGAGGCTTCCATCCATTCGTCCAATTCCTCGATCGACGGATCGCGGACAAAAGACTTGTCATGGGCACCGCGGGGACCATCTTCAGCCGAGATATAGGGACCTTCGATATGGATGCCGGGAATCGCTGCCGCAACCAGTGGCCGTTCCCGCACTGCCCTGGCGATGGTTTCCAGATTCTGACAGATCCGCTCCTGGCTGTTGGTGATGATCGTTGGAACATGGCGCGTCGTTCCCGATGGGGCGAGGTTTCGGACCATGTGTTCGACGTCTGCAACGGTTAGCCCCGCGCTACTATAATCCAGTCCCTTGTACCCATTTACTTGCACATCGAAAAACCCAGGGCTGACGAAGGGAAGGTCCGCCTCTTGTGGAATGGGTTGCTTGGCAACAATCATCCCCTTCTCCACCGTAATACGAACGGGTTGGTTTTCAAATATGTCGATTCCCTTCAGTATCATGTCCCACTCCTGTCAGCTTGTTGAATATCAGTTGTCTGACAAGTTGAAGTTTACCATGAAATTCCCCCGTGTCAAGAGAAATTTCCAATGGTACCTGGCACGCGTTTACGGTTTTGTATACAAACGTTGTATTCGGTACCTGGCACCGCGGTTGCTTGGTTGTTGCAATGGGGTTATGCAAATAAGGGACAGCCGTGCCCGACTATCCCTATCTGGTGAAACTACTACGTTGGAAGCAAATCAACAATTGTTACGCAAATGGTAACGCAGCTGGTATCGACCGATGATTTTGTATTCAATTATCAACTTTGGAACCTGGTACCAATAGAATTTTCATTGGAGCCTTGGACCGGTCGAGCGCCGTATCGAATGCGTCTTGGAGGCGGTCCATGGGAAACGTATGGGTGACCAACCGTTCCAGGTCCAGCTCCTTGGCGACATCGAGGGCAATCGGGAAATCCCAACAGTACCCCTGCGCACCCTGCACACGGATTTCATGAGAAACAAACCTGGTCACTGGAATGCTGATCTCGGTCTGCTCGAAAATCCCCACCATCGTCGCCAATCCACCCTTGCGCAGCCACATCATGGCCTGCACGAAGGTTTCTTGCCGTCCGACGCATTCGAACGTCCGGTCCACACCGGCAGAACCACCGAACTCGCGGATCTGTTGCTCGACATCGTCCTTCATGGCATTGATCGTATGGCTGGCACCGAAAGCCCGGGCCAGGTCCAAACGGTTATCGACTGTATCGACCACAGCGATCCTACTGACCCCGGAGCGTCGGCACATGGCAGCTACCAACACGCCGATAGCGCCGGCCCCGATAATCACCATCGACTGACCCAGGGAGATATCGGCCCGCCGCACGGCATGGGTAGCCACAGCAAGCGGCTCGATCAGAGCTCCAGCTTCGAACGAGAGGTCGGCTGGCAAGGCGAAGACATGGTCGCTTTCGGCCACCACATGGTCTGCCATGGCACCATCGCCATTGCGATAGAGGAACGTGATATGCTCGCAATAACTATAGCTTCCACTGCGGCATTCTTCACACACACCGCAGGTGATGCACGGCTCAACGGTCACACGATCCCCGATTTTCCACCGGGAGACACTGTTGCCAACCTCGGTTACGACTCCCGAAAATTCGTGGCCTACTGTCGCCGGCAGTTTGCAGAAGGGATGCATCCCCTTGAAGATGTGCAAATCGGATCCACAGATGGCACTTGCCTTGACGGCAATACGCACCTGGGTCGCAGACAACGCGACAACCGGCCTCACGATGTAATCGACGACACCTGGGGACACCACTCTTCCAAGCCTGTTCATCTGTTGCATACCCTGTCCTACAAATCCCAATAGATCGAGGCGCCACGATGGGCCGATGAGGTCATCTTGCGATACAACGCCAGGTATCCGCTCGCCGGTTTCACAATCGGCTGCCATCCTTGCCTGCGTTTCTCGAATTCCTGTTCGCTGACATCGACCATGAGTGAGCGGTGTTCAATATCGATATGTATCATATCGCCCGTGCGAATGAATGCGATCGGACCACCATCGAAGGCCTCGGGGCTCACATGTCCTATCGCCAAGCCTCCGGTCGCGCCGGAAAACCGACCGTCGGAAACCAAGGCGATGGTCGAACCCATCTTTTTGCCGAGAACGGCTGCCATGAAGGTCTCCATGTGGGGCATGCCGGGGGATCCTTTCGGCCCCTCGTAGCGGATCACAACCACATCGCCGGCGACAATCTCGTCATCGAGCATGGCATGCCAGGCATCATCCTGCGATTCGTACACTTTCGCCGGTCCGGAGAAGGACCACAAGCCACGCGGAATCGCCGCGAACTTCACGATACAACTTTCGGGAGCGATATTGCCATTGAGCACTGCAAGACCGCCATGGGCATGTATCGGCTCGTCACAGGTGTGGATCACATCGGGGTCGGTCGACCGTCTGCCCAATGCCATGTCCTCGACAGTACCGAACATACCCTTCGCGGTTCCAATGATCTTGCCGGAGGCAAGCATTTCGCCCACGACCGCATTGAGCCCACCGGCGCGATCGAACTCCTCCATAGTGTAGGTCTTGTGGTTGGGATAGATCGCGCTGATCCAGGGAACGACAGCGCTGATATCGTCGAAGAACTTGGGATCGATATCGATACCGGCCATATGGGCCATCGCAGGGATATGGAGGATGGAGTTGGTCGAACCACCGGTGGCCATCATATAGCGGACCACATTCTCGAAATTGTCCTTGGTAATACGATCCAGCGGCCGAACCTGTTCGCGCACCAATTCAACGATCTTGCGGGCGGCCTCCTTGGCCAGCTTGTGCCATTCTTCGGTTTGGCTCCGCACACTCGCGTTGCCGAATGGAGAGAGTCCAAGGATCTCGGCAGTTGCACACATGGTGTTGGCGGTTCCCATGAACGGACAGGCACCGGGGGTCGGGCATGCATTGCGCACGATCCCCTTGTAGTCCTCTTGGGACATTTGACCGCCCATATAGGCCGCGTAGGCCTGCTTGGTATGGGTAAGTGTCAGCATTTCGCCATCGTAATGCCCTGCGGCCATGTAGCCGCCGGTGAACATGACAGTTGGGATATTGACCTGCATGGCACCCATGATCATGCCCGGGACCACCTTGTCGCACGTAGAGAGCAACAGCATGCCCTCGAGCATATTCAATTCGGCAAGGGTCTCCACCTCGGTGGAAACCAAATCGCGCGCCGGAAGCGTGTAGCGGTCGCCCGGGGTATTGGAACAGATACCGTCGCAAATTCCCGAAGCCGGCAATTCAAGCGCGAGGGCGCCGGCATCGTATATCTCCTGCTTCAATTCGGCGATCACATCCTTGAAGGGAAAATGGCCGGGATTCATTTCGTTCCATGAGTTGATGATACCGATCACCGGACGTTTCGCATCGTCCTCGGTGACTCCCATTGCATACAACAGCGCGTTGCGGTGGTCGAGCGATTCTTCATTCCATTGCCGAATCATGAGATTCCTCCTATACCAAGCATCCACAGCCGGACCAGCATATGTTCTTCCGGTACATCCTCGGACACATTCGTCATATTCTACCAGCAGGATAAAAATCCTGCATCATATAAACCAAATTTTTTACAGTTCCTCACCAATTCGCACGATACCTTTGCGGATGATGACGTTGGCGAACCGTGCCGATTCGCCGGTGACCACGATGGCATATGCGCGTGCCGCACGGTCGTAGAAATCCTGCCGGTCCAGCAAACCGATATTCGTGGGCTTGCCGTTGTAGGTATCCAGTATCCGCTGGTAATCGCCCAGGATGTTTCCTGTATAGTCAGAATCGGAGGGGATGCGCATCATCTGCACAGGATGCTCCACCAGATAGTCGATCGGCAGATGGTACAGCACAGCATGCAACAGCGGTTCGATCGTCGTTCCCTGGTAGGCGATCAAACGTTTGGCGTTCGAGGATGCTGGAAAATTGCGGTCGGAAAAAACTATCTCGTCCCCGTGCCCCATACACATGAGCACAGTCATCAGTTCGGGAGAGAGCAGCGGGTTCAAATGTTTCAAGACCATGGTGGTTCCTTCCTCTAGACTTCAATACGTTCCGGTATGTTCCTGTAACTGGCAATGTCCTTCCGATCGTCTACATGAGCAGGTTCGGGATTGTCATGACCAAAGCAGGCACGTAGGTGATCAACATCAGAACGCCGATCATCACGATCAAAAATGGGATGAAAGCCTTCACCACATAACTTATCGAGCATTTGGCTATTCCACACGATACGAAAAGACAGACTCCCACCGGCGGAGTGAACAATCCGATTGCCAGGTTGACGACCATAATTACCCCGAAGTGGACCGGGTCGATACCTATGCTGGTTACTATCGGCAACAATATCGGTGTGAAGATGATTACCGCCGGACTCAGGTCGAGCCAGGTTCCGACGAAGAGGAGCAATGCGTTGATGATCAGCAACAACGCAAATTTGTTGGTGGTGATTCCGGTGATGAATCCTCCGATCATACCGGGGACGCCCTGCTGGGCGAACAGCCATGCCAAAGAGGATGCGGTGGCGATCATGAGGGCGACCTGGCCTGTGGTCAAGGCAACTTCGGCCAACATTTTCGGAATATCCCTGAACTTCAGTTCCTTGTAATAGAACTTTCCGAGCAGGAATGAATACAACGCTGCGATACCGGCGGCTTCCGTCGGGGTAAAGACGCCACCGACAATACCTCCCAGAATGATGATCACTGTCAGCAAGGCAGGTATACCTTTCAGGGTGATGATGATGCTCTTCTTTATACCTACGAACGCATCGCGTGGATAATCCCTTCTATGGGAAATGATACCCGAAATGATCATGAGCACGATTCCGGTCAAAACTCCGGGTACGATGCCCCCAAGGAACAGTTTTCCTATCGAGGCACCCGAGGATGCACCATAGACAACCATGGGGATAGATGGTGGAATCATGACTCCGATGGTGGAGGAGGTGGCGGTGACCGCGACGGAAAAGTCCTTGTCGAATCCACGCTCCTCCATGGCTGGAATCAGAATCGCACCGACAGACGAGGTGTCGGAAGCCGCCGAACCGGTGATACCGGCGAACAACATGCTCGCGACGATATTGATATAGGCCAGCCCACCCTTGAAATAACCGACCATTACCCGCGACATGGAAATCAAGTCGTTGGTGATGCCTCCAAGTGCCATGAACCGACCGCACAGGATAAACAGCGGCACCGCGATAAGGGTAAACGTGTCCATGCCGGTGAACATGCGTTGGACGAACACCATCATCGGGACGTCCTGCGTATAGGCGATGCCACCGACAGTGGCCAAGGCGGTACAAATGGCGATGGGGACATTGAACACCATCAAGCCGATCATTATGACAAATACGATTGCTGCTATCATGTCCTCACCTTCCCTGCACGATGTTCGATTCGACAACGTTTTGCGATCGTCCGTGCATCACATGCTTGAGCATCTCGTGAAAACCCAATATGAGGTAGAGTACCCCACTGATCGGAAGCACCATATAGATATATTGCATCTTCACACGCATGATCGGTGATTTCTGACGACCCACAATCCCCAACAACTTGAACCCATAATAGGCAAGGAGGGCTGCGAAGAAGATTTGCATGGCGTAGACGAATATCCTGTTCACGAATTGGTTCTTTGGCTTCATCTTGCTTTCAAAGTAGTCGATTCCGAGGTGCATCTTGCGATGCATGGTCAACACACTCCCTAAAAAGCAGTACCAGATAAAGGTGAAACGGGCGAATTCATCTGTCCAGGAAAACGGGACCTTGAAGAATATACGGGTAAAGATCTGCATGAGAACCGTCACAATCAACAGCACGCCTACGATACGCACAATGTACTCGACTATGTAGTCATAGAGGACATGGATGAACTTGTCCATTTCCCAACTCCTTTGGATTTGAAAAAGGGGATAGGGCTTACACCCCATCCCCTCCTCCGTGGGCAATTACTTCAAGAATGCGTCGATGATGTCGCCACCGATCTCGTCCCGGTACTGGGCATAGATGGGAGCAACAGCTGCTGTGAATGTGGACTTGTCTGGAATCTCGTTGACCTGCATGCCCAATTCCTTCAACTGTGCGATTGTAGCGGCTTCGTTGTCGGAATCAAGCTTGGTCGCATAGGCGCCGGCTTCCTTTCCTGCTGCAACAAGCACTTGCTGTATATCGCCAGGAAGTTTGTCGAAATACTTCTTGTCGAACGCAATGATGTTGGGTGTGATATTGTGGGCGGTGAGGGAAACGTATTTGGTGACTTCGTACTCCTTCTGGGAGACGATGATACCAACCGAGTTCTCGGCACCATCAACGACACCTGTCTGCAGGGCCATGTAACGTTCGGCGGCAGAAAGGGGAACTGGCACAGCACCCATGAGTTCAAATGTCCTGGTCATGATCGGACTTTCCATGACGCGAACCTTCATACCATTGAAATCGCTTGCAACCTTAACTGGATTGCGGGAGTTGTACAAGTTTCTGGGAGCTCTGATCATCCAACCCAAAACCTTCAACCCTGTCGTTTCCTCCAGGGAAGCGGATAGCTTGGCATCGAGGCCGGCATCGAGGACACTCTGCAAGTGCTCGACACTCTTCGAGAGGTACGGCAGGTCGAATGCCATGAACTTGGAATCGAAACCTGAGAGTACCGCAGTATTGATTTCAGCAGCTTGGAGACTTCCCATCTGCATCTGTTCGATATAGTCGCGGTGGGCTCCCAGCTGCGCACTGTCGAAAACCTGGACATCGACACGACCATCGGTCCTCTCTTCGACAATCTTTTCAAAGAAATAGAATGCTTTCACACAATTGTCTTCAGGGTTGGATGGCGTGGCCATCTTGATGACATATTGTCCCTTCGCATCTGCTGCGGGGGCTTCTTTTCCGCCTTGGGCGAATACCATGGTCGAAAAAAGACCGAGAACCAGTAAAAACACGAGCGTTTTTTTCATTTTCTTCTCCTTTTGTGATTCGTGAAATCCAAAACTCCACTTCCGGGAACCTACATGTGTTACTACATGTTTGCATACAGCATACCATAGGTTTCTGTTTTGGCAACAGTTTTTTTCGTGAAATGGTGGCAGAAGAGTGAAATCGGCGTCGTATGCTTTATATTTATTTATATATAATGTTTTTATCAACATGACAACTAAAGAAATAGATTTGATTCCCGTATCTTGCGGGCTGGCATCACATGAAAATTCCGACGCCTCCACCACTTCCGATGGCTCCCCTTGCTGTGGCCTCAGGTAATAATTCGGTATTTTTTATTGACTTTTCGAATTTTCAATGCAAGAGTATTAACAACAGGTATGCTACAGGTGGTATCATGCCTACTGCACGAATTTTGTTCGACATATATACACGACAATAACAGCTGGAGGCTTGCACATGTGGGAAATGGTAAACAATAGACGGATTTTGTTCGGGGAAGGGAAAATCGACGAGATCCCCGCCATATTGGAATGGTATGGACTGAAAAAGGTCTTTTTCGCTTGCTTCAACGCAAATCCGTCGATCCGGGAGCGCGTATGCGCCGGGCTGGAAGCGAAAGGCATTGGATACGTGCTCTACCAGAAGATCAAGGGCGAACCCGACTTGCATGTGATCAACGAGGGGCGCGACCTCTATGTCGGAAGCGCGTGCGATTGTACCCTCGCAATCGGTGGGGGCAGTGTCATAGATGCAGCCAAGGCGATAGGCATGATGGCTACCAATGGCGGACTTGTCGAGGATTACCAGATGCATGGTCGGCAGGTAACCAAACTTCCGCCGTTCTTCATAGCTGTTCCGACCACCGCGGGAACCGGTGCCGAGGCCACAAAGGTTTCGGTTGTCAAGAACAACTACAACGGGCTCAAGAAAAGCCTGTACCACACCACCATGATCGCAGATATCGTCATACTCGATCCGTCTGTCACGATCGGCCTCCCCAAACGACTGACCGCCGCCACAGGGATGGATGCCCTCAGCCATGCGATCGAATCGTATGTATCGCTCAACGCGACCCCCATATCCGAAATGAACGGGCTGCAGGCGATCCGGTTGATCTCCAAGTCCCTGGTCAAGGCATGCGAAGATTCCGACAACCTGGAAGCCAGGGGCGACCTGTTGGTTGCCAGCTACTTCGGAGGATGCGCGATTTCGGCCGGTATCGGTATAGCCCATATCATGGCGCAACCGATAGGGGCCATGTATGACATTCCCCATGGCGACGCCTGCTCGATATTCCTTCCCTTGGCCATGGAGTTCAACCTCGGCCATGCCACGAAGAAATATGCGCAGATAGCCGAAGCTCTGGGAGTAGCCGAACAGGGTGCAACCGACGGGGAAAATGCGCAAAAGGCTATCGACGAGGTCAAGCGGATTCGCTCTGCAATCGGTGCCCCCGCTTCGCTGAAACCCTATCTGAAGGGTACGTCGACCGATATGGAGCATATGCTCGATACCGTGAAGCGGACCACCGGTCATATCACCTGCAATCCACGCCCAGTCGATGCGAATGTATACCAGCAGATATTCAATCTTGCATTATAGCGCACTGCGCGGTAGTTTTCAGAGAGGAGCGAACCAGAGTGGCCAACACCAAACTGTTGTACGAACAAGTCTATGACACTATAAAGACCAGAATTCTCTCCGGCTCGTACCTGGACGGCGAGCTGCTCCCATCTGAACGCGAGATCGGCGAGCAGCACCGTGTCGACCGGACAACAGTGCGCAAGGCATTGCAAATGCTGGTCGACGATCGTCTTGTGGTCAAGCTTGCAGGTATCGGAACCAAGGTGGTGCGCGATGGAGGTGCCTCCGTTCTTGCAGAGGCAGAGCGGCCATTGCAGTCCCGAAAGAAAGCCCATGGCACGATTGGATTTTTCCTCCCGCCATCTGTCCACCGTACAGACCGCATCAGCCAGCCGTTCTATTCCACCCTCTTCTACCACACGGAAAAGGAATCGAGGGCCAAAGGCTATGCCTGCTTCTACTCCACACTCGATGAGAACGACGACTTCGAGAATATGCTCGAACGACAGCACTTCGATGGCATCATCTTTGTCAGCAACGCCGCCGACAAATTCATCCAGATGGCTTTGAGTGCGAAGATCCCCTGCGTTCTGGTGAACGAGTACAATCCCAGCATCCTCTCGTATCTGCCCGACAATGTGACGGGCATGATCAACATGTGCGATCATCTGGTTGAGCTGGGTCACCGAAAGTTTGCCCTGGTCACTGGAATCAGCACCTATCTGACTTCCCGTGAACGTATGATCGGCTGCACCTACTCGTTCCTCAAGAACCGGATCGCCGCCCCGTATATTGTCAGTTGCGATTGGGAACCGGATACCGCCTACCAGATAACCAAGGAACTGTTGACAAGTGTCGACGAACTGCCGACTGCGATTGTCGGATTCAACGACAATATCGCCATCGGGTGCCTCCGCGCCGCCAACGAACTGGGGCTCAGGGTTCCGCAGGACATATCGGTGGTTGGTTTCGACGATATCGAACAGAGCCGCTACTCGATACCTTCCCTCACCACCGTGCACAGCAGCATACGGGAGCTGGCCCTCGGTGCGATCCAAGGCCTTTTCTCCCAGATGCACGAACCCGACAACCTCAAGACCTTGAAAATCTATGTCCCCTGTTCACTCATGCTCCGGGAATCGGCCGCGGCACCTCCGTCGGCTACACCCCGGATTAAAGGATCTCCACAACCACAAGCCAAGGAAATGCAAGATGCGCAAGATTGATACACTGTTCCTCCGTTGTTCCCACTTCAACCCCACCGATGACGAACTGCGTCGTCTGGCTGCGTCGTATCCACAGCTCGATGTTACGGTGACCGACGAGCAGGCCTATACCGACGAGCAACTTGCCTCGGCTGAGATTATCGTGGGATTTCCCAAGGCCAAGGACTTGCCCAAGGCCAAGAACTTGCGCTGGTTGCAGACACCGAGTGCGGGTGTCGGCCCGTATGTCGACAGGAACCTGTACCAACACAGCGAATTCATGCTGACCTCGGCTGTCGGCACCTACGGACGGCAGATCGGGGACCATGTCATGGGCATGGTGATCGCTTTCAACCACCTCTTTCTCACCTATCATGATCAGATGAAGGAAAAACGCTGGGAACGCTACTTCTCCGTCACCGATTTATGGGAGAGTACGATTCTGCTCATCGGTCTCGGTGATATCGGTACCAATGTGGCCAAGCGGGCCAAAGCCCACGAGATGCATGTGGTGGCGATCAAACGCACACTCACTGACAAGCCCGAGTACGTGGACGAGCTGTATACCACCGACCGGTTGGACGAGATGCTTCCAAAAGCAGATTATGTGGTCTTGTGCACGGCCTCCACTCCCCAGACAGAAAACCTGATGGATGCCCGGCGGATCGGGCTTATGAAGAGGGGATCTTACCTGATCAATGTGGCCCGTGGATCCCTGGCCGACCAGGATGCGGTGATTGCGGCGCTCGAGAGCAAGCATTTGGCGGGTGCGGGGTTCGATGCGACCGAACCGGAACCGCTACCGAAGGATTCGAAGCTCTGGTCGCTTCCCAATGTGCTCATAACACCGCACTCTTCAGGACTCTCGCCCAGTGATCCACACAAGGTGTTCGATATCTTCTTTTCCAACCTTGGACAGTACCTGGGCGATAGGAATATGAGAAACCTGGTGGATTTCGATAGGAAGTACTAACGCAAGTACCTGGTACCGAATTTCGATTTTGTATACAAAACCCTCAATCGGTACCAGGCACGGCACATCGCCCATCGAATAGAAGCCGGGAGCACGTCCGTTCAGGAATCGCAACCCCCACAGGACTCCCCGGGCGATCAATAGAAATCAATACCCATTACTCCTTATTCACAACAAGCACATCGGGATTCTCAATGATAGCAATGCGGTAACCGGAGGGGGCGAGTTTGACTGCCTCGTCAAAGGCTGCCTTTACACTGGCAAACAGGCTAACATGTAAAATTTCGGCCAATTCCCTGGAAAGTCCTGTAGATACCACAAATACATTGATGTCTCGTATAAATGTAGCCAAGAATTGAACTGCCCATTGGTCGTCAACCACATCCTCTGTCGATAGATGTGTCAGTATAGCCTCAGGGGATGGAAATGCCGGCATCATCTTTTCAAACAATTTTGATCCTGACCCTTCCCTGCATTCCGCAAATAGAATTACCGTACCATTTTTTTTCAATATCGGCTTTTGCGTGGTCTTTACCACATTGCATCCAAAGAGAGCCTGATAAAAGTTTACCGAACCTGCATGTCCCCCATAGACCAGGGCAATATCCACTTCTTCCGGTACTGTTCGCATTGCGCTTCTTGAATAGATTTCAACAGCTTTCCTATGTGCCTTGACGACATCGCCTGCTGCAACAAAGATAATTTCTCCATCCCCACTCAGCACCACATTGATAATAAATGGATCCACCAATCTGGCGGCAGCTTCCATACCCTTTCTGGTTCCGCTCATTTCACAAGACCCCAATACTCCGCGGGGATACTCAATATTATGGAAACAATGGTTTTCATGAATTGTCTTTTGACTAGCTACGGCAGGGAGGATGCTTTTTGCACCACCGGTAAATCCTGCGAATGCATGAGACTTCACCATCCCGATAGTGATCACATGGTCTGCCTCCAATACCCTTTTATTGAGATAAATACTTGTACTTTCAGAAGTTTTCCCAGCCAATGCGAATGCCTCAGGATTTCTTGCTTCATTGTCAGCAACGTCATATGAATTCAGAATATAAGTACCAAGGATATTCTCCTTTTCCTGCTCCGTGGGGGGCCTATGGAGACCTGTTCCTATTGTGATGGCAATATCGGACTTGTCTATTCCCAATGTCTCCAATTGGGAGAGGAGCAAGGGTAGGATCCGTCTGGTTGGAGTTGGCCTTGTGGCATCATCCACTACAATGGCAACACGTTGGTTCGGGAGAATCCGCTCATTCAACTTTTTACATCCAATCGGGTTGTCAATTGCCTCTACAATCATGTGATCAGAGTAGATTTTGCTCTTATTGGAATCCTCGGGACGCACAAATCCTGCTATATGAGCGTCAGGAAGAACGATATCCTGCGACATTGAACCTGAATTTAAAGTAATATTCATTTTATCTTACTCCTACAACCCTAATAATCTGGGAAGAAACATGACGACTGAAGGCACATAAGTAATTAAAAGTAGTATGCTGATACTAGCGAGTATGAAAGGCGTCATGGCTTTAGTCAGCTTCTCCATTGGCAAGCCACTGATTATTGTTCCAGTAAATAGGGCAGCACCATATGGCGGGGTAATCAATCCTACAATAAGATTGAATCCGAATAGTACACCGAAGTGAATAGGTTCAATACCTATTTTCAATGCTATGGGAAACAATATTGGAGAAAGTATTAGAATAGCCGGAAGGCTATCCATCAGCATCCCCCAGATCAATAAGAAAACTGTAATGATCAAAAGAATTATGTTCTTGTTGTCACTTAAGGACAACAAGGCTTTGGAAATCATATTCGGAACCTGTTCGGTCGATAATATCCAACCAAAAATATTCGAGGCTCCTGAAAGCAATAGTATACTAGCGGCTACTATCACCGTATTGTAAAGTAATTTCCACATGTCACGAAAAGAGACCGTTTTCCGACCATAAACGATAACCAATAGCAGCCCATAGGCCACAGCAACGGCAGAGGCCTCGGTAGGAGTTACCAATCCACCGAGAATTCCACCAATGATAATCAAGGGCATCAACAAAAATGGTACAGCGGTCATGAATGATTTGAATTTTTCCTTCGAGGAAAGTTTTATATTCGAAACAGGAAATCCTTTTATTTTACCCATAACAAAAATTACTGTTATCTGGGCTAGCCCGACTAAGATTCCAGGAATTGCAGCCCCGATCAACAAGGCTCCTATGGAAGTGCCTGTAGTCGCACCAATAAGAACCATCATGATACTAGGAGGAATCAAGGGGCCTTGTATGGAGGAACTGATGGTGAGTGCAGTACTGAAAGGTTTGTTATAACCACCTTTCTCCATCATATCTATTTCCAAAATACCAAGTCCCGCAACATCAGCTATCGCAGAACCAGAACATCCCCCAAACAACATACTTGCCAGCACATTCACATATGCCAGTCCTCCACGGAATCTTCCAACCATAGCGTTGGTAAACTTCAGCAACCTTTCAGCTGTACCAGAAATCACCATGAGTTCTGCAGCCAGTATAAAAAACGGAATCGCCATTAGTGTGAATGTATCAATTCCAGTAAACATTCTATGTGCCAAAAGATACAATGGTTGTCCACTCATCAACAAATAGATAGCGCTGCTGAACAACATTGCAAACGATAACGGAGTTCCCGAAAACATCAAGATCGCAAACAAAAGCAACATGACGGACAATTCAATGCTCATTCACTTCCTCCTATTACTATTCCGTCAGAATCAGGAACTTTGTCGATGTAGGTTTTTCAACCTACGATACATACGTAAAATAATTTCAATAATCATGCAGGCTCCGCCCAGAGGTATTGCAAGATAAACCCAGGTGTATTTGATTCGCAGAGCTGGGGTACGGCCAATCGGCTTGTGTGTCATTATCTCCAATCCACCTGAAATCAACATGATGAGGACGGAAATCAAGAGAAGATCAATTACCAGATCCCAAATCGCCCTATACTTCGGATTCAACTTATCTATTAGAAAGGTCAGGGAAGGATGCTTCTCCTCCCTAAACGAGAGTGTGCTTCCCAGAAATACCATATATATCATCAGATACCGAGACAACTCGTCACTCCAGAAATATGGTGAAGACATTACGTACCTCGAGATGACTCCAAACATGACAATAACGAACATAAAAGCCAAACTCAAATTTGACAGTATCTCAACAACACGGATGTAAAGTGATTTTCCACTCCTCTCCATACTACCCCCTCTACAATAAGGAGTCGCGTATCCGACCCGCGCATACACGACTCCAAATATTGCTGTACCAAAAACGTCAGTTCTTTGCTTCTGCTTTGATCGAATCACTAACAGCATTGACCGATTTCAGGAAATCATCAACAAATTTCTCTCCCAATCGACCTTCCATGTACTTTCGAACATAGGGGATGGCAACATCTTGGAACTGTTTATATTCTGCGGGTGTCGGGTAATATACTTGCATTCCCTTTTCCACAAGCGTATCCACAGCCATTGCATCGAGAATCTGAGCCATTCCGTTGTAGACCATCTGGGCAACATAATCTGCCTCGATTACTGCCGCTCGCAAATCTTCAGGAAGTGATTGATACCATTTCTCATTGATCAATGTAGCGCCGACACCCATCACATGGTTGGAGACAGTTAGATATTTTTGGACTTCGAAGAAATTTTGGGCAATGATATTCTGGAACGTATTTTCTTCTCCATCAACCACGTTCGTCTGCAAACTGGTGTACAATTCCAAGAACGGAATGGGAACCGGACTTCCACCCATCGATTCGATAAGTTTCATGTGAGGAGTGATTTCCATAGTTCGAATCCGCAATCCCTTGACATCCGCAGGGGTTTTGATGGGCCTTGTGTTGTTTGTCAAATGTCGAGGTCCAAATGGCACCACATTCAACAATCTAATCCCAGTCTCCTTGATCAATTCATTATTCATTTCGGTCATGAAGGGATTTCCGACCACATCAAGGAATCTGGCCGCATGTTCGCGAGATGTGAAAAGAAATGGCATATCCACGATCTCCAACTTCGGGAAATAGAGGGAAGCCAGAACGCCGGAACTGATGTTTGTCATTTCAATCGTGCCGCGAGCTACCTGTTCTGTCGATGAGCGTTGATCTCCAATCTGCCCAGCCGGATACAATTCCACTTTGATCCTTCCACCAGTCAAACGCTCCAATTCTTGTTTGAATACAACAGCATATGCGCTCGTAGACTGCTTCATCGGATCAAACGGATCCGCCCAACTGAACTTCAAGGTATAGTTCTTTCCCGCATCCGCCGGTACAGCCGCGGGAGTCGCCGCTGGGGCTTGTGTCACTGCTGCCGGAGCAGCCTGAGTTTGTTCACCTTCTCCTCCTGCAAACAAAAGGCAGGACGATACAACCAACAAAATGATCGTAGCAAAAGCCATTCTTCTTTGTCTCATACAATTCTCCTTTTTATCTTTTCCTGCAATGCAGGAATGGATTCTCATCAAACAATACCCAATGTTTCCATTCTTTTCCTCACGATACTCATTTCCTCTGGAGTTCCTGGGGTAAGCGGCAACCTTGGCAAGCATTTTGGATACCCAACCATCGCCATGGCACCCTTGATCAAACATACCGGGTTCGTACGTCCATTCTGCCCCATCGAACGGATCAACGGTAACAGTTCCAGTTGAATCTTACCGGCTTCCAACACATTACCCGCAAGGAAGAGCTCTATCATCTTTTTCATCCTATCCCCGAACAAATGGCATCCACCTGAGACGAAACCACCAATTCGATCACCACCCTGGGCAAGGGCTTCAAGAACCATTGTGTCATCACCGCAATAGACGATAAAATCATCTGGAGTAACCAACAGATACTCACTCATCTGTTTTGGTCTCAACTCCGCTTCTTCTTTGATTGCAACAATATTTTTTTTCTTTGCCAGTACCCGCAAGCTTTCGGGTTCGATATTCACTCCAGTGAAAATGGGGATATTGTACAACATGATGTCGACATCGACAGCATCTGCAATCAGGGAAAAATGATTGATAATCTCAATCTGGCTAGGCTTGGTATAGTAAGGTGCCACAATCATGACTGTCTTGAATCCCATATCCTGGGCAACTTTGGTCAACTCAATTGTCTGGCTGGTTGAAGCAGTACCTGTACCGGGAATAATCTGCACCCGGCCGTCAAAAGCTTCTTTCATAGTCTTAAAAATTTTAATTCGTTCTTCAATTGTCAATGTGAAAAATTCACCTGTGGTCCCTGTCAAGATGAATGAATCGGCGTAATCACGTTCAAGTAGAATTTCACCAATCTGTACCATCGCATCATAATCAACCGACATATCCTCCTTGAACGGCGTAACGACAGGTACCAACCTCTTCCCATACATAGCTTTCTGCAACATAATCGAGCTCCTTTATTAAGTTGACCATTTTCTTCTGACAATCATGTGTTAAGGTTGTCAGACAATCTGTTCTATAAAAAGGATGGTACCACGATAATAAATGGGCGTCAATTAAAACTTACAATTGAATTCAGCTGAATATATCTGCAAACCTATCCTCATAAACCGGAACACTCCTATAGATGGATGTCCTATTACAATCACTTTCCATATATGTTTTTATGTGATATTTTGAACAACCTTCTCCATATCTTCCCTCGCAATATCCAAATGATCGAGCATTGCCCGTGCACTGGCTTTCTCATCCTTTGCAAGGAGTGCGTTCAAGATTCTCTCATGTGGTTGTGTCGCATTATCAACATGAACCTCAACGGCGAAGGAACGCGTCCGAAACTCCATCATTGGGTCATTTATCAATTTCCCAATCTTTATAAGAAGACTATTTCCTGAAGCCTCAATGATTGCATTGTGGAATGATTCGTCAAGTGTAGCAAGTTCGATATTGTCGTGTCTTCCCACAGCTGACTTGAATGCTTCATGAATTTCTTGAATCTGATGTATGGATTGATCCGAAGCTCGTCTTACTGCCAATCGCAACGCCAATGGCTCGATTGCCATACGCACTTCTATCAGTTCACTAAGTTCCGCATGCTTTTCGACAAACCAAAATTTGATATTATCAAATGAATTTTCATGATTATGCCGAACAAAGGCACCTTTCCCGGGTTGAATTTCAATCATGCCAGTTGCAGCCAATACACGGAAGGCTTCCCTTACCGTAGATCGACCGACTCCCAATTGTCCACATAACTCATATTCCGTTGGAAGTTTATCGCCAATCACAAACTCACCTGATATTATCAGTGTCTGCAATTGTTTCACCACTTGATCAGTTATTGAAACTCTTTCAATTTTTTTTATTTTCTGATTCAAACTACGACCCTCCAGAATAATAATTGTCTGACAGCAGAATAGCATACAAAAAAATGCCATGTCTATTTATATAAATTGATTTCTGGGAATTTCAAGCCGTATCAGTACTAAAGTAAGTACCTGGTACCGAATTTGGCTCTTCCGCAAAACGTGTGGTCAAGTGGTGAAAGCAGGGGCGTGTGAGCGGAGGGGACGGGAGGAGGACCGCGGTTGCAAAAAGGGACGGAATTCCATTATGTTTGAGTTACCACACTACAAAGATAAGGAAACCGTCCCATGCAATTGCACCTCCAAACTATCAGTATTGCCCTTCCTTGTAAACCGTTTGTCCTGAGCGGCCAGCAGGTCGCCGGGCTGGACCTGCACCTGTACTTCGATCCCAGCGGGGAGCTGCGGTGCCCCGAGTGCGGCCGGGGAGCGGTGGTGCACGCCAAATCGGTGTCGCGGCGGCCGCTGCAGGCGGTGGCCATCGCCCCGTACGCGAGGACGTTCTGGCATGTGGCGAACCGCAGGGGCCGGTGCCCCCAGTGCGACTTCACCTTCACCGAGGACATCCCGTTCCGCTTTTGCGGCAGGCATGTGACGGTGGACCTGGCCAGGAAGGTGTGCGACGACATGGACGCGCCGAACGCGAACATCAGGAGCACCGCCCGGCGTCTGGGCATGGGGGAGGACCTTGCCAGGCGTGTCTACGACGGGTACCTCAGGCAGGCGCTCGCCCTGGAGCCCGAGCCGACGGGGGTGCGGTCGGTCGCGATAGACGAGTTCTCCATCCTCAAGGGGCACCGGTACGCGACGCTGGCGATCGACCTCGACCACCGGAGGGTGCTGTACACCTGCCAGGGACGCAACGAGGCGGCGGTCGCCCCGTTCTTCTCGATGTACTCAAAGGAGTTCTACGGCAACATCGCGTGCGTGGCCATGGACCAGAACCACTCCTACGCGTCCCACTTCCGCAGGCACCTGCCGCACGTGGCCGTCGTGAGCGACCGGTTCCACATGTCCCAGAACTACACGCGCGAGGTGGTGGACAAGGTGCGCCTGAGGATCGCCCGGCAGTACCGCAAAGATGGCGACCACGAGGGGTACCTGCTGTTCAAGCGGGCGAACTACCGGCTGCTGGGGTCCCGCCGGGGGGACCCCTCCCAGGCCGCACACGAGCGGGAGCTCGACGGGCAGCTGCTGTTGCGGCGGCTCATGGGGATGAACGGCGACATCAACACCGTCGTGCTCATGTTCGAGCAGCTGCGGGCCCTGTACCTGCTCGCCGACGAGGCGCGCATGCGCTGGCAATGGCTCGAGTGGCTCAGCATGGCCGAGCGTTCCGGCATCCCCGAGCTCGTCGATTTCGCCATCAGGAAGCACAACTTCACCGACCAGGTCGTCGCTCATGCCTCGCACCAGGTCACCAGCGCCGTCATCGAGGGCATGATGAACAAGATCAAGGTCATCAAGCGTGCCGCCTTCGGCTTCAGGAACTTCGGCCACTTCTTCAGGCGCATCCGCTACACATTCCTACCGGACCACATCAAGCGGCTGGCCAAACAATCGCTATGGACCAATTCCTCCCTAGCACTTCTCGAACCCCTTGACCACGCAAAATGCGGATGACCCCCGAATTTCGATTTTGTATACAAAACCCTCAATCGGTACCAGGCACGTTTTGTGCGCTTTGCATATAGTTCAGCACATCGCCCATCGAATAGAGGCCGGGAGCACGTCCGTTCAGGAATCGCAAGCCCCACAGGACTCCCCGGGCGATAATGGAGGAATCCTCCTCCCGATGGGTGAACTCCAAGCGTTCCCCATTGCCAGCGAAAATCACCGTGTGGTCCGAGCGATAGCTTCCGGCCCGAAGGGAATGCATACCGATCTCCTTGGGTTTCCTCTTATTTGCCGTGGTCTTGTCACGGCCGTAGCGAATCACGTCTTCCAAAGCATCTCCCCGTTCTTCCGCTATGATCCTGGCAATTGTCCCACCCGTGCCGCTGGGCACATCGGGTTTGTTGTTCGCATGGAATTCGATGACCTCGATATCATAATCATGTCCCAAGTATCGGGTGGCGACCTTGAGGATTTCCCAAAAAGCGTTCATTCCTATGCCATAATTGTGTGAGACCAACACGGGAATACGCTCGGCAGCTTGTTTGATCAGCGAAGTCTGAGCAGCTGAGAGCCCGGTAGTTCCGATCAGGACAGGCAAACCTGAGGCGACAGCGATCTCGAGGTGTTCCATAGTCGCTTGTGGTGTCGAGAACTCTATGAGGATTTCATCTCCTGCAGTACTGGGAACCAATGCATCCTGCACAATAATCCCACCCGCAAGCTCCCTTCCGATACATTCACTGCCCGAACGGCCTATGGCTCCGACAATCCGGATATCATCCGTTTGGGCAGCAGCCGCGAGTATCTTAGCACCCATCCGTCCACATGCACCCGATAAGATTGCTTCGCAAAGTACCTGGTACCGATTTTCAGTTTTGTATACAAAATTCATTTTTCATACCTGGCACCTTGTAGTGCAATGACATCGATCTCGACCTTTATTCCGCGCAACTGGGCACCGACGGTGGTTCGGGTTGGATAAGGTTCGGGAATCATGGCGCTGTAGACTTCGTTCATTGCGGCAAAATCGGCGATATCGGAAAGATATACGTTTGTTTTGACGATGTTCGCCATCGAAGAACCCGCGGCATCCACAATTGCCTTCACATTCTTCAGACATTGGCGAGTCTGCTCCCGTACATCGTCGCTCATGGCACCGGTCACCGGATCCTGTGGACGTTGCCCGGCAACAAAGATAAGCCCGTTGGCAATAATCGCCTGCGAATACGGACCCGATGGGGTTGGGGCCTCCGCAGTCATGAATGCTACCTTTTCTTCCTTCATCCTATTGTTCTCCCTTGCCGCATGTGCGGTTGTCTTTCACTAGAAGTATAGCTTAATTTTTCGGTGGTGGAACCAAAGAAGTGTGCCAAGAGTCGAACGACATGATCTGGTCAAGGGGTTTCCTACTCCGTGCTGAATGTTCTATCTCCATATGTTTGTTACTCAAGCCGACACCATCACCCTTCCTTCCGACCGCCATGAGCACCTCCAATACCGCATCATCATCAATTCCCAACACCCGTTTGGCCTCCTGTGCATTGAAGCCGGCCATGGGATGTACGATCAGATTCTCGGCGACCGCTTGCAATTGATATGCCATCGCCGCCATCCCCAATTCGAAGAAAGCGAAATCGCGTTCCCCCAAACTCATACTCCACTTCGGATTCGTGACAAAAGCAGCGATCACAGGGGCTTGTTTCGCCCAATAGTTCCCCGCTGAGAGCGTATCCTTCAGGGCAGCAAGCCTTTGGGCATCAACAACAGTGACAATCCGCCACGGTTGGTTGTTCGCACTCGATGGTGCGAGATGGGCTGCTTCGGCAAGGCGGACAAGTACGTCCTTCCCCACCGGTTCCGGACTATATGCGCGGTATGCCCGTCGCACCTCAATTTCATGTACTATGGCCATGGTCTTGCCCTCCTTTCACCTACAACGACTCTTTGATCTACAGTTCCCGCAGCATTTCAACAAAAAGGAAATGTGCACCTTCCGCGGTTGAGAAAACCACCTCCTCATCGATGATCTCCATGGCATCCCGGGCTTCCAATACGTCGCCCGAAACCTGAAGCGTCCCCTCGATGTTCACCAGATAGGCTTGGCGTCCCGTTCCGACCGAATACGACAATTCTTTTCCCGCCTCCAAACAACTGGCATAGATCGACGCGTCCTGATGCAACGCGATCGGTGCTCCCGAACCTTCGGGACCGGCCATGTGGAGCAAGGTATTCACCCGTTCGTTCCAACCGAACAGGTGATCCCCATACTTGCTGGGCAGGTTCTTTTCGTCGGGATACATCCACAATTGCAGGAACCTGAGCGTCGATGTACCTAGGTTGTGCTCCGAATGTCGGATTCCCGTGCCGGCACTCATGTATTGCACATGTCCCCGATGCAGCGTCCGACGGTTCCCCATGCTGTCCCCATGGGTCAATTCACCATCCACCACATAGGAAACGATCTCCATATCCCTGTGCCCATGCATATCGAATCCACCCCCGGCTTTCACCAGATCGTCATTCAGTACCCGCAACACCCCGAATCGCATATTCTCGGGATTGTGGTAGTCGGCGAAGCTGAAGTGGAATCTCGAGTATAGCCAACCGAGATCCGATCGACCGAATCGATTCTCCCGTATAGTCCGTTTCATGTCAAACTCCTTGTCTGTCGTTCCCACATACCAAGCAGGTCCACCAATTCTTCCAGTTGCTCGACCGTGAAACCTGTGCAGCTTTGGGCAACCCTCTCCTCTTCAAGGGGAATGGCAGTCTCTGCCATCCGACGCCCCTCTTCGGTGAGCCAGACATATCGACAGCGACCTTCTTTCCTCCTATCGATCAATCCCGCATCGCACATTTTCACCAACAGTTGACTCACGTTGCCCTTGGTCACCAGAAGACGGTTGGAAAGTTCCTGTTGTGTCACCCCTTCCCTGCCGTACAATTGTGCCAGGACATCGAACCATGCGGTGTTGATGCCCAGAGCCTTGAACCGCCGTTCTCCCGAAGCGGAAATGCGTTGGTAGACTCGCATAAGTCTCGTCCAAGCCCGCACCAACTGTTTCTTGTACTCGTTTGTAGTTTCCATGTAATTAGTTTAGTACTAAACCTAAGAATCGTCAAGGAACCGATTCCAAATTTTCCAAGACTGAGTTCGAATGCTCCTTAATGCTTGTATGGTATTTTCTATAAAGGTTTTATGATACTACGACCGTCACGCATCGGGTGATAGAGGATCAGCTTCTGTTCGTGCAGCACAATCAAGGCGACCTCGGCGTTGTCGAACTCCTTCTTCAATATTTCATGCAACCAGGACTGATTGCATGGTTGCTTTTGCAGTTCCACTATACGATGCAACACTTCTTCATACATGATAGAATCCCTCGATGACATTTGAATCCATTTTGTCACAACTTATGAAATATGCAAGGACTTATGACAAATGTTTTACAACAAGCAAGTGTAATCCCTCTTGTTCCATTGGCTTGCATCAATTGCACGGAAATCGTCGAGCCACTGTATCGTTATTGTGAAAATCATTGATTGACGGTACCATGTGGCCATTGCGGTCCGAAGGAGCATCGGCGTGGAACGAATACCGTGTGAAAGTGTGGTTCTTGATTTGGATGGCACTCTGTGGAACCCCATGGAGATGAGTTTGGAGGCGTGGAGACGAGCGTGCCTGCATCATCAAGTCGATCCGACCATCTTGCTGCGGGAGCATTTTGCACAGGCGTTCGGACAAACGGCCCATGAGGTTGCCGAAATCGTGTTGCCAGGGATAGGTGCCCACGACAGACGCGCAATCCTTGAAACCGCCAATAGCCTGGAAATCCAGTTGATCGGCACAGGTTTGGGCGAGCTGTTTGAAGGTGTGGAACGGACTTTGGACCAATTGTCCCGATCAAAAAGGCTATTTCTGTGCAGCAACTGCCAATCGGGATACATCGAGGCGTTCCTTCACACATATGGGTTCGCACACTTCATTGTCGATTCCATCTGCTCCGGGGATACCATGCAGGACAAAAGCATCAACCTGGGTCTCTTGATTGACCGGAATACGATTGGCGATGCGGTGATGGTCGGCGACATGCGTACCGACAGCGAGGCCGCACGCATGAACAACCTGCCCTTCATCTACGCTTCGTACGGTTTTGGGGACTTGCAGGAATTTGCCGCCAAGATCGATCGGATCGACGAACTTCCACAAATACTTGTGTAGGAAACTCGCGGGAATTCTTGCCTATCCAACGATAATATTCCTATGCTCAACCTGGATCTTGGCTGCCCATCCCCGCAAAGCATCGGAGGATGGGGGGGATGCCAACACGCGGTCCGCATCGGACTCCTTATAGAGCAACGGAACCCGGTAGGGATTCCATCGCCAGGTAGGGACTTGTCCGATTTGATGCGAAATCTTTCGCATATCGTACTCGATCAATGCTGGACAGACCGTTGTCCGCACCTCCCAGTCGATGCTTTTCCTCTGCAAGAGTTCCAATGTATGTCCCACCATATCCGGATTGGCCTGCTTCCCACAAATCTCACGGTACCGAGCCCACGGAGCCTTAATATCGAGAGCTATATAGTCAATCAGGTTATCCGCCAGCAACGTCTTGACCATCGACGGCGACGACCCGTTTGTATCGAGCTTGACCGCGTATCCCAGACGCTTGATTCGATCGATGAATTCCGGAATATCCGCATGCTCGGTTGGCTCACCACCGCTGACCACCACACCTTGGAGCAATCCTACCCGGCCGGCAAGAAATGAAAACAGGTTGGTACCTGGTACCTGTTTTGGGTTTTGTATACAAAACTTATTTTCGGTACCTGGCACCATCGTGCGATTATGACAGTAATAACAATCATACCGACACCCCTGCGTGAATACCACACATGCCACACGCCCGGGAAAGTCGAGCAGTGTAGTCCTTTGGATACCAGCTAATCGCATCGCACCAGACCCCCATCGGTTGCGGTTCCGAAAGGGACCGAGTAGTGCTTGCGTTCACGATACTCCTCCTTCTTCCCCGGGTGGAAGTCACGTACCGGTCGTAGGTAACCCACGACACGAGTCCAGACCTCGGTTTCCTTGCCACATGTGGGACACGCCTGCTGTTCGCCGACCAAGTACCCATGGTCTTCGCAGGTGGAGAAGGTCGGGGTCAATGACACATACGGAAGCTTGTACTTGGAAAAAATTGTCCGTAGCAAGTTCTTAGCTACAGAGATATCCGAAATACGTTCACCCAGGTACAGGTGCAGGACTGTACCCCCTGTATATTGGCACTGCAGCGCATCCTGCAAATCCAGCGTCTCGAACAAATCATCGGTGTATCCGACTGGAAGTTGGCTGGAGTTGGTATAATAGGGAACATCGGTACCGGCGGTGACAATGTCGCCGAATGTTTCCTTGTCAAGCTTGGCTAACCGATAGCTGGTTCCCTCGGCAGGAGTTGCCTCGAGATTGTAGAAATGGCCCGTCCTGTTTTGGTAGGTAGCGATCCGATCCCGCAACAACTCCATGGTCTCAAGGGCGAATTGCTGTCCTTGCACGGTTGTCAGGGCACCGGCATCACCCAATAAATTTAGACAAGCCTCCTGCATACCGACCAATCCGATGGTACTGAAGTGGTTCGCCCAATACGAGCCTTCGTGTTGTTTGATACCGGTCAACCATCGGGCACTGAAAGGGTACATCCCCCGATCTGTCTCCTTCTCGATGACCTTGCGTTTCAATTCGAGACTCTCGGAAGCAAGATCCGCCAACTCCAACAACCGCATATGGAAATCTGCTACACGTTCGGACTGGAAGGCGAGTCGGGGCAAGTTCAATGTGACCACCCCGATCGATCCGGTCAGAGGGTTTGATCCGAACAGCCCGCCTCCGCGTTTGCGGAGCTCGGTTGTATCGAGGCGCAGTCGGCAACACATGGAAAGCGCATCCTCCGGCGACAAGTCGCTCGATATGTAATTGGAGAAATAGGGGATGCCGTACTTGCAGGTCATTTCCATGATCGCATCGGCTACTGGCCCCTCCCAAAGAAAATCCTTGGTGACATTGATCGTGGGAATGGGAAAGGTGAAGACCCGGCCGCTCGCATCACCTTCCATCATCACCTCGCAGAAGGCGAGGTTGAACATATCCATTTCGTGTTGGAATTCCTTGTAAGTTTCTTCCTGGATTTCTCCACCGACAACCACACTCTGATCGCGCATCCGTTTCGGGACAGTCAAATCGAAAGTGAGATTGCTGAACGGGCATTGGAAACCTACCCGCGTGGGAACGTTGAGATTGAAGATGAATTCCTGGACCGCTTGTTTGACTTCGCCTTGGGAAAGCTTGTCACGTCTGATGAAGGGGGCACAGTAGGTGTCGATCGACGACCAGGCTTGTGCTCCGGCACTTTCTCCCTGGGTGGTGAATGTGGCGTTCACCAATTGTCCAAGCAAGGATCGGAGGTGCTTGGCCGGGCGAGAGGAGACTTTCCCGGAGATGCCACCGAATCCCATGGTCAACAACTGGTGAAAGTCCCATCCACAACAATAGGTACCGAAGAACCCGAGATCGTGGATATGGAAGGCACCGGAGAGATGGGCATCCCTGATGTTCTGGGGGTACACTTCATGCAACCAATACCGCTTGGTGAACGACTCGCGGATGTAGTTGTTCATGCCATTGACAGACTTGCGGGTATTGGCGTTTTCCTTGATCAACCAATCCTTATCGTCCAGGTAGTCGTGGAACAACTGTTGTGTCGCATCGATCAGAATACGTCCTTCCCGTACTTTCCGCCGCTCCTCTCGATACAGGATGTAGGCTTTCGCGGTTGCTGCGGCACCATCATGCATGAGCTGCTTTTCCACAAGATCTTGGATAGTCTCGACATCGAGTTGTTCGGTTCCGAGCGCTGCAGCTTGCATGAGTACCTGACGGGTCGCCGTTTCGATGTCGATGGCTTCGCCCGCTGCTTTGGCGGCATTGGCAATGGCGTTGGCGATCTTCTGTCCATCGCAGAAAACCACTTGTCCATCGCGTTTGACGATATGGGTGAGCATTGTTTCCTCCTGCCACCAAGCATGCTATGGGCGCGGAAGGTGGACAGGAATGTGCTCCTGTCTGCTCCACGCCTTGGCCATGCTCCGTGGCGGCGTGTCTATGCAGGGAGGTCTTCTGGCTCAGGTTCCTCGGAATACTGCCACCTTCCCGGATTCCTCCAGTGGTGTCTCGGCAGCTCCTCACCTTTACAGCGGCGGGACCGCGTGGGCATATTCACCCAACTTCCCTGTCCTGCATACACAATATATGGTGTAGTCGTACCATACGGTACACTAGCGATAGTAATCTGTCGGCGAACCATTGTCAATCGAAATATACATATTCTGATTTTTCAGATCAAGGATCCAAGATGGCTGCACAGCGAACGGGTTATTCGTTGTACTTGGCATACCAGAATCATGGTATTTCTCACCACCTCCTGGATCAGTAGATGGCAAATACCGCCTACTTGAAGACCCAAAGTACCACTGGATCTTTGAGACACTAGTACAATAGATATAAAAAGAGCGATATTTTATCATCCTGCAAGAATTGGCACGATTCCTGCAATATTCGTTCCCAGACGCCTGTGCGTCAGAATCACATAATATAAAGGACACGACATGAAGAAGACATCACAAAAAATCGTGGCATTGGCAATCATTGCCATAAGCAGCATGGCCTTCATCTTCGCATCGACCGACCATTCCTGGGACGAACCCTACCTGAACAGATCGTACCTGGGATTCGAACACGGTTCGTCGGAGATCGAAGGTGAGGACGCCCCGTTTGTGGGAATTATGTTTGGATCCAAGCTTTCATCGAGAACCTCGATGGAAGGGTACGTACGGGCCCAAGCCCTCTCCGATTTCCCCGAATCCAATCTTGGCCTGGAAATCACCGATACCGAATCGGCTTTTGCTTTCATGGTCGGCGCAACGGTAACGACACGGCTTTTCCGCGACGCCGCATTCAACCCGTTCATCCAGGTGGGGATCGGTAACATGGCAGTCGGGTACTTCAAGGAGTCCGCAGATGGCGAGGAATACAGAATCGAAGAGTTGAACAACTATTTCTTCAGTGAAGCTGCAACCGGCCTCGAGGTCAACATATTCCACGGATTGTCGATCGCATTCCTCCACGGCTACCGTTATGTACCCCATGGCGAAGTCTTGGGTATCCCATCGAATTCACTCAGCGGATCGTTCAACACCGTTTCCTTCAAGGCTTACTTGTAACGAACCAGGTACCGGTTTCGAGATTTGTATACAAAATTGAAAATCGGTGCCAGGTACTTTTCTTCGTGACAACCCCCTGCAATTCCGCTATGGTATGAAAAAAGGAATTTGGGAGATGCCATGACGCGGATAAAATCATGGGGGTTGGTCGCTGGAATCTTTGTCGCCGCACTGTGCATGGTGCTGCCTCTCGACGGATTGGGCGATACCGGACGGGTGGGACTTGCCCTTTCGCTCATGACCGTCACCTTCTGGGCCTTCCAGATAGCGCAAACCGGCTACACTTCGGGACTCTATCTGGTGCTGCTGGTGATCCTGAAGGTCGCCGAACCCAGGACCGTCTTCTCCACCTGGCTGAACTCCAGCATCTACCTCATCATCGGAGCCTATCTGATCGCCGGAGCCGTCAAATCCTCAGGCTTGGGGGAACGCATCGCCTATCACTTCATGCTCCGTTTCGTCACCACCTTCAAAAGCCTGGTTGTCTCGATATTCCTCCTCACCTTCGGCCTCAGCCTGATCATTCCGCATGCATGGCCACGCGCATTCCTCATCATGTCGGTCATGCTGGTCCTCATCGAAACAGCCAAAGTGCCACGGGTCGATGCGGTGGAGATCGGCTTCACGGTCTTTGCGGCATCGGTCCCCGTCTCCATGATCTTCCTCACCGGGGCGAGCGTCACCAACCCCCTCGCAATCGAATACTCGGGAATCGAGTTGGGATGGATGGGATGGCTACGGGTGATGGGCCTTCCCGCCGCTTTCGCGAGTGTGATGACCTGCCTCCTTATCCTGTTGCTGTTCAAACCGAGCAAACCCCTGGTTGTCGACAAGGCGGCGATCGGCAGGAAACTGCAGGAACTGGGGAATTTGGGAGGCAAGGAGAAGCGGATCATCGTCTGGTTGTCGATTGCCATAGCACTCTGGACCACCGATTCGATCCATAAGATCGATATCGGATGGGTCACGTTCCTTCTCGCCATGCTGATGAGCTTGCCTGTAATCGGCGGTGTCGTCGATGCAAAATCCTGGAAAGATGTTCCGATCCATGTGCTGCTGTTCATCACCGCGGCAGTAGCGATCGGAAAAGTGGGAGCTGAGACCGGCATGAACGCTTGGATTGCCCAGACCGTCTTGCCCTCCTATGTTCCGACCAACATATTTGTACTCGCCGCACTGGTCACCAGCTTCACCATGCTTGTGCACATGCTCCTCGGAAGTGTCCTGGCGGTGATGGGCGTGGCCATTCCGGCGCTTCTGGTGTTCACCGAACCGCTTGGGATAAGTCCGCTGGCAACATCCCTCTGGGCCTACTCGGTCATAGGGACCCACTACATCCTCCCCTTCCACCACATGAACACATTGGTCGGCCAAGGTGAAGGAAACGGTCTCTACTCGCAGAAGGAAACGATACGGCTCGGTATTCCCCTCATTGCGGTGGTATACCTCATGACTACATTCGTGGAAGTCGGATGGTGGAAGTTGATTGGTTTGCTCTAACGTACCTGGCACCGGTTTACCATTTTGCATACAAAATTGAAAAATGGTACCTGGTACTGCACTTGCTTGCGTTGGACATTCATGGTATTTTGGGAAAAATTTGAGGTGCATAGAGAGGCGGTAACATCCCGGTACTTATGGCACCACAATGGAAGCATATGGGATTCATAACAGTATTCAAGACTGCAATATTTGCATCGGCTATCATCTCAACCGTTCTATCAATATACGTGTACAGGAAACGTACAAGCTCTCAACCATTACGTTTCCTATCAGGTATGTTCTTAGCAAATGCTGTTTATGCAATAAGTTATCTTTTTGAGATCATATCCCCAAGACTTGAGGAAGCGATATTCTTCCTCAACCTCGAGTATCTGGGTTTGTCTTTCATCCCCGTCTTCTGGGTGCTTATCGCGTGGTCGTACAGACCGCAAGACCTAGAGGGCGAATTGGCAACAATTGTGAAGAAATTGAGGAGTCTCTTTGTCATCCCGGTGTTGATTTGCCTTTTCGTATGGACAAACCAATGGCATCGGCTGGTGTACCATAGCCTCACCTTGCAGGAAAACCTTCCGATTACTGCTATAAGTTTCGACCGGGCAACAGGCTTCTGGATCATCAATGGAACCATCATAACGTTGTACCTGAGCGGATCCATCCGCATGATTCACAATTTGATCAATGGTAAGGGAAGCTTTCGCACCCAATACATCCTGCTAATGCTTTCAGCCACGCTTCCCATTGTGGCGCATATACTTCTTTTGAAACAAATGGTCCCCCACAATCTAGATATCGTGCCGATTTCGTTCACCCTCTCCGGACTGTTGTTGTACTGGGGAATAGCCAAGATGCAGCTGTTCGACCTGGTACCGATTGCCCGAACCATGGTGCTCAATGCGATGCACGAAGCAGTATTCGTACTTGACAACAAGAATCGCCTGATCGACAGCAACCACCGGGCAAAAGACCTGTTTCTGCAAAATGATGCCGGCGTCTATGGAAAAACACTCGCTGAATCGCATCCCCAATTGTGGAATTCCTTCATCAATGCCTCCCAGACCGGCGAGGTAGTCTTGATGGTCGATGGAAACCAGGGAACGTTCACCATCTCCACATCGCCGATCGTCGACAAGCGACAAAAAACCATGGGAACATTGTATCTACTGCACGACATCACGGAATTGCGTTCTTATGTGAAGGAACTGGAACGCTTGGCGGCATCGGATGGACTAACAGGCTTGCTCAACCATCGCCAATTCATGAAACTTGCCTCCGGGGAAGCCACTCGGCTCGAACAGGTCCGAGACGGCATGTTCTCGCTCATCATCTTCGATCTCGACCATTTCAAGGAAATCAACGACACCTATGGGCATACCGCTGGAGACCTTGCGTTGCAGAAAGTTGGCCAATTGGTCGCCGAACATGCGAGACCTTCCGATTTATGCGCACGGTACGGTGGGGAGGAATTCATCCTATTGTGCCGGGGAACGTCCTTGTACGATGCCTTCCAACTCGCCGAGGAACTCCGGGTCGCAATCGCCGAGACCGGTATCACCCATGGAGGACGACCGGTAGGCATCACCGCCAGTTTCGGGGTTAGCGTCTATTCCCCACACATGGGCATTTCATGGGAGACCGCATTGAACCAAGCCGATACCGCGATGTATGCGGCTAAAGCGAATGGAAGAAACTGCACGGTGCCTGGTACTGTTTTACCAATTTGTATACAAAATTGAAAATTGGTACCAGGTACCAATAGTGATACCGCGCTGATATATCTGCATTATAACAATTTATAAATTGACAGGTGAAATATTCGGGGTTACTCTCAAAAGTGGCATCCGTATCGTCATACTGCCACAATCCTACTTCTGTAAATACTTGGGTGCTGGAATCGGCAAGTTCAAGGAGGATTTCCATGAAAAGGATTGTGTGCCTCATGTTGGTGGTGTGCCTAACCTGTATCGGGCTATCTGCCAGTGCTATCTCTTTTGGTATCGGCAACTATGCCAGGAGTTCCATACTCGTTGAAAAGGATTTTCCCGTAGATGAGATATTCAACCCGCCAAACTATCGGTTCGGAACCGATATGCGCTTGCAGGTGTTCTTCACAGAACTGGCGATGACTGGCGTATTCTCCAATAGCAATTATTGGCTCGACGGCATGATTACCATCGGGCTCAACACTCCTTTGTTTGGATTCCTCGATGTCGGCATCGGCATCGGTCCTTATTACGGGTGCTACTTCGAACAAGACGAAGCGCTGCTCTACCGCCATTTTATCGATCCTGATGATCCCGAAGCCTGGTGGTATCATGAAGTCGACAGTTTTGGCGAAGTGCTCTCCGATTCGGTGGTCGGATACCGTGCGCATGCCGACCTGAGGTTGGGAAGACTGTCATTCGGCATCTCGCTCGATGTACCATCGTATGGATACACCTTCAGCAGCACTACTGCCGACGATATCGAACCGAACTTCGATAAGGCCAGGATCGGCGCATCGGCGATGTACTGGTTCATGTAACGCAAGTTTTATTAACATACTACGTATCCTCAACGCATCGTCAGCCGTAAAGTAATAGTGCAACAACTTGTCGGGATACTCGATTGCACTACTCAGATAATGGTACCAGGTACCAACGTTAGTTTTTGTATACAAAATCACTACTGTCCGGTTAACTTTTTGAAAGCTTCCAATAACTGAAAGATATACATGGAGTTAGCGTTGGTTTTTGCTTTTATCGATTTGAAGTAGCCCTTATCATTCATCACAAGATTGCTCGCA
>Ga0209164_1001321_pt1 | contig 33297 bp, 26 predicted proteins | sample MTBNYHSulfiMetaG_FD_187458 | JGI IMG/M metagenome (GOLD analysis project Ga0209164, IMG submission 187458) | Enrichment culture microbial communities from rom New York Harbor, USA that are MTBE-degrading - MTBE-NYH (New York Harbor Sulfidogenic)... | ecosystem: Environmental > Aquatic > Marine >... | reverse complement strand
ATGCCATCCGCAGTGGGGTGATCAGCGAGAGCGATATTCCCGATGTGTGCAGCCGCGTGTTGGGTAATACCCCTGGCGAGCGCATCACCATCATGATGACCGATCTGATTACCACCAGTCGACCCTGTAATGGCCAGATGGTTTGGGATATGACCGACAAGGTCTATGGTGCCATGACGGTTCTGCGCGAGTTTCTGTACGAGCGCGTCTATCGTTCGCCCCTGGTACACAAAGAGTTCATCAAGGCTAAAAAGGTCATGTCCGAGTTGTATGACCACCTGCTCGAAAATGAGCCGCTGCTCAATGACGAGCTGGCCAAGATGCGTCTGCCGGCCTTGCATGCCAACGGCTGCTCCAGGGAGCGCCGGGTTTGCGACCTGTTGGCCTGCATGACCGATCGATACGCTTTGTCCTTGTACACCAACATTTTTTTTCCTGCCCAGATGCGTTGAGATGAGCGGCAAGACAGGATCGACTATGGACCAACATCGCCATCTCATGGAAACGCTGGCAACGCTTTATGCCGAAATGGATCAGGCCTACACCGAAGCCGCCGGAAAAAACGGTTTCACATGCAACGGCTGCGAGGAGAATTGTTGCCGCACCCTGTTTTATCATCACACCCTGGCCGAGTATTTGTATCTCCAAGAGGGGTTGGGACAACTTTCGGCCGAAACGCGGCGTCGATTGGCCGGGCGAGCCATTGAGGTGCGGGATCGTATGCGCAGGGCAGAAGCGGCCGGCAGACCGGTGTCTGAGATGTGCCCGTTGAATGAAGACGAGCGCTGCATGCTTTACACCCATCGTCCCATGATTTGCCGCCTGCATGGTATTCCCCATCGGTTGCAGCGGCCCGGCGGACAGAGCCAGGTCGGGCCCGGGTGCAGTGAGTTCGACCGGCAGTGCGGCGTGCACCCCCAGGTATTACTTGATCGGACGCCGCTCTACACGGCCATGGCCCAACTGGAAAGACGGGTTCGGGCATTGTGGGATTATCGGATCAAAATCAAAATGACGCTCGCCGAGATGATCGCAACCATTCTTTCGGACGATGACGGCGGGCTGTTGGCAGCTATGAGAAATGAAATACATCGCCCCTGATCAGATCGAACAGGTGCCCGGTCGGCAAATTCGTCCCGGCGAGCACTTCGCCTTTCGCTGCCACGCGCAACTGTCCTGCTTCAATCAGTGTTGCCGGAACCTCAACCTGTTTCTCTATCCCTATGATGTGCTGTGCCTCAAAAATCACCTGGAGATGACATCGGACCAGTTCATCGACCAGCACGTGGACGTCGTGCTTCGCGAGGGGCATTACTTTCCTGAGGTGCTGCTGCGTATGAGCGAAGAAGGCGATCATCCCTGCCCGTTTCTCACCCCGCAAGGCTGCCGGGTATACCCGGCGCGGCCACACACATGCCGTCTATTTCCCATAGAGCAGGGGGTGCTTTTCGATTCGGGCCAGGGGCGTACGACGCCGGTATACTTTTTCCGGCCATTTGATTTTTGCAAAGGACCGGGAGAGCCCCAGACTTGGACCATTGAAGCATATCTGAAGGACCAGGATGCCGACACGCATTATCGAATGAACCTGAAATGGGCTCAGGTCCGTCAGCTGTTTCAGGTAAATCCATGGGGCCTCGAAGGCCCCCAGGGACCAAAGGCCAAAATGGCCTTCATGGCCGCATACAACATCGACCGCTTCCGGGAATTCGTCTTCGGCAGCAGTTTTCTAAAACGCTATCATGTCAAGTCCACGTTGGTGAAGAAGATGCGTCAATCAGACGAGGCTTTGCTGGAATTCGGATTCGAATGGATCCGTTTCTTTGTATGGGGCAAGCCGTCCAAGCAGATGAAGGTGCGATAAGAATAGGTATGAAAGTCGGAAAGTAAGAAAGTATGAAAGTTAAGGAATTCTGCCTATTTTATTTATGTTGAGGAGCTTTTCATTCGACATCACAGGCCAACCTACGGATCAGCCGGCTCCGGCATGGGCGCGATCTTTTCTCCCCCCAATACATAGCCGCCGTCCAGGCGCAACACACTGCCGGTCATGAAGGGCGCATCTTCGATGATAAAGCGGACCGCCTGGACCACGTCATCGAGGCGTCCGGTACGTCCCAGCAGGGTGTGATCCGTGACGGCGCGACGCTGGGCATCGTCGAGCAGGCCCCATCCGCGCGTGCCCTGGGCGTGGCGCGTCTCGAAGATGCCCAGCATGATTTCGTTGACACGCACTGAAGGCGCCCCCAAGCGTGCCCAGGTTTCGGTGAGCAGGGAGATGCCCCGGTTGGCGGCCGCGTAGCCTTCGTTGAACAAATAGCTGGTCGGGCCGCTACGTCCCACCAATGCCGAGATGGAAGAGAAGTTGATCACGATTCCGTCGCCGGATCGTTTGAGATGGGGCAATGCGGCCATGAAGGTCCACTGTTTGGCCCGCAGGGTGGTGGCCAGCTCCATATCCCATTGCTCACGGATATACTTGCCGTGGACGATCGGCATGCCGCCGCGTTCGATGTTGTTGACTAAAATGTCCAGGCGGCCGAAGCGGTCGATGACCGTTTGCACCAGGGCGTCTACCGCCGCAGTGTCGGTCAGATCGACCGGTACGATCAGATGCGTTGGGTTGGCCGCTGCCGCGTCTTCCTTCAGGGAGTGCAGGCTTTCGGGCCAATCGTGATAGGTATAGGCGACGCGGGCACCGGCACGCGCGAGGTCCAGGCCGATGGCTTTCCCGATTCCTTTGACACTGCCCAGCACCAGGGCCACCTTTTCGGTCAGTTGCATGATTGCGATCTCCTTTGCTTCGCCGGTTTCCCTATCGTCTTTGCCAAGGCTATCAAATGCATGGATAAACCTGCCGGCTGTAGAGGACGATGGGCGGTCTGGTCCGAAACATTTCCTGAAATTTGGGATATTCGTCTGGGTTCGTATCATAGTGGAAATTCTTCTTCAAGGCGTCCAAATTTTTTCCCTTGACCGAGAGGTCGTAATTCATTAAATGCAGTTTATTGGAAACTGCATTCAGGTGCTCCTTGGAGCTTAATAGGGAACTCCGTGAGAATCGGAGACAGGCCCGCTGCTGTATTCGGGGACGAAATCCGCACGATGCCACTGTTTTGCAGTCATGAAACGGGAAGGCGCGGAAAGTAGGACGAACCGTAAGTCAGAAGACCTGCCGGGTGCGTAGAGCGTTGACTTCGTGGACCGAGGTGCGCTCAAACCGATTCTGCGGAAAAAAAGGGGACTTCCCGGGTCGATCTCATAGATCGATCCGGGTTTTTTTTTGCCTGATCGGCAACGGCCTTCGATGGCCCGAAAAATTGAACGCGAAATGGAGGTGGTGTGGAAGGCAAGACATCGTAATCAGGAGTGGGTGCCTGGGCCGGTGGCGGTCTTTCGCCATCGCATCCTTGGTGTGAGGAAGTGTTGGGACCCGTGTTCAGGCATCGATAGTCAGCAGCCGGTCGCCGGTATAGTGCCATATGAGCCGACGATAATAGGGAATCCCGTGAAAATCGGGAGCGGTCCCGCCGCTGTAACTCCGCCTTGCAGGAAACCGTCTGCAGGGAACCCGGTTGGCGATCTGTTGGCCACTGTCGCAGAAATGCGGTGGGAAGGCGGTCGATCGGGCGGAGAAGTCAGAAGACCTGCCGGTTGCAGCTCGAGTGAAAAGGACTGACGCGGATTCGGTCGAATTTTCTATTCGGGGGCGCGGCAACTGCCATTGCGCCACCCACATTGGAAATCGTGACCCGCCAAGGCCCGTCAGGGCTTTTCTTTTTCCTCGTGACACGGATGTGTGACATCGAGCGATAACTGAATTCGGAGGAGAAAGATGAAAGGACATCAACCGACAGGTGTGGCCGTTTTACTGCTATCAGTCGCCCTTATGCTGACCCTTGGAAGACCTGTTTGGGCCGAGGAGGGGACTGAAGAGGAGAAGGACAAACTGGTGATGCAAGAGGTGGTTGTGACCGCCACAAAAACAGAGGTGCCGCTGGAAGAGACCACCAAGAGCATCGAGGTGATCACTCAAGAAGATAGGGAAGAGCAGCAACAATATTTTCTGCCCGAACTCATTGGCAATCTGCCCGGTGTACTACTGAGACAGACCGGCGGGATGGGGCAATGGAGCAATATCAGCATCCGCGGCGCCGGCCCCCAGTATACGCAATACCAGTATAACGGGTTGCCCCTGCGGGATATCGGCGATCCCCAGGGTGCGTTCACCTATCATGTCGGCGACCTGATCGGCGCCAGCAACCTCGACCAGGTCGAAGTCCTCAAAGGGACCAACAGCACCTTGTATGGATCTGATGCCATGGGCGGGGTGATCAATATTATTCCCCAGAAATGGCAGGGCGGATTGAAGGGAGAGGTACGCGCCGAAGTCGGGCCTGATAGCACCTTCAGCGGCAATGCGCGCATCGCCTATGGCCGGGAAAACTTCTACATCGATATCAACCCGCTGTATGCCACCACAGATGGCATGGAAAACGACGGCGACGGGGATTTTTACTACGACAATAGCGGGTTCGCCTTTGGCAGCGGATTCAAGCCGTCCGATACCACTGCCCTGGAATTCAGTGCTCTTTACTACGATTCGGAGTTGGGCATGGGCAGTTCGCCGCATATCGATGCCAACGGGAGCTTGATTCCCCAACAGGCATATGCGGATCAACACCGGGAAGGCTTGCTCTACCAACTGGGGCTGATTTGGACCCATCAGCTCATGCCGCGTTGGGATTATACGATCAAGGGATCCCACTCGGGCACGGAGCGCCACTATTTCACATACGACCGGGAAGATGCCCATTCCGACTATGACGGCAAGAACGACTATGTGGAAATGCAGCACAACCTGCACCTGGCCGACTGGCTCACCTTCTCCCTTGGCGGCAATTACGAAAAGCAGCACTACATCGGCAAGGAGCCTAACAATCCCGGGGCAGGTGACTACAGCAGGGTGAAATTCGATGAAGAGCGCAAGATCTGGGACGCCTTCACCCAGGCGCAATTCGCATTTTTGGATCGAAGTCTGTTCTTGACACTGGGTGGGCGCTACCATGATCCCGAGGGTTTTGACGAGGAAACCGTCTGGGAGGCCTCGGCCGCCTATATTTTCAAAGCGACACAAACCAAGGTGCATGCCCATGTGGGCACCGGCTATCGTGCACCCTCCTTGTATGAACTCTACGGCGGCTATGTCTACGGTGGTAACGCAATCACCATTGGAGATCCGGATCTGGTCCCGGAAGAGAGTCTCGGGTGGGAAGTGGGCATCGACCAGGCCTTCATGGCAGGCCGGCTGAGTGCCGGTGTGACCTATTTCAAGACCGAATTCGAGAACCTGATCGATTTTGATATGACCACCTTCGCCTACGGCAATGTGGAAGAGGCGGAAACCTCGGGCGTCGAGTCGTATGTCAGCATCAGGCCCTGGCTTATGCTCAAACTGGATCTGGCTTATACCTATACCCACCTGGAAGGCCGGACGAACTATCCACGGCACAAGTTCGACCTGGTGGCCACGGTCTATCCCATCGAAAACCTGACGGTGGTGTGTGATGTCAGCTACCAGGACGACAAGACCGTCACCATCAGCGGCGTCGATTATAACGAAGACCACCCGGCGGTCGTCAGCCTGGCGCTCACCAATGCGGTCTCGGAACATATGGACCTGTTTGTCCGGGCCGAAAACCTGCTGGACGAAGACTACACCGAAGGGGGTTACCTCATGCCCGGGCTTTTGGTTTATGGCGGGGTGAAGCTCAGCTACTAAACCGGTTCGACCATTTGATCGGTCCTGAAAAGAATTTCTACCGGGCACCGATCGCCTGCGAGGGCGGTGGCGACCAACGAGGACGAGTTGTGCCGGGACATCCATGTGCTGCCCCATCCGCAGTTTACCGTGGCTTACGGCGCGGCATGCGCATTGGAGAATCCTTGCGCCTGAACCGCTTGCGCCGGTACCGGGAGTGTAGGGCGGCGTATTTCCGTAAAGCCTCTTTTCTGCTTGACGGGCAGGGAAAAAGTTTCTATTGAAACGAATTCATAATTGCATCCAGGTGCTCATCAGAGCTTAATAGGGAACTCCGTGGAAATCGGAGACAGGCCCGCTGCTGTGATCGGGGACGAGATCCGCACGATGCCACTGTTTTGAAGGTTTGAAACGGGAAGGCGCGGAGAGTAGGCGGAACCGAAAGTCAGAAGACCTGCCGGATGCCAAGAGCGTTTGCTTCGAGGACGGGAGAGCGCTCGAACGAAATCTGTGGGTAAAAAGGGGACATCCCGGATCGATGGTTTATCGGTCCGGGATTTTTTTTTGCCTGTGGCGCGCCAAAGAAATGGTCTGGAAGCATGGGCATCTCGGCAGATGGCCGCTGTTTGCCGGGTTGGATTTTCAAATGGGTCGAGGATGCAGTGATGAGATTGCTTCGTTTCGTTTTCGTGTTGGTCGCTTTACTTTCCGGTTGGCTGCCGATGCCGTCGGCAGAGGCCTTACAAGCGGCATTTCCGGTGACGGTCACCGATTCGTTTCAGAATCGGGCAAGCTTTTCGGCACCCCCCCGGCGGGTGGTGTCTCTGGCGCCTTATGTCACCGAAATGCTGCTCGCCTTTGACCAGGAAGCGGCCCTGGTGGGACTGACCCGCCAGGACCTGGTCCTGCAAAGCGCCCTGCGGAAGAAAAACGTGGGCAACTATTTCAATCCGGATATGGCCGCCGTCGCCGAGTGCCGTCCGGATTTGGTCATCGCGGCGCCGTCCCATGCGGATCTGGTCGACCGGTTGCGCGGTGGCGGCCGCAAGGTGCTGATCCTCGAGGCGCGTACCCTGGAAGATGCCTTCGACCAGATGGCAATGATCGGCCGTCTCTTTGCCTGTGAAGCCCGATCCAGGACAGTGATCCAGCGCAATCGGGACCAGTTGGCGATGGTCGCGGCCCGCCTGGCAGGCATCCCGGCCCATCAGCGCAAGCGCGTGGTGCGGGTGATGGCCGGGGAGGGGCTCGCCTGCCCGGGAGACGACTCTTTTCAGAACGAGATGATAGTGGCGGCCGGCGGGATCGCGCCCCAATGGGGCCGCACCGGCTTTGCCGTACCCGTGACGCCGGCGGCCTGGCAGGCGTTCGACCCCCAGGTGATTTATGGCTGCCATGACAACGGGACCCAGGTCCGGGCCGTGCTGGAACAGGACGGCTGGCGGGATGTGACCGCCGTGCGCACCGGCGCGGTCACCATGTTTCCCTGCGCCCTGACCTGCCAGGCGTCTACCCGGATCGGTGCGTTTGTCCAGTGGCTGGCGGCGTCGCTTTACCTGGACCGCTTCTCCCACCCCGAAAAGGCGGTGCTGAAAGACGCGGTTTTGGGTCGGCAGCCGGTTGCGGTGGACCTGGACTACGTGGTCCAGGGCCAGGTGGTGACCCACCGGGTGGCGGATGCCCATTACAAGTCCCTGGTCGTCACCTTCAAGCGGCCCCAGGAGGTGCTCTCCACCCTCGAGGGCGGGCGCTCCGGCGTGCGGGCGGTAGGCAATACCTATGTTCCCATGCACGCCAGCCTGGGGCATATGGCCAATGGCATCGACCAGGTCCAGGAGGCCGTCGCAAACAACCTGGGTTTTTCCCGGGACGCGTATGCCGGGCTGATGACCGGCGCACACATGGACAACCTGGCCGTTCGCACCGAGAACTTCAAGGACCTGCGGGTGACGGTGCTGGTCACGGCCGGGGTCAAGGGCAATGCCATGCGCATGTCCAAGGACGAGGGCGCTTATTACAAACCAGGGACCATCAACATCATCGTGATGACCAACCGGCGGCTTTCTCCCGCGGCCATGGCCCTGGCGATCATTACAGCCACCGAGGCCAAGACCGCCGCGCTTCTCGACATGGACATCCGCAGCAGCTACACGCCCCTGGATCACAGGGCCACCGGCACGGGCACCGACAACATCATCGTGGTGCAGGGTGAAGGCGCGGTGGCGCGGTATACCGGCGGACATACCAAGATCGGCGAATTGATTGCCCGGGCCGTCTATGCCGGGGTGACTGCGGCGGTCTTCAAGCAGAACGGCCTCGGGGCGGACCGGGACCTGTTTCAGCGCCTGGCCGACCGCAAGCTGAGCCTCGAGCAGATGGTGGCCTGCTATCCGGTGCGGAAGATGGACCCGCGCCGTCTGGTTTCCCGTCTGGAAGAGGTGTTGTCCGATCCATACTATGCCGCCTTTTTCGCCGCCGCGCTGGCCGTCAGCGACGATTACCAGAAGGGGTTGATCAAGGAGTTGCTCTTTTTCGATGCCATGTGCGGCGCGGTGACCGCAAAATTGTCGGGCCGCACCGATCTGCCGCCCCTGGATGTTACCAAGATCGCGTTGCCCCCGGTGGTGGCCAGAGCGTTCGGGGCGTTGCTGAATGGGGCTGTGAACCGGGACGAGTAAAGATATTATGTGTAGGGGCGGACTTTATGTCCGCCCGCGATGACGAGACCAAAGGAAGCATAGATGATGAGAAGATGGGGCTTAAGGCGGCGGTCAATGGTGATGGCGATGGTGTTTTTCTCTTTTCTTCTCTCTTCGGCATGGGCCGGAAAGATCGCGATCCTGGAGATCGACGTCAACGGCTACCAGCTCCACCAGGCGCTTCAGCGCCTGGCCCTGCCGCCATCCATCGAGACCCGCTTTTTCACCCCGGCGGACCTGGCGGCGGATGATCAGGCCGAAACCTTCATTGCCGATGCTTCCGTGGTGCTCGTCAACGTGATGATGACCGAGCTGGCCGACTACCTGGTCATCCGAAACCTGACCGCCGGCCGCGTCGTATACGCCATGAACCCGGCAGGCGACACCGAGGCGCTGGCCGAAAAGGGATTTCGTTTCGACGAGGAGATCATGGCTTACTACCACCACATGACCATTGACAACATGGTCAACATCGTGCGCCTGGCCGCCCACCGCCACATCCAACCCTCGGTGACCTTCGCGCCGCTGGAGAAGCTGCCCGAGGTCTGCATCTACCATCCCGATGCCCCCGGGAAGTATGAAACCGTCGCGGACTATAAAACCTGGTATGGCCGGCGAAGCGCCTTCCGGCGGGAACACCCCTGGGTGGGGATCTCCTATTACGCCAACACGATCAAGGAAGGCCAGGTGGCGGCGGCCGACGACCTGATCCGCAGACTCGAGACGGCCGGCTTCAGTGTGATGGCCTGTTTCGGCCCGGTGCAACGGGTGCTGCCCGAGTATTTGAAGCCCATAAACGGCCGGCCGCCGGTGGACCTGCTGCTCACCTTCACACTCAAGTTTGCCTCCGGCATCAACGACGAGGTCCGGGATGCACTGGCGGCCTTGAACGTGCCGGTGTTCGACGTGATCTGCCCCTATGGCGGGACCATCGCCCAATGGCGCCAGAGCGCGGTGGGGCTGGGCCCCATGGAAACGGTCTGGGCCGTGGCCACCCCCGAGTTGTCCGGCGGCGTCGAGCCCACGGTGCTGATGGGCAAACGCGAGCTGTTTGAGAACGGACGGCAGCTGTTCGTCTACGAGAACGTGCCCGAAAGCGTCGATTGGCTGATCCCGCGTCTCAAGCGTTGGGTCGCCCTGCAGCGCAAGCCCAACGCGGAGAAGCGGGTGGCCATCGTCTACTACAACCACAGCCAGGGAAAGCAGAATATCGCCGCCGCCTACTTGAACGTCTTTCGCAGTTTGCAGCACATCCTCCAGCGCATGAAGCAGGAAGGATATCGGATCGACCGCATCGACCAGCTCACCGAAGAGGGGATTCAACGCATGGTCATGGCCAGCGGGCGCAACATCGGCTTCTGGGCGCCGGGCGAGCTGGATGAATTGATCGCTTCCGGCGGCGTGCAACAGGTTCCCCTGGCCGAATACGAACGGTGGTTCGAACGGCTGCCCGAGGCGTTCAAGGCACCGGTACTGGCCCAGTGGGGCCCGCCGGAGACGTGTGCCATCATGACCAAGGGGGGGAGATTGGTTTTTCCCATGGTCCAGTTGGGCAACGTGGTGCTGTTGCCCGAGCCGGCCAGGGGCTGGACCGACGACCCGCTCAAACTCTACCACGACACCACCTTGTATCCCCACCATCAGTACATTGCCGCCTACCTCTGGCTGGCGGAGAAGTTTCAGGCCGACGCCATGGTGCACCTGGGCACCCACGCCACTTACGAGTGGCTGCCCGGCAAGCAGGCCGGCCTGCATCCGGCCGACCCGCCGGAGATCATGACCGGCGATATCCCCAACATCTATCCCTATATCGTGGATGACGTGGGCGAGGGCATCCAGGCCAAACGAAGGGGGCGCGGCGTGATCGTCGACCACCTCACCCCGCCCATGCGGGAGGCCGATCTCTATCACGAGTATGCGCAGTTGCACGATCTGTTTCATAAATACGAGATCGCCGCCGCCGGCGGCAGTGAAACCGCGCCCGAATACATGGCGCAAATACTTCGGCTGGCGGAGCAAACCGGAATCGCCAGGGACCTGTCCATCACCGAGATGAACCCGGATGCCATGGAGAAGATCCATCTCTATCTGCATGAAATCGACACCAACTCTCTGCCCTATGGCCTGCACACCTTCGGCAAGCCATATGATCCCGATGCGGCCCGGGAGACGGTGCGCTTGATTTTGAATCAGAACCCCACGGCCGAAAAAGACCGGGTGCGCCGGGATCTGGATGATTCGCCGGCGCGGGAGCTGGCCCGCCTGCTGGACGGCTTAAACGGTCGCTATGTGCCGGCCGGCGAGGGCAACGATCCGTTGCGCAACCTGGCGGCCATTCCGACCGGAAAGAACTTTTACGGATTTTCGCCGGCCAGGGTGCCGTCCAGGGCGGCCTGGGAGATCGGCAAGCGGGCCGCCGACCAGATGATCCAGGAGCGATGGGACGAGGAGGGGCAATACCCGCGCAAGGTGGGCGTGGTGCTCTGGGCCACGGAGACCACCCGCAACGAAGGCGTTCACGAAAGTACGATTCTCTACCTTATCGGGGTCGAGCCGGTCTGGGATGCCACCGAACGGGTGACGGGCACGCGCATCATTCCAGGGGATCGTTTGGGGCGGCCGCGCATCGATGTGTTGATCAACCCGTCCAGCCTATACAGGGACATGTTTCCCGACAAACTGGTCTTCCTCGACGAGGCGGTCCAGAAGACCATGGCCCAGACCGACATCGAAAATCTGCTCGCTCAGAACAATGCGACCATCAAAAAGGCCCTGATCGCCTCTGGGTTGAGCGATGCCGATGCCGAGATGCAGTCGCGTTTCCGCATCTTTACCGAAGCACCCGGCGCATACGGTAACGGCGTGGAAGAGATGGTGGGCGCCTCGGGCCTGTGGGCGTCCGACGAGGCCATCAGCAGTATCTTTCTCAACAGGGTCCAATTTGCCATCGGCCAGGGCCAATGGGGCGTTCCGGTCAAGACGGCCCTGACCGAGAACTTGCGAGGCGTGGAGATCGCGGTCCATTCCCGCTCCAGCAACGTGATCGGCATCATCGATACCGATGATTTCTTCTCGGCCCTGGGTGGGCTCTCCCTGGCCGTCAAGAGCGTCCGGGGCGAGGCGCCCGATACCCGGGTGACCCTGCATCGCCGAAAGGATGAAGTGACAGTGGAGCCTGTGGCCAAGACCATCGGCCGGGAGTTGCGCACCCGCTACCTGAATCCCCAGTGGATCGAGGGCATGAAACGGGACAATTACGCCGGAGCCCATCAGATGGGGGATTTTGCCGAAAACCTCTGGGGCTGGCAGGTGACCGTGCGCGATGCGGTGGATGCGGACAAGTGGCAGCAGGTCTTCGACGTCTATGTGGAAGACAAGTATGAGATGGGGCTGGCCGAATTTTTCAACCAACACAATCCCTGGGCCTATCAATCCTTGACCGCTCGCATGCTGGAGGTGGTTCGCAAAGACTACTGGCAGCCCGACGAGCGCGTCACCCGCAAGCTGGCCGCCGAATATGCGCTCAACGTGGTGGAAAAGGGGGTGGCCTGCTGCGATCACACCTGCAACAACCCCATGCTCAACCAGATGGTGCTCAACATCATCTCCCTGCCGGGTGTCCTGTCGCCCGAGATGGTCGAGCAATTCAGACTGGCTGTGGAACGGGCCGCGGCCAAACCCCTGGCGCAGCAGACCGCCGATCGGGAAACGCTGCTGGCCGAACTCACTTCCGGACTTGGAAAAACAAACCAGACCGCGGCAGCGGATAAAAGTAATGATCCCTCTCAAATGGATACGTCGTCGGCGGGCGATGATGCCCAGCCGGTGGAGGGATACAAGATGGAGGAGATGGAGAGCCGCGACGAGACCACCGATTTGACCTCCTCGGGCATCCAATGGGCGGCCTCGCTCTTCGTGCTGGCGGTGGTGGGGTTGTTCTTTTACGGTTTAAAGCGGAGGAAATGAAAATTACATGCTCTACAAAAGCCTTGTATTGGGGATCTTGTTCGGCATCGGCATTTTTGCAGCAAAAAGCGGGGTCGGACTCTCCTATGCCGTCTCCCGCACACGGCGCCTGCGCGCCAAAGCGGGCATCTTTCTGTCGTTTGCGTTCATCTATGCGTTCGTATTCCTCCTCGCGGGCCTCCTGCTCTACCGGATCGATCCCGTTCACCACCTGGTTGCCATTCAGACCTTTCTCCAGTCCGGCATGGTCGTGCATGTGACGTTGGCCGGCCTGATGTTGGCGTGGGGATGGCTGCTGTTGAAGCAGCGGCCTTCATCGGCTGCCGCGAGCCGAGGGTGGCTGATGCTGGTACTGCCGTGTCCGGTGTGCGCCGCAGTGATCGTCTTTTCGGCCGCTTTTGGCGTTTCCCTTTTTCCGGATCACGGCCTGGTCATCGTGTCGGGTCTCTACCTGGCCTTCGTGCTCGTCAGCATGCTCGTCATGGTGCTCAGCCACCGCTTTCGGAGAGTGACGGGCCAGTCCCACGAAGCCTTTCTGGGCGGGGCCATGTGGCTGATGGCGGCCTATTTCATGCTGTCGGTGACCATCGTGCCCCAATTCGCCGATCTGGACAAGGTATACCGGCTGGCCGCCTATCATTCCGGTTCATCTGCCGCGGCTCCGTTCCCGATGACATTGCTGGCGGTCACGGCCCTGGCGGTTTTTGCGCTGGGCTGCGGCCTCACGTTGAGAAAAATAAGGAGGTGGACATGATGGACCTGGGCGCCTTGCTCAAAACATTTATTTATCTGGTATCTTCCTCGCTGCTCTATCCGGTGCTGCTGATACTGGCCCTCCTGATACTGCTGATCATCGTCTACGCCGGTTCGTTTTTCGCCGAATGGCTGGAACGGATCCGGTTGCGGCACTGCTCCCCGCAGGAGCTGCTGCTCCTGTTGGGCAGCGGCCGGCCGTCGGCCGCCGTGTCTCACCGGGTCAATCAATACATCCAGGCCTTGTATCAAACCCGAGGCGATTCAGGCAGCGAGGCCGCCGTGGAAAACTTGCTGCAGGCCACCACTCTGGCCCTGTGGAAATCCATGGATCGGCTCAGAATTCTCGTGCGGGCGGCCCCCTCGCTGGGCCTGATCGGCGCCCTGATCCCCATGGGAACGGGGTTGGCCGCTCTGGGTCAGGGCGACATGACCCGGTTGACCACCGATCTGGTCATTGCCTTTACCACTACAGTGGTCGGGCTGGCCATCGGTACATCGGCCTTTTTTTTCTACACGGTCCGGAGGCGCTGGATCGAAGAAGATGTGAAAAACATGGAGCTGGCCACCGATCTGGCCATGACGGATGAGCGGGGGCAGGCATATGAAATATTTTCGGCCACGGCGAATTAGGCAGGCGGGCAGAGGGTTCAGCGAACCGGCCTTCCGGGACGACGACCCCATGACCGGCGTGGCCAATCTGTTCGATATCGGCCTCGTGTTTATCGTGGGACTGCTCATGACCCTGTTCAGTGCCTATCGTCTCCAGGACCTGTTCGATCAGACTTCGGAGATGACCATCATGAAGCAGCATGCCGACGGCGAGATGGAGATCATCGTCAAGAAGGGCACCCAGATCAAGGCCACCCGTGTGACCCGGGAGACAGCACAGGGCCGCGGCAGCCGACTGGGGGTCGCCTACCGGCTGGAGGACGGATCCATGGTGTATGTGCCCGATGGATCCGCAAACCCATAACGTCGATTGGAAAATGATGAAGAAGTTCGCCAAGCGTGTCGAGACCATCAGACCGGTTCAACGGATCTGTGCCAGGCAGCCGGGCGGTATCATGGGGTTGGCCGCGGGCATCCTTTTGCTCATGGCCCATCTCCCTGCTGCTCTGGCCCATGAAGGCAATGGCGCCGGCTACTCGTCCGATCCTTTGGTCATGGAGACCATGGTGGTCACGGCCGACCGCATCGAGGCGTATGCCGAGAGTCATCCGGGCCAGGTGGAACTGCTGGGCAAGGAAGAGATCGGCCGGCGCAACCTGGGCAGCGTGGAAGAGGCCCTGCGCGCCATGCCCGGCGTGGACGTCAAGGAGAGTTCGGGCATCGGTGCGCGCATTTCCATTCGCGGGTCGGGCAAGTCCGGCGGTGTTCTCGTGCTGGTCAACGGTCGCCCGGTCAACAGCAGTCAGTATGGCAGTGCGGATCTGTCCACCATTCCCATCGATATCGTCCAATCCATCACCGTCTTCAAGCCGCCGGTGCCGGTCTGGCTGGGGCCCGGGGGCAGCGACGGGGCCATTTTGATCGTTACCGGGGATCCGGCCGGCAAACAGGAAGATAAACGCCATTGGACCAAAATCCGGGCGGCCGGCGGCTCCTACGGATTGGCCGAAGGCAGTTTGAGCCATCGCATCAAGGCCGATAACAGCAGTTTTTCGGCTACGGCGGCCGGCAACCACCGGGACGGCAAGCGCACCAACAGCGACAGGGACAGCGGCAACCTGTCCCTGCACTGGGAGCGGGATCTGGCCGAGGAGGTCCGCATGGACCTCGACGGCAGCTACTATCGATCGGAATACGGTTCGGCCGGTCCCCTGGACAATCCGACGCCCGATGCCCGGCAGACCTACCAAAAGGCCACCATCGACGGCCGCGTGCAAGGTGTTTTCGATCCGGACTGGGATTACAGGCTCAACTTATACGGCGACAGGGTGGATCTGGAGGATCGATCCCAGTCGGGCTTCACCTCCACGCTCGACAGCATGAAATTGGGGTTGAAAGGGGAGAGCAACCGGACGGACGACGATCCTGTCTGGGACCTTCGCCTCAGCGTCACCGTTGAATACGACGATGTGGATCATACGCTTTCCGGCGAACACGACCGCACCACTGCCGGCCTCGGCGTCCAGGCGGACCGCCACTGGGAAGAGGTGACCGGAACGTTGGGCGTGCGGGGAGATTACATCAGCGACTTTGACTTCAGTCCTGGTTTATCAGGCGGTGTCAGCTATCATCCGGCCGAACATTGGACCGCCAAGATCAATGCCGGCTACAAGGAGACGATTCCCACCTTCGGGCAGCTCTACCAGCCGAGCCATGGCAGCATCGATCAGGTCCGCGGCAACCCCGACCTGGACAAGGAGCGGATCTGGTCGTACGACGCCGGGCTCGAGTACCGCCGGGGCGAAACGCAGCTGTTCCAGTTGGCCCTGTTCCGGTCAGATACCCGCGACCCCATTGTCCACCAACGGGGCCTCGATTTGATTTATCGCCCGGTCAACGCCGACCGCGCCTGGCGGCACGGCATCGAGACCACCGTCAAGTTCGGGTCCGAAGCCGGCCTGATGGCCGATTTCAACGCCATCGTCCAGGACTCTGGGATCGAAGATACGGGCAGGGAGCTGCCCTATACGCCGCGGGTGAAGCTCAAGGGCACCTTTCAATACACCTGGGCCGCCCCCGGCACCCGCCTGGAAGCCACGGCCCGCTATTGCTCCAGGCAGTACAGCGAAGTGGAGAACCGCCGCTCCCAGCGGATTGACGACTATGTGACCGTGGAAATCAAAATTGCACAGCCCTTCAGGCTCAAGGCCGTATCGGCCGAGTGGTTTTTGACCGTGGAAAATCTGTTCGACGCCGAATACGAGAGCCATTTCGGTTATCCCGATGACGGCGCGAGGTTTGTTTCGGGGATGAATTTGACGTTTTAGGCCGTTGTGCCAGGCCAAGAAATTAAGTCGAAGGGGCGTAAGGCAAAAAAGTATGAAAGTACGAAAGTAGGAAAGTTGAGGAATTCTGACGATTGAAAAAAGGCGTTGAGATCATGAATCCACCGATTGTGATGGCGGCCTTTGGAACCACGTCGCGGGCCATGGATACATACCGCCATATCGATGCTCAAGTGAAGACAGCATTTCCCGACCGCGAAATCCGATGGGCGTATACATCGCGCATGGTGCGCGCGCATGTGAGAAAGCACTGCAACGCCGCCATGCCGCATCTCCGCCAGGTTCTGGACGACCTGCACGGCCGGGGCCATCGGTGGGCGGTTGTTCAGAGTCTGCATCTGGTTTGCGGCCACGAGTTCTACCGCCTGGTCGCGGAGGCGGATCATTCCGGGGTCCGCACCAGTATCGGCATGCCCCTGATGTGCAGCGTCGAAGACTTCCAGTTAATGGTGCGATCTTTGACGCCCCTGGTCGAGAAGCACGCCGACGAAGCGGTGGTCTTCGTCGGTCACGGCACGGATCATCCCGCCTGGTGCGCCTACACCGCGTTGCAGTATATGCTTCAAGCGCGCTTCGGTCGCAAGGCGCATGTGGGCGTCGTCTAAGAGGGCTATCCGGAGTGCGATGCAGTGGTACGAGCCGTCGCAGCCGAAGGATATGGCCGAGTTCGGCTCGTCCCGTTGATGCTCGTCGCCGGGGTTCACTTTGAGGAGGATCTGGCCGGAGAGGAAGGCTCGTGGAAGTCGGATTTCGAGGCGCTCGGTATCGAGGTGGTGCTTGAAGGCAGCGGCTTAGGGCTTTATGCGCCCATAATCGAGCAGTTTTACCGGCATATGGCCGCGGCATTGGATGTCATTCCCAGAATCACCTCCCACATGATGAAGCAAGGCGCAGGACCCATTGTCACCGCGAATCAAAGATGACGGCACCGTGATAAGGTGGATTTTTAGCCATTGACCAACGACGTGATTGCGCATAGTACATGTAGCGCATACCGACGCGCCGTCATCGATGCCGATGGCGTTGGCCTTATCGCAGTCTTATTCTGGCCGTGGAGGGATGAAGCGATGGGAAAACTGCGCCGTTTCTATTACGATGTGTTTTCCAACTTTTATGATGCCATCATCGACCTGCATTCCAGCGACCGGAGCGCAGCCCTCAGGCGATTTCTGGTCGCCTCGTCGGGAATCAAACCAGGCGATCAGGTTCTCGATATCTGTACCGGCACCGGTTCTGTCGCCATGTCGGCCGGCGAGGCGGTCGAGGGACTTGGCGGCCAGGTGGTGGCCCTGGATTTTTCCCACGGTATGCTCAAAAAAGCACGGCACAAGTTAGTGGAAAAGGGCCGGAAAAACGTGCACCTCGTGCAGGCCGACGTCTCCCGCATGCCGTTTGCGGACAACCGCTTCGACTGTGTCACCTGCTCGCACGCCATGTATGAACTGACCGAAACGGCTAGGAAAATGGGGCTCGCCGAAATCAGGCGGGTGCTCAAAAGCCATGGTTCGTTCGTCATGATGGAGCACGAAATTCCGGAAAAGCCGCTTGTAAGATTTCTCTATTACGTTCGGCTGACGACCATGGGGTCGAGAAAGAACCGCGGCTTTGCATCGGACGAAAGAACGGAACTGCGTGCCTATTTTTCGGATGTCATAAAAATCCCCTCGCCCACCGGCAGGTCCAAGCTTCTCACTGCGAAAACGAAAAAGGCAGCTGCACCGAATTTACAGGAGTAGACTGCCTCTCCCGTTTCTTTGTTCCTGAATTACTGCGATACGCTTTAATCTCCGGATTCCTGGACTTGGAAAGTCAGGGTGGCCACCAGCACGACCTCATCGGCCCGTTTCTTGTCCGGATGTTCGTAGGCATGCTTGGCTTTAACCAGCCAGTATCCGGGCGTCAGGGGAAAAATGGCGACGACGCCCTCAGCGTCGGTTTCCCCTTTAAACGCCTTGTCCTTCTGGTCGGGAAAGCCGTCAAAGGTGGCTTCCACGTGGACTGCTTTGGCCGGTTTGCCGTCACACCATACCTTCACGAGAAGTTTTTCTTCCGCCTTCACCATTGCAGGGTTGGTCATGGGAACGATTTCGATCCGCTGTCCGACGGGTTTTGTGATGACGTCGTCATCCGCGGCTCCTTGCACAGTGAAAATCGTCTTGGCGCACATGATCGCTTCCTCGACATAGGTCGCGTCCGGACGCTGGGTGCGATCTTTCTGGGCCCAGCCCTGGGGGCCGTTGGACCAGAAAGTTGGCCGGTAATCACCGATCACCGCGTAGATTCCCTTCTGCAAACTGACCTTTTTCTGGTAAGCGTAATTTTCTCCCGCCTGGTCGAGGGTTACTGCGCCTCCGGGCGTGACGAGTCGAAGAGGGCCGAAGATATGGGCTCGATCCCCTGCAATGGCTTCGGCCTTGGGGAAAGCATGGCCGTATCCGATATCGGCCCTAAATACTCCGTCGTCCTGTCCGACGGCGTTCACCCAGAAGTCATGGGCCAACGCCCCGGGCACGGCGGAAAAATATATAGCGGCGGTCAAGGATGCCACGGCCAATCCATGAAACATTTTCTTCCAGTTAAATTGCACCATTTTTAATTCTCCTTGTTAAAAGTCCAATGTGGCATATGCATAAAAGCTGCGTTCATCACCCGGCGAATAGCAAATCTCGGGTGTTCCCCCCTCGTTGTACCAGATAAATCCGGCATACTCCTCGTCCAGGAGATTTCTCACCTGAACCCCCAGCGTGATCATGGGAAAGGCGTATTTCAGGTCCAGATTGACGACTTCATAGTCACCGACCTTGGGCAGTTGATTCAAGTGATCGATGTAATAGTCGCTTTGTTTCTCCATCCAGACATGGGCCGCTATCCCTGTCGGGTGTTCCAGGTCGACACCGATCTTGATCGCGTAATCGGGGATATTTTTAAGATCTTTCCCGTCCCTTTCCGGATTCGTGGGGCCGGGGTCGGTGTATTCGGCACTCACGCGGGAATAAGATCCCCACAGGGTCACCCACTCATGGGGTTTCAGGTTGAGTTCGAAGTCCCATCCCCTTCTTTTGGTCTCTCCCAGATTTTCGGGGTCGCCGTAGATATTGGTGACGACCTCGTCCGAGCGGACCTGTTGCCAATAGGCGACCCGGCCCGCGAGCCATCTCACGGGGGAGACTTTGAAACCGACCTCCCAGCCGTCGTTTTTGGAGTAGTCCGTATCGTCATCCTCATTGAATCGGCCGGTCCATGCGGCCTGAAAGGTCCGGCCGTAATTGGCAAAGAGGTTGTACCCTTCGTAGGGAGAGATCACCGCACCGATCTTGGGTTGCCAAATGGCGCCGTAATCGATCATATCCTTTTTCTCTCCGCTGACCTTGTCCTCGAATTCTCCAAAAAGATAATCGACGCGCATGGCGCCGGTGAGCCTCAGCCAGGAAAGCACATCGCTGTCCGCCTGGAGATAACTGCCCCAGTAGCCCTGGTCGTAGTCCCAGTCGGTATACGGCGCGCCCTGTCGAACGCGGTCCACCGTCACATACCGCCGGTAAAGATCATCCTGATACTGATAGTCGACACCCCAGGTCAGGGCGAGCCGTTCGACGCCCCAATCTCTGGTTTCATAGGTCAGCTTCGATATGGCGCCGTACTGGGTCTCCTCTGTGCGCCGTTCCTGCTGGTTTCCCGTTTCGCTGAATTTTGCCCAGCGGGAACGCTCCAGGTCCTGGGCATAGACCTTGAACGACCAGTTGAGCGCGTGGGTCAGGCTGCAATCCAGGTGGATGCTGGCCTGCTTGTTGGTCTGCTCGCCGCCGTCGGTGCGGGCGAAGGACTGCATTTGAGTCGGATCGTCCTTGAATTCTGCCTTGGAAAGGTAGCCTGGCGCATTGGCATCCATATTGAAAAAGCGGGCGATGGCGCCAACGCTCAACCTTCCATCGGTGGAGGTGTAAAACCATTTGCCGGACATGGATCCTTTTTCCATTTCGGAGTGATCCCGGTACCCGTCCGTGTCGCGATACGATACAAAGTAGGTCTGGGAGAAGTTGTTTTTCTCCCGGGCCACCACCGCATCCACTTCGTAGGTGTCATAGCTTCCGGTCAGTAGCTTGACCTTGGTTACATTGCCGCCCTGCTTGGTGACGACATTGACGTTACCCCCGACATAATTCAGACCGAAGCGCGGATCGAAGGTCCCTTTGACCAGTTCGATCCTTTCGATTTCAAACGATGAAAACGGCCTCATGTCCATATAGCCGCTGGCCAGGTTGTTGGGGATCCCATCCACATTGAGGCGCACTGCCGTGTCGCCGTTGGGATCGAAGCCCCGCAGGCTGACCGTGCCGTGAATCACCCCTTGACTCCAGTCCTGGTAGAAGACGCCGGGCAGCTTTTTGAGCGCCTGCATCGTGAAATCCACATTTTCATTCTCGAGCTGGTCGGCCCCGATCACGTCCACCGATCCCGGCGCATCCGCGCTGGTCAGGTAGCCGGATGTCGCGGTTACGGTCATGGAGCCGATCTTCATGTAGGTTTTGTCGCGCTCGGCATCGGTCTCGACCGCGGTCTCCTTTTTCTCCTTCGATTCATCTGAGTCGTCCGCCGTCACCGCCGTCACCATGAGTGTCAGCAGGACGATGGACACGAAACATATTTTGGCCAAACGATTTTTCATCATCTGCTCTGATGCTCCCCTTTCATACAATGTGAAGTGAGTTGGGTTGATACGGATCCCTCGGGAGGTCGCAAGGCGAAAGGTTGAAAACGAAACGCGGCTTCGGTAGGATATATGCCGAAGCCTTCCTTTTCCGAGGGGGGCTTCATTTGGGGGAAGGCAGCTCATGAACCTTGGCGGGGGAAGGGCTGCCTTCCTTTCTCTTTTGGATACATTCATCAATTTACCGTTCTGTTATTCCCATGCCCTCCTTTCCATTTTCGATGGGTCCCAGGTATGCCCTGGTCGCAATGGATGTCATATGATCTTTCAGTTTCCGATGGTTCGCACGTTCGCTGGTCCGTCCGGTTCGCTCAACGCCAGGGCGGCCGAAAACGATGCGTGCGCTTCTGCAGCCTGCCCCTGCTGCAGCCGGACCAGGCCCAGTTCGTTGAGGGCGACCACGTCGTTCGGCGCCAGGCGCAGGGCGGCCAGGGAGAGCCCCAGGTTGTAGTGATCCGCCGGCCGTCCGTGGCTTCGGGCCAGGTGCCGCTCGATACCCTGGATCTGAAGCTCGGCGCAGGCCTGTTTGGCCCGGTCATTTCCCAACACGCGGAAGGACGGCATCAGGGTAGCGGTGCAGTAATTTTTTACGATATTCATGTAGCGGGCTTGCCGGTCTTCGTCGAGGCCGGACGGATCGAGCCGGGCAAAGAGGGGCAGGTGGATCGATGCGCCCAGTTCGATCAGGTTGAGCAGATCCTCTACCCGATCATGGCCGGTCAGCAGCGTTCGGGTGGCCGCCGTGATCCGGAGGCGATCCGAAGCGGCGATTTCCAGGTCCAGCCCGCCGGCATACAGCCGGCGCGGCGCGGCGTACTCGAGCCGGGGTCGTTCGTCGGTGTGAAGCGTTCCGGGATCGAACAGGTGGGGCAGATCTTCGGTGACCACCAGGTGGCCCATGCCGTCGCTGACCACCGCCTGCCAGGGGCCGGGACGGTCGGGTTGGGACATCATGAGGCCGTTGCGGTCGGTTCGTCCGGTTTGAAAGGCAATGTCGGAATCCGGGCCCTTGATCTCCACTGCAGAGTAGCTCATGGGCTCGCCGTCATCGTACATGGCCGTGACCAAATATCCCTGGGCCGGCGTGATGTGTCCCTCCACGCCGTGGCACCAGGCAGGGTCCGGATCAGGGTCGACAACAGAACGGTTACAAAGGTCCAAACACGCATATCAGGTATTTCTTTTCGGTTTCGCCGGGTTTGAGCGCTGGAAAAAATGGTAGACGGCCAGCCCGGCCGCAATGGTGGCCAGGCCGGCCAAACCGGCCACCGGCCGGCTCTTCAGGGAGAAGAAGATGATCCAGGCGTTTCCCAGGATGAAGATCAAGGGGGTCACAGGATATCCGAAAGTCCTGTAGGCGAGTTCCACCGCCTCTTTGCGCCGGCGGATGCGCATCAATCCGATGACCGTCAACATGGCACACAGCGCCAAGGTAAAGCCGATATAGATCAGCAGGGTATCGAACGACGCCGTCAGCACCATGATGACGGCCAGCGCCGTTTGCAGGAAGATCGCCGCGGCCGGGGTCCTGCGCGCCATGTTGAGCCGTCCGAACATGCTGAAAAAGAGCCCGTCGCGGGACATGGCATAGTAAATCCGCGGGCCGGTCATGATCATGGCACTGAGCACGGAGAGAATGCCCAGGGCCACGGCGCCGCTGAACAGCTGGCTGATGTTGGCGCCGAACAGGGCCGTCGCCGAACGGGAGCCGATCTCGAGCACCCCCTGCATCTGTCCGGGCGGCAGGGCATAGAGATAAACGCCATTGAGCAGCAGGTAGAAAACGATGACCGTGGCGGTCCCTAAGGCCAGGGCCAGGGGGATGTTGCGCTGGGGCCTGACGATCTCGGCCCCCAGATAGGCGGCCGCGTTCCAGCCGCTGTAGGCGAACGAGACGAAGATCAGGGCCACGGCGAACTTTTCGGCCGACAGCGATGTCGTGGAAGCGGCCATGAAGTGGGTCGCCGATCCCTTGCCGAACATCACGCCGGCCACAATGAAAACAACGATCAGGGCGATTTTGAAAATGGTCAGGCCGTTCTGGATATTACTGCCCATGTGCAGGCTGTGGTAATGGACCAGGGAGAAGAGGATCACCACCGCGATGGCGACCGCGTTCAACCAGGAGAGCCTAACGATCCGCCATTCTCCGATGGCAATGACCACGGGATCGCCCACGGGGATGGAAAATGCCTCGAAGCTGTAAGTGGCGAAGGCAATGGCCGCGGCCGCTATGGGCGCTGAAAAGCCGACGAACAGGGAGATCCAGCCGGATAGAAAACCCACCGGCCGGCCGAAGCTCTCTGTCAGGAAGACATACTCGCCCCCGGCCCTGGGGAAGCGGGCACCCAGTTCGCCATAGCACAGCGCGCCGCATAGGGCGAAGATGCCCCCGAACAGCCAGCACAGCAGCAGGGCGCCGGCAGATCCCACTTCCGCCAGGATAAACCCGGAGGTGGTGAAGATGCCGGTGCCCACCATGTTGGCGATCACCAGGATCGTGGTTGAAAAGAGGCCGATTTCGCGGCGCAGGCCATCGCCGTTGAGTGGTTTTTTCATCGCCGCCGCTACCGCACTTCCAAGGTATAGGTCACGTTGTACATGTACTCGTCGCAGACTTCTTTTTCTGGGTAGCCGGGCTTGTGGGAGAGGATCACCAGCCAGTAGCCGGGCCGGTCCACGCTGATCGCCACCCGGCCCTGGGCATCGGTCCGGGTCTCCACGGGATAGTGCCCGCCCGAGTGGCCATGCCCCTTGTTCGAGGTCTTTTGGCCCTCGTCCTTCTTGGGTTCGAAGCCGGCATAGACCGCTTTCACCGGGGCATCGGCCAGGGGTTGGTTGTTATACAGAACCGTTGCGGCGAATGTCCCGCCGGCCTTGACGGCGGCCGGATCGGTCACGGGAACCAGCGTCAGGACTTGATCCGAAGATGCGTCGAGGTTCCTGGCATCGCCGCCGGCGATCAGGACCGCCTTCGCCTCGATGTGAAAGTTGGTGCACTTGACCGCCTTGGCGATCGCTTTCTTGTCACCCCATTTTCGCCCTTCGGGCGTCATGGTGAAAAACCCGGGCTTGATCCGCGCCGTCACCACATAAGCGCCCGCTTTCTCGATCTTCAATTGATAGCGGTCGGCCGCCGCCTGGACCAGCGGCACCGTGCGGCCGTCGGGGTCGATGGCCGCAATGGCCGCCACCTGGTCCGCCTTGACTTCCTGGTCGGTGCGGTCGGCCGGATACTTATGGCCCCACCCGATGCCGATGTCCACCATGGATCCCACCGTCGGATAGTAATCCATGGGATTGAGCCAGAGCATGTGCGCCTGGGCAGAGGCGCAAAGCAGCAGTAGAAATGTCATCATCAAAAATCCAGAGAATGCTTTTTTCATCTTTTCCCTTTCAATTGCCTGCTTGGGTGCAAAAATCAAAACCAACGGCATAAACTTTTGTGGTCCCGACGGGCGGGCATAAAGCCCGCCCCTGCGAGATCCGACCATCATCCAATCGACAGCATACCTTCAACTTTCATACTTTCGGACTTTCCTACTTTCATACTATCCCTTTCTAATTCGCCACCCGCCCGCCGTCCGCCAGAAAGTCGCCGACGTAAAGCAGGTATTCGAACGGCATTTTATCCCCGCCCAGTTGGGTCAGGATGGTGCCCAGGGTACCGCGGGTCACCTGCTCCTCTTGGGCGTAACCGGCCTTGGAGACGATGGCCACCGGCGTTTCCGCTGGATAGTGCCTGGACAAGGCGTCGACGAAATGCGTGAACTCCTTGCGCATGGTAAAGAGCACCATGGTGCTTTGATGCACCGCCATTTCATCCACGGACCAGCCCGAGGCCAGCAGCACCGAATGGCTGCTTTTGCCCTGGGTCACCCCGGCCTGCAGGGCCGCGTTGGCGGCGTTGAAGCAGCTCAGGCCGGGCACCACCTCGGTGGGCAGGTCGCGCAAGGCGGTCAGGGACCAGGAGCAGGGGCCGTAAATCAGGGTGTCTCCGGTATCCAGCATGGCCACGGTCTGGCCCTTGGCCACGGCGTCGCGCACCAGCCGTTCGAACTCCGCCTGCTTTTGATGGTAGGCCTCGCAGCTCATGCGCTCATTGGCCCGTTCGGCCGGGGTGAGCGTCGCACAATCCTTGCCGTAGAAGGGAAACAGCCGGCCATAGCCGTCCAGCACCTTCTTGCCTTTGAGCAGGGAGGCGTAACGCTTCTGGTACTTGTCGCTGGCAAAGATCAGGTCCGCCTTTTCGATCACCCGCACGGCCCGCAGGCTGGCCAGGTCGGCGTCCCCAGGACCCATGCCCACCAGGTAGAACTTGCCCGTGCTGGACGGCGTCGGGACTTCGTCGGGTTTGAATTGGGCCTGGGCCAGAGCCTTGCCCACGTAGACCAGGGAGAGCTGCACGTCCAGATCCTTCAACCGGTCGCCGATATCGGCCAACGTACCCATGACGGCGTTTTCCTGCCCGGCATGGCCGGCCCGGCTGACCACGGCGACGGGAGTGTCGGCCGGGTAGGCCGCGGCGAGACGTTTGAGCAGTTTGGGCATATCCCGGGGCATGAAGATCACCATGGTGGCCCGTTCGTGGACGGCCAGCCGTTCGATGGTGTCCGCGCGGCCTTCGCGGTCAAAGGGGGCCGTGATGATCACCTCGCCCAGGCCGGCCTTGAGCACGGCATTGGCCGCGTTGAGCGCGCTTATACCGGGGATCACGGTGGGGTTGAGGTCCTTGAGCGCCTTGACGCTCCACAGGTCCGGGCCATAAATGGTCGGGTCGCCGCTGCTGAGCATCACCACGTGCCGGCCGGATTGGACGGCGGCCTGCACCTTGACGATAAATTCCGTTCGTTTGCGGTGAAATTCTTCGCAGGTCCGGCCGTGCCAGGTGCGTTCCGCTTCTGGCACCTGCCGGCAGTCGCGGCCATAGAACCGGAACAGCACGCCGTAGCCGTCTTCCACTTGTTTTCCTGTGAAATCGACGACGGACGCCAGCTTTTCCCTGGTCTTGGGGTTGCAGAAGACCAGGTCGGCCCGCTGGATGGCTTGTACGGCGCGCACGGTGAGCAGGTCGGCGTCGCCGGGACCGATGCTGACGAGGGTGTAGCTGCCGGATGCATCATGACCTGATGTGGCTTCTGACGGCCTCGGACCGGCGCAGCCGGTGATATTGGCCCATATTAAGGCCAATAGGATTAAAAAATTCCTGATCGTCCATAACTTGTTGCAGTGCATAGAATTTGTCTCCTGTTGGTAGGAAAATATTGCCTCTTTATCGCCCTTCTATCGCAGTTTTTCGGGCGGTTACTGCGATGATGCTAAATCCCAAATTGAAAGCTGACACCAAAGGTGCGGTCAGTACCCGGATGCCCGGACGAGTTGTTGTAGTCTTTGTCGAAGATATTCTTGACCCATACTTTGGCTGTTCCATTTTCGAAGAATCCGATCTGTGTGAATAACTGCTGCTGAACCCCGAAGTCGAAAACGCTATACGAGGGATTCTTCACTTCGGTGAAAAACCAGACATCGGGAGCAATTTCTTCGGAAACCTCGGTGATCTCCTTGTCCTGGTAGTAGTAGTCCAACATCAAGGTGGTCCGCTCGAACAAGGCATAGCGCAGGCTGGCCAAAATGCGGTTCTCGGCGCGTTGATGCAGCGCGGTTTCGCCGGCCGGTTCCTCCCCCCGGTTATAAAATTGCTGCCAGGCGTAGGTCAGGCTGAAGGATAGATCGTCGGTGAGATGGCCGCCGAGCGTGACATCCACACCATGGCGGTGCACGCGTTCCAGGTTGATTTTATAGTCGCTGTATCTCAAGTTGCCTGACCCAGGACCCGAGTATTTGGCATAGGCGCTGTTGCTGGCGATATAATCCTTGATGTCGTAAAAGGCGTAGTTGATTTGAAAGGAAATATCCCGCCATAGCCTGCGATCGAGCACCAGATCGTAACCGATGCCGTGTTCGTCCTCCAGCCAGGCGCCGGCCGGCCGGCCCTGGGGGTTGTAGTCGCCGTGGTAGTCCGGAGCGCGCCAGATTTTGCTGACCCCAAGTGAGAGTGCGGTGTCCCTCAGCCAGGGGGCCACGCCATCCATGCGCCAGGTGGTAAAGGATTTGGGGATCAGCTCGTTCCAACGGCGCTTGATGACATCCTCCCGGTTGGGTATGGCGCCGAAATTGGTCACCCAGATGCGCACATCTTCATAGCGAAGCCCGGCCCTGATGTCCACGGAAGGCAGAATGCCCCACTTGTGTTCGATGAAGGTGCCCCGTTTTTTAGTGCGTTCGCCCTTGTGATCGTCGATGCCGTCGTCATAGAGCCGGGCGATGTCAAACCCCACCGTGGTCTGGTGGTTGGCGGACCAGCGGATATCGTCCTGGATCTTGCCCCCTTGCGCCCACCAGTCGGTTTCCATGTCGCTGCGTGTCGTGGCCGTATCGCTGGCATAGTATGAGCGGTCGCGGACATCATGTGTTTTGTAAGCCCCGATTTGCAGGCGGCCGATGATGGGCAACGACTGCTCATAGTTGATGCGGTAGGTGGTCGAGAGGCTATCCCAGGTGGGTTTGGCATAGGGATCGAAGGCTCCGCTGTCGGTTTTCGGGTAGTCCGAATCATAATCTGAGCCGTCGCTGCTGGGGTTTCTGACCGGCGCCTCGCGATTGGTATCGGCATAGGAGGAACTCAATGCGATAAAACCGTCTCCTGGCAGCACGATCCCGACTCGTCCGAAAACGGTTTGGTTGTCCGTTTCGCTGTTGCGCAGATAGCCATCGGTGTGGGTGTACTGATAGCCGAAGTCGTAGACGAACGCGTTGAGGGCACCGTTCATGGAGACATTGTTGTTCCAACTGTCGTAGGATCCGTAACTGGTGCTGAATTTCAGGTTGGGTTTCGCGCTTTCCCGGCGCTTGGGTTGGCGGGTGACGAAATTGAGCACGCCGCCGATGGCTTTGCTGTCGAAGCGGGCCGAGTGGGGGCCGGGCAGTACTTCGACCTTGTCGATCAAAAACGCCGGCAGAGTGGCGTAATCCACGATGTTGGAGGACTTGCGTCCACCGGTTTTGAGAAGCGTCAGGTCGTCGATGGCCGTGACGAAGCGCGTGGCGTCAAACCCGCGCACATAGACGCTGTCGATTCCGGGATCGAAATCGGAATCCCCCCGAAAATCGACGATGGCGTGGGTCTTGAGCACATCCACGATGCTGCCGGGAGGCGCCATGGTAGCGTACTCGTCCAGTTCGATGACGGTTTTACCCGGGCTCGTGGTCAACCCCGGCGCCCCGGCCTTTTCCTTGACCTCCACATCCTCGAGACGCTCCACATTGTCCGCCGGTGTTTTCGTTTTCGCTGCGCCGATGCCGCAAACCAGGAGCACCCCAGCGACAACTGCCAATAAAACCAATCCCATCCGTTTCATGCCCCGTTCCCTCCTTCATCGTTCCAGTTGTCAATTCAGTACGATGGGTGGGCGCGCTCCGATTCAGTTATTGCCGCGATTGACGGCGGGGATTCGTCGATGCTAAGTTTGCATGTCGAAGCCCCCTGAACCGGGAGTTTCACCCCAAGGGCCGTCGCCGCATCCCTGGCCGGAAGGCGACGGTCCTTTTCTTTTTTTCTGCGGTCTGTTCAGTTGCCCATAAAGCAACGGGCAAACGGGTTATTCGTGAAGATTAAAGATCTAATCCCCCTCGGGGATGAAAACGATCTTGTGGTCCACGAGGTTCATCCCCTTGAGCCGTCCGTGGATGATCTTCTGTTCCCCGAAGATCGTCACCATCCGGAAGGTGTTGTTTTCCTGCGGTTCGATGATGTCAACGGCTTCAAGGATCATCTCTTCGATGCCATTTTTTTCGACATAGACATTGGCTTCACACATGGTTCCATACCTCCTTGATTTCTTTTTCCACCAGGCGCTGCACGAAATGGGGCAGCGGTTCGTTGACGATGCCGACGATCCGGGTCCGCTCCTGGGATAGCGGCAACAGGATCTTCAGGGCCGGACAGGACGTGATGGCCTCGGCCATGCGAGGGGTCACCTCGCCGAGCATGGCGTTGGCCCAGGTGATGGAGATGGGGCCGACGATGCAGTCTGCCAGGGGCACGGTGTGGCAGATGGCATTTTCTCCGGAGGCGCCGCGGTTGGCGCCGGCCTTGAGCATCTGGGCCGTAGCGATGGCGTTGGTGCCCAGGGCGATGAGTTCGATGGTTTCGCCGTAGGCGCCTTTCAGATATTTGATCAGGGTGGCGCCGATGCCGCCGCCCTGGCCGTCGATGACGCAGATGCGTTTGTGCAGCGTGAGGTTCATTGGCCGCCTAATTGACTTTTTGTAGTTGCCGCATGGCCAGCAAGGCCTTTTGGCGATGGGGTTTGAAGTCGGCGGCCCGTTGGAAAGCCCGCCGGCTGGCATCGATATCGTTGGCTTGCCATGCGGCATAGCCGGCCATGAGCCAGGCGTTGCCGGCCCTGGAGTGGTCCTCACGGGCCGCGCGCAGGTACGCCGCGGATGCTTCGTCATACCGCTTTTGCTCATAAAGCAGGTCGGCCCGGAGCATGAGCAGTTCCGGGTCCTTTTCCAGGTCAGGCGCGCGTTCCAATTGCGTCAGCGCGGCTTCGGGCCGCCCCAGGCGGCGGTAAGCCATGACCAGGTTCTTGAGCATTTGTTTCGTGCCTTGGGCATCGGCGGCCGCGGTCAGCATCTTTTCATAAACCGGCGCCGCCTGGCCGGGGATGCCCAATTGGAGACTCAGGTCGGCCCACAGTTTCTGTTCTTCTTCCGAAAGTGGGGTAAGGTATCCATAGATCGTCATGGCCGCCAGGGCATCGGCATAGGCGCCATCGCTCAGATCGAGCTGGGCAGACATCTTCCACCAGCGTGTCTCGGTGGGGGATTCACGGGTAAGCAGACGGGCATACCCGCGGGCCTTGGCGGTCATCTTCAGCTGAACATATTGATAGAGCAGGACCTCCTGCCAGCGGATCCGCGCCTCCCCGGCGTGCCCGGCGATCAACGCTTCGATATGGGGCAAAGCCCGCTTCGCCTGGCCGTCCGCCAGCAGGGCGTGCACCCAGTGGGATTTCCAGACCAGCTGGGTCTGCCCGGGGTGGCGTTCGAAAAGCTGTTCGAAGGTGTCGATGGCCGCCTTGTAGTTTTGGGCCATGAGATCGGCGGCGGCACTATAGTAGAGATGATCGGGCTGTTTTTCGGCGGAGCGGTCGTAGGCTTCGCGGAAATGGTCCGCGGCGGCGGCATGCTTGCCCTGCTCGTAGCAGGCCTTGGCCAGGTTGAGCCAGGCCGCCGTGAGATCGGGTTGATGCCGAACCGCCTGGATCAGGGCGGCTTCGGCCTGGGCGTAACGCTCCTGATAGAGACGGCAGTTGCCCAGCGCGAAATAGACCATGGGGTGGTGGTGGACATCGTCGCCCGCGGCGTTTTGCGTTGCAGGGCCGCCCTTGGCCTGGAATTCGGCCAACCGTTTGACCGCGCCGTCGAAGTTTTTCTGGTCGATCAAACGCCCCACGTCATAGAGCACCCATCGCACGGCAGCCGGCAGCTCTTTTGCGTTCTGTTCGGCCCCGGCGGCCATTGGCAGAAGCATCATGAACACCAGGCCAGCCAGCGCCGTTGCGATGCATCGGCAGATGAAAGGATGGATAGAAAATTGGCAAAGACTTTTCATGGCGTTAATCCAGTGTGAAGTGGATGGTGGTTTCGGCCCACACGCGGACCGCCTGTCCCTCGACCGTGCCAGGCTGAAACCGCCATCCGGAAACGCAGCGCAGCACAGCCTCTTCGAAGGTGTCGGGCGGCTGGGCTTCGATGATGGTGGTCTTTTCCACCGATCCTTGTTCGTTGACGATAAAGCGTATCGTCACCGATCCCTCGATGCCCCGGCGTTTGGCGCCCAGGGGGTAGATCGGCGGCATGCGCGTCAGGGTAATCAGCGGCTGGTCCAGGTCGCCCACGCCGAAGGGATCGCCGATGCCCAGGGCCTTCAGGTTGGTCTCTAATGGTGGCAAGGCGATTGTGTCCGGACCGCCAGGCAGGCGGGCGTTAATTTCAAACGGCCACACCGGCCGCTGCAGGACGGCGCTGTTGAGGTCGGGTTGCGGTGCCGGCTGCTGCCGTTTTACCTCGGGGGGGCGAGGCGCCTCGCGCGAAATTGGGCTTTCGGGACGCTTGAGCCGTACCACCTGGACCTGGGGCAGCAGCGTATCGAACGTGGGCTTGGCCGGCGCCGAGTGCAGCAGATGGGGCATCAGCATGAAGAGCGCCAGATTCAATCCCATGGCCGAAAGCAATGCCCATGCCCAGGCGCCGCGGTTGCGCTGACGAAGAATTTGTCGATAATCGTTCGATTGGCTCATGGAGAGCCCTCCCCTGGCAGACTGGCGGCCAGCGAGACATTTTTGGCCCCGGCCATGCGACAACCGTCCATCACTTCGATGGCCATGCCCGTGCTGCTGGCCCGGTCGGCCACGACCACCACCGCGCCTTCGGGATTTTCGGCCAATGCACGCTCCACGTTGGCCCTGACGGCGCGGACGTCGATTTCGCGGTGATCCATGTAGATGCGGTTAGCCGGATCGATAGCGATTAGGATGGTCGCCTTGGACTGGCTCGCGGCTGTGGCGGCCGTGGGCCGATTGACTTCGATGCCGGTCTCCTTGACAAAGCTGGTGGTGACCAGGAAGAAGATCAGCAGGATAAATACCATATCGATGAGCGGCGCCATATTCAACTCGGTGGCGCTGCGGCGGCTTCTGCGGGTGGCGGTGATGTTGAGCAAGGTGACCCCCTTCGGGGAAGAAAAAAATTTAAAGTGTAAAGTGTAAAATTTTAAGTTTAAAGTGAAGGTATTCTGTCAATTTTATTGACGGCGTTGATCTCCATATTGAGTCACGCTCGCCCGGAATAATTTCAAACATCTACAAATGCCGGCGCAAATAGTAACCGACCGTCTTGACCCGCTGGATCAGATTCTCGGCCCGGCGATCGAGAAAACCTTTCATGTAAAGACCCGGAATGGCCACCAGCAGGCCGGTCTGTGTGGTGATCAGGGCCTCGGAGATGCCGCCGGCCATGGCTTTGGCATTGCCGGTACCGAAGACTGCCAGGACGTCGAAGGTGGCGATCATGCCGGTCACGGTCCCCAGTAGCCCTAGAAGCGGCGCGATGGCGGCCAGCACGCCGATCAGCGCCAGGTAGTCCTTCATGCGCCGGTTGATGTGCTGAACGCGCTCATCCAGGATAAAGCGATCCAGGGTCTGGTCGCCGCTTCGGTGTTCCAGGAACTCGGCCACCAGCAGCGAGACGATCCCCCGGTACTCGCTGGGATCGGGCATGCGCTGATGCTGGATATGCTCCCAGGCCGTGCGGGCGTTCATGGTCTTCCGGTACAGGCGCCGAAAAAAGAAGATGCGGTCCATGATCAGAACCCACATGAGCAGGCTGACCAGCACCAGCGGCAGCATCACCACCCCGCCGTCCTGCAGGTAGGTTTCGAGTCGGGACCAGGTATGTTCTAGTAGTTGAAGCATAGTTACCAATCAGTAGGAAAGTATGAAGGTTTGAAAGTATGAAAGTTAAGGTATCCTGTCGATTTAAGAATGAGCCGATTTCCACTAAATCATATCGAGAATTTTCCCACTTGTGCGGTTTTTGTTTGCAATTTTATTAAAAATCAGCTACTTTCCTACTTTCCTACTTTCCTACTTTCCTACTTTCCTACTTTCCTACTTTCCTACTTTCCTACTTTCCTACTTTCCTACTTTCCTACTTTCCTACTTTCCTACTTTTGTGAACAATATTGACCAATGCCACCGCTTTCTCCTCCATCTTGCCGATGCGGTTGTCCACCGAGCGGTTGAGCAGGGTATGGGCCAGCATGATGGGAATGGCCACGGTCAATCCCAGCATGGTGGTCACCAGGGCTTCGGAGATGCCGCCTGACATCATGCGCGGATCGCCGGTGCCGTGCTGGGTGATGACGTGGAAGGTGTCGATCATGCCTGTCACGGTGCCCAGCAGGCCGAGCAAGGGCGCGATGGCGGCCAGCATGCCCAAGGTCGACAAAAAGCGTTCCATGGGCGGAATTTCACGCAGAATCGCCTCCTGTAATGCGTTTTCCATCTCTTCGCGCGCCATCTGGCGGCAGTTCAGGCCGGCGGCGACGACCCGTGCAATGGGTTTGGCGTGGTCGGCTTCGCACAGTTGATGGCAAAGGTCCCACTTCTGTTCGACGGCCCGGGCGGCGATGCCGTTCATCAGGCGGTCGCCGTCCATGCGTTTGCGCCAGAGAAAGACGACCCGCTCGATGATGATCACGATGCCGACGGCCAAAATGGCCAGAATGGGCCAGACGATGATTCCGCCTTTGGGGATTTGCTGCCAGAGGCTCAATTCGTGGGTGAGTTGACGCAAGGCCCCGCCGCGGGAGACGTCCATGGGAAC
>Ga0209164_1001319_pt1 | contig 33322 bp, 27 predicted proteins | sample MTBNYHSulfiMetaG_FD_187458 | JGI IMG/M metagenome (GOLD analysis project Ga0209164, IMG submission 187458) | Enrichment culture microbial communities from rom New York Harbor, USA that are MTBE-degrading - MTBE-NYH (New York Harbor Sulfidogenic)... | ecosystem: Environmental > Aquatic > Marine >... | reverse complement strand
TCGCAACACTAAACTTCCATAAAAGATGGAAAAACAACATAAGAAACTGGCCCATTGTTATTAACCAATTTTTTATTTACTTTGAAAATAGAATTTATGAAACTGACACAGTTAAGTGAACACTCCCTAAGAAACTGGCCCATTGTTATTAACCAATTTTTTATTTACTTTGAAAATAGAATTTATGAAACTGACACAGTTAAGTGAACACTCCCGTGTCCAACTTAACCACGTAACCACGTAACCACTTAACCACTTAACCACGTAACCACGTATCCACGTAACCACGTAACCACATAACCACTTACCCACTTTTGTCACTTCTCACTATATCTATTATATTTGCAAAAATTTTTATTTTTTAATTATATGAGCATTCATGAACTATCCGAACAGGAAATAATCCGCAGGCAATCACTGGAAGACCTCAAAAAACTTGGTATTGATCCCTATCCCGCTGAAGGGTATGATATCAACATCAGTGCGGTAGAAATAAAGAAACGTTTTGTGCCGGGACAGGATTTTCTTGAGGAAGTGCGACTGGCAGGAAGGATTATGAACAGGAGGATCATGGGAAATGCATCTTTTGCAGAAATCCAGGATGCTACAGGGAAAATCCAGATTTATCTTCAACGCGATACTGTATGCCCGGATGAAGATAAAACTATGTATAACACTGTATTTAAAAAATTACTCGATATAGGCGATATCATTGGGATCAAAGGAGAAGTATTCATAACCCAGATGGGTGAAATTACTGTTAATGTCAAGGAATACAAGATTTTATGCAAGTCTCTCCGCCCGCTGCCGATAGTTAAAGAAAAAGACGGGGTTGTATATGATGCCTTTACCGATCCCGAAATGAGATACAGAAGAAGATATGTCGACCTTATCGTTAATCCCTCTGTAAGAGAAACGTTTATTAAAAGAACCAGGATGGTGAATTCCATGCGAAGTTTCCTGAATGAAAAAGGGTATCTTGAAGTGGAAACTCCTGTACTCCAGCCTCTTTACGGGGGAGCTGCAGCAAGACCTTTTACCACATATCATAATGCTCTTGACCAGACTCTCTATTTGCGTATTGCAAATGAATTATATCTCAAACGGTTAATTGTAGGCGGATATGAAGGGGTATACGAATTCTCAAAAGACTTCAGGAATGAAGGAATGGACAGGTTTCATAATCCCGAATTCACCCAGATGGAACTTTATGTTGCATATAAAGATTATGAATGGATGATGAACCTGGTGGAGGAAATGATTGAAAGAATGGCAATAAACCTTCATGGAACAGCTAAAGTGCATGTAGGTGACCATATCATTGACTTTAAAAGACCATGGAAAAGATATACAATGTTTGAAGCAATAAAGGAATTTACAGGCATTGATATCTCAGCAATGAATGAAGATCAGCTTCGTAAAATCTCAACAGATCTGAATATAGATGTCGATCCTTCCATGGGGAAAGGGAAAATCATTGATGGGATTTTTGGTGAGATGTGCGAACCTAAACTTATTCAACCGACTTTCATTACAGATTATCCTGTTGAAATGTCGCCTCTTGCAAAGAAACACCGGTCAAAAGTAGGACTGGTGGAACGTTTTGAAGCCATCTGTAACGGGAAGGAATTATGCAATGCATTTTCAGAGCTTAATGATCCTATCGACCAGCATGAACGTTTCAGTCATCAGATAGCCCTCGGCAAAAGAGGTGACAAGGAAGCAATGGTGCTGGATGAAGATTTTCTCCGCTCCCTGGAATATGGAATGCCTCCAACAGCGGGCCTTGGCGTGGGAATTGACCGGTTGGCCATGATCATGACAAATTCAAGTTCAATACAGGATGTGATCTTTTTCCCGCAGATGAAGCCGGAAAACAGACCATGGACCATGGACGATGGAACGGAGAAATACATGGAGCTGGGAGTTCCGGAGGAGTGGGTAGAGGTATTGCAGAAATTAGGGTTCACCACAGTTGAAAAGTTGAAGGAAGCGAAGGCGGGGAAGCTGGCGAATGATTTGAACGGGTATAATAAGAAGAATAAGCTGGGGTTGAAGGGGGTGAGCCCGGAGGAAGTGGGGAAGTGGGTAGGTGTGACGGGTGACGGGAATTGAGGGATCACGCTATCACGGGATCACGGGATCAAGGGGATCGAGGGGATTGAGGGGATCAAGGGGATCAAAGGGACACAATTTCAACGCGTTTCCCCACACCCCGGAGGGGTAGAAATTGAATAGTCAGGGAGCCTGTCCGCCAACTGGCGGATGTCAACCCCTGGAAAAATGACGGAATGATAATCCGCCGAACAGAAACCGGCTCTTAATATCGATTAGCTTATTGAGGCGGAAAAGACAATGCTGATTTATAATTGGTAAGGGGAAGAAGATCAAAGGATCATATTATCACGGTATCAAGTGGGAGTATATATAAAATCAGGCCTCAATTATTGAATTGGGGCTTTTTTTGTACCTTAGTTGTCACTATGTTTTATAATGGAAGATTTTTCAAAATATCCCAGGTATTTATACAAGTATTCCCCCTTTAATAAAGAGATTATCAATAGCTTTATTAATAATGAATTTTGGTTTTCTGATCCTAAAGATTTTAATGATCCTTATGATTGTAAAATCGAAGTGGAATTTGATTTTAATATTGATGATTTAAGAAACCACTTTATTAAGACAAATAACTTTTATACAGAAATCATTAAATCTATAAAAGACCCAATTAAACAAATAAATTTTATAAGGAATCGTTACAGAAACAAGCTTACAAATGACCAAATATTCAAAAAAATAGATGGCATATTCAATCATAATGAACTTTTATATCCTCATAGTTTAATAGAGAATAGGATAAGAGATTTTCAAAATAATCAGGAAAAATTTAGAAGTGAAATCAAAAAAGAATCACAGAAAGAATTAAGAAATTATAGACTTTTTTGTTTATCTAGAAATAAGAATAATTCTACTATGTGGGCTCATTATTCTGAAAATCACAAGGGCATTTGCATTAAGTTTGATACTAAATCTGACCTTAATTTTTTTTTATTTCCGCTAAAAGTAAGATATGTAAATAAATATCCTAAATACAATTATATTAGGCAATGGGATTCTCATGATACGGCAAGGCATGTTTTAAGAACTAAACATAAGAACTGGAGTTATGAGAAAGAAATTAGGATTATAAAATATCAGGATAAAACGCCATTTCGAAATAACGGATTACTTAAAATCAATAAATCTGCCATCAAAGATATGTATTTTGGATTAAAAGCTAATCAAAGTGATATTGAACTTTTTAAGGAAATAAATAAGAAATACTATGATAATAGAATAAAAGTATTTAAAGCAAAAGAGATACCTTATTCATTTGATATTGATTTTGAAAGAATCCGCTAATATTAAGAGTAATAAACCTTTTTATTTCAAATCATTCGAAATAGCCCATCTGTCTAAAGATTAATCCCTTTTTCCTTCCATATTTGTCCCTTGTCCTTTAATTTTATCTTAAAGTTTTCATCATGAAAATACACCTTAGGAAAAGGAAAATTACAAGCAAGGGATCAACAAAACCCAGGTATAGCCTGTATTTGGACATTTATTACCGAAAAAGAAAAAGGGAAAAGGAGTTTTTAGGTATATACCTCGAACCCAATGATCACAAGACATATCGACAGGAAAAGTTAATAATAACGGAAAATATCAAGGTTGCAATCAGTACCCTCTGATTAAAACCCGACTTTTAATTTAATCCCTATTGGAATTGATTGCTCATGAGGCAGGTATGAAATATTGAAAGAGGGTTGAATCCGGAAGTTGTATGATATATCCTTCTTATCACGATATGCAAGATTGTTTACTTTCGCAACATGAACTGCATCTATAATTGAGAAGAACCAAATAAAAATCATCCCCGTAAAACTGGCACTTTCAACAATTAAAAAAGCCGGGGTATCATCATCCAGGTAGACAAACCCTGTAAACATAGTTCCAAAACATCCTATAAAGCCTCCAAGGAAAGCCGCACCACGACCAAATTCACCTGAAAGCATTTGCCCGGACCCGGGAATTAAAGTAGAAACCAAGCCCGCTGCCACAGGGGAGTATGGATCACCAGGCTGATGAGAATAATTTTCATAGTCATATAATTTTTTATTGACCCGGTATTGCGCACTTACTGAAATATTCATAAGTGCAGTTATAATTAGCAGAAGGATAATTATTTTCAGTGTGGTAGTTTTTAATTAGTAAAGTAAATTTAAGTAAATAAAAAAACAATGTCAATTGATTGTCTGTTTTTTCTAATTAGAAAGGAGGTGAATAAAGATTGTAATACTGAAAACAATGAGTTTCTTCAACCATTGCTGTAACATAAAAGTTAATCCCCAGTTTCCAAAACCTTTCAAGATGGCTTCAAAAAAATGATTGAAAAACTTGCATAAAAGTACCTAATTAGATACCTTTGCAGAAAAAGAATAAATGCCAACAATAGAGAATGTTGAGGATGTTAAGATTGTCATCCATAATGGAGAACATAGACCACCTCACATTCACGCAATATACAGTGAATTTGAAGTATTAATTGAAATTGAAACAGGAAAAATTTATGCAGGAGATTTACCAATAAGACAATTGAAGAAAGTTTTTAATTGGATCGCAGGAAATAAAGACTTGTCGTTATCAATTTTCTATGAATTAAATCCGCAATTGAAATGAGAAAACATATTAAAATACCACGTATTCTGAAAATAAACCGGATTAAAGGTTTATCAATTTCTGTTGTTTACAACAATGGGGAGTCAAGAATAATTGATTTCAGGAATGTATTAATGAAGATTGGGATTGACAAAAACTCCCCTGCATCAATTCTACTTGATGCAAAAGAATTTAAAAAAGTTGAAATAGAAAATAATACTCTCTCCTGGAATAATGTTGAACAATATATAACATTAAGAAATAATGAAAAAGTTAAAGTGCCTTTTGAAGTAGGAGCAGATGTTCTGCTAAAATTTAGCAAACCTGAGAAAAGTGATGTTGTTTTTAAAATTGGGCGATTAATCAGAGAATCAAGAATGAGATCTGGTTTAACCCAGCAAGAATTAGCAATAAAAAGCGGAACTACCAGAAATTACATTTCCCGGATAGAAAACGAACATTCAGATATTGAGATGGCTACTTTGAGGAAAATCGTTGAAACCGGTTTAGGAAAACAACTCGACATAAGAATTAAATAGTTGCCGTCATACATTCTCAATCCTTCAGGCAACGGATGGAAAATCCGAAATTTTTAGAGTTTTCTGACTGGGTAACGCTTTCACTAAGTTGTGTTAAGGCACGAAAATAGGCTGTTCCCGCAAAACGTTGGGTTGAACTCCAGAAAAGAGCACTACCCCCTAAACTCGAGAAGGATCCGTTATAATCACGACTTCCCGCGGGCTGGCCAGTGAAACCGGACGAATTGGTAGCTCCTGTATTGGGACTGAACCATCGTGGGTGTGGATCAGGGCTTACTCTTGTACTTTTCATCTTACCCCCGGCAATGCTCATTCCCCCGAGATAATCTGTAAGTACTGTCCATTCCTGGTGTGTTGGAACATGCCACCCGGGAGGACACACACCGCGCGGATCTGAAACCACAAACCAATTATAAAGTTTTCCATAGGCAAGGTCATAATCTACAAGTGAAATATCACCCTCATACCAGCAAAAAGCCCCTGTTTGCAGTTCCTTCCATTCACTGGCCTCCGGAACAGTATCGATGGGATCTCCATTAGTATACGAAATAGTTCTCAAATTATCTGCAAACCAACACTGTCCTCCAATCTCAACAAGTGCATAATCAAAATCTTTATAGCTGAGAGTGGTTTGTCCCTTGCACGGACTGCCATATGTCGTAAAAGTAACTTCGTTTCCATAAGAAGTCCCGGCACTATTGCTGGCATATGCACGTACATAATACAGGGTGCTTGGCGAAAGGCCTGTTAAATTGCTCGTATAAGCATCTGATCCTGTTCCGTCAACAGTGTAGTCATCAGCCAGCGTTGGTCCCGGATTGGTACTCCAGCATACACCCTTGCCAGTAATTGGAGCACCACCATCATAAACGATGCTTCCGCCTCCAATGGCTTCTGTACTGGCTACATAAGACATGTTTTCTGTATTAACAACCGGTAAAGCCTCTCCGTTCCAGGTAAAAAACCTTACAGGACGAACCAAAAACAAGTTATATTTGTTGCTTTCACCACCAGTTCCATTATAAAAACTTTTAAAATAAGCCCAACCTGTATTAGCTTCGCTGGAACTCCAATAAACAGCATCCTGGTATCCCCCTATCAGATTTTTGTTTTGAAACAATTTATCCATCTCTTCCCTGCCAGGCAGAAACCAATCGGTAAGTCCTTCGTTTTCATAATCATAGCAAAGTTTTGCTGCAATGCCTGGTTCAGTACATGTACCAATAATGGCAAGTGTATTTGACATGCCGCTGCCAAAAGCAGTGGAAGTCGATCCTATGAGTGTTGTGCTGCAACCCCAGGGAGCAGTTCCCAGATCATCGGGGGCAACGATCAGACCGTTGGTCTCCCCCTCAACATAACCAGGATCACCCGGCTGCAGGTAATACCCAATGATGCCGCCGCCAAAGGTTTTACCAATGGCTGGGGCAGGACATTGTCCGTCAAAGGTCCATAAAGGGACACCATCACAATTAGTGAGGATCTGCCCGTTAAAACCTCCGGCCAACGTGATCCAGGACGTTCCGTTCCAATAAAGAATTTCTCCTTCAGTGGTACCGGCAGGCAGGGTTTTTGAATCCACATATGCCCTGGTGGCAGCATCCTGAACATTTAATGGGTCAGCAAGATTTGTGATGTTTGCATTATTTGCAGAATTATTAATGGCAAGGACATCTGCAAGATCTTGTGTTTCGCTGGTAAGATAATTTTGTAAATCGGTAATCTGGCTCTCAGTAATTCCACCACTAAGCATTTCAGCTGTTTCTGAATATAAAGCATATGGAACACTTAAAAGCTGAGTGGCACCGGTTATTGTGTAATCAGTTCCACCTGCAGGGTCAACTTCTGATTTTATGAAATAAGGCCCATTGCTCCAGTCAATATTTGGGAAATCCCCGCTGACGATGCTTCCTCCTCCTACCTCAATACTTACCAAACCATTTGTATTGGTCACGGGAGTATGTATCTCTGAATAAACAGATGTTCCATCAGCTGAGCCCTGCAAAATGCTTACACGTAATGATATTTGTGTATTGGTTATCAGCTGTCCATTACTATTGCGGACCACGGTCTGGTAGCTGAATTTCTGAGGTGTCTGAGCTGCCACCATGCATGTCACTAATAATGCTATTAAAAAAGAAATGACTTTTTTCATGTTGGTCTAATTATTAAGGAATTCTAAGTTTTTTTATTTGATTATAAGGCACTTATAAATTCTGTATATATTCATGCCAGATTTATTAAAAAAACAAGTTACAATAATTTATAATAAGTACACCATTTCACGGGTAAAATGAAAAAATCCCGGGATATTTATCCTTTGAGTTTAGCGTGAGTTGTTTGTTGGAAGAGGTAGAAGTTCAATGCTGACAGGCTTGACAGCCAAAGCTATGGCGAATGATGGTCGTGCTACGCAACCTGGTTGGCTGGTTCACAGTAATGGGGATAATTATTAAATTTAAATACGTGCAGTAATTAAGGCAAAGGCGTATACTGGTCAGGCATTACGTTATCCTTTAAATTGAACTCAAAATACTTTGAATAATCAGGATCATATCCATCAACAAATGATGTTGAAGGAACTGCCCCCCAGCTCCATTCATTTCCCGGGGTTGCATTCAGCATATTCAGGTGAACCTTCAGTTTATCAGGACTACCAATGGAAGCAAGAGGGATCCTCATTTCTGCAAAATCTGAACTCCTTGAGATATCTGAAGGGGTCACCAGCGAAGAGATGATCCATGATGAACCATCAAAGGAATAGGATTGAAAAACAGAATTGGAAGTATTCCAGATAATATTATGTCCGGTTGAAAAGCTTAACACCGGCTGTTGAGTGTTCATCATTCTTCCGGTAGTTGTACCCGGAGTACCGCCAAGATATATATTTAAATAAATATTAGGATTACTGTTAGCAATTTCGGGACCTTTGTACCCCAGGTATAAATAGTCATTATCCCATGTAATATATCCATTATACCCCATAGATGATGTTTGAAACATTTCGTTAGCAACCGTAAAATCATTCATTCCGTCAATTGATATAGTATGTGAATATGATTCCGGCTGTGAGGTAATAATAACTTCATCATACGAATTTCCGCACGTCGTGGTGATCGTCCAGCGCAGCGTATAGCTACCAAATTCTTCCCAAGTGAAGGTGGTATTTGGATCATAAATATTCTCAAAACTCCCACCAGTACCACTTTCCACACTCCATTGTCCTGTCCCGTGACCTGCATCCGGATCGTTCGCTGCCATAACAGCCGTTTTAATATCTTTAACCAATTGATCTTCACCAGCATCAGCACGGGAAGGTTCAGGCCAGCAGTTTGCCGGAATAGCCACCCATCCTGTACCGGTATAGATCTGGTAAATATTTTCTGTCCGGTTAAAAACAGAATACCCTGTTTCAGGAGTTAAGCCAACTATTTCCTCAGTTGATAAAATATCTGTATCTGATGAGATCACAAATTTATTTCCGTTATACCTAAGGATATTGCCTTTCCCTGCATTTGTCAAATCGAAATTAGCTGTAAAACCAGGATCCGTCTCAGTTTCAATATAGCTGCCCAGATCAGTGATCTGGCTTTCCTTAATTGATATTCCGGATGATTTATCCCATGATGAATATACCGGATCTGTTTCATTTACTATCCCGGTTATTGAATCAGCAGTTTTAGAATAAAATGCATACGGCACACTAAGTAACTGGCTAATTGCAGAAATAGTATAATTTGTTCCCCCTTCAGGATCAACTTCTGATTTCATGAAATAAGGCCCATTGCTCCAGTCAATGTTTGGGAAATCCCCGCTGACGATGATTCCTCCTCCTACCTCAATACTTACCAAACCATTTGTATTGGTCACGGGAGTATGGATCTCTGAATAAACAGATGTTCCATCAGCAGTACCTTGCAAAATGCTTATAAGCAAAGATATCTGTGCATTGGTTATCAGCTGTCCATTACTATTGCGTACCACAGCCTGGTAACTGAATTTCTGAGGTATCTGCGCAATTGCTCTCTTTTTAAACATACAGACTGAAGATACTGTCAGAATGATAAAAAGTATAACTGTCTTTTTCATAGCTTATGTTTTATTATCTTAAACTTCAATTAACCAATTATCAGGTTAACTCTTTTACCAAACCCTATTTCAACCAAGCGATACAATGTCGATAATTGAATATCACTATGTCCGTTCTCTATGCGAGATATAAAGCTCTTTCTTGTACCTGTCTTTTTGGCGAGTTCCTCTTGTGTCATCTGAGCCTCTTTTCTTGCTTCTCTAAGAATTTCTCCAATCGCAAAAGCTTTTGCTTTTATCTCAAAATCTGTCCGCCTCTTAGTACCAATCTTACCGTATCTTTGGTTTAAGTGTTCATCAAATGTCATTATGTCTTTCATTTTATATTTCCTTTCTTTTTAAAATCAAAATACTCCTTCATTTTTTGCATTGCTTTTTCAATTTCCTTTTTTGGAGTCTTTTGAGTCTTCTTTTAAAATCCGTTAAACAATATAACTAATCAGTTGTCGTTTTTTATCCATTAGACAAAGTTAACGAATAATGGAACAAAATTTAAAATATCTATGAGATTTTTTTTATTCAGGAAACTTAATAGATGTTCCATGATTTTAATAAAATTTTTAACTTGACATAGTCATATAATTTTCCTAAATTTCTCATTATTTCCCTGTCTGTTTATTATGAAAAAGCTTGTATTTATTTTAATTTTAATTATTACCACTGTACCGGATATTTTTTCCCAGTATATTTTCTCATGGGTAATTTCCCCCGGCGGGGATTATGGTTCCACATCTGAGTATAACCTTTCCTGGACATTAGGGGAATTAATGCCGGAAACATATATCTCTGATAATATAACGCTTACCCAGGGTTTCCAGCAGCCCGACCTGATAAAATCAACCTACCTGCAGAATGATCAGTTTAATTTCACTGTGAACACATATCCAAACCCGGTAATTAATGACCTGATCATAGATTTCGAAGGCTTAAGGGATACTGAGTTGTTATATATTTCAGTGATGGATATAATGGGCAGGATCCTGATATTAAATAAATTAAAGGAACTCCCGGAAACATGTCAGTTCAAACTTAATATGGAAAACCTTCATAAAGGGATTTACTTTTTAAAAATATACACACCCGATTGCCGGATATACAAACTTTTTAAGATTGAAAAACAATAAAACAGGCAAATCAGGTTGATGACTTTTAAAATATTGAGCTTACTCCGAAAAGTTATTTCCCCCTAAATCCCCCAAGGGGGACTTTTTGCAAGTTGCTGATTTATAGGCTCTCTCCCCTGTCTGCCGACAGGCAGGCTTTAGGGGGACGGGGGGTAAACATTGAAAATTTTAAATTTCTCTTTTCGGAGTGGACTCAATATTTGAATTAAAATCTATTCATTATGAAAAGCTTTTTAAAATCAGGGGTAATTCTTGTAACTTTATTAATCCTGTCTTTTATTATGCAGGCGCAGGTTCCGGGAGCTTTCAGATACCAGGCAATTGTCAGGGATAACAACGGACAGGTCCTAGGAGAACGGAATGTAAGTTTAAGGATCAGCATTATCAGTGAAAGCCCTTCAGGTAATGTTGTTTACGCTGAAACACATAACCAACAGTCAAATTTATATGGCCTGATTAACCTGGAAATAGGTAATGGAACCGTATTTTCAGGAGATTTTAATGCTATCAGCTGGGGCGAAAATATTTATTTTCTGAAAGTTGAGATGGATCCCGATGGGGAAATGAATTTCTCGGAAATGGGAACAAGTCAGATCCTTTCTGTTCCATATGCCCTCTTTGCAGCTGAAGCCGGAAACGTAAATGATGCAGATGCAGATCCGACCAATGAATACCAGTTACTGAGTATTTCAAACGACACCATCTTCCTGACCCATGGCGGATCTTTAAAACTCCCCTCCGGAAGCCTCGGTAATTTAGATGATATTGATACAACAAACATTCAAAAAGGAGACCTGTTGTCCTGGGATGGAAATAAATGGATACCTGTCGGTTCGATTGCTGGTTTTAATTATTATTATGCCGATCGTGATAATGATGGTCATGGTGATGACTACAGTGCAATATACAGTCCGGATGCACCAGCCATGTACGTGGAAGTCAAGGGAGATTGCGATGATACTGATCCACAAATATATACCGGGCATAAAGAAGATTGTGACGGAAAAGATAATAATTGTGACGGGGAAATTGATGAGGGATGCGACCAGGACATGGATGGAATTAATGATCAAACAGATAATTGTCCTAATAACTTTAATCCCGGACAGGAAGATTTTGATAAAGATCTGACAGGTGATGTCTGTGATCCGGACGATGATAATGATACCGTTACAGATGAAATGGATAACTGCCCGCTAATGCCAAATAAATCACAGATAGATACAGATTTAGACGGACTGGGTGATGTTTGTGACCCGGACGATGATGATGATACCGTTACAGATGAAATGGATAACTGCCCGCTAATGCCAAATAAATCGCAGATAGATACAGATTTAGACGGACTGGGAGATGTTTGTGACCCGGACGATGATGATGATGGAGTTTTGGATGTAATTGATAATTGTCCTTTTATATCAAATGCATCTCAGTCAGATACAGATTTAGACGGACTGGGTGATGTTTGTGACCCGGACGATGATGATGATACCGTTACAGATGAAATGGATAATTGTCCGCTTATGCCAAATACATTACAGATTGATACAGATGAAGATGGGCAGGGTGATGTCTGTGACCCGGACGATGATAATGATGGTTTTGTTGATGCTTCCGATAATTGTCCGTTAATACCAAATCCATTACAGCAGAATAATGACGGAGATGCGCAGGGAGATGCCTGTGATACTGATGACGATAATGATGGTATTCCTGATGCTTCCGATAACTGCCCATTAATATATAATCCTTCACAAATTGATACAGATAGCGATGGTTTGGGCGATGAATGCGATCCGGATGATGATAATGATGGTGTTGCGGATGCTTCCGATAATTGCCCTGCAGTTTATAATCCGGCACAAACAAACCACGACGGTGACGCACTGGGCGATGAATGTGATCCGGATGACGATAATGATGGTATTCCTGATGCTTCCGATAACTGCCCAATAATATATAATCCTTCACAAATTGATACAGATAGCGATGGTTTGGGTGATGAATGCGATCCGGATGATGATAATGACGGTGTTGCGGATGCTTCCGATAATTGTCCTGCAATTTATAATCCGGTACAAACAAACCACGACGGTGACGCACTGGGCGATGAATGTGATCCGGATGACGATAATGATGGTATACCGGATGGATCAGATAACTGCCCGTTCATTGCAAATCCATCACAAATTGATACTGATGGGGATATCCTGGGAGATGAATGCGATCCGGATGACGATAATGATGGAATTGCAGATGTTTCTGATAATTGTCCGTTAATACCAAATCCGCCACAGCTAAATACTGACGGAGATGCCCAGGGTGACGTTTGTGACACGGATGACGATAATGATGGCATTCCTGATGTTTCCGATAACTGCCCGTTAATACCAAATCCATCACAGCTAAATACTGACGGAGATGCCCAGGGTGACGTTTGTGATACAGATGATGATAATGACGGTATTCCTGATGCTTCTGATAATTGTCCTACAGTTTATAATCCGGCACAAACAAACAATGACGGTGACGCACAGGGCGATGCATGCGATCCGGATGACGATAATGATGGTATACTTGATGGCTCAGATAACTGTCCTTTCATAGCAAATCCATCCCAAACCGATATTGACGGTGATGGAATAGGTGACGCCTGTGATCCTGAATAACGCGATAAATAAACATTTTACTCCCGGAATTGTTTATTCAATTGAATTTGCCCATTACTTCATGAGCTTATAAAAATTCATGCTATGAAAAGATGTTTATCTTATTTAATGATCGTTGCAGGGTTGCTGCAGGTGGTTATCACATATTCACAGCAATCCGGATCCCTGAAAACAGGAGATAAAGCTCCTTTATTCACCGCAAAAGATGATAATAACTCTACCTGGGATATAAATAATTTCCTGGGAAAGAAAAATATTGTTCTTTTCTTTTATCCTGCTGCCATGACTGGAGGATGTACAAGCCAGGCATGTGGATACAGGGACGATATGGATGATTTCGCAAAATATGATGCCATAGTAGCGGGAATTAGCGGAGATGAGCCAGAAAACTTAAAATTATTCAGGGAAGTGCATAATCTGAATTTTCCTTTATTATCCGATCCTTCAGGTGAAATTGCCAGTAAATATGGTGTTCCGGCAGGTAAAGGCGGTTCTGTCACCCGTGAAATTAATGGTCATAAACATATTCTGAACCGGGGGGTAACAGCAAAACGATGGACATTCATCATTAATAAAGAAGGATTGATCTCCTATATCAACCAGGAAGTAAGTGCTTCAAATGACAGTAAAAATGTGTTGAATTTCCTGATGTCGTTGAATATGAAAAACAATTAGTTATATCTTAGTTTACAGGTAATTCTTTAATATAAATATTTCTGAATTGCACAAGGCTGGGGGGGCCTGCCCATTCTCCATCCACTTTATTCCCGTGATGTTGTAATGCTATATGTCCCTTTTCAGGCAGATCAGGGAGTTCCGCATTTTTAATTACTACCTGCCCGTTTAATTCAACATGTAAAATATTCCCTTTCAGAGTTATTTTAAAGGTATTCCACTCGCCAATATTATTGTCGGCATTGATTAAAGGAGTAACTGCTTTCCGGACTTCAGCAGGCATTTCTTTATCCATCCGGTATCCATAAACCTCTCCTGATCCGATCGGCCAACACCAGATATTTATCTGTGCTTTACTGCTTCCCCTGAGATAAATGCCTGAATCAGAATCAGGAACAACCATTCTGATCTCCTCTCCCTTCTCATCCAGCTTTTGCAACCCGCTGGGTAAGATAATCGGAACACGTGGATTCCTGTATGGAGTTTCTTTTATTCTCCAGTCAACATATAAAATAAAATCTTCATATTCCTTTTCTGTCCAGAGATTTTTATCATTCTGAGCTTCACTTTCAGCATCATAATCAATTACTCCGTCCAGAATTTTCCAGTGCCCGTTATCTCCTTCAGGTACGATCCAGTCAGTAAAATCCTCACTATTGAAAAGGCTGACAAAACCTGAATATTTATCAACCGGCTTCTTTTCTTTCTGAGGCGAACTACACGAAAAGAAAGCAAATACCAGTAGAACAGATAATTTTTCTTTCATAATTTTTTATTTAAATAAATCCCGGATTAAAAAACATAGTAATAATGAGCCTACTCCTAAAAGTCGTTTCCCCCTACCTGCCAGCCGGCAGGCTGGAATCCCCCTTGGGACTTTTTGCAAGTTGCTGATTTATAGGCTCTCCCCCCTTGTCTGCCCTGTCTACCGACAGGTAGGCGACAGGCAGGCTTTAGGGGGATGGGGGGGGGTGGACAAGCTTTAAAATCATAATTTCGACTTTTCGGAGTGGACTCAATAATAAATAAAATTAAAAAATTTAAATTAATATTTAATTGCAGAAGTGGAAAAATAAAGAGAGGCAATATAACGATCATAATTTCCCTGCTCATGAATGGCATGATTTACCACTTTTATTTACCTTTACAGTGGTATTTAATAAATGAACTTTACTACTTGTGCGGTTTGATTTTTTTATCTCTTTTGTTTTAAAATCAAACCGCACAAGCGGTTGAACTAAATATACACGAATGAAAAAATTATCAGTTGATATCAGCAACATTTACAGGTTTGTTCCTGAAGCCGGAATTAAATCGCTTGAAAGCTCTATTATTCAATTTCAGGAGGCACTTCACAAAAAAACAGGTCCGGGGAATGATTTTCTGGGATGGGTCAATCTTCCCTCTTCCATAAAAAAGGATCAACTGGTAGACCTCAGGGAGACCGCTTCAAGGCTAAGGAAGAAAGTAAACGTTCTTGTTGTGATAGGAATAGGAGGTTCATATCTTGGGGCAAAAGCTGTTATCGAAGCTCTCAGTCATAATTTCTCCTGCCTGAAAAAAGGAGAACAAAGTCCCAAAGTAATTTTTGCAGGGCAGAATCTTGATGAGGATTATCTTTCGGAGCTCCTTGAAGTTCTGGAGAATACAGAATATGCAATTGCAGTTATCTCGAAATCAGGTACTACTACTGAACCTGCAGTTGCTTTCAGGATCCTTAAGGCACACCTTGAAGGCAAGGTAGGGAAGAATAAAGCCAAAGAGCTCATAGTGGCTATAACGGATGAGAAAAAAGGTGCGTTAAAAAAGCTGGCTGATATTGAAGGTTTTAAAACCTTTGTTATTCCTGATGACACAGGCGGGAGATATTCAGTTCTTACTCCTGTAGGATTGCTTGCTATAGCATTTGCGGGATTTGATATTGAGAAACTTGTGGAGGGTGCACGTGAAATGGATAAGCTTACAGAATTAAATGTCCCATGCTGGGAAAATCCGGCTGCTGTTTATGCGGCTGCCAGAAATGCCCTCTATGCATCAGGTAAGAAAATTGAGATCCTTGCAAATTATAATAACAAACTTATTTATTTCAGTGAATGGTGGAAGCAGCTTTACGGGGAAAGTGAGGGAAAGGATGGAAAAGGTATTTTCCCGGCCAGTGTTACCTTCACTGCTGACCTGCATTCAATGGGGCAGTATATACAGGAAGGAGAAAGGCATATTTTTGAGACAGTCATTTCTGTAAAAAATCCGAGCCGCAAACTGACTATTCCCCATGATCCTGATAACCATGACGAGCTAAATTTTCTCTCCGGGAAGCGCATCGGAGAGGTAAATAAAATGGCGGAACTGGGCACTATGCTTGCCCATATTGATGGCGGAGTGCCAAATATACGGATTGAGATCAATGATATTTCCGAATATAGTCTTGGTCAGTTGATTTATTTCTTTGAGAAGGCATGCGGTATCAGTGGTTATATTCTGGGAGTCAATCCTTTCAACCAGCCTGGAGTTGAAGCATATAAGAAAAATATGTTCGCCCTCCTGGAGAAACCCGGTTTTGAGAATGAATCTAAAAAGATCAAAGCCCGTTTGTAAAGGGGTTGTTTCATAAGTGTTATTTACCACGAAGGACGCAAAGTATGCACGAAGGACGCAAAGTGTATATTACTGATATACAATTCTTTGCGTTTTTTGTGTTGTTCTTTCCGCGAGCGCCAAAGCTACTCTGCGCCGCGTCTTCGGAAAGCCTCCGGCGGCCGAAGGGAGGCGCTGTATGCTTTATGCCATGCCTGTCGGCAGACAGTGTTAAACATATTTTGACTTTTGAGACTGCCCCTCTACTCATCCACCAACAATATTCATCATTTACTCCCTTTGATCCCTTTGATCCCTTGATCCCTTTGATCCCTTTGATCCCTTGATCCCTTTGTTCATAAACTCTTCTAATACCTGTTCAAAATCCGGTTTGCCAATTTCCTGCAGGTCGTAATATACTCTTGTGTTCGGTTTGTTGATTTTTATTATCCTGTTAAGATCTATGGGTGTTCCGATGATAACAGAATCGCAGTCTGTGTTATTTATTGTATCTTCCAGGTCCTGGAGTTGCTGTTTCCCGTATCCCATAGCAGGAAGCAATGTGCCGATACCGGGGTAGATTCTGAATGTCTCTTTAAGTTTTCCAACAGTAAAAGGTCTTGGGTCAACAAGTTCCCTGGCGCCGAATTTGCCGGCAGCTATTACCCCTGCTCCTATTTTCATTTCACCATGTGTTAATGTTGGCCCGTCTTCAATCACGAGAACCTTTTTTCCTTTAATTATATCCGGATCATCAACACTTATGGGTGATGCGCCATCAATTACCACAGCTCCCGGATTAACTTTCCGGATATTTTCCCTTACAATTCTGACACCATCCGGATCAGCGCTATCTATTTTATTAATCACCACAACATCAGCTAATCTTAGATTTACCTCACCCGGGTAATACGATAATTCATGACCTGCACGATGAGGATCAGCAACTGTGATCATCAGGTCGGGTTTGTAAAACGGGAAATCGTTATTACCCCCATCCCAGAGAATAATATCGCATCCCTTTGGATCATTTTCTGCCATCCTGAGAATGGCTTCATAGTCAACACCTGCGTAAATAACATTTCCCCTGATAATATGAGGTTCGTATTCTTCCATTTCTTCAATCGTACATTTATGTCTGGTAAGATCATCAAGGGATTCAAAACGCTGTGCTTTCTGTGAAATAAGATCTCCATAAGGCATGGGATGACGTATTGCAACTACTTTTAATCCTTTTCCCATAAGAATTTCAATGATCCTCCTGGAGGTCTGGCTTTTACCACATCCTGTTCTTACAGCGCATACAGCAATTACAGGTTTTGTACTCTTCAACATGGTTTTCCTTCCACCCGGTAGAATAAAATCAGCGCCCGCAGCATTGACTACTGCACTTATTCCCATAACTTTATTATAGGAAGTATCACTATATGAAAAAATACACTCGTCAACATATAAATCCCTAATCAATTCAGGAAGTTCTGATTCATTAACTATAGGAATGCCTTCAGGATACAAATGCCCGGCAAGTTCAGCAGGGTATTTCCTCCCGTCTATATCTGGTATCTGTGCTGCAGTAAAGGCAACCACATTATAACCTGGGTTGTCCCTGTAACAGGTATTGAAATTATGAAAATCTCTTCCTGCTGCCCCAATAATAATAACATTTCTTTTAGTCATAAATTTTATCTTTAAAGTGCATATTTTGATCCTTTCATTGTTTTTACAGGCTGTTAGTAAAAATCTCAAAAAAATATGTAACTTAAGGACAACTTTGTCCGTTACTTAATATTGAAAACAGGTAAAGATGAACTTTCTTGCACATTTATATTTATCCGGTAAAAATAAGGAAATTCTGATAGGTAATTTCATTGGAGATTATGTTAAAGGAAAGGAATATTTATATTATCCGGAAAATATTAAGAAAGGAATTCTTCTTCACAGGTATATCGATAATTTTGCAGATAAACATCCCATTACAAAAAGAAGCAGGAAAAGAATTTCATCCAGTTATAATAAATACAGCGGTATCGTTATAGATATTTTTTATGATTATTTTCTTGCAAGTGACTGGGAATCATATTATCCCGGGCCTCTTCATGCATTTGTGGAAGATGTATATACAATTCTTAAAAGTTATTACTTCACTTTCCCCCAGGGGATTAAAAACTGGTTTCCTAATTTTCTCAGAAATAACTGGCTTGTAACTTATTCCAAAATTGAAGGTATTGAGGTTGTCCTCAATCGTATGTCGAGCCGGACGTCTCTTCCGGATTTTACTGAATTTGCCATTAATGTATTAAAGGAACAGGAAGATGAACTGAGAAATGAGTTTAATGAATTCTTTCCGTTAATTAAGGAATATGTAAGCCGTGAGCATGGGATGAATCCGGGAGAAGTTATCAGGGCAGACTAATCATGACTGCTATATTTGAAGTATTTATCCCTGTTTATTTCATATTCTGAATCGCCTGTAACAATATTTCTGAATTCTTCCTCGAAGAAAAATTCATCCTGTCCAAAAGCAGGTTTAAGTTCATCAAGCCAGTTAGCATTTTCATCATATTCTGCAAAGAAAGGTCTTGCCACCCACTCAGGATTTCTACCCTGGAGGAACCTCAGTGTGATAAGCTTTTTCTCTTTTATTTTTGTAACTCCAAGTATCTGAATCTTACCCGGATCTGTTGACATACTTGGGCCTCTCACAGTTCTGCATAATCCGCTAACCTGTGAATATGCTTTCCGGAATATTTTCCATGCTTCAACAAGTGGGATCCCGAAATATTGCTGTGCGCCTGTATCTCTGGCTATAAACATATAATAAGGTACCATTCCCATTTGCACCTGCGTTTTCCACATTCCTGCCCATAACTCAGGTTTTGCATTAATATGCCTGAGTACAGGAGATTGAGTCCGAATTTGTGCGCCGGTTGCCCTTATTCTTTTTATTGCTGTCTTAACTACTTCAGTACTCAACTCCCTGGGATGGCTGAAATGCGCCATTATAGAGAGGTGATAACCACCATTTACTATTCTTTCAAACAAACGTAGAATATCATCCGAATCTTTGTCAGAAATAAAACGATAAGGCCAGAAAGCAAGTGATTTTGTGCCTATCCTGATATTTTTTAAATGATGTTTTTTTGAAGTAATAATAGTGTCCAGATAAGCTGATAAATTATTATAATTCATAACCATTGGATCACCACCGGTGATTAACAGATCGGTAATAGATGGGTGATTGTGAAGGTATCCCAGTATCAGGTCTGATTGTTTCATGGCAAACTTCAGGTTCTCCATTCCTGTAAACTGAGGCCACCTGAAACAAAAGGTACAATATGCATGGCATGTCTGCCCCTGGGAAGGGAAAAACAGCATTGTTTCCTTATATTTATGCTGAATACCGGTAAGCTTTTTCCCTTTATAATCCGGTATATTATGCTCAACCTGCCCGGCAGGGTGAGGATTTAACTTTTCCCTGATAGTATTTGCCAGTTTTTCTGTTTGAGGCTTTCCGGCACCTTTTTTTATAAGATCCGCCATCAGCTGAAAATGATCATCTTTTAACATTTCTTTTTGCGGAAATGTTAATATAAAAAGGGGATCATTTTTAGTATTATCCCAGTCAATTAATTCATTTACAACATAATTATTTGATTTAAACGGCAGGATTTTCGAAACAACTTCAATAGAAAAAAGCTGCTCCTTACTTAACCTGCTGTATTGCGGGATCTCACTTAAATTTCGCAAGGAATAAGCTTTATAATCCATGATCAGAACTTTTAATTAAACAAAGTGAAATAGTAAAGATAATAAAAAATTGTGGGGGATGCAAATGGGAGAAGGGGGATGGGAAGGATTTGGGTTATTGGGTTATTGGGTTAATGAGTATGAGAGTATGAGGTAGGAACAGGGCATGCTGTCTCGTCCTGAAATAGGTTTACAAAAAATGTAAACTTTTTTTAGGACGATACACCTATAAGTAAAGGGATCATATATTTAGTGGGGCTGTTGTGTGTACTTAGTGTCCTTTGTGGTAAAAAACATTTTTAGGACAGCCTTACTTTGAAAAAGAAGAAATGGTAATTAACTCATAGAATATATTCTTTTCTGGAAGCGTCAAGTCTTAAAAAGATAAAAAGAAGGATTGTAAATGCCCATAAAGAGGAACCCCCGTAGCTGAAAAATGGTAAAGGAATGCCAATAACAGGAAATAATCCTACTGTCATGGAAATATTAATAACGACATGAAAGAATAATACCGAAAAAACACCATATCCGTAAATCCTGCTGAAAACTGTACGTTGCCGTTCAGCAAGTATGATCAGTCGTGCCAGTAAGAAAGTAAATAATCCCAGTACAGTGACAGTGCCGATAAATCCCCATTCTTCTCCGACAGTACAGAAAATAAAGTCAGTACTTTGCTCCGGAACAAAACTAAGTTTAGTCTGTGTTCCTTCCAAAAATCCTTTACCAGAAAACCCTCCGGATCCAATTGCGATTTTGGACTGATTTACGTTGTATCCCGCACCAAGGGGATCTGATGTTATCCCAAGCATGATATTAATCCTGTGTTGTTGATATTCATTGAGAAAATTATGAAAGCCATAATCAACTCCAAATGAATAAACCACAGCAACTGCAATACCTGCCAGTATGCCTATTGATTTTCTGATCCTATGCAAATATATCAGAATCAGAAACAAAGGAATGGAAAAACCAAGGGATAATAATCCCGTTTTATAAAGATCATGCTTGAATCCTGCTATTTCAGTGACACCCAGAATCAGTCCGAAAATTGAACTATAAATCAGTAATGCCCTGATGAAATACCTGGTATTCCCGGATGTTATAAGATATATCAGTGCTCCTGAAACAATAATGATCATGAGAATAATACTTTCAGGTAATATCAGAACCAGGAAAAAGAGAAGCAACAGGAAGAAAGTTGTTAATAATAAAGTCCAGGAAAATCCTTCCCTGTAGAGTACAAGAATGAATGTAAAAAACACCAGTGCAGAGCCTGCATCAGGTTGTAAGAGGATCAATCCCGCAGGTAAAACAAATATTGATCCGGCAGTAATGAGTGATTTTAAGCTCTTAACATTCAGATTATAAGTGCTTAAATATCTTGCCAGAGCGAGTGCTACTGCCGGTTTGGCAAATTCAGAAGGTTGTATCTGTAAACTTCCAATTATGAACCAGCTTTTGGACGCATTTACTTCCTTTCCGATAAATAATACCAATACCAGGAGTAACATCATTAATCCAAAAACAGGGTAGGAAAAGAATTCAAAGAAACGTGAGTTAACGGAAAGTACACCTACAGCAATTATTATTGATGCACATATCCACAGAAATTGTTTGCCATACCTCTGGTCAATGTCCAGGATACCGTTATAATCGCCTGAGTAAACAGCAGAAAAAATATTAAGCCATCCCATTGCAATTAAAACCAGGAATACCAGTATTGTTAACCAGTCAAGATCCCCTATAACGGCATTTCTTTTCAATTTTATAAATTTTGTTTTCCTGCTAAGATATAGTTTTCCAACCAGGTTCTGCTGATTTCCTTTTTAAGATATTTTTCTATCATCAGGCTTGCTATTGGGGCTGCCCATGATGCACCAAAACCGACATTCTCCACATACACAGCTATTGCTATTTCAGGTTTATCTTTAGGTGCAAATGCGATAAATATGGAATGATCTTCTCCGAATGGATTCTCGGCAGTTCCGGTTTTTCCGCATATTACAATATCATTTAACCTGGCAATCCTTGCAGTGCTCCCTTCGCCTCCATTCACAGCATTTTCCATACCTTCAACTACAACCTCATAATAAGCTGAGTCGATTGTTGTCTGATGTTTTTCAGAGAATCTCCTGTCTATATTATCATTATTAATACTCCTGACAATATGGGGTGTAAAGTAGAATCCCCGGTTTGCAATAGCAGAAGTCATATTAGCCATTTGTATAGGGGTGATACCCAGTTCTCCCTGTCCGATGGCCAGGGAAATAACTGTCATAAAGTTCCATTTCCCTCTTCCATAATACTTGTCAAAATATGTTGGTTGTGGTATCAATCCTTTCAGTTCGCCAAACAGATCAGTTCCCAGTGACTGGCCAAAGCCGAAGGATAAAATATGTTCGCGCCAGTTTTCAAAAGCTTTTTCCGTATTATTATTTTCGGGATTTTCAAGTATTTTTTTCCAGACATTACAGAAATAGGCATTACAACTATTCTGAATACCACCGCGAAGATCCAGCGGGGATTGGTGGAAGTGGCAACCCACTCTGATATTCCGGAAGTAAAACCCACCCTCACAGGAAAACTGTACGCCTGGTTCAATTACCTTTTCCTGCAATCCCACAAGAGCATTAATTAATTTAAAGGTTGATCCGGGTGGATAGGACGCTGCCAGTGCACGGTTAAACAGAGGTAGTAGTGTGTCCTGTGAAAGAGTATTAAAATTTCCGCTTAATCCTCTTCCTACAAGTAAGTCAGGCGAATATCCCGGTGAACTTACAAGTGTGAGAATTTCACCCGAAGAAGGCTGAATAGCTACAATACTACCGCTGAATTTTCCCATCAGTTTCTCACTGTATTCCTGCAGATCTGCATCAACAGATAATGTAATATCTGTACCTATTTTTACCGGTATATCAAATCGCCCTTCTTCATATGAATCTATAATTCGGTTATGCACATCTACCAGGTAATATTTTCTTCCTTTCACACCACGAAGTATTTCTTCATATGATTTTTCCACACCACTTATACCAATATAATCACCCATTTTATAATACGGATCATCTTCGATTATCTTTTTATCCACTTCACCTACATACCCCAGTATATGTGGGGCGATATTCCTGGTATATCTTCGTAAAGTTCTGGTTTGTACAAAAAATCCCGGGAACTTGTACAATTTTTCCTGGAAAACTGAACTAACTTCGGCTGGTACTTGTTTGAGGAAGACTGATGAAGTAAACCTGCTGTATTTAATGGCTTTGGTGATTCCCTCCTTTACGAAGCCGGGTGTAATTCCCAGAATATTGCACATCTCAAGTGTATCGAAAGATGAAAGCCGGAATGGGTTTATCATTATATCATATGCAGCCTGGTTTGTGACAAGTAGCTGTCCGTTACGATCATAAACCAGTCCCCTTGCAGGATACTGTATTGCTTCCCGGCGTGAATTACTTTCTGCTGTAAGGCGGTATGAAGTATCAATCAGTTGAAGATATGCAAGCTTTACAAGTAGAATTAAAATTGAAATTATGAGTATAGCTCCTATCAGATATTTCCTTTCGGCATAAAGATTCTTCATTTCCGGTAAATAAAATATTGACTTAACACAATAATTACAGTTGTTATTATTGTACTTAATAAAGTCCTTAAAAGAATGTGATGTAAGCCTGATACCCTGAAAACTTCAATTAAGAATATAACAAAATGATGCAGAAAAATCAGTACAACAGCATATTTTAGAAACCATATTATTCCATAATAATAAACACGAGGGTACGTTCCGGTTTCATAACCATCTCTCGGAGAAAATATTTTTAAAATAAAAGGTCTCAGGTAAGCAATCAGAACACAGGCTGCCGAATTTATTCCGGGAGTGTTATAAAAAATATCAATAAAAAAACCAAGCAGAAATGAAGTTGTCAGCAATAGCCAGCCTTTTATATTAAAAGGAAGGAGAATAATAAAAAGTAAATAAATATAAGGAGTCATATACCCGCCCAGGTTGATATTGCTGAATACAAAAACCTGCAGAAATAATAATAAAATAAACCTGGTAATATTTCTAAGGTATATGTTTATCATAAGCCTGATTTCATTTCCAGAGATAATTGTTCTTCTCTTTGTGAGTTATTAATGACATTAACATGGTACAGATTAGCGAAATCTGTAGCCAGTTCGACCGTAATTTCATAAAAGTTACCATCCCCTTCCCTGAAACTGATTACCTTTCCAACAGGGATTCCTTCTGGGAAAATAGCACTATGACCACTGGTTACGATTTTATCCCCTGTAACAACTTCAGCATGAACAGGTATTTCTCTCAGAGTGACCAGTTTTCTGTTTAATCCTTCCCATTCAATAATTCCGAAATAATTATTTCTTTCAATTTTTGCGCTTAACCTGAAGTTTCGGTTAATGACAGGAAGAACAAGGGCATAGCGTCTGGAGACAGCTGTTATTATTCCGGCTACACCTTCTTCTGAAATGACTGCCATATCGACTTTTAATCCCTGGTTGCTTCCTGCACTCAATGTCATATAATTATACTGCAGGTTAACTGAATTATTCACCACTCTGACCGGCAGGTAGGAAAATTTTTTTCCATTCACCGAATCAGAAAGAAAGCCTTCGGGAAAAGCTTCTCTCTGAGATAAGGCAGTAATTTCATTCCTGAGCCGTGCATTTTCTGTTGTCAGAACCTGGTTCATCTCACGAAGTTTAAAATATTCCTTATATCCCTGGAGGTTTTTATAGAAGTATCCTGTAATATTTCTTGCAGAATTAACAAAATAAGATTTCTGGAAGGAATTATTCTGAACCACAAGGATTAAGGAAAATCCTTCCAGTAAAAGAAAAAGCAGGAGGAAAGAATTCCTGGAAAAAAATTTTATCAGTTCTTTCATTTTAAGCTTAAGTCCGGAAAGTATTATCCTCTCATCAGGAATGAGAATTTATCCACATTTTTCAATGCGATACCTGTTCCTCTTGCCACGGATTGTAAAGGGTCTTCAGCAACAATAAAGGGGATATTGATTTTATCAGTGAACCTTTTATCAAGTCCTCTGAGCAGAGCTCCTCCGCCGGTAAGATATATTCCCTTCTGTACAATATCAGAGTATAGTTCAGGTGGAGTTTGTTCCAAAACTGAAAGAATAGCTGTTTCAATTTTTGAAATGGATTTATCGAGGCAATGTGCAATTTCCTGGTAGGAAATGGGTATTTCAATGGGCATGGCCGTCATTAAATTCGGGCCTCTGACATTAAAATCAGGTGGTGGATTATCCAGTTCAGGTAAAGAAGAGCCCACGGTAATTTTAATATCCTCAGCTGTTCTTTCCCCAATTTTGATATTATGCTGGTGTCTCATATACGCTTGAATATCTGAGGTAAATCCATCTCCGGCGACTCGTAATGACTGTTGGCATACTATACCTCCCAGGGCTATAACTGCAATTTCTGTTGTACCCCCACCAATATCCACCACCATACTTCCTTCAGGAGCTTCAACATCAAGCCCAATACCGATTGATGCTGCCATGGGTTCATAAATAAGGTACACATCGCGTCCGCCTGCATGTTCTGCAGAATCTCTGACTGCTCTTCTTTCAACCTCAGTAGATCCTGAAGGGATACATACCACCATCTTCAGGGAGGGAGTAAATAAATTATTTCCTTTATTAATCATTTTTATCATGCCGCGCATCATCTGTTCAGCGGCGTCAAAATCTGCAATTACACCATCTCTCAATGGTCTCAGGGTTTTAATATTCTCATGGGTTTTCCCATGCATTTGTCTTGCCTTTTCTCCTATTGCAATTGTCTTTCCGGTTTTTGTGTCAATTGCAATGATCGAAGGTTCATTAACCACTACTTTATCATTCTGGATAATAATAGTGTTGGCCGTGCCAAGGTCTATTGCCAGTTCCTGTTGAAATGAAAACCATCCCATATATTTCTCGTTACTAATGTTTAAAATGCCTTATACCTGTTAATACCATGCTCATATTATGAGCATTGCAATAATCTATTGAATCTTTATCTCTTACTGAGCCGCCAGGTTGTATTACAGTTCTGATACCTGCTTTATCCGCTATTTCCACGCAATCAGGGAAAGGGAAAAATGCATCAGATGCCATCACTCCTTTATCTAAATCGAATCCAAAACTTATTGCTTTTTCAATTGCCTGTTTTAATGCATCAACGCGGGAGGTCTGGCCAACCCCGCTTGCCATTAACTGTTTATTCTTTGCCAGAACAATGGTGTTGGATTTTGAGTGTTTGACAACTTTGTTTGCAAAAATCATATCTGCTATTTCACTTTCTCCGGGGTTTATTTTTGTCACCACCTTCAAATCTTCTGCGCTTTCGGAATATACATCCCTGTCCTGCATCAAAATACCATTCAGGGCAGTTCTGACTGTTCTGTCGGGTAATTCTGCAGATTTCTGGATAAGTATGATACGATTCTTCTTTTCTTTAAGTACTGTAAGTGCCCCTTCTTCATATGAGGGTGCTATAATCACTTCAAAAAAGATATTATTAATTTCCTTTGCAGTTTCTTCATCAACCTGGACATTGGTAATTAATATCCCTCCGTAGGCTGAGACAGGATCGCCTGCCAGTGCGGCTTTCCATGCATCAGGAAGGTTCTCCCTTGAAGCAATTCCACAAGCATTATTGTGCTTTAAAATCGCAAATGTTGTATCGTCAAATTCCGAAATTAAACCTACTGCAGCATCAATATCCAGTAAATTATTGTAGGATAACTCTTTTCCATGTAACTGTTCAAACATATCCTTAAGCTCACCAAAGAAGTAACCTTCCTGGTGAGGATTTTCACCATACCGTAGTTTCATGGAAGGAGTATAACTTAATTTAAGTGCTGAAAAATTACCTGTGTCAAAGTAATTGAAGATAGCAGTATCATAATGGGAGGAAACATCAAATGCCAGTGCGGCATATGCTTTCCTGTCGCTTATATCAGTTTCCCCGTTCTTTTCATTAAGTAGCTCCAGTAATCCTTTATATTGATACCTTGAGGATATGACCAGTACGTCTTTAAAATTTTTAGCCCCTGCTCTTATCAGGGATATCCCTCCAATATCAATCTTTTCAATTATTTCGTTCTCTCCGGAATTTGATTTCAGTGTTTCTTCAAAAGGATACAGGTCAACAATAACAAGGTCTATCTCAGTTATTTCATAAGATTTTAATTGCGCGATATCCGATTCTTCCTCCCTGCGTGCAAGGATGCCACCGAAAATTTTTGGATGCAGGGTTTTCACCCTTCCTCCCAGGATCGAAGGATAAGTAGTGACGTCCTCAACTGATACCACAGGTATCCCAAGATCTTCAATAAAAGCTTTTGTACCTCCTGTAGATAATATTTTTATGTTCAATTCATGTAATTTCTTTACAACACCATCCAGGTTCTCTTTATAATAAACTGATATGAGTGCTGTCTTGATTTTTATTATATTGCTCATTTACAGTGCTTTAAAAATTTTAATTTAATTCATGTGAATATTATAAAAATGCTTAGATTTATGTTTTATAAGGAAACCCGATATTAGTAATAAAATCCGTACAAAAGAAAAAGATTCCGGTTAAATTTATTAAATAAAATACATATTCTGAAAAAATGTTAAAAAACCTAAGGTTGATAGGGGAGAGTTTTGTATTTGCCATACAATCTGTCATTGTTAACAGGCTGAGAACTATACTTTCGCTGTTGGGTATCACCATTGGTATATTTGCCATCATTTCAGTATTTACCATTGTTGATTCCCTGGAATATAACATAAAAGAGAGTGTTTCCTCTCTTGGAAGTGATATTATTTATATTGAAAAATGGCCATGGATAGATGAAGGTGGCAGAGATTTCAAATGGTGGTTGTACAGAAGCCGACCTGTCCCAAATTATTCAGAATATGAACAGGTAAGATTAAAATCACAGAAAGGACAATATGTATGTTTTGTCACGGCTACAAGTACTTCTGTGAAATATGAAGAAAGACGGAATGAGAATACTATTTTGATTGGGGTTTCAAGGGATTTTGATCATTTGCGTTCTTTTGAATTGGAAAAAGGAAGGTACCTTACTGATTTTGAGATTACAGCAGGAAGAAATTATATAGTGATCGGGAATACTATTGCTAAGAATCTCTTTCAAAATACCGACCCTATAGGGAAAAATATCATTATAAGGGGTAATAAATACAGGGTTATTGGATTAATGCATAAGGAAGGAAAAAGTAGTTTCGGGAACTCTCTTGATGAAATAATTATTGTTTCAGTAAATAACCTGAGAAATTATTTTGACATCCGAAATGAGAACATGAATCCTGCAATATGGGTCAAGGCATTTCCCGGGTTTACCGTTAATGAACTCCAGGACGAGTTGAGGATGATCATGAGGATGACCAGGAGATTGAAACCAACGATGCAGGATGATTTTGCATTAAATCAAACAAGTCTTATCAGCAAACAGCTTGACAATGTATTTAAGACGCTGAATATTGCAGGATGGTTCATTGGGATTTTTTCCCTCCTGGCAGGAGGATTCGGAATTGCCAATATAATGTTTGTTTCGGTTAAGGAACGGACAAATATGATAGGAATTCAAAAAGCTCTCGGAGCGAAAAAATTTTTTATTCTGTACCAGTTTTTATTTGAAGCCGTCATGCTTGCTCTTGCGGGTGGAGTGGTGGGATTATTTTTTGTATTCCTGGTAACACTTGCGATAAGTCAGACCGAATTCATAATTACCCTGAGAACAGGTAACATTGTTATGGGATTATTGATTTCAACATTAATTGGTCTGATATCCGGCCTGGCACCTGCATGGACAGCTTCAAGGCTTAATCCTGTTGAAGCCATAAATACTACTTTTTAGAATACGTCGAACAATATTCTGCCCATTGAAAAATACACTACCAGCCCCATAATATCATTCATGGTTGTAATAAAAGGTCCTGTTGCAAGTGCTGGATCTATCCTGAACCTGTGCAGGATCAGGGGTATAAACGTTCCAAAAACAGCTGCAAATACAATAACAATAAGGAGAGAAAGACTCACTGTAATGGTAAGTGAAAGTGTATGTGAAGTAATTATGCTAAATGCCAGCAATACTGATGAAAGGACCATACCATTCATGATACCGACAAGAAATTCCTTCCCCAGTTTTCTTAATATTCCTTCAAAACCCATGGTATTACTCGCAATACCCTGTACGACAATTGCAGAAGACTGAATACCCATATTTCCGGCCATTGCTGCTATCAACGGCATAAAGAATGCCATTTGCGGATGTATTTTTATTTCATTCTCAAAATTACTGATGATAAGATTTACCACCATGCCACCTATCAGTGCTATCATTAACCATGGTAAACGTGCCCTGGTTAATACCCATGCATTGTCCGTAATTTCAACATCCTCCATGATACCACTCGCCAGCTGATAATCCTTTTCTGCCTCTTCTGTAATTACATCCAATACGTCATCAATGGTAATTCTTCCCATTAACCTGCCCAGTGAATCCACCACCGGAAGTACTACAAGGTCATATTTCTGCATCAAAGATGAGATCTCATCTGTATGTATATCCGTTCTGACACTGATCACATCTTTTTCCATCAGGTTTTTTATCCTGGAACTTAGTTTTGTCAGTAATAGTTTTTTCAGTGACAGGATTCCTTTCAGAACATTATCATCATCCACAACATACACAAAATAAACCTCATCAACTTCCTTTGCCTGTTTTCTTATTTCTCTCAGGCTCTTCTGTACTTTCCAGTTTTCATTAACTTTTATCAACTCCTTTGCCATAAGTCCACCTGCAGTATCCTCATCATAGCTCATCAGGTCAACGATATCACCTGCCTGGTCAATATCTTTCAGGTGAAGCAATATCTCTTCTTTCCTCTCATCATTCATTTCAGATAATACATCCGCCGCATCGTCGGAATCCATGTTAATGATGAATTTACTTGCGATGACCTCTGGTGGAAGACTGCTAAGAAGGTTGTTACGTTCCGGCTCCTCAAGTTCCGCTAGTACATCGGAAGCAACCTCATCATTAAGAAGAAGATAAAGGAAATGCGCTTCTTTACTGTCTAACTGCATACATATTTCAGCAATATCTGCTGGATGAAGATCCTCCAGTATTTTTACAGCAGATGATTCATCCTGTGCCTCAATAACCTGCCTGATCTGATCAAGTAACTCGCGGGTAATTTCAGGTCTCATGATATCTTAGGTTATGAAATGTTAGACTTATGCGGAAAAATATCTAAAGCTAATTTAATAAATTCGTCAACACCAAGCTGTTCGGGTCTCATCTGTAAAACTGTATTATCATAATCCATTCCCCGGATATAATCTGAAATAGAATTTCTCAGAATTTTCCTCCGCTGGTTAAAAGCGGATTTTACCAGCTTCCTGTAAAATCCCTCCTCACATCCTATGCTCTTTCTGTTGTTCCTGACAAGCCTGATGACTGCCGACCTGACTGCGGGTTTAGGGAAAAATGATCCGGGATGAACAGTAAATAATAAATTTATATCATACCAGGTTTGTAAAAGTACAGATAATATCCCATAGCTTTTATTACCCGGAGGAGAAATTATCCGATCAGCAACTTCTTTTTGTATCATGCATACAACTTCTCTCACTCTCAGATGGTGTTCCAGTATCCTGAAAAAAATCTGACTTGAAATATTATACGGAAAGTTCCCGATTATACCCATTGCTTCACCAAATAACGATAAATCAGTTTTTAAAAAATCCCCGATGATCAGAGTATTCCGGAACTCAGGAAAGTGGTCAGTTAGAAATGCCGAAGCCTCTCTGTCGATTTCTATTGGTATTAACGAAATGTTTTGTTTCTTTAATAAAAAGGCTGTCAATATCCCTTTCCCCGGGCCTATCTCAATTACTGTATCATAATTCTCAGCACGCAGACTTTCCGTTATTTTCCGGGCAAGGTTCTGATCAGTCAGAAAATGCTGACCTAAACTTTTCTTTGGCCTGACCATTTCCGTTAAATTTAAGCACAAAGAACGTAAATAAAATGTTATGAAGTGCAAAGAGAATGTATTTAATATTGTCTGAATTTTTATTTGTTGAGTAGGGGCTGTCTCATAAGTGTTATTTACCACGAAGGACTCGAAGTACGCACTAAGGACGCAAAGAATATATTCTTGATATACAATACTTTGCGTTTTTTGTGTTGTCCTTTGTGTGCTTTGTGGTTAAACATATTTTGACTTATAAGACAGCCCCAATAAAAAACATTTGAAAAAATTCGCAAATAAGTATGTTTTACTTAAATTAGCTGGTTCTCAGATAACAAAATGAAGATAAAATTTAATCTTATTACCGGGCTCATTTCAGGTTCAGGAATAATTACCATTATAGTAATAATCAGTTTGCTTATTATCACCGGAAAGATCAATGAATATAAGCAATTACATGATGAGCTGAACAACAATTACCAATCATCCCTTTATACACTTTCAAAACTGTCAGATACATATCATGAAGTTAAAGACCTGGTTAACCTTTGGGTATTATCACCCCTTATGAATGATGTGATCTTTCGCAAAGAATTTGACGCATTATATGAAAATCACTTATACCCGATCACCCGTGATCTGATAATTCAATCGGAGAACTGGGATGTTGAAGACAGGAACCTGTTATTAGAGATAGCAGGCAATATCAGGGATAATCTATACAATGAATTCCTTGGATTAATTGAGAAAGCAGACTCTGTCAAATCAACAGGTTCATATATTGAAGCTGACCTTCTTATGTCAGTGGACGAAAGCAATATGGTATTCCTATATAGTGAGATTGAGCAGGACCTGGATTACCTGACCGATAAACGGAGGGTATGGATTGATACCAGGAGTAATTATTTGCAAATATTATATCTTAAAATTAAAAGGATAATTGTCATTTCATTTATCATTTTACTTGCGACCACATTTGCATTGTTCATATTTATGTATTTAAATGTCCGGGGATCTATGGAGAAGATACAGCAGGAAGTTGAAATATTAACCAGTGGTAATATTCCCCCGCCAATAACTGTTACCTCAGATGATCCTTCCGGGAAAGTTTTCCAAAGACTGAATAAACTGTATAATTATCTGCATAATCTCGTGAATGTTATATTTCAAATTAAGGAAAAAGACTTTACAGGAGATTTCAAACCATTAAATGAAAAGGATACAGTTGGGAATGCACTTTTTGATCTTCGTGAAACTCTGAAAATTTCACATATAGAGGAAGACAAAGGGAAGAAAGAGGAGATGGAAAGGACATGGGTTGCGGAGGGAATTGCAAGGATCAATGATATACTTAGGATTTCCGGGGATAAAATTGAGGAACTCTCCTATTTACTGATTAAGGAGATCGTAGTATATACCGGAAGCAAACTGGGAGCTATTTATATATTGAACGACGAAGATCCGCTAAATTTTTATCTTGAAATGACTGCTGTTTATGCCTATGACCGTAAGAAACATGTTAAAAAGGAGTTCCGGGTCGGGGAAGGTCTGGTTGGAAGGTGTGTACAGGAAAAAGATACGATCTATATGACAGAAGTGCCCGAAAATTATATCAATATCAAATCCGGCCTGGGAGAGATCAAACCAGTCAGTTTACTGATCGTTCCCCTGAAGTTAAATGACGACACAGTGTATGGCGCTGTGGAAGTTGCCTCATTCAAAGAAATGGAATCTTATTTTATCCGGTTCATTGAAACTGTTGGAGAAAATATAGCTACAACAGTTTCCAAGATGAAAATAAACCTGGAAACCAGGAAACTACTTGAACATACCAGGCAACAAAAAGAAGAGCTTACAACGCAGGAAGAAGAAATGAGACAGAATATGGAAGAACTTAAAGCCATACAGGAGCAATCCGCAATTCGTGAAGAAAAACTACGGAAAGAGATAGAAGAACTGAGAGCGCTTTTGAATAACAGGTAAAAATTAAAATTTAACGTGAGTTCGATATAAAATGTATTTTTTATTAATTCTATAACTTATATAAAGTGATGTAGTATTTGCCCTGAAAATAAAGCCATATGGCTAAACAAATAAAATTGCATTTTTTTCAAATTAAATATTAACAATTTAAACAGCAACATCAAGTTCTTTGACATATTGATTTATAATTTTAACATACTGTG
>Ga0209164_1001318_pt1 | contig 33327 bp, 33 predicted proteins | sample MTBNYHSulfiMetaG_FD_187458 | JGI IMG/M metagenome (GOLD analysis project Ga0209164, IMG submission 187458) | Enrichment culture microbial communities from rom New York Harbor, USA that are MTBE-degrading - MTBE-NYH (New York Harbor Sulfidogenic)... | ecosystem: Environmental > Aquatic > Marine >... | reverse complement strand
CTAACCCCATGCCGGGACAGGTTCCTCAAGTCCGGGATGACCCCGGAGTGAAGTTTCTGTACTTGATTAGACTGGCCACCCGGCCAGCGGCCCGGCTTATATGAAACTTCATTTTTTTACAGGTTTTGTTACAGCATTTTTAGCTTCCCCGGTCGAGTCTTCCGGACCCTGATCCGGAATCCAGTCTTGTATCCTGGACCCTGGATCAAGCCCGGGATGACCCCAGAGTGAAGTTTCTGTCCCTGATTAGACTGGCCAGCTCGGCCAGCGGCCCCGCTCGTATGAAACTTCATGAGGCCGTCCCAAGGCAAAAACTCCCACCTTTTGTAAAGGGGGGCAGGGGGGATTTCTTGTAAGCCCTTGAAAATCCCCCTGAATCCCCCTTTTCGAAAAGGGGGACTTTCACGATCCAACTGCAATGTGGTTCATGAAGTTTCTGGCCTTTGATTAGACTGGCCGCTTCGGCCAGAGGCGGCGCTCGTATGAAACTTCATGGGGCCGTGCCAAGGCAAAACTCCCCCCTTTGTTAAAGGGAGGCCGGGGGGATTTGTTGTAAGGGTCTGAAAATCCCCCTAAATCCCCCCTTTCGAAAGGGGGACTTTGACGATCCAACTGGAATGTGGTTCATGAAGTTTCTGGCCTTTGATTAGACTGGCCGCTTCGGCCAGAGGCGGCGCTTATATGCAAAACCCGCACCGCATGGGGGATGCCCTTCCATCAAGGCAGGGGAGGCTAGTGCCAAATTGCAGAGAATAATACAGCGAATTTCGGAATCCTTCCCGGTCTTCATACGGATCCGAGGACCGTGCCGGCTGGTTCTGGGGACCTTCAGAAATGAAATCAAGGAGACGGAGGAGATATTGAAGGATTGTCGAGAAACCTCGACATCCTAACCGGGCAGTATTTGAACGAGGTGCTGCAAAAAAACGGGCTGTCCAGAGAAAAACTCTACTTGACAGGGGTAGTCAAGGAACCGACGCCGGGCAACAGAAAGCCCACAGCAAAGGAAATCAAACGCTGGATGCCGTTGCCTGGAGGCTGAAATCAAAGAAGTCAAGCCTAATGTGATTGTCCTGATGGGAAGGGTCGCATGGAAGGCGGCGCGCTTCGAAGGAATCAAATATATCGAGACACTCTTGTCCAAAATCGATAAAAAGGAGCTTCTCAAATGGACAATGAGGAGGTCATTCAAGGCACATCCTGATGATAACCTCGTTTTGTCATTCCGCCCCGGTTTTCACCGGGGTGACGCGCCGGAATGACGTAAACTTAGCTTATCCTGTCATTCCGGCGAATCCCGGATCGGGGTCCAGGACAGGCGCCGGAATCCAGACCTCTTAACAGCAACCATGTTCAGCCCCAAATATTGAGAAGACACGTCATTGGTGTCCAAAATATAATGATTGAATCACTTTAGCTGTTTCAAATACCGGAGAGGATCGGGATTCTCTGGACATCCCGGCAGCGATTGCATTTTTTCCGTCACGGGGAGCGGCCGCTCGGAGGCCACCAGGCGAACACTCCCCGCTGTCGGGCGTGTAGAGGATCTTCCTCTTCCAGGTGAGGGCCCCCTGCCGAGCCTGAAAACCATAAGGCTTTTGACACCCTTCAATGCCAAAAGCCTTATCGTTAAAAGGTTTATCTATTGAATGATCCTGAAATATTTATCGATTCTGGTCGGGACGACTGGATTTGAACCAGCGACTCCCGCGTCCCGAACGCGGTGCTCTACCAGACTGAGCCACGTCCCGACAAAAACAGGCCCTCGGAAAACGACCGCCTCCTCGGCACCTTCGGAAAAAATACTATAGCCTATCTCTCGTCCGACAGCAAGACCAATGTATCGGAGAAAATTTCCATGAAATTTAAAATCACCCTTGCCGTCGCCCCCCAGATGATATCGTCCTCATATTGCCAGGCCAAGCCGCTGTATGTCCATCCGTCCCTCCGAAGCTGATGGCTCAAGGATGCTGAGCTGCCCGGGCGGAACACGTCCAGTGGGATCTTGATCAGCCTTTCCACCTCGGCAGTATTGAGGGTGAATTCGTAGGGACAGGGCACCTGGCCCACAATGGGATGGATGACAAAACTGGAGGAGACCGTGACGGCATCGTCAATCCGGCCCAGAATCTTCACGTCATCCTTGTGGAGCCCGATCTCCTCGAACGCCTCCCTCAAGGCCGTGTCTTCCAGGGTGCAATCACACGCATCACAGGAACCCCCCGGGAAGGAGATCTGGCCCTTGTGATGCGCAAGGGTGTCCGTTCTTTTGGTGAGAAGCATCTTATGGGTGCCGTCCTCCACCAACAGCGGAACCAGCACGCAGGCATGTCTTCGGGGCCCCTGATCGTCACCGATGCATAACGGCTCTCTGGAGCTCAAAATTTCCTTGATGAGTGTCTGGAGGTTGCTGTTTCTGCCCATGAGAAAGTTCTTCAAACGTTCTGTTTTCTTTGGCCTCTACGAACCAGCCTTCTCATTTGTGCTTCCGAAATAAAACGTTTTCGGATTTAAGTTAACTCCCCTTGCGATCCCTGTCAACCTCCTGGTCGAGCCGCGCCCGGAGCCTTTCGTCAACGCCGTAGACCCGCAGATATTCCTCAAATTGGCCCATTGTGTGGTCATCGATCGCTTTCCTCGAACCGCCGATCCGGACCGGAACCCTTTCCTCGTAAAGATACTTCACCATTTCCCCGATGCCCGCAACCGCGTAAACGGGAACGTTGGTCTTTAAAACAAAGCGCTGAATTGCATTTTCCCCCCTTTTTCCGTGAACCACGTTCCCTTCGGCATCATAAACCGCGGTGGTCTGCTCCCGGTCGACCCCGATGCCCATACCGATCACATGAAACTTCATCCCTCGCCCATGGGCTTCCCCGTTTATTTTCTCCAAGAGCTCATATTTCGTCCCCATGGATGTGGCCACGTCATCCACCACGAAAATCCTGCAGCCGTCGAAAAATGTCCCGTTCACAAAGAGGCTCTGGAATTTACTCGCCTCTCCGTGGGTCTTTGCCTCTTTGCGGTCATAGTCGAAAAGCAGATCGTAGCCGTGATCCTTCCAAAGGGCGATCGCTGTGGCCAGTGCGATGGAACTGCCCTTGTAAGACGGTCCCAGGACAATATCGGTGCCCTGAACGATGTTCCGGGCCACCATCATGTCCGCAAAAAACGTCCCCAATCGCAGGGCTAAACGTCCCGTCCTGAACATCCCCATGTTCACAAAATACGGGGTAGGCCGCCCATCCTTCAAAACGAGCTTTTCATCAAAGAAAAGGGCCCCGGTCTCGGCCAGCGTCATGGCCAGGTTTTTCTTGTACTCTTCCATGGCCCGAATGATAGACGAATCAACTCGAGGGTTCAACAGGGAACTGAAGTTTTCCACCCCCTTCGCCTCGCACAATTGAAAGCAGGCCTGGAACAATCCATCGGGGGCATAGGAAACCTTTTACGAAACTTCATGGGGCCGTGCGAAGGCAAAAACTCCCCCCTTTTGTAAAGGGGGGCAGGGGGGATTTCTTCTAAGCTTTTGAAAATACTTCTAAATCCCCCTTTTCAAAAGGGGGACTTTGACGATCCAACTAGAATGTGGTTCATGAAGTTTCTGCCCTTTGATTAGACCGGCCGCCCCGGCCAGAGGCCCCGCTTATAAGAATCAAGGAAATCTGCAATCGCCACTGCTTCAGCGTGGCGGCCATCATCGGAGACCACATCGCCGGCATGAGATCCATGAGTGAACGATCCGACAAGAAGGGCAGCGCCCGAATGCCTCTCTTGACAACAGCCTAAAAAGACGATATCAACCTGTTGATCTTCGTTCTATCTTAATAAAAGTTTAAGGCTCCGTTGAGCCTCGATTCAAATCGCCATGAGCGCGGGTTTCATCGCCCGGGGGGGCACGGGAGCCGGAAAACCACAACTTTTTCCGAGGAGGGAGACCATGCCGGAGGAACAGGTTGGTGTCGTAATCAAGTTTTTTTCAAAGCCCAGTGTAGCCGCCGTGGAAGTGATCCAGGATTTCAAGAAAGGGGATCTTCTCAGATTTCAAGGACACACCACCGATTTCACAGCGCAAGTGGATAGCATGGAAATCGACAACAAGCCGGTGGAGGAGGCGAAAAAAGGAGACCTGGTCGGGTTGAAAGTCAAAGACAGGGTGCGCGAAAACGACAAGGTTTACAAGGTTGTCGACTGACCCCCCATCCTTTTTAGCGCCTTCGGGATCAGTTTTCGAATGAAGGTCTCCCTGTCGAAGGTGTTCATGGTGCAATACCTCTCATAGCCCGGGTGATTCCTGCTGAGGACCGGAACCCGCGCTTGCAGATTCGGGGCAAGTTTGTCGAACTGCCTTATGAGTTCGACCAGCGTGAACTCTTCGCCCGGGTAGGATTCCAGCCATCCCAGCCTTTTCATGCACTCAAAACGAATCCGGTCCAGGAGGAAAATGTACTGATCGATAACGGCCATTTTTTGTTTCGAGCCCAATTCATGAAACTCGAACCCGGAACCCATTTGACGGAGATTCATGATCAGGTCGAAGAGGTAGAAAGTCGCTTTGTTTCCTCCTTGAGCCAAATAGGAGAGGGTTTCCACCGAGATCTGGGCAAGCCGGGTTTCCAGGCCGAATTCTTCCTTGAAGCCACTGATCCAATTGCGGTATCCCCTCTTGACCGCCATGAGAAGCCTGCCTTCTTCGAGATCAATGACCCGCGACACGTCCTGTTTCCCCACCTTCCCCTCCGATGTGAACCTTCCCTGGAACCCCGACTTCAACCGTTGCGTTCGCTCTCCAACGGCACTGCTTGCCCGGTGGACATCCTTGCGCCCACACGGTGATCTCTTCTCCATTCCTCTAAAGGCGTCATCCTGGAACCGACCACGCCGGATGATGCCGGCTCAATTCATTGCCGTAAAGGATCTCACTTCAGACAGGCCTTGACAAAGCCAAAAAAGAGCGGGGCAGGCTTTTCCATTCTCGACTTCAATTCAGGATGGGCCTGGGTACCGACGAAGAATCGCAAAGAGGGCAATTCGATAAACTCGACGAGCCTGGCGTCCCTGGACGTCCCGGAAAAGACCATTCCTTTCTCGCTCATGGCGGCATGGTACTCAGGGTTCACCTCGTAGCGGTGTCGATGTCTCTCTGAGACTTCCGAAGCACCGTAGAGCGACCGGACCACACTACCCTCTTTCAACACGGCTGTGTAAGCGCCGAGCCTCATGGTACCGCCCAGGTCCTTGATATTCCTCTGATCGGGAAGAATATCGATGACCGGATGGGGAGTATTGGAATCCATCTCCGTGGAGTTTGCTCCCTTCAGGCCACAGACATTTCTCGCAAATTCGATGACGGCCAGTTGAAGGCCCAGGCAGAGTCCAAGAAAAGGAATGTTGCGCTCCCTGGCCACGCGTATGATCTCGATCTTCCCCTCGGTGCCCCGCGAGCCAAATCCACCGGGCACAATTACGCCATCCACGTCGTCCATGAAAGAAGTCTCTTGAAGGTCCGTGGTTTCCACCCATTGAAGATTAATCTTGCAGCTCAAGTGGGCTGAACAGTGATTCAGAGATTCGATAATGGACGCATAGGAATCCACCAGCTTGGTATACTTCCCGCACATGGCGACCGTAATTTCTCTCCTGGGATTCCGGATATTGTCCACCAACTGTTTCCACCGGCTCAAATCAGGCGGGCTGTAGATGTTGAGCTTCTTGTGGATAATTTCCGGCAGGCCCTCTTGCTCGAAGACAATGGGAAGCTCATAGATATCCTCCACGTCCAGACCCGTAATCACCGCGTCCGGGTGGACATCACAGAAACTGGAAATTTTTCCCCTGATCTCTTTTGAAAGATATTCGGAACATCTCCCGATGATGATATCAGGCCAAATTCCCCGTTGTTTGAGAAGATTCACGCTCTGCTGTGTGGGCTTGGATTTCTGCTCGTTCACGCCATAGGGGATGGGCACATAGGTCAAATGAATGTAAACGATGTTGTTCCTGCTCACGTCCTCTTTCATTTGCCGCATGGCTTCCAGAAAGAGCTCATTTTCAATATCGCCCACCGTTCCCCCAATTTCCACGATGACCAGATCCGCTTTTTCCTCCCGGGCAATCTCAAAGATATGCTCCTTGATCAGATCCGTCACATGAGGGATATATTGGACGGTTTTCCCCAGATAGTCTCCCCTCCTCTCCTTTTGCCGGACCATGTCGAACACTTTGCCCATGGTCAGGTTCCATTTCGATTTGCAGGTGATCCCCATGAACCGCTCATAGTGACCAAAATCCATGTCCACCTCGGCACCGTCATCCAGTACAAAAACCTCTCCGTGTTCGAAAGGATTCATGGTGCCGGGATCCACGTTCAGGTACCCGTCACATTTGATGGGAACAATAGTGAGTCGGGAGGAAAGGAGGTGGCCAATGGATGCGGCGGCAATCCCCTTTCCGAGCCCGGACAGGACGCCGCCAGTGACGATAATATACTTGGTGGGCATTTTCGTTGGCTATTTAAAGATACCGAGATTCAGGCCTCAAGCCCTCTTAAAAATCCTGTCAAATTGATAGTACCCCCATTCGGAATAGTCAAGCCGTAAAAACAATCGCCTTGACCCCCCCTGAAAATTGGCTAAGATAACCATGGAAATGTCAAATGACCAAGTCCAAAGGTCCGATTAGGGATAAACCGGAGCCGATGAGGCCCAACAGCCAAGAACCCGTTGGTACGCACATTCCATGTCTTCCATCGTTGTCATCGTAGGCAGGCCCAATGTGGGCAAATCCACCCTTTTCAACCGCCTCTCCAGATCGAGAGATGCGCTGGTGGACGACCGGCCGGGGATCACCAGGGACCGCCTCTACACTGCCGTCTGGTATGACGGTGCCGCCTTCACCCTGGTGGATACGGGCGGATTCGACGATACCGGGGAGGACCCTTTCCTTTCAAAGATTAAGGGGCAAATCCAAAGAGCGGTTGAAGAGGCCGACATGGTGATCTTCATGGTGGACGGTCGGGTGGGAGTCATGCCGGGTGATGAGGACATTGCCCGGATGCTTCGCAGGACCCAAAAGAAAATCCTCGTGGCAGCGAATAAAATCGACGGCCCGGAGCAGGGACACTTGACCTCGGAGTTTTACGGGCTCGGCCTGGGCTCCGTTTTCCCCATCTCCGCAGCCCATGGATACGGCCTTCGCACCATGATGGAAGAACTGATCAGGAATCTCCCCGGTGCGAAGGATGAGAAGGAGCGGGGAGATGAGATCCGGGTTGCCGTGCTCGGCAGGCCCAACGTGGGCAAGTCCTCGTTGATCAACCGCATGCTCGACTCGGAGCGGCTCCTTGTCAGCGAGCTGCCCGGGACGACCCGGGACTCCGTGGACACCCCCTTTCGCCATGGCGGCAGGGACTACCTTTTGATCGACACGGCAGGGATACGACGAAAGGCGAGAGTCAAGGAGAAAATCGAAAAATTCTCCGTCATCAAGGCGCTCCGGAGCCTGGACCGCTGCCATGTGGCCGTCATCCTTCTGGACGCGACGGAAATGCCCTCGGAGCAGGATGCGAGGATTTGCGGTTATGCTTTTGAGAAGGGCAAGGGGTTGGTTCTGGCGGCGAATAAATGGGACCTGGTCAAAAAGGACGGCCGGCAAAAAACAATGTTCAACCAGGAAATAGACAGGCATCTGAAATTCATCTCCTTTGCGCCAAGGGTCAATATCTCGGCCCTGACCGGTCAAGGCGTCATGAAACTCCTTGAAAAAATCCAGCTTGTCTACGGGCAGTTTTCCCGCAGGTTCACCACATCCGCCGTCAACAAGGCCATAAAAATGATCACGGATAAATACCAGGCACCGAGGATGGGGCGGGGAGAGAGGGTCAAGGTTTTCTATGGCACCCAGGTGGAGGTGAAACCCCCCACCTTCGTCTTGTTCGTGAACAAGCCCGACCTGATCCATTTCTCCTACGAACGCTTCTGGGTCAATCAACTCCGGGAATCCCTCGGACTTGAGTATACCCCCATCAGGTTGAAATTTCAGAAAAAATGAGCTGGTCCGGCCCCGGCGGAAGGACACGTCCCGGAGCGGGAGGAAAGGAGGAGAGGAACCGTGAAAATCAGGATCAGGATTGCCGGCGTTGCCCTCGATGCGGAGTTAAACGACAGCCCAACGGCGAAAAAGGTGGCCGAAGTTCTTCCTTTAAAAAGCTCCTTCAACACATGGGGCGATGAGATCTACTTTGCCGTCCCCGTGGAGGCAGAGCTGGAAGAGGGGGCTCGCGAAGAGGTGGCGGTAGGCGACCTGGGATACTGGCCCACGGGGAGGGCCTTCTGCATTTTCTTCGGTCCGACGCCCAGGAGCACCCCCGGAAAAATCATCCCTGCCAGCGCGGTAAACATGATCGGACGGGTCTTGGGTGATACCACCCGGCTCAAGGAGGTGATGGAGGAAAAGGAAGTTTTGCTGGAGATTCCTTAACCCTTTGGAAATCATCCGCCCGCGCAGTCAAAGGTAAGCGATCACGGGGTAGTCGAATGTAACCGCCGCCTCTGGCAGAAGGGGCCAGTCTAATCAAAGGATAGAAACTTCATGAACCACATTCCAGTTGGATCATCAAAGTCCCCCTTTCGAAAAGGGGGATTTAGGGGGATTTTCAGACGCTTACAAGAAATCCCCCCCCGGACCCCCTTTGCAAAAAGGGGGGGGGTTTGCATGAATTCCACTCATGAAGTTTCATATAAACTGTCGTGGTGATGCGGGCTTTTCTAAAGTGACTGTCGAAGCTCCCGCCCGCCGTATTGGCGCTGGCCGGAAGCCTCTGAACGGAAGAAAAGCCCACATCACCCTGCGATCGGTTACAGTCAAAGGCCTCGTCATTTCTTGGAGCGATCTGCCGCAGCCTTGTCAACGGCCATGGAGTGGCGAGCAAGTTCCGCTTTCGGGCAAATCGGGCGCTCAAAGCAAAGGAGAAGGAAAGGAGAAGAAAAATGGAGCTACCGGATATCGCTTACGACAAATCAGGACCTCTGGCCTATCTCACACTCAATAGGCCGGAGATCAAGAATGCCTTCACGTATCCCATGTTCGACAGTCTCTGTCGTGCCGCGGTGGACGCGAAGCAGGATCCCGAAATAAAAATTCTCATCCTGAGGGGACGGGACGGAGTTTTCTCTGCGGGCGGGGACGTGAAGGCTATGGCCGAAGGCAGCATCGTCTCCTGGGAAATGAAGCGCTACCTGTGGGAGAACATCCAGCGGTTCACCCTGCTCATGGAGGATCTGGACAAACCGATCATCGCTTCCCTGGACGGACCCGCCTACGGGGGAGGAATGGACCTTGCCCTTGCCTGCGACATGCGGATCGCCTCCGAGCGTGCCACTTTTTGCTCCACTTTCGTACGAATCGGCATGACTCCCGGGGACGGCGGCACCTACTTCCTGCCCAGGCTCATCCCGCTGAACAGGGCCATGGAAATCCTTCTCACGGGACGTGTGGTTCGAATGGATGAGGCACTCAGGCTCGGGATCGTGGACAGGGTCGTACCTGCGGAAAGGCTGTCGGAGGAAACGGAGCGCTTTGCCATGGAAATCGCCCAGTGGCCTCTTACCGGGATCAGGGCCATAAAACGAGCCGTCTACTCCGGCCTCAAGTCCGACCTGAGAACCCACCTGGACTACACTTCTTCCCAGGTGGCCCTATTATCGGAAACCGAAGAGCACCGCAGTGCGGTCAGAAAGCTGGCCGAGCAGGTCAGGCAAAAGACTGGACCGAGGTAAGGCATAAGGGGCCGGGCCCTCCCCACCGAACCTCCCCTGCCGACGCGCAACAGACAGGCCGCCCGGGTGGAAGAACTCTATGGCATCTCCGCGCGGGTGCCGGAGAAAATTCCAGGGCTGAAAACCTCTCTTATCCCTTGGCGCCCTGGGCCTTTGGCCCCGCCCTTCCTGCCGTGTTCACCTGCTCCCCTTTCGACGCTGCTTCGAGCCGGTATCTTTTCTCGCTCTTTCGACAGAGTTCCCAGATCAAGCACTGCGACCTGAACTTGCAGTAGCCGCAAGGGTCCGTGCAGGCTTCACAGTTTTGGAGGCATTCCCTGCAGTATCCGATCTCCATCTTCTGACAGGCGACGGCTGCTTCGCGATCCGGGTGATTTCTACATTGCATGCGTACCCTCGATTCTATGGTCATCCACACTTTCTTCTTGCATCCGAAGCTTCATTTGCATACCCTATACTATCAGGTTTTCAAGGCGACCACAAACCCCTCCGTCCAGTGCTTGCATGAATGCCATGGGAGTTATTTTCAACCAGGAACTAGCCGATCTCTATCACGCCTGGTACCACTCACCCGAGGGCCGGGCCATCGACAAGTCCATCGAAAAACTCATCCTCACCCTTCTCGAGCCCAAGGCCGGGGAGAGGGTTCTGGACATCGGCTGCGGTACGGGAGAACATCTTCTCATCTTCAGCAAAATGGGCCTCAACGTGAGCGGCATTGACGCGTCACCTTACATGATTGGAAAGGCCAGGGAACGGCTCGGGAATCGATGTACGCTGAGGACGGCCGCGGCGGAGGATCTTCCCTTCGACGACAACGAGTTCGATGTGGCTGTGCTGATTAATACCCTGGAATTCCTGGACGACCCTCTTCGAGCGATCATGGAAGCCGGCCGTGTTGCCAGGAGAAAGGTCTTTCTGGGCGTTCTGAACAGCCTCTCCCTGGAGGGTTTACTCAAGAGAATTCGAGGCTACTTTGGCGACCCCTTGTTCGGGCGTGCTTGTTTCTATAACCTCTGGCGGGTGAAATTCCTTCTAGAGAAAGCCTGCGGTCCTGTCCCCATCTCCTGGCGATGCATTCAAATCTATCCGGCCTTCATGGAAAACCCGGGAGATTTTCGTAAGGGCCCCGTGAAGTGGAAGAGCCTGCCCTTTGGTTCCTTCCTTGGCGTCTCCGCCACCATGACGTACCGTTTCAGGACAGCGGGCCATCCTCTTAAGATCAAAGGGAGACTCAAGGAGGCCGGACAAAGTCTGATTGGAGCCAGGACCCTCCGGAACCTGAACCGCAGTGAAGGAGATTTCGAGGATGAAAGAAGCCTACCTTTATGAAAAGCTGGACAAAGAGAGGGTCAGGTGCTTCCTGTGCAATCACCGTTGCTTGATCAAAGCAGGGGATACGGGAATCTGCGGGGTTCGGCAAAACCGTTCGGGAACCCTTTACAGCCTGGTTTACCCCAAGATCATCGCCCAGCACGTGGACCCCATCGAAAAAAAACCCCTCTTCCACTTCTTACCCGGTTCGCGTTCCTACTCGATCGCCACGGTGGGATGCAATTTCAAATGCGTGTTCTGCCAAAATGCAGATATCTCCCAGATGCCTTCCGACCACCACCGGATCATGGGACAGGACATGTCCCCCGAAGAGATTGCAGGCGATGCTTCGAGGTCTCACTCGGCCACCATCTCTTACACCTACACGGAACCCACCGTTTTCTTCGAGCTCGCCCTGGACACGGCGCGCCATGCGGTCAAGAAGGGCGTGAGAAACGTCTTCGTGACCAATGGCTACATGACGGAGGAGTGCCTCAAGGAGATCTACCCGGATCTTCACGCCGCCAATGTGGACCTGAAAGCGTTCCGGGACGAATTCTACAAAGAGCAATGCGGAGCAAAGCTTAAGCCGGTTCTCAACACCCTGGAGACGATGAAAAAAATGGGGGTATGGCTGGAGGTGACCACCCTTCTCATCCCCGGACTCAATGACGGGGAGGAGGAACTCAAGGAGCTTGCCCGGTTTTTGGTTCAACTGGACCCAAACATCCCCTGGCACATCAGCCGCTTTCACCCCACGTATCATCTCACGGGCGTTTCCTCCACCCCGCCTCGGAGTATCCAGAGGGCCAGGCGGATCGGTCAGGAGGCGGGTTTGAGGTATGTCTACTCCGGAAACCTGCCAGGGGATGAGGGGGAGAAAACCTTTTGCCACCAGTGCGGGGAGTTGCTCATCGATCGGTTCGGATTCAGCGTTCAGAAATACAGGATCGAAAAGAACCGTTGTCCAAAATGCGAGACGGAGATTCCGGGTGTCTGGGGTGCTTGATTTTTTGGGGTGGCTCTGATAGCTTTAGAGTCTCTAGGGAGGGCTCTCCGGGTTCTTCTTAAAGAGGACCCCCGCTGAACTTTTTTGGCCTTCTTCCATTCAGCGGGGGTTTGTCGTTTATTTCGAAAGGAGGCCCGTGGGGTCTCTTTGAGTGGCCCAGGGGCCTGGTCGTTTCATCTGGCATTTGGATTTCGAAATCACTCTTGTCCAAAATCGATATTTCTTTGGGCAGCATGTTCATCAAAGTCTTTTCCGGCGAAGGAACTGCTTAACCTCCCCCTTTGACAAAGGGGGATCGAGGGGGATTTTCAGAACGCTCGTGAATATCCCCCCCTGCCCCCCTTTAAATAAAGGCGGGTTCGATCATCCTCAGGGAATAAATGAAACCTGATTTCTCAGTTTCAGATGCCAAGTTGAGAAATCAAACACTTATCGATCAAAAAGTCTGAATTTAGGTTTATCTTGGACACTAATCTTTCGAAATTTGGCATTCATGGTGCGGTCCGCTTCCCGAGAGCGGCGGCCCGCTCACGGGACGGGGCGCGTGCCAGGAACCGTTCACCGTATTTGACCATCTGATAGTATTCCATCCGGGGGGGTGACCATGGAAAAGGACGAAGAGCTTGTTTTGAAAGTCACCAAGGAGATTGTGGTGAAGTTCATCGAGATAGGAAGACTTTCGGTCGCTTCCTTCGGCGAGGTTTGGAATCAGGTCTACGACACGGTGCGCGACTCTTTGAAGGAAGGCAGGTCAAAACTCTAGCGGAAACCGAGCAAATCCGTGTAGAAGCCTGATCTCGTGGGAGCTCCACCTTTGGGAGCCGGCATCCTGTGGGAGCGGCTTCCAGCCGCGACCTCCCTACCCTACACCCTCTATCAAGGAATCTCCGGATATTTCACATCCACAAGGAAGAGGCCCTGTGCCGGCGCCTTGATTCCCGCAAGCCTCCGGTCCTTTGATACAAAAACCTCTCCAAACCTTGCGGGACTCATTTTTCCCAGACCCACTTCAACCAGGGTCCCCACCACGTTTCGCACCATGTGCCTCAAAAACCCATCCGCTTCCATGACCACACACAAAAATCCCGCTTCGGGGACGTGAAGTTCGGCCCTGGTGACCAAGCGCACGGGGTTGAGGTTTCCGCTTCCCGAAGACCTGAAGGACGAAAAATCATGGGTGCCCGCCAGAAGCCCGAAGGCTTCGGCCATGGCATGATGATCTAAAGGCCTCTGGATGTGCCACACGTAATTGCGCAGGAACACGTCCGGCTCCCGACGGTTCAGGATTCTGTATTCATAGGTTTTGCTGCGTGCGCTGTATCGGGCGTGGAATTCAGGGGGAACATAGCTTGCTTCCCTGATGTAGATATCCTCTGGCAGAAGGGAATTGAGTCCCTTCTTCATGTCCCGGGGAGGGATACCGGACCGCGTGCGGAAATTACAGACCTGGCATTTGGCATGGACACCTGCGTCCGTGCGGCCCGAGCCCGTCAGCGTAACAGGCTCCCCCACCATCATGCGGATCCTCTCCTCCATCATTTCCTGGACGGTCATTGCGTTCTTTTGCCGCTGCCACCCATGGTAGTTGCTTCCATCGTAAGAGAGGACCAGTTTGATATTTTTCTCTTCCACGGGACTTCAAACTCGATGAACCAGGCATGCTAAAGGCATCTCTGTGCCGAGCACACAGATCTTGCCCTTTGTCGAATAAAAAAAGGGAGTCCCCTCTGGACTCCCTCTCCGCTTTCCCGATGAAAATCTGCGGAAGATTCTAACGCTTGGAGTACTGAAATCGAGCCCTTGCTCCCGGCTGGCCGTACTTTTTCCGCTCCTTCATCCTCGAATCCCGGGTCAGGAGCCCCTCCTTCTTCAAGACGTCCCTCAGCTCGGGGTCTGTCTCGACCAGCGCCCGGCTGATACCGTGTCTTATAGCGCCGGCCTGACCGGAAACACCACCGCCGCTCACATTGATCAGGATGTCGTATTTCTTGAGTAGATCGGTAAACTTCAAGGGTTCCAAAACCATTTGTCGATCTGCTTCCCGCGTCAGGTATTGTTGCATGGGTTTCTTGTTGATGATCATTTCTCCGTCACCCGGCTTCAGCCAGACCCGAGCCACGGATGTCTTCCGCATACCTGTTGCGTAATATCTTGTTGCCATTTAAAGCTCCAGTTTCTCTGGTTGTTGTGCCTGATGGGGATGTTCCGGGCCCGCGTACACCTTCAACTTCTTGAGCTGCCTTCGCCCCAGGCTGTTCTTGGGAAGCATTCCCCGAACGGCAAAACGCAGGAGGTCCTCCGGCTTCTTTTCAAGCAGCTTTTTCGCAGATAGTTCTTTCAGTCCCCCCATATAGCCGCTATATCTGTAATACATTTTGTTGGTCCACTTGTTCCCCGTCAACGTCACCTTGTCGGCGTTGACCACCACAACAAAATCACCCGTATCCGCGTGGGGCGTGAAGATGGGCTTGTGCTTGCCTCTGAGGCGCATCGCAAGCTGGCTTGCCAGCCTGCCCAGGACCTTGTCCTGGCCATCCACCAGATACCACTTTCTGGTCACTTCCTTTTCTTTTGCAACGAACGTCTTCATGGCCGTTTCCTAGAATCGAAAATAAAAGATAACTTTTTAAACGAAAATCTAAACCTTGTCAAGCGATTTCTCAAGAAAATTGTGTTGACAAAAAAGTCCGTTGTTGTTAAAAGAGTTTCTTGCTGTGCGCCCGTAGCTCAGTTGGATAGAGCGCCGGGCTTCGAACCCGTAGGCCGCAGGTTCGAGTCCTGCCGGGCGCGCCATACAGCAAAAATCACCGACACCGGGCCAGTAGCTCAGCTGGTAGAGCAGTTGACTCTTAATCAATTGGTCGAGGGTTCGACTCCTTCCTGGCCCACCAAGAAAATCAAGGACTTAGGTGATCTCGCCTGAGTCCTTTTTCGTTTCTGTGTGAGAATCCGTGTGAGAGTTTTCCGCCATCTCACAGTCGAGCACTCTTATCGCCTGACGCTCAGCCTCGCTTATAGAGTGGAGATAGATCTCGGTCGTGCTCCTGTTTTGATGCCCCAGGATGCGTTGAATAGCCCCTAGCGGTACGTTACCGTGATCTAGCAAAGAGGCGCCAAAGTGACGAAAGGCATGGAAGCGGAAGTAACGAACCCCAGCCTTTTTGCATAAGGTGCTCATTATCCTCTTTCTGTCCCGGTAAGGACCTTCAACCCACTCGCCCTTCTTTCTATCCCAGTACCGATGCATGAAGACCCACGGCTGCCTTTTGTCCCTGCGGGCATGGCGTCGAGATAGAATTTCGTGAAGCTTTTCCGGCATCGCTATCTTTCTCGGAGTGAGATGACCACCTCGCTTCTTTCGTGTGTAAAGGACGACCCATTTCTCTTCCAGGTTCACATCCTCCCACGTCAGACGGTTTATCTCACCCATCCTGCCCATGGTCAGAGCTAGGGTCCACAGATAGTCCTGGGTGTCGGGATCAGCCACCAAAATAACCCTCAGGATGTCTTCCTTCGGCGGAACGTATTTTGTCCTCTTTTCTACAGGAAGAAATTCGATGCCTTGAGTCGGATTGACCGATACCCAACCCCTCTGGGGACGCATTCCAAAATTGAATAACGCCCTCAAATACCGGAGCTCACTATTGGCGGTGAAGGCAGAGCGTTTTTTGGCTCTCTCGAGCAAATAAGCTTCTACCATTTGAGAATCAATCTCACCGGAAGTCAATTCCCCCCAACGATCTAACCATTTCTGCGCATAGTATCGGTAGCTGTTATAATAGTCATTGGACTTGTAAGCCTTCACGTGATCCAACCGTTTGTTAATCAGCTCCAAGAAGCCCATGTCGGTTGCTCTCTCGCTGGCCGGCTTCGGATTCTCCAACTCCTCCCTTCTTTTTGCCTCGGCTTGCTTTGCCTCTGTTTTTGTCTTGAACCAAGCTTCCGTGTGCCTGGTCCCTTTCAGGGTGAAATCGTACCTCCACCCCTTCCCCTTCACCAAATAGACGCTCATAGAGATCCTCCTTCTGCGGAAAGAATAGAGAACCCCCGAGCTTCCTGCCGCCCAGTACCCTCCAGTTTTTGTACACCCAGCTGGTGCTCTTGCGGAGGAACCGAGCGACCTCCTCAGGGATCATTATCCCGAATTTCGGATCTGTGTCAATAGTTGATCTGGCCTTCATGAGGTTGAGTTGGGTACAACCGTCTAATTTACCTTTGTTATCGGCCGTTTCCCATATCTTCTGAACGTGGGAAAAACTGCCATTTAAAAAATGAAGCAAATGCTCATCAGTACTTAGATGTAATTAACAGCGATTTTTAATTATTCTATATTCACATATATATAACTATGTGCGTAATTGTTCTTTAAGACATTACCCCTTAACAGGTAAAACTGTTGATTGAAGGGCCAAGCTAGAAAAATTGAACCATATAACGGTAAAGAAATCAGTGAAAGTGCCGAAATCTAAACATGAAAAACCTTAAGACTTGATAAAGTAATCAACCACGACTGAAAAGAGAAAAATTAAAAGGAAACCACATTTACGGGTGAGAAATGAATAAAAGTAAACAGGCAAAGAAATCAAAGATCCATACAAGGAAGGGAAATGAAATTCAAAAATCAACCGAGCCTTCTAATCCATCCGAGTTGAGTATCGAATCAATGGCGGATGGCACTAGCGTGATCGATTTTGCGATAGTCCGAAACGAAAAGAATGTCCAACAAATTATGAAGGAAGTAAGGAAAATCTTTAGATTGGACAAACTTAATTCTCTAAAAAGCAAAAAGTCAAATACCACTTATCTGGCAGAAAGCAAGAGACAGATACACGAATTATGGAGAAGAATGCACCATCTGAGCATCCATGCAAGTATGTTCAATGTCATCGTTTTGATATATATTGGAAAAATCCTAGACCATGTCGAAACGCATCTCAGTAGTAAAACAAAGTACATGTCGTGGCTTAGGGAAAACTTTGGATACGACCACCTGAGATATTTTCAGCATGCGAAACAATTGGCGAGGATGGGCGAATTTGCAGAGGAAGAAGCCGCCCTTGGAAAAAACCGTCTTTTGAATCTAGCACGACTGACAGACAAAAAATCGGGAGAATCTTACCGGGACATTCTTGATAAGTATCCTTTTGAGGACCTGACAAAGGACCACGAGGAAGTGCTTCATAAAGAGCATGTGGATTCAATAATCACGTACTGTCGTCTTAGAAAAGCGGGTATCGATTTTGCTACCTTTGACCAGGCATCCCTTATCTCCTCGTTTCTCCATCAACCCATTGAAGTAAAGAAGGCATCGCAGATCAAAAAATGGTTAGATAGCGAGAAAAACAAGAAGGAAGCTTTTGAGAATTTTCTTTTGAATATAATGGCTTATCCGAGCGATAATGAGACAAGCAAAGAACAATCCAGGATCGGGCTTAATAAAATTCTATCGCAAGTTTTACATTACAAGGAAAACTTCAGGCTTGACGATTCTGATTTTATTGAAAAGATCAAACCACAAATAAACGAGACGATACTGGTCGAAGCTTACGAGTTTATTTCTAATGTTGCGAGAAAGCTTAGCATTAATCTCACAAAAAAATAGAATGGAGGCAGCAATTGAAAATATACGTTGCAATCGGACATGCTAGTATAGTTCGTGAATTCTATGAAAAGACTAAAATGAAGTCAAACGTGCTGATTTCTTATCCTTACTTGAAAGGCAATGCGTACCGTATAACGAAAACATATCGCAAAATGTTAGATTCGTTGTTTCTTGATTCAGGAGCGTATACACTGAACAAAAACGGATTCAAAAGTAGTTCTAGTCTTTCTGCCTACAAGAAATATATTACGATGTTTGGTCATCTGTTTGATCATGTAGTTTCCCTAGACAGTGATTTCAATAATCCTGATAAAAATTTTAACAATCAAATGTTTTTGGAAAAGGATCTTCCGTCAAACGTGCCAAGACCAATCCCTGTAGTACACGATGTCGAGAATCCTTTTGAAGAGTTCGAGAGTTACGCAGATCAAGGACATAATTACATTGCAATTGGATCAAATAAGAAAAAGAAGGATGATTTATTGAAAAGAATAAAAAAGAAATACCCCAAGGTGAAAGTTCATGTGTTTGGGGATTTAAGTCTTAATCTGCTTCGGAAGCACAAACCAGATTCTGCTGATTCTGCAAACTGGGGTCATGCAGCTGCCCACGGTAATATCCTTTTCTGGGATGAAGAAAAGATGGAGGACATTACCGTGTATGTTGGAGATAGAGAAAAAGAAAGTAAACATCATTACAATAATTATAAAGATAAGCTGGATCCCTTCCTGTGGAAGACTTTCAAGTTTGAATACAAGGACCTTCTAGCTAGGGAAGCCAACAAGATGATCGTAAATCTTTACTTTTACAAACAACTTGAGAATTACCTGAATGCCAATTGATTCCCAACCCGTCGGTTAAAAACGAACCGCTGTTCGTTTTAAGGGAAAGGATTTCAAAAGACTGATGCTTTTTTTGGATGTGAAATGGCCAGGGTGGGATCAAGATGCGGGACTGTGGCAACGATTCAAAGGACCATCTTACTGCCGCACCAAAGGGGTTGGTTTCATCACGAGGATTCCAGAGAGCGGTCCGTGGAGAAGATTCGAGCACAGACAAACATCATGGGTCAAGTCGTGAGAAGGGGCGAGATCGCCAAGGGAAAAGGAAAAATCTCTGAAACCCCCATGGCAAGGCCAGGTCTTAATGGAAACGAGAGCTATGCAGAGATGACCAGGCAAGTAAGACTTCGTTACCATCAAATGCAAGGGAATGGAGGTAAGAGGTCAAAAAAGGGCGAAGAGAAGATCAGAAGGGAATTAGCTGAGGAATTCCAGGTCCCGGCCTCCGCCATTGATGAATGCCTGTCCCATTCCGAATTCTTAAACGACAAGACCTTGAATTCTTTGGCTCAATCCCGGGAAGGGCCTGGTTTTTTCGATGACGCACAAAAGGTCAAACGCATCCTCATCAAAAACTACAAAAGTAATAACCTCACCGACAGTGAATTAACAAACCGCATTTCCAAAAGCTTCCTTGAAATGTTCAAGGAGTTTCAAAAAGAGCGCAAGATAGACCGGGACCACTGGATTTCGGATGGAGATCCGGCCAAAGGCAAGGGCAACGGATCTAAAAAGAAGAACGGAGGGTCCGGAATTGAAAGGAAATTTAAATACTGGTCCGGCAACAAAAATTCCGGACAAATCAGACCATTTAGCTTGGCCGAGATAGACCATGAGCTAAGAGAAGCTTCTGAGAGTATCAGGAATGTCGCCTGCTCTAAGAGCAAAGGAGAGCAAAGGTCGAAAAAACTGAAACAGGAAATACTCCGTCTTTCGGAAATCCTTGAGGGGATTAAAAATCTTATCCAACCTAATTCGCCCGCCAAGAAGAAAACGTCATATGGGAAGGCTCGTTAACTTTTGCGCCGCACCGATAGTAGAAGACCTGCCGGGCGCCCAAGTGGATAACATCCTTCTCAATGTATTGGATAACGGAGGGACTAACCAAAGGATCAAAAAGACGGAACGACTGCTCCAGACAGCAAGAACAAGAGTCGTGATGCTCGACTCATCCGGGTTTCGGCTTCTCCAGGCGGAAATAGAAAGTCAAAAAAAAGCAGAAGAAGCAAAGAAACCTGTCCCGAGGATCTTTCATGACGCATCAAAACCCATGAAGAACTCCAAAATGGAGGTCAATCTTGCCCCGCATCACGTGATTAAGGCTGCAAAAGAGATCAAACCCGACCTGATGGTGGCCTTGGATTTTCCCATCCAAAAGATCAAGGATCCCGGAGAGAGGGAAAAAGAGTTCAAGAAGAAAATGGTCTTGAACGTAAGATGGGCGAAGGATACCGCAAAACTGAGGGAAAAGGAGTGCCGCGATATTGCCCTATTTATACCTGTCCAGTGCTACACGCTTGACCACTTCGAGCATTTCATTAAACGGATCAGGAAAGAGAAGGTGAAGTTTCACGGTTTATCCATGCCCATCCGAAACTTGTCCCTACCGGAAATCGCTCTGTTTCTCGTCCGATTCTACCAAATAGGAGTGAGATATGTCCATCTTTTGGGAGTCTCGGCGTTCTTTCCTCTGGCGCTAGCTTCCTATATGGCAAGTCATTTTTTTGACTGGGTTTCTCTGGATGCGACGACCTGGAAGTTGAAGGCTAAACACAGTGAATACATGAATCCGCATGATCTAGTACCAACCGATCTTGGGAAGGACGTGATAATGGAAGAAGACATCAAGACCGACTGTCCTTGCCCGTGGTGTAAGGGAAGAACTTTTACCTATCTCAAACACCTACCGTATACCGATAAACGGATTTTTCTGGGTTGCCACAACTACTGGGTTATTCAAAACGCCGCAGAGAGTCTTTTCAGAAATTCCAACAACCCTAGCGATCTGAAGAGCTTCCTGGAGAGGAAAAGCAGAAATCAACGTAAGATAGACCAACTGTACCGTACGCTGTGTATGATCGAAGTCTTCAAAGATCGTGATATTAGGTACCTGAGGGACATCCTGGTTGGAAATACCATTTAGCGGAATCTGTCTTGACCTAGGACCAGCTCGGGGTTGCCGCCATAGATAGGTGACCCCGGGTCCATTCCACCAGTTTAACCACTCATGTACCTGGGCGCACGCTCTCGGAATAACGGCTTACAGATTCCACAGAAACAAACTCGCCACTGATCTGCCCTGTACATATGAACATAATAAAAAATAGAGAAAGGAGACTTAATGCCATGAGCAATGAAAGATTAATGTCTGTTATGCTGAGTGTTTTGAAGGATTACAGAGACCGACTAAGGGCCACTAATAGACAAAAAAAGTGAACCAAATACATCAAGATCTAAGTTTCACTAGTTAAACATTAAAGTAATTTCGGGTTTTAACCGATAAAACAGATTAGTATTATACCAAGCTAAGCGCAAATTACATAAAAATGTCATGGATTGCTAAAGCTTTCAAAGAGCTATGCCGTCAACTCACAAACCCATAAAAGCTATTTTCATTGTCTGATCTAAATCTTCGACACCAGGCAATGAAAGATAAAACCGATAGGAGGGGGAAGAAGATGTGTAACAAAAATTGGAAGGAAAATTATATATGGATCAGTGCACTGCAAAAGGCAATTAGATGGTGCGAAGTCAATGACGCACGATATTTTGCTAGAAAATTGATTGATATGGGCACGCCAGGGGCTGTTTTAAATCGATTGATAAAAATTGCTGCCGAAGATATTGGGTTAGCCGATCCAACACTGCTCAAATATGTAAGAAATTGTTTTGATGATTTTGAAGACCTGCTAAAAAAATACAATATTACGAGAAGGCAAGTTTGTGGTTTTCCGCAAATTCTTTCTGTTATTGATCGGGGGGTGATTGCAGCTGCTCTTAGTTATAAAAGTAGACTTCTTGCCATGCTGTCATTCGCTACATTGTTTGATATCTATAAAAGGGAAAATTTCAGCGAGGACTTAGCTGAATATGAAAGACGATTTCGGAATGCTATATGGAGACAAGATGAAAAGGAAGCGGCATATTACGCCTATGTTCTTGGATTATTTCTTGATTCTGAAGCTTCTGTATTCAAAATAATACAACAAGAGAGTAGAACGCGAAATACAGAGTTAATCGCTGAATGGACACGTGAATATAAAAAAACCAAAGAAAGATTAGTTCTCGTTGGAACTATCTCATTGCTCTGCCGTGACTTAAATTATTCCCACGGGGAATATCGTAATTGTGTCTCTGCTTACCTTTCTTTACCCATAAAGAATGCAACGATCCCTGACAGAGCGTATGATATGCACACCGGTGTGGGTAAGAGGAAAGGTCGTGGCCTTGAGCACTTTTTCGGTGAACCATCTTCGGTGAAAAAGGAAAGGTTCCCAAATGATTATGAAGAGATCGGCAAAAATGCGTGTTTTAAGGCAGAAAAAGAAAAGCTTCTGAAATCAAAAGATATGGTCAAAGCTATCCAGGAGAAAGTAAAAGATGTCAGGAAACAACACAAAGGGAGTTTTCGCCAATCTACCCTTTCAATATGAAAGGGCGGTCTTAACGCAACCGAGAACTAGCAAAACCAGGCAATTCACATTCATTGTAGAATTTCATGATGGAAGCAGAAGATTCATCAAAGGACCCTTCAAAAACATTGTGCCAGCCGAGGACCACGTAATCTATAATGAAGTCAAAAGAAGACTAAACTCAAAATACTTGCATGCGATTCAATGCGAGTTGAAGGACTATGGCTCCCAGACGGTATTTGTCGTGTGTGAGGAATTGGGAAAGGCTGATTTAAATGATGTGGAGAACAGGAGGACTAAGCTAGACGAGACTTTTGAGGTCTTAGCGTACGGATCGAATGATGTCGTGCCTGACCCATTGAACTTTCTCACTGAGATTAGTAAAGAAAATCAGCATGCCTGGATTGGAATGATGGTTAATTATTGCTTCAGATGGGTTTTCGGTCTTGGCGATGCGGCGGGTCGAAACCTGATGTTAGAAAAATCAACTGGCAAGATTTACTCCACGGATGAAATTTTCCTTAGATCACGTAATCATGAAGATATTTGGGGTGGTAAGAGACCTGGCAAAGAGAAATTTAAACTGATCAGAGAGTTTGCGAAATCCAGCCACTTGAAAGAAGTTTTAGAAGAAGTTGAAAGATGGAAGAGTTGTTTGGAGAATATCCGCAGTGAGGTCCCTTATCGCAGTACGGCTAAGGAGGTTAAGGAAAGGATAGACCGTTTGCTGGAAAACCCTCAGAAAGTCTTAGACTTGTAGAAACGAACACCATTCCCAGATTCGAAGCCCTTCACATACATACCTGAGGGCGAAGCTAAAAAACGCAGTATCCTGCGGATTTCTCTTCATGGTGACATCTTTTTTGACCAGCCAGAAATGTTTTCCTACCATTTCCGTCACCCAACCACTGAGCAAGCAAAACCTCAAGTGTTTCTAATCACAATCTTCCCCTGTTCTCCTCTTCACCCGGCTTGCCAACATGGAGATTCCTCAGAAACAAACCGACCACTGATCCGACCTTCACATGTGAACAAAATGGAAAGGATATATGACTCAAAGGAGGTTAAAAAAAATGAGCAATGAGAAACTTGTCCCATTGATGCTAAGCATTCCAAAAACCTATAGAGACCTTCTCAGACAGCTGGCGGCGAAGAGAAATCTTGAGGACTGTGATCAGGTCAGTTCCGCTGCGAGCATTGGAAGAGAGCTTTTATGCAGATCCCTGGATGAGTTGAGAACCCCGGAGGAAAATGAATGAATGTTCAGATAGCTACGAGGGACGAAATCATCCGCCTAAGAAACCCAGTCAGCGACGGCGTAAGTGATCAACTCATATCACAGGGGAATTTATGTTACGCCAAACGGGTAAGAGAAGTCAGGGTTGTTTACGGGACTTTATATGACCACCCGGGTCCATCTCACTCTACCGGGTAAAAACGAAGGTGCCTTCGATTTTGAGCAGAATGTAATCCATAGATCCTTTTCCATAAATTTCTTCCTCAGAAACAAACCAACCACTGATCTGTCTTCTAAATGTGAACAAACATTTATAAATAAAATGTAATTTCATTAACTTTACATAAAAGGAGGAAACTAGCATGAGACAGGCGCAGTTCACTAAGCTATTGACCGTCGCCATGTCCCCAGAGCTCTACGAGAAGATAAAAAGGATCACGGATGAGCAGAGAATATCCATGGGTGCCTGGGTAAGGGAGATGGCAGAAAAGGCTTTTGCAAAATCAGAGGATAAGGAGGAGTAAAGGTCGTGAAAACCAACCAAAAACCTTCAGACGCTGAGGAGAGGTTGTTCCATGTGGGCAAACCTTTCCTGGAGTCAATCTTCTCGCCGGTCTTAAACAAAGGGCTTGGCGAGATAGAAATCAGAGTATTTCCCAACAACAGATCCCCGGAACAGAACTTCTTCGAAAATTGCGATGATGCGCTGCAAAGGGCCCATGAATTGTGCACTGCGGGGATAGACGTCTATTTCGGAGTGAATCCCCGGACCGGAAAGGCCGGTAAGAAAGAAAACGTCCACTACCTGACGGCATTTCACGCTGAGATCGACTACGGTTCCGACGGGCACAAGAAGGAGTCAGTCCACGAGTCCTATGCGGAAGCCCTTAAGGCCATTTCAGAATTCCAACCAAAACCAACCCTCGTGAATCATAGCGGCGGAGGTTTTCACTGTTACTGGGTCCTGGAAGATCCGGTGAAAGTGGATGAAGTGGGCGTTGAAGCTCTTGAGAATATAAACAGGTCTCTCACCGAGAAGCTGGGAGGAGACAGAGGGACACAAGACATCTCCAGGGTTTTGAGAGTTCCAGGCACCTACAATTTCAAGCTGAAGGATAACCCCAGGGAGGTCACGAGTGTGTGGAATGATGGGCCGAAGTACAACTACGATCAGTTCACTCTTTTCGGCGAACCGAGTGGGGACGCAAACGGAAAGTCCCTTCAGGAAAAGGCCCGAACACAAGAAATCAATATCGGTCCGGTTAGGTGGAGCAAGTCCATTGAAGACCTCCCCGTCTCACAGCGTATAAAGTCATTGATTCTAAACGGAAACGACGGAACATACACATCCCGGAGTGAAGCCGATCAGGCTGTGATCATGGCGCTCGTGAACAAGGGCCTGAATGAGGATGAAATCCAGAGCATCTTCCAAAGCTTTCTTATTGGAGAGAAATACCGAAACCATAACTCCCCCAGTAACTACCTCAAACATAATATCAAAAAAGCTAAGGAATTCAGTGACCTTTCCGAAGAGGAAATGGAGAGCCCCTTATTTATAACCGGGGCGCTTTCTACGCATGACGGCAAATATTCGCTCAACATCGTGAAGTTCCAGGAATACATGGCCAGGAAGTACAAACTCAAGTACCTGGAAAGTGACAACGCTTTTTTCAAGTATAATGGCGCATGCTATGAGTACTGCACTGAGGAATCCCTGAATTACATGTGCCAGCAAGAGCTCGGGAGGCATAGAGAACAGTTCAGGAAAGCTTCCCTGAAGGATTTCGTACACTTTGCCATCGGCGATGAACTTATCGACAACCAGAAGGCCCAGCAGGACAGAGTCAATTACCTCACCTTCCAGAATGGTCTCTATGATCTTAATCAGAGAATCCTGCTTGCCCACAATCCCGATATATTCACCACGAACCTCCTACCTTACGAGTATGAACCAGCTGCCCAGTGCCCGAGATTCAGACAGTATCTTGAGGAAGTGTTTATGAATAACCACGAAACGATCAATCTCATTCAGGAGGCCGTAGGGTACGCATTTCATAAGACCATTCCCAAGCCGGCGATATTCTTCCTGATCGGTCAGGGAAGCAATGGAAAATCGGTGTTCATCAACACGCTGACAAGTCTCGTAGGGGAAAACAACGCCTGCAGCGTCAGTCTGAATTCCCTGACCAAGGAATACTATATTCTGGACCTGCTCGGGAAGATGATCAACATATCCAGTGAAACGCCCCACAGAAAGCAGATAAACATGGATATTGTGAAAGCGGCAGTCGCAGGGGACTGGATCACCGGAAGGGTTCCCTACAAACCGCCGACGAAATTCAAATCCTATGCGAAACACTATCTGGCCATGAATGAATTTCCCGTCATTGATGATTCCTCTCACGGAATGTGGAGAAGGCTCTACTTCATAGATTTTCCAAGAACTTTTTCCGAACAGGAGATGGACGTCAACCTTACTGAAAAACTCCAGCAGGAATTATCCGGGATTTTCAATTGGGCGCTGGAAGGGTACAGAAGGCTCAGAAAAAACAAGTTCGTATTCACCCAGGGTCCTAACATGAAGAAATTGAAACAGTCTTACAAGACTCAGAGTAACAGCGTCCTGGCCTTTGCTGAAAATCATCTGAGGAAAACCGACCCGAACGATAGAGTGAAGTATGGTGAAGCCTACAGTTTATATCTCAGTTTTTGCGGAGTAGAAGGGTATGAGGATCCGGAAAAGAAGGTCAGTTTCAAGAGACTCCTCCTCAATGCAGGATATCAAGTAGAAAATTCAAAGAAAGATGGGAATCAGCTGTATATTTTCGGAGTTAGACTAGTAGAAGATTAGTATTGTAAGTAATGTTACTATGATTCGTTTGACTGTTGTCCTTTTTTCAAAATATCAGGACATCAATCATTAAAAAATTAAGTTTTGATTAATTTACTTGCGACCGAATTAATCTGTCAATTATAATAAATTCAAAGGGTTATCGTAAAAGATTAAAAAATTAATGAAAAAACCATAACTAAATTTTTTGTACGATGTTATATATATTAGCATGGATATATAGAAAATGGGATATTTTAAAAAGTTACAGAAATTACATTAATCCATTAATCTTTACTGTAAGTATTTATTTTTATTCAGATTGACAGATTAATTCGCCTATGAGAAAATTAATCTCTTTTTAATCTTCATACTGGTATATTGCTTCAGGATCACTAACGTATATTTATTATTATTGTAGTTTTGATTTATTTGAGAAAGGACAACAATCTTAGCTGCTACCAACGATAGACTAGGTGCATGCTAATTTAGTTTTTCAGTCTTTTTACTACATTTGATTCATCTCCTGCTACCTCTTTCCATTTTGACTTCATTACCATTGCTACTCGTCAATCTTTTTACTTGCACTCAGTAATGGTAATGGTCCGCAGCTATCTACTAATATGTTATCTTGGTTTTTATGAATATGGTAGTTTACTACTTTCAATGTATAACAGATTTTTCAGTACCTATTTTTCTAATGTAATTATAAATTAGTAGCTGTCTTTCGTAGTAGATGCTTGTATGGTAGGTCTCTAGATGGGTACAACGGATTTATATACTAGCAGCTTCGCTTGGTAGGAATTTGCTACTGTCTATCGTATATCAAGGGATTATTTTATCTACTACGTGATGTCCTACATCTGTTTTCTCATACACCCAGAAAGAAAGAATCTGGTGACTGATATTTCATCTTTTAGTGAACAAAAATATGAATTTAATAAAAGATGAGGAGAAAGAGACATGGAGAATCAACAGCAAGCTTTGCATAAGAATCAAGTAGATCACACAGACCAGGTTACAATCGAAACCCCTACCGATTCTGATGACCAACCCTACACAACCGACCCCCCAAGCCTGGAACTCTCAATCGATTCACTCCCCGACTACTTCCCTGACGCCCTCCCCATTATCGAAGCCAAAATCATTCCTATAATCATACAGCTGAACGGCGGACTCCGGGAATACTTCATCCACAGATTGATCGACAAGTTGAAGGTCAAAAGGAGGGTCATCACTGAGGAAATCAATCTTGCAGAACATGCAATGCTCCACAATGACCCCGGACAGACTGATGAGGAATATGATGAAAACGTTGAACCGGACCCAGAAGTAGTTCAACTCGCAGAGGAAATTTCCCTTGACCCCATGCTGATTAAGAAACGGATTGATCTGATCGGCAGGCTTGGAGTGACCAGAGAACGGAGAAACATCGGTCTTTACCTCACCGTGATGGACAGCCGCTTGCTTCCAATGGGATCTGGGAGCTCTGAAGCTTTGGCTATCAAGAATTCGGGTATCTTTGGCGCAGGAAAATCCTATCCCCTTTCAATGTGCCTTAAGATCTATCCCAAATCCGCTTATCACCTTATCACAGGGGGAAGTCCTAAGAGCTTGTATAACATGCGGGACGGATTGAAGCACAAAGCTTTGATCCTCGCCGAAGCGCTTTATCTTGAAACCGGTAAAACCGGGGATAGTGAACTTGCTTATTGCGTAAGATCTCTGTTGTCAGAAGGTTGTCTCAAATACCAGTACACAGCGTTTGACGGGGATGGGAATAAAATTACCAGGGTCCAGAAACTTGACGGACCCACTTCTCTTCTTACGACCACAGTCAATGGGAGACTGGAATCCCAGCTGGAAGACCGTCTGATCACCATTCATCCTGACGATTCATCCAAACAAACCCGGGATATCCTCTCCAGAGCATCGGAACAGGCATCAGGGGATTTCGAACAGGTGGATGAAAAGGAATTGGAGGCCTGGAAGCATTTTCATAAGTCCCTGGAGCCCATTGAAGTGGTTATTCCTTATGCCGGAAGAATTTCAGATCATGTGAAACTCAGCGGATCTCTCCCGGTTTCCGTACGTCGAGCATACAAGCGGGTTCTTTCCGCAATTAAAACGATCGCATTGGTCCATCAGTGTCAACGTCAAAAAGATGACAGGGATAGGATCATCGCCGAGATTTCAGATTACGCCATCGCTTTTCAGCTGGTAAACGAGTCATTCATGGAAAGGATCGGACAGGTCAAAACTTATACCGACAGGAGAATTCGAGTGATTCAAAAGACGGGACTCATTGCAATGAAGGATCTGGCCACGATGGAAAATGTATCAGGTGCGGCGCTTACTCCATGGGTCAAAGAAAGGGTTGAGAAAGGAATTCTGGTCTGGTGTGATGAGAGAGGCTTGGAGTTTCCCGATACCAGGGGTTTGGAGAAAGCAAAGCGTTCCGGGAAAGCATTTATAAGGGTTTCCTATTCTGGGGGTTTACCGACGCCCTTTGAACTCACCGGGGATCCAGAATGGAGTGAAGGGGGCGAACTTTATCAGATCTATGACCTTGGGCTTGATCTTGATCGAGGGAAAGCTGAGGAAGATGCGGATCTGGGGGACGGAAACAAGGTGTTTGGTTACGGGGTTAACACCGACGAAGGTACTGAAGAGCTTGAAAATGGTAGACATTTAGATGAATCGGCGGAGGGTGTTAAGGTGTTAAACCTGAATACGGAAGATCGAGAGGAAGATTCTCTGCGGGAGTGGGAAAACGAATATCAGGTCAATGCATACAGTGTGGAGGAACTTTATGGGGACTTTGAGAAGGGTCTCGAATCTGTGTCCCGTAAACATCCTCCAAGAGGGGTTTTGCAGATTTAAGATCCTGGGAATCGAGCTAAAATTGCGGTCGCCCACTTCAGTTGTAGGTTTCCTGCCTCTTATTAAAAGTCAAAAAACCTATGTTACTTCTTTCGGGCAATAAAACAGCAATGTGTCAATGCTCTTTTGGAGATAAGGGCGAGAGTCTCTGCTTTATACTCAAGAGTTTTATAGTAAACCGAAGAACCAAGTGTCTTTTTTATCTCGTCTCTTTTGGTTATCAAATTAAAAATTCCATCGACGTTATCCTCACAACTCAAGTCCGAAACATCATAGTGTTGAATCTCATCAAAGCCTGCAGATTTTAATTTTGAAATGTATCCATCTATGCTTTCAAAGTAACTCGGGCCACTCAATTTCTCGAAATGGTAATGTTTCGGAGTCTCATGGGCAGCTTCTAGAAAACCCAAAATCCCTTCTGGGTCCAATACTCGATAAATTGTCGTATAAAGTTGTATTTTGTCTGGAAAATAGCACAAAGCGTCACATCCGATAACATGTGTAAAGCTTTTATCTGGAAAGGGGAGTTCTAACCCATTGCCATGTACAAAGTCAACGAGATGCTCTAGCTTAGCTTTTTTAGTATTATCTACTGATGCATGATAATTATATTCCGAAATGTCAATACCTGTCACTTTGCAACGGTACTTTTTAGCCAAAAAAAGAGCTGGGCCGCCAATTCCAGAACCGATATCTAATACATGACTATTAGGTGTTAATCTTAATTTATCACCCAGAAATGAAACTCCTTTTTTACTTATTACACCATAAAAGCCATTAGTATTCATAGCGTCATAAATTTGATGATTTACGTCACCAAAAATCAGGTTCATTATTTCAAGATATTCCTTCGAACCAAATTTTACCTGTAAATCTGCCATTTCTTCACCTCCATCTCTTCTTATCGATAGAAGGGACAAGACAATAACCCCTCTTCAGGAGCGAGATACGCAAAATTCTAAATTCCTTTCCATCGAATGAACTCCTGCGGGTGAAAAGTGAAAAGTAGGAAGAAAGCCTCAAAATCACATTACACGATAAAACTGGCTGGTCAAGAAAAAAGACACCGGCGAATGGATGCCTCTAGAACCAGCTGACCTCTCTTTACATCAAAACAGATCTTTCATCGGTTCTCCAAATGGCACCCGGATTCGCAACAAGGACACAGAAAGGATGATTCCGAGTAAAATCCAATCCCCCTTACCTTGTGCCCGATCCCACCGACCCGGGCCACCCCTAATCCTCCTCTAGAATCTAACCCATCCCTTCCAGTTTGAAACTCAATCCGTTTTTGACCCCAAGAAACAAACAGAAGCGCCTTTTTGGTCTCCAAGAAACAAACTCTTGAGTAATTTAAAAATAATTTAATCTGATCTGTCATTTTAATCCGAACATAATAATAAATAAAATAATTCTAAATCAAAGGAGGAAAAGACTATGAGAAAAAGACGTTACAAGATTCTTCTGGGGTTTATGGCGTCAGAGGAGATGTGCCGGCAAGTGCAGGAAATCTGTGACAAAGAGGAAATCAGCGTTTCAGAGTTCCTAAGAGGGGCCGTTCAAATGGCACTCGGAAAGAAACACCGTACACGTTCACCAGAAGTCTTAATAATAGACGGTGAAGGCTTTGAATAAGGGCTCGATCAAGAAAACCATTTAGGAAATGGATAAGGATTAGGAGGACTTGAACATGCAAAAGAAAACGACATTGAAGAAACACCTTGGGAAAAGTTGGCGGAAGTACTTCGCAAAACCTGAAACCATCACTGATTTGTTTGGTCAACTTGGAATCACCGACCACGAGTTCAAGGACATCCAGACAAGGCATGAGATCGATGATGAACGGCTTGTTCTGATCATAAGGACGACGAAAAAGGACACGGGGGATCTGGGCCGGATAATCATTGATGCGAGAATGGGGGAGCCCACCTGGAGGCAAATGATCGACTTGACTTTCACCCTGGGAAGGGATTGCGACAAGAGAATCTTGGTCTATGAGGACGGAAGCGCCAATGTGGACCAACATGACTTGATTGCCGGATATTCAATGACCTACGGGTTCGCATCCATCTTGAACAGTTGCAAGATAGACACATACATCGTAGGGGCCAAACCTTCTTCCGAAAATGAGGGGGGAGTTAGTTATGAAATTGTAGCAAGTCCAAAGAATTGCAATGAGATAGAAATTGATCAACTCCCTTCACAGACCCAATTTCAGATGGCGGAGTTCTGGCTCTATTACTCTCATCATGAGACTTCTGTTGAGCCACCTCTGTCCTACCCTGAGGATTGGATCTATCTGGAGTGGACCCATTTTACCGAAGATCCTGAACTGAGCTTATTCCTCACCTGGAACGACCAGGGAATGTTTTTGACCGCCAGCAACGAAAGGACATTTTCGCCGGATCAGAAATACACAGCGCTTGAGGCACTTCAGTGGATTGCGGCACACAGGCTGGATGACCTCCGTCGAGTCTTTCATGACTATGAGATCGAGGTTCAAGAGAAGTCAAGACAACCATTCAGAATACTGATCTGGATCCACAGGAAACCCTTTACCGAGTTTGCCTACGGAACTTCAAAGGAGAAATACGATTTTTCCGTAAAGGCAACCACACTGGTTAACGAATTTAGGGATCGCCTGAATGAACTTAACCAGGAATTTAATTGGTTTCAGAAAGGAAGGAATTCCGCACTGAAAGAGGCACAGGGATAACCAACATTCACAATTAAAAGACTGGAAGGGCCAACTTGGCAAGTCAGCTGGGTTGGCCTTTCTATTTCGCACTAAGGAGGAAATTGAAATGTACAGTTACAAGGAAAGCTTATACGAGATGGTAACAAGAGATCAGGGAAATTCCTATGAGGCATCAACCGAGCAGGAAGAATTGGTTCGTAATGAGGCTGAAAACCCAACCAGGGAACTGCGGCTGGCGAGCACAGAAAATCAGGAGATGGGGAATCAGCTGGTTCCTTATCAGGGGTTTGCTGTTGGCGTCGCACAGGTCTATGTCCCTAAGGACGAAGATGATTTGATTGATTATACGAGTTCAATTTACGGAAATCTCCAGACCGGATGCGTTCTCACATACTGGCATATAGGGCAGGCGATTGACGCTTTCTATCAGAAAAAGTATGGCCAAAATGAACTCAAGAGGATCGCCGACGAGACCGGAGTTCATGTGGACACGCTTCGCAAGGCATGCAGATTTGCCCGTCAATTCTCCTGGGAACAAGTCGACGCCCTTCTAAAGGGGAGGTATCAAATCTCATGGAACCAGGTAGCGCAGAATCTCTCAGTGGAGTCGGAAAAGGTGGTTGAGGTATACGAGAGTTCCGAAAATCCCGGGGAATTTAATAGGAGCATTATTAATTTCAAGAACCCGGAGGAGAACAGAGGGAAGGTGAAGAAGGTTCAACAGGTTGCGCCACCGGATCTTGAGACTGAGAGAACGGACAATCTTGGGGAGGAAAATGAGGACATAAGGACGGAGAATTGTGGACCAATCCTCGAAAGGGCCATACCGGTTGAACCAGAAGTAATCGAGGACGGGCGGGTAGAAGAAGTTCCGACGAAGGAAATGGTTCGTGATTCTGGTGAGATAGAGGCTCTGAAAAAAGAGATCAATGATCTGAAAAAGCAGGTTGCGGAGAGAGATAGACTACTTGCTCAGTCGGAGAGGATTTTCCGTGAAATGAACCAGGACCTAGAGGAAAATGTTGACAAGCTTGAGAATCTGAAGCTAAGGCTTGAGCACATGCAGACGGCCATCGATAATGGAATGAACCATGTGAATCTCTTGGCCATGATTTCTCAGATTCTTACGGATTTTTTCCGAAATTGATCAGACAAGGGAGGGGAAACCGCTTTTCCCTCAGTTCCCCTCCATTCACTTGTATAGTCATGGCAAGATCGCACTGAAGGCGGGTACTCTCCTTAAACATTCAGCAGGCCATCCTGGCCTCACCCAAGGATCGTAATCTGCCAATTCAAGTAACGAAGTTCACATCATTGGAGTGAAATGCATCATAGGTTGGGACCGAAATTCGTGATAGAATTTGTTTTGCGTCAGTCCTATAGCGCTGAGATAAATTGCGACGGTTTCGCTATGATAAATTGAGACGTTTGTTCACAAGGCTAGGGATAGACCCAGCAAGCCTACCCCGCCTGAAAAAGCAATGATAGAACCCCGCCTGCGGGC
>Ga0209164_1001316_pt1 | contig 33335 bp, 30 predicted proteins | sample MTBNYHSulfiMetaG_FD_187458 | JGI IMG/M metagenome (GOLD analysis project Ga0209164, IMG submission 187458) | Enrichment culture microbial communities from rom New York Harbor, USA that are MTBE-degrading - MTBE-NYH (New York Harbor Sulfidogenic)... | ecosystem: Environmental > Aquatic > Marine >... | reverse complement strand
GGGGACGACAAGCCGGCCAAGTACCCGGTGATGTTCCGCGCCGCAGACCTGATGCTGCTGAGCAAGAGCGACCTGCTGCCGGTGCTCGACGACTTCAGTCCCGGGCAGGCGGAAAAAAACCTGCGCGCCCTGGCCAACCCGGCACCGGTGCTGCAGCTCTCCGCACGCCGCGGCATCGGCATGGACGCCTGGCTCGACTGGCTGCGCCAGGAGAGCGCCGCCCGGCGCGAGGCGGCAAGCAAACTGCGCCCGGCGCCGAAGGTCAGCGGCGTGCTGAAATCCTGAAGCTCAACGCCGCTCCCGGGCATCCTGCCCCGTAGCGCCCGAGGGAACGGGGCAGCTTCGACATTACCCTACCCCACTTTGCGGGTTCTATCCCATACGGCGTGGCGGGCCGACTGCTAGACTTGATTCACTACCGGCCAGAAAGTATTTGAGGTGGGTTATGCTCTATCGCAGAATCTACTTTGTTTTTCACGATGAGAAGGCGGTGCGCAGCATCATTTCGGAACTGGAGAGCAAACTCGGCCTCGATGACTATCAACTCCACGCGGTCGTCGCCCAGGGCCATGGCATGGTCGAGATGCCCGGCGGGACCGTGCACCGGAAATCCCCCGCCACCGCCCGCCTGGAGCGGATCCTCTGGTACTCCAGCATCACCATCTTTGTCATCGCCCTGATCGCCATGACCCTGTCGCTGCTCGCCGCCTCATGGCCCCTGGCCCTGTTCTTCTGGGTGCTGGTGGCAGGGGCGCAGCTCTCCGGCTACATGTTCGCCAACCGCATCCCCAACGCGCAGCTGGATCGCTTTCGCACCGGGCTGGAGCGCGGGGACATCGTGCTGCAGGTCGATGTGCCGCGCCGGGATACCGAGTTGGTGAGGAACTTCGTCTACAACCGCCATCCCGACTCCCGCACCAACATCAGCAACTGGCATATCGGTGCCTTCGGCATGTGAGGAACGACACGAAAAAGATCTCAACGCAAAGCTCGCAAAGACGCAAAGGTCGCGAAGACGCAAAGGACGCAATGAGCCGCATATAGGAGGGCTGGGGCGAGCCATGCCCGCCGATTCAGAATGTAGGCTGGGCAACATTGCCCAGCGACGCGGCCCCGGTACGGCTGCTGGGCAAGGAGATGTCCAGCCTACAAACTGCCGGATACGCTGTATCAGGCCTGTATCCCTTTGCGCCCTTTGCGTCTTTGCGTCCTTTGCGTTGGGATCTTATTTCTTGGTTTCCGAGACTATCTCTTAACACGCTTACGCCGCCGAGGCGGCGCCCTTGTTGAAGCTCATCTCGTCGCCCTGCACATCGACCAGGATGGTGTCGCCGGGCAGGAACTTGCCGGAAAGGATATCCTGCGCCAGGCGGTTCTCGATGCGCTGCTGGATCGCGCGCTTGAGCGGCCGCGCTCCGTAGACCGGGTCGAAACCGGCCTCGCCAAGCTTGTCCAGCGCCGCCTCGGTAAGTTCCAGCCGCATCTCGTGCTCGGCCAGGCGCTTGCGCAGGTAGTCGATCTGGATATCGGCGATGGCGCGGATCTGCTCGCGCAGCAGCGGGTGGAACACCACCACCTCGTCGACGCGGTTGATGAACTCGGGGCGGAAGTGGTGGCCCACCACCTCCAGCACGGTAGCCTTGATCTGGTCGTAGTGCTGATCGCCCGCCATCTCCTGGATCGCCTGCGAGCCGAGGTTGGAGGTCATGACGATGACGGTGTTGCGGAAATCCACGGTGCGGCCGTGGCCGTCGGTGAGCCGCCCGTCGTCGAGCACCTGCAGCAGGATGTTGAACACGTCCGGGTGCGCCTTCTCCACCTCGTCCATCAGGATCACCGAGTAGGGCTTGCGCCGCACCGTCTCGGTCAGATAGCCGCCCTCCTCGTAGCCGACGTAGCCGGGAGGGGCGCCGATAAGGCGAGCCACCGAGTGCTTCTCCATGAACTCGGACATGTCGATGCGCACCATCGCCTCCTCGGTGTCGAAGAGGAACTGCGCCAGCGCCTTGCACAGCTCGGTCTTGCCCACCCCGGTGGGGCCAAGGAACAGGAACGAACCGTTGGGGCGGTTGGGATCGGCAAGGCCTGCGCGCGAGCGGCGGATGGCGTCGGCCACCGCCTTGATCGCCTCGTCCTGGCCGACCACCCGCCGGTGCAGGTTCTCCTCCATCTTCAGCAGCTTCTCGCGCTCGCCCTCGAGCATCTTGGAGACCGGGATGCCGGTCCACTTGGAGACTACCTCGGCGATCTCCTCGTCGGTGACCTTGTTGCGCAGCAGCTTCGGCTCGGCAAGATCGACCTCCTGGCAGGCCTCGAGCTCCTTCTCCAGCTCCGGGATGCGGCCGTACTGCAGCTCGGACATGCGCGCCAGGTCGCCGGCGCGACGTGCGGTCTCCAGCTCCTGGCGGGCGCGGTCGAGATCCTCCTTGATGTGCTGCGAACCCTGCAGCGCGATCTTCTCCGCCTTCCACACCTCTTCGAAATCGGAGTATTCGCGCTCGAGCCGCGTGATCTCCTCCTGCAGATGCATCAGGCGCTTCTTCGAGGCCTCATCGGTCTCCTTGTTCAGCGCCTCACGCTCGATCTTCAGCTGGATCAGGCGCCGGTCGAGCCTGTCCATGTCCTCGGGCTTGGAGTCGATCTCCATGCGGATGCGCGAGGCGGCCTCATCGACCAGGTCGATCGCCTTGTCCGGCAGTTGGCGGTCGGTGATGTAGCGGTGCGACAGGGTCGCCGCGGCGACGATGGCCGGGTCGGTGATCTGCACCCCGTGGTGTACCTCGTATTTGTCCTTGAGCCCGCGCAGGATGGCGATGGTGTCCTCCACGCTCGGCTCGTCCACCAGCACCTTCTGGAAGCGGCGCTCCAGCGCGGCATCCTTCTCGATGTACTGGCGGTACTCGTCGAGGGTGGTGGCGCCGATGCAGTGCAACTCGCCGCGGGCCAGGGCGGGCTTGAGCATGTTGCCCGCGTCCATCGCCCCTTCCGCCTTGCCGGCACCGACCATGGTGTGCAGCTCGTCGATGAAGAGGATGATCTGCCCCTCCTGCTTGGCCAGATCGTTGAGCACCGCCTTGAGCCGCTCCTCGAACTCGCCGCGGAACTTGGCCCCGGCGATGAGCGCGCCGAGGTCGAGCGAGAGCAGGCGCTTGTGCTTGATCCCCTCGGGCACCTCGCCGTTGACGATGCGCTGCGCCAGCCCCTCGACGATGGCGGTCTTGCCGACGCCCGCCTCGCCGATCAGCACCGGATTGTTCTTGGTGCGCCGCTGCAGCACCTGGATGGCGCGGCGGATCTCGTCGTCGCGGCCGATCACCGGGTCGAGCTTGCCCTGTTCGGCCCGCTCGGTCAGATCGATGGTGTACTTCTCCAGCGCCTGGCGCTGCTCCTCGGCGTCCGGGTCGTCCACCTTCTGCCCGCCGCGCATCGCCTCGATCGCCTTCTCCACCGCCTGCTTGTTGGCGCCGTTGCCCCGCAGCATGTCGCCGAGCTGCCCCTTCTCCTCCAGTGCGGCGAGCACGAACAGCTCGCTGGAGATGTAGCCGTCCTTGCGTTGCTGCGCCAGCTTGTCGGTGAGGTTGAGCAGGCGGGCGGTGTCGTTGGAGATATGCACGTCGCCGCCCACCCCCTGCACCGATGGGAGGCGATCGATGGCATCGCCCAGCGCCGAGCGCAGGGCGTTGACGTTGACCCCGGACTGGGCGAGCAGTTGGCGCACCGTGCCCCCCTCCTGGTCCAGCATCGCCGTCATCAGGTGCACCGGCTCGATGAACTGGTGGTCGCGCCCCAGCGCCAGGCTCTGCGCATCGGCCAGCGCCATCTGGAACTTGGTGGTCAGTTTGTCCATTCGCATCGGGTGTTACCCTCCAAAAAAGCGTAGTCATGAGTTACTTACAACATAAGGACGCGCAAAGTTAATTCAAGCAGGAAACATGGGGGTATGCTCGAGTAAATCACCGGGTGCGGGGGTATGAAACCCATTATTCACCACGAAGAGCACGAAGGGGGGATTCGCCGCGGAGAGACGGCGGCGCGGAGAAGGGCAAATCGTGCCCGGTTCCCCCCGGGGTTCTGGATGCACGGTTCACCACGAAGGCACGAAGACCACGAAGGGGGATATTTACCACAGAGACACGGAGGCGCTGAGAAGGGCAAATCGTGCCCGGTTCCCCGGGGTTCTGGATGCACGGTTCACCACGAAGTGGAGTGATATTCACCACCGAGACTCGGGAGAGGGGCCGATGTAACCTTCGTGCCCTTCGTATGCTTCGTGGTAAATATCTTGCCCGGGTTTTCTCCGTGTACTCTGTGCCTCTGTGGTGCAATCAGTATGTGCACGGAGTGCACGGATGTAATACTTCGTGCGCTTCGTGTGCTTCGTGGTAAATTTGTTATTCAGAGAGCTTCGTGGCAGATTCCCCCGCTTAAGCCTGCGTTAAGGGAATACGGGAATAATCGTGCCGATGAGATGTGCCATCGCCTGGCACCGACCGGAATTCATATGCGCTTATTACTGGTTGAAGACGATCCGCTACTCGGCGACGGTGTCCGCGCCGGACTTGGCCAGGACGACTATACCGTCGACTGGTTCCGTGACGCCCGCTCAGCGGAGGCCGCGCTCAAGAGCGAACACTACGACCTGATGGTGCTGGACCTGGGGCTGCCCGACAAGTCGGGGCTGGAGGTGCTGAAGCAGCTGCGCGCCGGCGACTCTGACCTGCCGGTGCTGATCCTCACCGCCCGCGACGCGGTCAGCGACCGGGTCGCCGGTCTCGACGGCGGCGCCGATGACTACATGATCAAGCCCTTCGACCTGGACGAGCTCTCGGCCCGTCTGCGCGCCCTGCTGCGCCGGCGCGGCGGCCGCGCCCACAGCGAGATCCGCCACGGCGAGATCGTCCTCGACCCGGTGGCCCACAGCGTCAGCCTCGCCGGAAAAACGGTCGATATCTCGCCGCGTGAATATGCGGTGCTGCACATGCTGCTGGAGAGCGAGGGCAAGGTGATGTCGCGCTCGCGTCTCGAGGATGGACTCTACTCCTGGGACGGCGAGGTGGAGAGCAACGCCATCGAGGTCTACATCCACCACCTGCGCAAGAAATTCGGCAGCTCCCTGATCCGCACCATTCGCGGTGTCGGCTATATCATCGATCCCCCATGAACTACTCCATTCGCCGCCGCCTGCTGCTGACCCTGCTCTCGATCACCGCACTGATCTGGGTGGTCACCGCCATCACCAGCTACATCGACGCACGCCACGAGATCGGCGAGCTGTTCGACGCCCAGCTGGCTGTCTCGGCCCGCACCCTGCTGACCGTGGCCGGCCATGAGCTGGAGGAGCTCTCCGGCGCTCCGCTGGATGCCGCGCATGTCCATTTCACCACCGGCAAGCCGCTGCAGACCAACGGCCACCAGTACGAGCACAAGCTGGCCTATCAGCTGTGGAAGCACCCGGAGAACACCATGCTGCTGCGCTCGTTCAATGCGCCGGAACAGGCCCTCTCCGAGGTCGGCGAAGGCTACAGCGTCGTGGTGATCGGCGGCGAGGACTGGCGCATCTACTCACTGACCGATCCGCTCAGCGGTTTCCGTGTGCAGGTCGGTGAAGCGATGGCCATCCACAATGAACTGACCGACGCCATCATCATGCGCATCGGCACCCCGATCATCTTCGCCCTGCCGGTGCTGACCCTGCTGATCTACATCGGCATCGGCCGCAACCTCAAACCGCTGCAGCGCCTGGCGCAGGCGGTGGTTCGCCGTGCCCCGGATAACCTGGAGGCGATCGACGCCAGTAACGCCCCGTGCGAGATCCAGCCGCTGGTGAACGGCCTGAACAACCTGTTCGCGCGGCTCGGCCAGGCCTTCGAAAGCGAACGCCGCTTCACCGCGGATGCCGCCCATGAGCTGCGCACCCCGCTGGCAGCGCTCAAGATCCAGGCGCAGGTCGCCCGCCGCAGCAAGATCGATGCGGAGCGCAGCGCGGCGATCGAGAAGCTGCTCGAAGGGGTGGATCGCGCAACGCGCCTGGTGGAACAGCTGCTGACCCTCGCCCGGGTCGATCCCGAGACCGGACTGGGGCGGGGAGAACCGGTCGATCTGCAGCGGCTGGCCGAAGCGGCCCTGGCAGACCATGAGCAGCAGGCCAGGGAGAGGGGGATTACTCTGGAGTTGCACGCCGGCAAGGGGCTCGGCGTCACCGGCCACCGCGAAACCCTCTGCATCCTGGTGCGTAATCTGCTGGATAACGCCATTCGTTACACGCCCGAGGGAGGCAAGGTCGAGGTCCACCTGAGCGCGTCAAAGGGTGCCATCGCGCTTTGTGTCGCCGACAGCGGACCGGGGATCCCGAAGGAGGAGCGGGAGCGGATCTTCGGCCGCTTTGTCCGCCTCGCCGGCCAGGAGACCAACGGCAGCGGCCTCGGCCTCTCCATCGTCCAGCGCGTCGCCGAGCTGCACAACGCCGAGATCCGCGTCGACCGGGCGGCATTGGGGGGGCTGGAGGTTTGTGTGGATTTTCCGAAGGGGTGAGGCGTGAGGCGTGAGGCGTGAGGCGTGAGGCGTGAGGCGTGAGGCGTGAGGCGTGAGGCGCGTAGGATGGGATGCATCCCATCATTCGTCAACTCCTGCTGGAAGCGGGAGATCGGGAGATCGGGAGATCGGGAGATCGTAAAAATCTTCACCTTTCAGCTTTCACCTCACCAATGATGGGATTCATCCCATCCTACGGTCCAGCGTCTGCTGCAGCCGTAGCAGACACTCCGACGGCCCCATCTCTTCACAATTCAGCAGCGGAAAATTCTCGATCCGGGCATCGGCGCGCAGCAGCACCGGCAGAAAGATCCGCCCCTGCGCCTTCACCCCCTCGATGCGCACCGGGCTGATCGGGCAATGGGCCAGCTGCGCCAGGCGCACGGCGCCGGCCTTGAGGCGGCGCGGCGGGTCGCTGTCGAGGTGGATGGTGCCATGGGGAAAGAGCGCCACCACCTCCCCCTCCTCCAGCGCCTTGAGCGCGGCGCGGAAGGCGCGCTCGGGACGCCCCTCCCGGTCCACCGGGATGCAGCCGACTGCACGGAACAGCCAGGTAAAGCCGAAGCGGTGGTACTGCTCGGCAGCGATGATGAAGCGCAGCGGGCGGGGACTGGCGGCCATCAGCAGCAGCGGGTCGAGTCCCGAGATGTGGTTGGCCGCGAGGATCGCCGGCCCCTGCTCGGGCAGCGCGATGCAGTCGGCCTTGAGCCGGTGGTAGCGCCAGCAGAGCAGGCGGTTGAGGCCGTCGAGGCGGTTCATCCAGCCACGCCCCCACTCCACCTCGTTGGCCTTGCCGATCGCCCGCCACAGCCGCCACAGCAGAAACAGCGTCGCGGCCAGCAGGGCATAGGCGATCAGGGCGGCGGGGGTGAGGTGCATGAGCGATATGCGCCCTATTTGCCCTGGTAGACCTTGCGCCGGAACAGGTCGTTGCGGCGACTGACCAGGCGGTCCAGAAACAGCAGCCCGTCCAGGTGATCGCACTCGTGCTGCACTGCGCGCGCCTCGAAGCCCTCGCACTGGTACTCGTGCTGCACCCCCTCGGCGTCGAAAGCGGTGAAGGTGATGCGTTCGGCACGGATCACGTTGCCGGTGTAGTCGGGCACCGACATGCACCCCTCGCGTCCGACCTTCATCCCCTCCCACTCGGTGATCTCGGGATTGATCAGCACCATGAAGCCGTGGTTGGGCACCGGCTTGCGGGTGACCGAGCAGTCGACCAGCACGATGCGCTCGAAGCGGCCGACCTGGGGGGCGGCGATGCCGACCCCGCCCGGGCCGGCGCGCATGGTCTCTTCCAGATCGGCGACGAAGGCGCGCAGTTCCTCATCGAAGTGCTCGACCGGCAGCGCCTCCTGCTTGAGCCGCTCGTCGGGGTAGGTCAGGATCTCCAATACTGCCATCGCCTACCCCACCATCGTATCGATGGTTTCCAGCTTCGCCTCGATCCCCTTCTCCGCGACCACGTCGAGCGCCGACTGCAGCGCCTCGACACCCTCGGCGGCGTGGCCGTCGATCTGCATGATGTAGATCGGTTTCTCCTCGGTGCCGGCGACGATGGTGTCCATGTCGAGGATGTGCAGCCCGGCCTCGGCCAGGGCACCGGTGATGCGGGCGACGATGCCCGCCCGGTCGGCGCCGTAGACGCTGATGCGCACATCCGGCTCCATGTGCTTGTGCATCTTCGCCTCGATGCGATCCAGGTGCAGGTGCAGCCCCAGCGATTCGGCGACCGGCTCGACCATATGCTTGAGCGCACTGATGTTGCCGTCGAACTGCACCATCATCATGATGGTGAAGTTGCCGCCGAGGCGCATCATGGTGGCCTCGCCGAGGTTACAGCCGCCGTCGTACAGCGCCGCGCTGAGGTGGGCGACGATACCCGGGCGGTCCTTGCCGACCAGGGTCAACATGTACCAGTGTGTCATTTTCTCTCTCCCTTCGGGGGATCTGTCACGTTGCAGCACTATAACCGATTTGGGTGCCGCGGGTTCTGATTGCAATTATTCACCACGAAGAACACGAAGGCCACGAAGTAGGAAGATGTGCACCACAGAGACACGGAGGCGCGGAGAAGGGCAAATCGTGTCGGGGTGCGCGGGTTCTGAATCCAATCATTCACCACGAAGAGCACGAAGGCCACGAAGTGGGGAGATATTCACCACGGGGACACGGATGTAATACTTCGTGCTCTTCGTGTGCTTCGTGTAACTATCTTTCCCGGGTTTTCTCCGTGTACTCCATGTCTCTGTGGTGCAATCAGTATGCGCAAGGAGGCACGGGAGGTGCGGATGTCATACTTCGTGCGCTTCGTGTGCTTCGTGGTAAATATCTTTCCCGGATTTTCTCCGTATACTCCGTGTCTCTGTGGTGCATACAGCTTTCTTCGTGGTGAACGGCTTTTGAAACACTACTCGAGCCAGATCAGGCTCGCCATGCGCCCGGTGCGCCCGTCGCGTCGGTAGGAGTAGAAGCGCTCCGGCTCGGAGAAGGTGCAGTGCTCTCCACCATAGATGGCGTCGACCCCGGCGCGATGCAAGCGCTGGCGGGCCAGGGTGTAGATGTCGGCCAGCCAGCGGCCGCCCGGCGAAGGAACAAATGCATGGACCGCCGCCGGGGCGTCGTCGACAAAGGCCGCGCGCACCTCCTCCCCCACCTCGAAGGCGTGCGGGCCGATGGCCGGTCCCAGCCAGGCCAGCAGCTCGCCCTCGCCCCCCATCGCCGCGATGCACTGCTCGATCACCCCGTTCAGCAGCCCGCGCCATCCGGCGTGCACCGCCGCCACCTGCGTGCCATTACGGTCGCACAGCAGTACCGGCAGGCAGTCGGCGGTGAGCACGGCGCAGACCACCCCGGGCAGGGCGGTGTGGGCGGCGTCGGCCTCGCAGCCAACGCCAAGCATTGCCGCATCGAGCGCACAGGTGCCATGCACCTGGGCAAGCCAATGCGGCTCGGCGGGAAGCCGCAGCGCCTCGACCAGGCGGCGTCGGTTCTCCGCCACCGCCGCCGGAGCGTCGCCCACATGGTCGCCGAGATTGAGGCTGTCGTAGGGCGGCAGGCTGACCCCGCCGTGGCGGGTGGTCACCGCGGCACGGACATTGGCCGGGGCGGGCCAGGCGGGGAGGATTAGTTCAAGGTTCAAGGCAATAAACGGTTCAAGGTTAAAGGTTTCAGGTTCAAGGAGATGCACCGGGGTCGGGGCGCGGGTCAAGCGTCACAGTTCAACATAGCATGATTGCGCTTCCTTGAACCTTGAACCTTGAACCTTGAACCTTGAACCTTGAACCTTGAACCTTGAACCTTCAACCTTGAACCTTGAACCTTGAACCTTCAACCTTGAACCTTGAACCTTGAACCTTCAACCTTGAACCTGTTGCTTATCTTCCCGCAACACCGCGAGCAGGTTCTGCATATCCTCCGGCATCGGCACCTGCCACTCCATATATTCACCGCTCTGCGGGTGCTGCAAGCCGAGGCGTGCGGCGTGCAGGGCCTGGCGATGGAAGCGGCGCAGGGTCTCCTGCAGCCGCTCGCCGCAGGCGGGCGGCAGGCGCAATCTGCCGCCGTAGACCGGGTCGCCGACCAGTGGGTAGCGCAGGTGCGCCATGTGCACCCGGATCTGGTGGGTACGCCCGGTATCGAGGCGAACCTTGATGTGGGTGTGGGCGCGAAAACGCTCCTCCACCCGGTAGTGGGTCACCGCCTCCTTACCGCCGCTGCGCACTACCGCCATGCGCTTGCGATCGACCGGATGGCGCCCCATCGGCTCGTCCACGGTACCGCCGCCGGTCAGCACGCCGTTGACCACCGCGTCGTACTCGCGGGTGAAGCTGCGCGCCTGCAGCTGCTCGACCAGTGCGGTCTGCGCCTCCAGGGTCTTGGCCACCACCAGCAGGCCGGTGGTCTCCTTGTCGAGGCGGTGGACGATGCCGGCGCGCGGTACGGTAGCAAGTTGCGGCGCATGGTGCAGCAGGGCGTTGAGCAGGGTCCCCTGCCAGTTTCCTGCCGCCGGGTGGACCACCAGCCCGGCCGGCTTGTTGATCACCAGCAGCGCCTCGTCCTCGTAGACGATATCGAGCGGGATGGGCTCGGGGGCGAAGGGGGTCTCCAGCTCCAGCGTAACCTGTACCACGACGTTCTCGCCGCCGAAGAGCTTGTCGCGGGGGCGCATCGGCTTGCCGTCGACCAGCACCTTGCCCTCCTTGACCCACTGCTGCAGGCGCGAACGGGAGAAATCGGAGAACAGCTCCGCCAGCACCTGATCGAGGCGCCTTCCTGCCGCCTCGTCCGGCACAACGGCCTGGAGTACCCGGCTCTCGCCCTGCATATTTGTTGTCGTATCGTTTATTCCAGCCGGTGCCATAGGTATACTTGCTCTGTCTCAGGTCATGCCTGCTTATAGATAAAGTAACGGATCCTATGCGCTTTCCCAGAATACTGTCCATTTTTTCCCTGTTGCTGCTCGCCGGCTGCTCCACCATCAGCGAGGATATGACCGAGAACTGGAGTGTCGAAAGGTTCTATGAGGAAGCCAAGTCGGCCCTGGACAACGGGGATTACGCCGGCGCCATCGACAAATTTACCCAGCTCGAGGCCCGCTATCCCTATGGCCGCTACGCCCAGCAGGCGCAGCTGGAGACCATCTACGCCTACTACAAGGACAACGAACCGGCCTCCGCGGTGGCGGCAGCGGACCGCTTCATCAAACTCCACCCGCGCCACCCGAACGTCGACTACGCCTTCTACCTGCGCGGCCTGGCCACCTTCAATCAGGGAAAGGGGGCCTTCGAGGGCATTTTCAAGCAGGATCGGGCGAAACGCGACCCGGCCAGCCTGCGCGAGTCATTCAACTACTTCCGGGAGCTGGTCACCCGCTACCCCGACAGCCAGTACACACCCGATGCCATCGAGCGCATGGCTGAACTGCGCAACAACCTGGCGCGGCATGAGCTGGTCGTTGCCGACTATTACATGCGTCGCGGCAGCTACCTGGCGGCCGCCAACCGCGGCAAATACGTGCTGGAGAACTACCAGCGCTCAAACGCCATCCCCGATGCACTGGCGCTGCTGGTCAGGGCGTATCGCCTGATGGGCACGGAGGATCTGGCCAACGATGCGCTGCGCGTGCTGGAGCTGAACCATCCGGAACATCCGGCCCTGGCCTCGCTCAAGAGCGGGAACACCGCCGCAATGGATGACAACGGGAAAGAACAATAAAGGAGAGAAACATGTGGGATTTCTTTGAGACGGTACGCCACCGCCATTCGATCCGCAAATACCGGACCGACGTGCCGGTGGAGCAGGAGAAGCTGCACGCTATCCTCGAGATGGCCTGCGCCGCCCCCTCTGCGGGAGACCTGCAGTCCTACCACATCCTCGTCATCACCGATGCGCAAAAGCGCAGGCAGCTGAGCGAGCTTGCCGACGGGCAGGAATTCATCGCCGATACCCCGGTGGTGATGCTGTTCTGCAGCGAACCGCAACGCGCCGCCAGGAAATACGGCGAGCGCGGCGAGCGGCTGTACGCCACGCAGGATGCCACCATCGCCGCCGCCTATGCGCAGCTGGCCGTGGTGGCGGCCGGACTTGCCTCGACCTGGGTCGGCTTCTTCGACGCCGCCGGCATCAAAAAGGCGTTTGAACTGGCACCCGGCCTCGAGCCGGTGGCGGCCCTGTGCATCGGCTACCCGGCCGAACTGCCGGAAGAGACGCCGCGCCGCCCCATCAGCGAGATGGTGACGCAGCTGTAGGATGGGATGAATCCCATCTGAGAGGGCTGGATGGGCTAAGCTTGTGTGCCCGCATTTCCTGTGGCCCCTCGTGATGCTTGGCACGTCGCTCTCGCTCCTTTGCCCAGCCTACCCACTGTAGGAGCCCACTCCTGTGGGCGAACCGTTCGCCGAGAGGACTCGGCTCCTACAACGTCTAAATCGCTTCAGCGTAGTTTTCTTGGCGGCACCCATGGGGTCCCCCATGGAACATGCCGAAACATCGGCGCCAGCGCCTGGCCGCACCACGGCCAGGAAAGTACCCGCTCACGTTCAAGGCAAAACTCTCTTTGCGTCCTTTGCGTCTTTGCGTCCTTTGCGTTGAAAGGTTTTTTTAAATCGCCTCAGGTCCTTCTTCCCCGGTGCGGATGCGGATCACCCGCTCCACCTCGGAGACGAAGATCTTGCCGTCGCCGATCTTGCCGGTGCGGGCGACGCTGACGATGGCCTCGATGCACTGCTCGACCATGCTGTCGTCGACCACCAGTTCGATCTTCACCTTGGGCAGGAAGTCGACCACGTACTCGGCGCCGCGATAGAGTTCGGTGTGCCCTTTCTGCCGACCGAAGCCCTTGACCTCGGTGGCGGTCATGCCGGCGACGCCGATGTCGGAGAGCGCCTCGCGCACATCGTCCAGCTTGAAGGGTTTGATGATCGCTTCAACTTTTTTCATTTTGCTTGTCCTTTGTTGTATTTCACCACAGAGACACGAAGTTCACGGAGAGAGGGTGGGCAAAACTTGGCGCCCATCTCTCCTTTGACCGCTAGCTGATGGGCACGTCGCTCCCGCTCCTTTGCCCATCCTACCCTCTTGTGACTTGTCACTTGTAACTTGTCACTGAATTCTGCCAAACCCCGAGGTGATCGGGTAGCGCCGATCGCGGCCGAAGGCGCGGCGGGTAATGCGCACCCCGGGAGCGGCCTGGCGGCGCTTGTACTCGTTGGTGTCCACCAGCCGAATCACCCGTTTCACCGTCGCCTCATCATACCCTGCCGCGACGATGTCGGCTGCACAGAAATCCTGTTCCACGTACCGCTCGAGGATCGCATCGAGCACCTCGTAGGGCGGCAGGCTGTCGCTGTCCTTCTGGTCCGCCGCCAGCTCGGCCGAGGGGGGACGGATGATCACCCGCTCCGGAATCACCGGGGAGAGTGAGTTGCGGTAGCGGGCCAGACGGAACACCAGGGTCTTGGGCACATCCTTGAGCGCATTGAAACCGCCGGCCATGTCGCCGTAGAGGGTGGCGTAGCCCACCGCCATCTCGCTCTTGTTGCCGGTGGTCAGCACCATCTTGCCCTTCTTGTTGGAGATCGCCATCAGCATGATGCAGCGGCAACGCGCCTGGATGTTCTCCTCGGCGACCCCGGGCGGGCGGCCGGCGAACTCCCCCGCGAGGCAGTCGAGAAAGACCCGGAAGGCAGGCTCGATGGGGATCTCCCGGTATTCGACACCCAGCGATTGGGCCTCGGCGCGGGCATCCTCCAGACTGATGTCGGCGGTATAGCGCGAGGGCATCATCACCCCCTCGACCCGCTCCGCGCCAATGGCATCGACCGCCACCGCCAGGGTCAGCGCCGAGTCGATACCGCCGGACAGCCCGATCACCACCCCGGGAAAGCCGTTCTTTTCGATGTAGTCGCGCACCCCGAGGACCAGCGCCTTGTAAACGCTCGCCTCCTCGCCCAGCTCCGGCGCCAGCTCGCCGGCGAGCGGCTCGACCACCCCGCCGCTGGCGGTGAATTCGGCCAGGTAGAGCCCCTCCTCGAAGGCGGGGGCATGCTGCGTGACCCGGCCGGTGCCGTCCATGACGAAGGAGCCGCCGTCGAACACCAGCTCGTCCTGGCCGCCCACCTGGTTGACGTAGAGCACGGGCACCTGTCCCTCGGCGGTGCGCTCGCGCACCGCCAGGTGGCGCTCGCGCCCCTTGTGCAGGTGGAAGGGCGAGGCGTTGATGTTGAGGATCAGGCGGGCGCCGGCCGCGGTGGCCTGGGCCACCGAACCGGGCTGCCAGATGTCCTCGCACACGGTCAGCCCCACCGGAACGCCCTTGATCTCGACCACGCAGGGCTCGCTGCCGGCGGCGAAGTAGCGCTTCTCGTCGAACACGCTGTAGTTGGGCAGGTGCTGCTTGTGATAGGTGGCCACCACCTGGCCGTCGCGCAGCAGGGAGGCGGCGTTGTAGAGTCCGCCGACGGCGCTGCGCGGGTAGCCCAGCACCACGTCGATACCGTGGACCTTGAGATTGACCGTCTGCAGCGCCGCCAGCACCCGCGTATGCAGGCCGGGCCGCAGCAACAGGTCCTCCGGCGGATAGCCGGTCAGGGCCAGCTCGGGGAAGACGATGACATCGGCCTCGAGCTCATCGCGCGCCCGCTCGGAGGCGGCAATGATCTTCTCGGCGTTGCCCTCGATATCCCCCACCAGCAGGTTGAGCTGGGCCATCGCAATACGGAGTTTCGTTGTCATGCAAAAACCCTTAACGCAAAGATCGCAAAGACGCAGAGGACGCGAAGATGATGATTGCTGAACAACATGTATTTCCTCGTTAATATCCAGCTTCGCACGTTGCGCGGGACATCCCTGCAATCAATCGTAGCCACATTCCTAACATGCACTAGATCCTTTGCGCTCTTTGCGTCTTTGCGCCCTTTGCGTTGAAAGGTTTTTTTACCCCGCTTTCAATATCTCCGCCATGCGCGCGCCCATCTCGGCCGGGGAGCGCACCACGGAGACACCGGCCTTCTCCAGCGCAGCGAACTTGTCCTCGGCGGTGCCCTTGCCGCCGGCGATGATCGCGCCGGCGTGGCCCATGCGCTTGCCGGGCGGGGCGGTGACGCCGGCGATGTAGGAGACCACCGGTTTGCTGATGTGTTTGGCGATAAGTTCGGCCGCCTCCTCCTCGGCGGTACCGCCGATCTCGCCGACCATGATGATCCCCTCGGTCTGCGGGTCCTGCTCGAACAGGCAGAGGCAGTCGATGAAGCTCATACCGTGGATCGGGTCGCCGCCGATGCCGACGCAGGTGGACTGGCCGAGCCCGGCCTGGGTGGTCTGGTGCACCGCCTCGTAGGTGAGGGTGCCGGAACGGGAGACGATGCCGATCTTGCCCTTTTGGTGAATGGAGCCGGGCATGATGCCGATCTTGCACTCGCCGGGGGTGATGACCCCTGGGCAGTTGGGACCGATGAGGCGCACGTCCGAGCCCTTGAGCGCGGCCTTGACCCGCAGCATGTCGAGCACCGGGATCCCCTCGGTGATGCAGACGATGGTCTCGATACCGGCGTCGGCCGCCTCGAGGATCGCGTCGGCGGCGAACGGCGCCGGCACGTAGATCATGGTGGCGTCGGCGCCGGTCTCGGCGACCGCGTCGTGCACGGTGTTGAACACCGGGCGGTCGAGATGAAACGAGCCGCCCTTGCCCGGAGTGACGCCGCCGACTATGTTGGTGCCGTAGGCGATCGCCTGCTCGGAGTGGAAGGTGCCCTGCTTGCCGGTGAAGCCCTGGCAGATAACTTTTGTGTCTCTATCGATCAAAATCGCCATTACTTCGCCCCTCCCGCTGCGGCGACGACCAGCTGCGCCGCCTCGGTCAAACTCTCTGAGGCCTGGATGGCCAGACCGCTCTCGGCCAGCATCCGGCGCCCCTGCTCCACGTTGGTGCCCTCGAGGCGCACCACCACCGGCACCCTGGCATCGACCTCCTTCACCGCGGCGATGATGCCCTCGGCGATGAGGTCACAGCGGACGATGCCGCCGAAGATGTTGACCAGGATCGCCTGCACCTTGTCGTCGGAGAGGATCAGCTTGAACGCCTCGGCCACCTTGGCCGCAGTGGTGCCGCCGCCGACGTCGAGGAAGTTGGCCGGTTCGCCACCGGAGAGCTTGATCAGGTCCATGGTGGCCATGGCCAGACCGGCGCCGTTGACCATGCAGCCGATGCTGCCGTCGAGGCGCACGTAGTTGAGGTCGTGCTGCCTGGCGCTGTTCTCGCGCTCGTCCTCCTGCGAGGGATCGCGCAGCTTGGCCATCTCCGGCTGGCGGTAGAGGGCGTTCTCGTCAAGATTGACCTTGGCGTCCAGCGCGATGAGGTGGCCCTCGCCGGTTACCACCAGCGGGTTGATCTCCACCAGGGAGGCGTCGCGCTCGTTGAACAGGCGGTAGAGGCCGCCCATGATCGCGCCAAGCTCCTTGACCTGCGCCCCCTCGAGTCCCAGGCCGAAGGCGATCCGACGGGTCTGGTAGGGCTGCAGGCCGACCACCGGGTCGACCGCCACGGTGTGGATCTTCTCCGGGCTCTTCTCCGCCACCTCCTCGATGTCCATGCCCCCTTCGCTGGAGGCCATGAAGACGATGCGCCGGCGGGCGCGGTCCACCACCACGCTCATATAGAGTTCGCGGGCGATGTCGCTCACCCCCTCGACCAGCAACTGGTTGATCGGCTGCCCCTCGGCGCCGCTCTGGTGGGTCACCAGGCGCGAACCGAGCAGGCGGTCCGCCTCGGCCTTGAGCTCGTCGATGGAGCCGACCAGCTTGACCCCGCCGGCCTTGCCGCGGCCGCCGGCGTGCACCTGCGCCTTGACCACCCAGCGCGAACCGCCGAGGGCCTGGGCGGCGTGTTCGGCCTCGGTCATGGAACTGACCACCTGCCCCTGCGGCACCGGCACGCCGTACTGGGCAAAGACCCCTTTGGCCTGATATTCGTGGAGATTCATGATTCCCCCTGGAGGATTTTTTTCGCGATTTCTTGGAAAAAGGTCGCATATTGTGGAACAAAGCGCGGTCCGGCGCAAAAGGTCCGTGAAGAAAAGCGAGCGGTTACCACGAAGAACACGAAGGGCACGAAGGTGGAAAAAATTGTTTGTAACGACTCCCTCCCAGAAAAAGCTTTACCGCAGAGGGCCGCTCATTGGCTTCCTGCCACCGCGGCACTAGTGCATCCATACACTCGCACAGAGACGCTAAGAACAATGGGTGAGTGAAATGTTTAAGGGGCATCTTCGTGGCCTTCGTGCGCTTCGTGGTGAATGCCTTACCCCCCCGGTTGATTGTCGTGGCGGCGGCGAACTCGCTACAATGCCCCCATTCGCTCATAACCGTCGCACTGGCATGAACCTCATCCGCATCATCGTTATCGCCCTGATCGTCTGGCTGGTTTACCGTATGGTCCAGCGCATGCTGGCAAAGCCGGTGACGAAAAAAACGGCACCCACTCAGGTGGGGACGGACATGGTCCGCTGCGCCCACTGCGGCATCCATATCCCGAAGGGCGAGGCGCTGAGGCGGGACGGGCACGACTACTGCAGCGAGGAGCACCGGGAGGCGGGGCCGGAGAGGGAGTGAGCGCTCACCATGTCTGAGATTGCCACCCCGCCATTCGGCCCGACCTTCAGCCCGGCGCCGGCGGACGTCAATGCCAGGACCTGGCGTCCGCTGCGTTTCCTCAATCTCTACCGCTTTGCCCTCGCCGGGCTGTTTGTCCTGCTCTACCAGATGGAGGAGTTGCCCCTGCCGCTGGGTTCGGCGGATGATGGCCTGTTCTTCAACACCAGCCTCGCCTATCTCCTCTTCAGCCTGCTGGCGTTCTATCCCATCGCCATCCGACGGCCGCCGTTCCTGGCGCAGCTGACCGCCCATATCCTGGCCGATATCGTCTTCATCACCCTGCTGATGCACGCCAGTGGCGGCGTGACCAGCGGCGTCGGCATGCTGCTGGTGGTCAGTGTGGCCAACGGCAGCCTGATCGCCGGCGGCAGGACGCCGGGCTTTTTCGCGGCGATGGCGACCATTGCGGTGCTGTTCGAACAGCTCTTCACCGAGCTGACCCATGCCGGGGCGAACATCAACTACCCGCTGGCGGGAATGCTCGGCATCGCCCTGTTCGCCACCGCGATCCTCGGCCACGTGCTGGCGCGCCGTGCCCGCGAAAGCGAGGCGCTGGCGCGCCAGCGCAGTGTCGACCTGGCCAATATGGCGCAGCTGACCGACTACATCATCCAGCACATGCAGACCGGGGTGATGGTGGTCGATCCGGACCACCGGGTGCGGCTGATGAACAACTCGGCCTGGCTATTGCTGGGCTCGCCGATGGCGCCGCCCAATGCCCCGTTGCAGCAGTACTCACCGGCGCTGCTGCGGCAACTGCAGGGCTGGAAGGAGAACCCGGTCAATGCCACCCGCCCCCTGCACATCGCCAACAACCCGCTGGAGCTGCTGACCCAGTTCATGGGTATCGGCCGGCAGCGCAACGACGGCACCCTGATCTTTCTCGAGGACGCCGCGACCACCACCCGCCAGGCGCAGCAGATGAAGCTGGCCTCGCTGGGCCGACTGACCGCCAGCATCGCCCACGAGATCCGCAACCCGCTCGGCGCGATCAGCCACGCCGGGGCCCTGCTGGAGGAGTCCCCGGAGCTCGATGCCAACGATATCCGGCTGGCGGAGATCGTGCGCAAGCAGTCCCAGCGGATCAACACCATCATCGAGAATGTGCTGCAACTGGGGCGCGGAGCGAGCAGGCAGGGCGAGGAGATCGCGCTCAAGCCCTGGCTGGAGGAGTTTGTACAGGAGTTTTTGCAGGCACAGCCCGAGGCCCGGGGAGCGATCCGCGTAACGGTCGAACCGCAGGACATGGTGATACACTTCGACCCCAACCACCTGCACCAGTTGCTCTGCAACCTGTGCCAGAACGGCCTGCGCCATGCAGCGGGCGCCGACACCCCGATCAAACTGCAGCTCGATGCGGGGATCAGCGGCCTGGATCGCGGCCACCTGGATGTTATCGACGCCGGACCCGGCATCGCCGAGGAGAACCGCATCCACGTGTTCGAACCGTTTTTCACTACCGAGTCCAGGGGGACCGGCCTCGGGCTCTACCTGGCGCGGGAGCTGGCGGTGTATAACCAGGCGCAGCTGCGCTATGAGCCGACCGCCGCCAACGAGAGCCGTTTTCGCCTGCTGTTCCGGGCCGGCAAAGGAGAGAGCGAGAGACCATGAATGCCGAGGGAACCAGAAAGGTCCTGATCGTCGACGACGAACCGGATATCCGCGAGCTGCTGGCGCTGACCCTGTCACGGATGAAGCTCGACAGCAGTGGCGCGGAAACCATCCAGGAGGCCAAGGCGCTGCTCGGCTCCGGTCGGTTCGACCTCTGCCTTACCGACATGCGCCTGCCCGACGGCAGCGGCATCGAGCTTGTCCGCCACATGCAGGAGAACTACCCGACGATTCCGGTGGCGATGATCACCGCCCATGGCAACATGAGCTCCGCCATCGAGGCGCTCAAGGCCGGGGCCTTCGATTTTCTCAACAAGCCGGTCGAACTGCAGACACTGCGCGACCTGGTCGCCACCGCCCTGCGCCTGAACGAGAAGCGCGCGGAGAGCGCTGTGGCACAGAACGGCATGCAACTGCTCGGCCAGTCGAAGGGCATCGAGAACATTCGCCGCATGACCCGGAAGCTGGCGCGCAGCCAGGCCCCCGTCTATATCAGCGGCGAGTCGGGGACCGGCAAGGAGCTGGTCGCCCGCCTCATCCACGCTCAGGGCCCCCGGGCGGAGATGCCCTTCGTCGCGGTCAACTGCGGCGCCATCCCCGCGGACCTGATGGAGAGCGAGCTGTTCGGCCATAAAAAAGGGAGTTTCACCGGCGCGGGCAGCGACAAGGACGGCCTGTTCCAGGCCGCACACAGAGGCACCCTGTTTCTCGACGAGGTCGCCGACCTGCCGCTGGACATGCAGGTCAAACTGCTGCGCGCCATCCAGGAGAAAGCGGTCAGGCCGGTCGGGGCGCAGATGGAGACCCACATCGATGTGCGCATCCTCAGCGCCACCCACCGGGACCTGGCGACCCTGGTCCGGGAGGGGCGCTTCCGTGAGGACCTCTTCTACCGCATCAACGTCATCGAGCTGAACATCCCGCCCCTGCGGGAGCGGCCCGAAGATATACCGCTGCTGGTCGAACACTTCACGCAACGCCTGGCCAACGAGATGGGGATCCGCCAGCCCACCCTGAGCGAGGCGGCGCAGGCGGCGCTCGCACGCTACCCCTTCCCCGGCAACGTGCGCGAACTGGAAAACATCCTGGAGAGGGCGATGACCCTGTGCGATGACGAGGTGATCGACGAAGGGGATCTGCACCTCAACGGCGGCAACAACGCCCACGCCGCGGCAGGCGCCGAGGGGGGCAGCGTGGAGCAACTGGGGCTGGAGGCCTACCTGGAGGGGATCGAGCGCGACCTCATCCTCAAGGCGCTGGAGAAGACCGGGCAGAACAAGACCGCCGCCGCCCGTCGTCTCGGGGTCAGCTTTCGCGCACTGCGCTACCGTTTGAAGAAGCTGGGGTTGGAATAATAGAAGAGGTTCAAGGTTCAAGGTTCAAGGAGGCGCATTCGGGCACTGTTTCATCTGGATACCCACTCAGCGCCCAAGTTTCCAAACCATCAATTGCATGATGCTACGCATTCCGCGCCCAAGCCCCGGAACCATTCCTTGAACCTTGAACCTTGAACCTTGAACCCGTTTACATTCTGCCCCGATAGCTGATCCGATACCGCCCCTGCGCGTCCGGCTTGCCCAGCATGCCGAGCGCCCCGGCCAGCTCAGCGGGGGCGCCCGCGGCGGCGGCAACCGTTCCGTTGAGGACATAGGTGCCATCGGGGGAGAGCCGCACCGTTCCGCGGAGGCTGAGGGGACCGCCGCGGTCGCTGAGCTCGCCGGCCAGGCGACCTTCACCCTCGCTGTGCAGCAGCAGTTGCAGATCGCCGAAGGGGAGCGCCTGCGGCGCGCTCATCGCCGCCTGGTGCCAGATCACGCTGCCCTCGGCAGCGACGATCCGCCCGTCGGCGTCGAGCACCAGCGTCGGCAGCTTCAGCGACACCCGCCCGTCCAGCACTACGGGCAGATAGGGTGCAAAGCGCAGCAGTTCAGCCAGCGGCAGTTGCCCTTCGACGTCGCTCAGCGCAACGTTGCCCCCGCCGAGCGGCGCGCTCACGCGGCTTTGCAGGTAACCGTTATCGCCCTGCAACTGCGCCTGCAGCTCCCCCCTGCCCAGCAGCAGCGCCAATGGCGAGAGCTGCCAGTTCGCTTCGCCCAGCAGCGTATTGCGAAAAACCACCATCCCGGCCCTGCCGTTCAGCAGAGAGCCTTCGAAGGCCGCCAGTTTCAGCGTCGGTAGCGCCGCGGCGAGCGGCTCTGCGGCAATACGCCAGGCCTGCGCCGCGGGAAACTGGAGCACGAGAAACAGCAGGTAGAGCGGCAGGCCGATAGCCAGGTAGCGCAACGGGGCCTTCATCGGCTTCCCCCCTCGAGGGAGACACTGGCGTTGACCCTGCCTGGCTGCGCGAGCCGCTCCATCACCAGGCTGCCGAGGCTGACACCGTGGTTGCGCTGCAGCTGATCCAGCCAGCGCAGCATGTCGTCGAAGACGACCTCCTCCAGCCTGACTTTTACCCCCTGCCCCTCCGGCCGGATCTGCTTTATCGCGCCGGAGAGCCCGGTGCTGCGGGCGCTGGCATCGATGAGGCTCATCAGTGACTGGCCGGAAACGCTGCGCGCCCCCGGAGTGGCGGCCCGCAGCTGCTTGATCTCGGCGGAGGCCTGGCGCATCCAGGCCAGCGTCTCCTCCTGGGTCGCCACGCTCTGCTGCAGCCCCGCCAGCGCCTGCTGGAAGGGATCGACCACCAGCGCATAAACGAGGATGAGCGCGAGCACGATGCCGCCGCCCAGCAGGGTGTGCCGCTCGCGCGGCTGCAGATTGGCCCAGTACTGCTTCATGTTCATGCGCCGGCCTCCCTGAGGGAGATGCGGCTCTCGACCCGGTTGTCACGGGTCGTGGCACCGCGCACATCGACCACGAGCTGCTGTTGCTGCAGCGCTTCGCGCAGGCGGTCCAGCGAGGCGATGTCCTTCAATTCCAGCTCCAGTTCCAGTTCATCCTGGCGGTAACGCAGGTTGCGCACCTCGACCCCCTCACTCTGTTTCAACACCGGTCCGCTCGCGGCCAGCAGCGCGGCGAAGGCACCGCCGCTGCCGCCGCCCTGCAGCTCGGCCAGCTTGCGCTCCATCTGCACCCGCGGATTGACCACGTTGCGCGCCTCGGGGAAGGTCTCCCGGTAGAGCTGCTCGATGGCCGCATAGAGCTGCTCGTCCCGCCGCTCGAGGGAGAGGTAGCTACCGATCACCATGCCGCCCTGCAGCAGCAGCCAGGCGGCGAGCAGCGCGGCTGTGGCGCGCCACGGACGCCACAGGCGCCCCAGCTGCTCCTTGCGGCTGAACTCCCCCTGCAGCAGGTTGATGCCGGTGGCGGGATCGCTCCGGGCCAGCAGCTCGAGCGGCGAGGCGACGGCCTCGGCCACCACCTCGATGCCGGGAGGCAGCGTCTGCAGGCGGGGAGCTTCCGCCCCGTCACGGGCATCGTAGAGACGAAGCCGGGCCGGGGCTTCCGCCTGCCCGGCCAGCGCCAGCTTCAGCCAGGCCTCCAGCTGTGCGACGGGAACGGCGAAGGCGCGATGGACCGCGGTGCGCAGCAAGGCCTCCTCCTCCTGCAGCAGCAGTGACCACTCACCCTCGTGCCAGGGCAGGGCGAGGCCCTCGTGCAGCATTGCATGGGGGCGCAGCTCGGCGGTGCTGAAGAGCCCCTGCCACTGCGCCATCCGATCGCGCGCGATGGCGAGCACCGGCATGCTGCCGTCCGCCTCGCGCTTGCCCATCGCGAAATGAAACCGCTCGGCATCCTCGGCGAGCTGCTCCTCGAGCGCGTAGGGCAGCGCCTGGCGCAGGCGCGCGGCCGGCATCGGCGGAAGGGTGACGCGGGTGGCGAGCATCGGGGCGGCCGGCGCCAGCACCACCACCCGCGCCCCCTGGGCGCGCAACGCCGCCTCGCGCAGCTCGCCGGAGGCGATCGCCGCGGGCCCGGCACCCTCGCCGCGCGCCAGCCAGCTCACGCCACTTTCGGGGTCGCTCCCCAAACGGATGAAAAAGGTCTTCTGCATTCTTAACCCGTACACTTCATAAATTGCCCACGCCCCCGTTTGTCTCCTGGACGTTCGGGTTAAAGCGTTCCCTGGGCCCGCATCAGGACGCGGGTCTCCCCTGTTGCACTGCGCCGGAGCAGGCTCTGGTAGCTTACGCTGATTCGGCCGAACAGTACCTGAGACGTTACCACAAAATAGCTGCTCTGAACGCCGACCAGCCCATCGGGGATGGTGCGCCCGGCCAGCGAATCGGCCTGCAGGAAGGTGCCGATGTCGGCATAGCCCTCCTCCCCGCGCCCCTCGATCAGGGCCTCGGCCTCCGCCTCGGTCAGCCCCTCGACCAGGCTCATCAATACCGGTGCGGTGGCGGTGTTGACGTTTATCGGCTCGGCGCTCGGCAGGGCGCAGACGTGGGGCGCCAGTGCGGCGAAGATCTCCTCGTCCATTCCCTGCAGCAGCCTCAGCTCGCTGACGCTGACGAAGGGGGCGTTGGCGGCGCGGTAGGGGCGCTCGCCCTGCAGGTAGCTCTCATCCTCCGCCCCGCCGGGGAACGCGGGATCGATGTCGGCGTCCAGCCAGTCGGCGGCCACCGTGGCCAGGACCGGGTCCAGTTCGAGCGCCGCGAGCAGGCGGCGAAAGCGCTCGAGCGCGCCCGGTTCGGCCGCCCCGTCCCGCACCAGGTCGTTGAGATTGAAGCACCCCTGCAGCTCCGCGATCCCGCCGGCCAGCTGGCCGCCGTCGATGGGAATGGGCGGCAGGATCGTCGCCCACTCCTCGCCCGCGTGGTCGACACCGTTATCCTCCCGGTCGCGTCGCAGGATCTGCCCCGCCCAGTCATCGATCCCCAGCGCATAGAGCCAGGCCTGCTCGGACTGCAGCAGGTTGCCGGTGCGGCGGATGTCGTACTGCTGGCGCGAGACCATCGCCACCGCTGCGGTGGTCGCCAGCGCCACCACCAGCATCGCGGTAATGAGGGCAACCCCGCGCTGCCGATCGTGCCGCCCGCTCATTGATTGCGCTCCTCTTCACCCGCACCCGCGGCCGCTGCCGGCACCGCCGTGGCGCTGTCGGCAGCCACCGGCTGCGGCAGGGGCAGCAGCCTGCGGATTTCGCCCATATCCTCCAGCGCCAGCACCACCTCGAGCGCCAGCGGCACCGGCCAGGGGTCATTCGCCGAGTATGCCGCGGGCGGCCACTGCTCATGCCACTCCCGCGCCGCGTCCAGGTAGCGCAGGCGCATCTCACGCACCCGCTCGAGCAGGGTCGCCCGGTTGGGAGCACTCTCCTGCGCCCGGTCCAGCACCGTCCAGGAGAAGCGCAGCAGGGAGTTCTCCTCGATGCCGTAGCCGACCCGCTGCAGGGTGCTGCGGGCCGTCGCCGTCGGATTTCGCCAACCGGCACGGGTGAACTCCAGCAACACCGTCCCGTAGTCGGCGCTGCGCAGCGCCGGCTGGGCATCGCCATATTCATCCCGAATCCCGCGCGCGACGAACTGGCCGAGATCCCGCTCCAGCATCAGTACCGCACTCTGCAGCTGCTGGATGCGCGCGGCCTGCCGCTCGGTCGCCTGCTTGCTCTGCAGCACGGTACGCAGCCCCCCGTAGGCCATCAGCGAGACCAGCGCGAACACCGCCATCGCAACCAGCAGCTCCAGCAGGGTAAAGCCGTGTGCGCGCCGCAAACTCACTTGGCCTGCCCCTGCGCGGCGCCTGCCCCGGCCGGCCGGGAGAGGAAGGCCACCAGGTTGACGAGCGGCGCCGCCTGCCGGTCATCGGCAGCGCGCACCGCCACCTCCAGGCGACGGATATCCTCATCGAAGGTTTCGGCGATCTTCAGCTCCCAGAACCACTCGTGCCCGCCCATCTCCTCGCTGCCGCGCCGCGTTTCGGAGGAGGGCCATTCGGCCGCCAGCCGCTGTTCGGCGACGGTGTTCATCGCCACCCACTGGGCCAGGCTCTTGTCGCGCAGGTAGGCGGCGGAACGGGCGTTTTCCCCGCCGCCCTTGATCAACGCCGCCATGGCGATGGCCAGCACCATCAGCGCCACCAGCACCTCCAGCAGGGTGAAGCCGCGGCAGCGCCTCACCTCGCCCCCTCCACCCGCTCCAGCTGCATCTGCCCCAGCAGCGGGGCCTGCAGGCGGTAGGCCAGCGGCGGTGCGTCGCGGTAGGCGAGCGTCAGTTCGAAGGGGGTGCGCTCGCCGCTGGAGAAGAGCAGCAGCTGCGGCGAGGATTCGCCCGCCTTGTCCGTGGCCTGTGCAGTGAGAGCGACCTGCAGGCCATCCATGAAGAGTGACAGCTCCATCTCCTCGGGGAGGGGGTAGTCGCGGAACATCTCGTCGTCCGCCAGCGGCTGCCAGGCGTCGCCATCGAAAAACGCAAAGGCGTAACCCTGCCGCTGTACCATCACTCCCAGCTCCATGGAGCGCAACACCGCCTCCTCGCCGGCAAGGGAGAGCACGGCCTGGATGCGCTGCGCCTCCCGCTTCAGCCGATCCTGCCGGCCGCCGTCGCCGATCGACAGCACGGCGAAGCTGAGGATGATGCCGATCAGCACCAGCACCACCAGCAGCTCCAGCAGGGTGAAGCCACGGCAACCGCTGCGGGGTTGGGCCACAGGGCGGCCCGCGGCCGCCGCAATCGGGCGGGAAGTCGCTCTTACCACGAAGCACACGAAGAGCACGAAGAGCACGAAGGTATTCCCTCAGCGCAATAAGGCCAAGGGGTATAAAACACCATCGTCGGGGTGAATGCTCTTCCCTGCTGTGTGGTCATGCAAACGCTCAGTCGCTCCAGTTGCCGATATCGGTATTGACCCCTTCGCCGCCGGGACGGCCATCGGCGCCGAGGCTGAAGATGTCGACCTCGGCGTGCACGCCGGGATTGAGGTACTGGTACTCGGCGCCCCACGGGTCCCTGGGCAGGCGCTCCACGTAACCGCCCTGCTTCCAGTTCTTCGCCTCGGGCGTGCCGGAGGGCTGTTGCACCAGCGCCTGCAGCCCCTGGTCGGTGCTCGGGTAATTGAAGTTATCCAATTTGTAGAGATCGAGCGCGCTCTTGAGCGCCTGCACGTCCTGTTTGGCCTTGACGATGCGCGCCTTGTCCGGATTGTCCATGATCTTCGGCACCACCACCGCGGCGAGGATGCCGAGGATCACCACCACCACCATCACCTCGATGAGGGTAAAACCAGCTGCATTACGTTTCATTGTCACCCTTGAACTCTCGTCTGTTGTCATTTGAACCGTGGCGGCCACAGGCCGCCCAATGGGCTGCCGTGCACGCCGCTCATATTGCCACATCCGCAGCGCAAGAAAAAAACGGCTGCAGGAATTTCCCGTAGGTGCCCAGTACCCTGGGCGATTATTCGCCGAGAGGACTCGGCCCCTACAGGAGGGGGCACCCGCCGCTCCGTGCTACACCAACTGGTTGAGGTTGAAGATCGGCAGCAGGATGGCCAGCACGATGAGCAGCACTACCGCCCCCATCACCAGGATCAGCAGCGGCTCGAACATGCCCATCACCGCGGCGATCACCGTCTCCAGCTCCCGCTCCTGGTTGTCGGCGGCGCGCTCCAGCATCGTCTCCAGCTTGCCGCTGGACTCGCCGCTGGCGATCAGGTGCAGGGTCATCGGCGGAAAGTAGCGGCTGTGCTCCAGGGCGCGGGCGATGTTGCTGCCCTCGCGCACCCGGAGGGAGGCCTGCTGCACCGCCTCGCGCATCGGCAGGTTGGTCATCACCTCGGCGGAGATGCGCAGCGCATCGAGCACCGGCACACCGCTGGCGCTGAGGATACTGAAGGTGCGGGAAAAACGGGCGGCATTGAGGCCGCGCACCAGGCGGCCGACCAGCGGCAGCCGCATCTGCTTGCGGTGCCAGCGGAAGCGAACGGCGGGATTGCGCAGCAGGTAGCTGGTGAGCGTCACCGCGAGACCCAGCAACAGCAGCAGCCACAGCCCGAAGTCGCGCAGGAAGCCGCTCAGGGCGATCAGCCCGCGGGTCAGCAGCGGCAGCTCCTGGCCGATGTTGTCGAACACCTTGACCACCTCCGGCACCACGTAGGTGAGCAGGGCGATGGTGACGAGGATGGCGATCGCGGTGAGGATGGTCGGGTAGAACAGGGCCAGCATGATCTTCTGGCGCATCTGCTGGCGCTTTTCGGTGTAGTCGGCGAGCCGCTCCAGCACGATCTCCAGGTGTCCCGACATTTCGCCCGCCGCCACGGTGGTGCGGTAGAGCTCGGGAAAGACGTGCGGGAAATCCCCCAGCGCATCGGCCAGGGTGTGCCCCTCCATCACCCTGGCGCGCACCGCCAGCAGCATGCTGGTCAGGCGCGGCCGCTCGCTCTGGCGCGCCACGGTTTGCAGCGCCTCCTCCAGCGGCAGGGCGGCACGCACCAGGGTCGCCATCTGCCGGGTCAGCAGCGCCAGTTCGGTGGCACTGATCCCGCGCCGCAGCTGGAACCCGCCCTGGGTGCGCGATTCGCGCTGGGCGACCTCCTCGACGGCAAGCGGGGTCATGCCCCGCTCGCGCAGTTGCTGACGCACCTGGCGGGGGGTGTCGCCCTCGAGGACGCCCTTGTGTTCCTTGCCCCGGGCATCCAGCGCGCTGTATTCAAATGCTCCCATCAGACACTGTACCGCTAGGTTAAACGAATTATTGGTCCCATCGTCCCGGGTGCTCCCTTGTGACGGGATTTATCCCGTCCTGCGCCGGGTTTTGCATGATGGGATTTATCCCATCCTACGGATCGAGCATGATGGGATGCATCCCATCCTACGTTGCATCCCGGGCACGGACACAATCCGAACGCCGGAATGATGGGGTCATCCCTCTCTGGTTTGATGGGATGCATCCCATCCTACCCCTGGCTGACGCGCAGCACCTCTTCGAGGGTGGTCTCCCCGGCCAGCACCCGGCGGAAGCCGTCGCTGCGGATACCGGCGCTGTGCTGCCGGGCATGGCGCTCCAGTTCATGCTCGCCGCTGCCGTCGTGGATCATGGTGCGCAGGGTCTCGTCCACCACCACCAGTTCATAGATCCCGGTGCGCCCCCGGTAGCCCATCTGGTTGCAGTGGCTGCACCCGGGGCCGGCCCGGTAGATCGTCGGTTGGCTCTCCGGCGGGAGGCCCATCAGTTCGCAGTCGACGGCATTGGCCTGGTAGGGCTGCCGGCACTCGGGACAGAGCAGGCGCACCAGCCGCTGGGCGACGACGCCGAGCAGGCTGGAGGAGAGGAGGAACGGCTCGACCCCCATGTCGCGCAGGCGGGTCACCGCGCCGACGGCGGTGTTGGTGTGCAGGGTCGAGAGCACCAGGTGGCCGGTGAGGCTCGCCTGGACCGCGATCTCGGCGGTCTCCAGGTCGCGGATCTCGCCCACCATCACCACGTCCGGGTCCTGGCGCAGGATGGCGCGCAGGCCGCGGGCGAAGCTCATCTCCACCTTGGTGTTGACCTGGGTCTGGCCGATCCCATCCAGGTAGTACTCGATGGGGTCCTCGACGGTGAGGATGTTGCGCTTGCTGTCGTTGAGACGGGTGAGCGCCGCATAGAGGCTGGTGGTCTTGCCCGAGCCGGTCGGGCCGGTCACCAGGATGATGCCGTGGGGTTGGTGGATCAGCGCATCGAGGCGCTGCATCGCACCCGGCTCCATCCCCAGGTGCTCCAGGTCGAGGCGGCCCGCCTGCTTGTCCAGCAGGCGCAGCACCACCCGCTCGCCGTGGCCGGCGGGGAGGGTCGAGACGCGCACGTCGACGGCGTGCCCGGCGATGCGCAGCGAGATCCTCCCGTCCTGCGGCAGGCGCTTCTCGGCGATGTCGAGCCTGGCCATGACCTTGATGCGCGAGACCAGCAGCGGCGCCAGGGCGCGCGGCGGGCGCAGCACCTCGCGCAGCACCCCGTCGATGCGAAAGCGCACCACCATGGCGTGTTCGAACGATTCGATGTGGATGTCCGAGGCGTCCTCGCGCACCGCCTCGGTGAGCAGGGCGTTGATCAGGCGGATGATCGGCGCATCGTCCTGGCTCTCCATCAGGTCCTCGGGTTCGGCGATGCGCTGTACCGCGTCGTGCAGGTCGAGGTCGTCGCCGAGCTCGTCCATCGCCAGCATGCTCTCGTTGCCGCCCTGCTCGTACTCGGCCTGCAGCAGCGCCTCGAAGCGCGCCGGCTCCACCGCCTCCAGGGTGAAGGGCTGTTGCACAAAGCGATAGACCTCGGCGACGCTCTGCAGCGCCGCCCCCTCGCGGTAGAGCAGCCGCCCCTCGCCCTGCAGGTAGATCACGTGGTGGCGCTTGGCAAAACCGTAGGGCAGGCGCCGCCCGGCACTCTCGGGCACCTCCGGCGACGGGGTATCAATAGGCGCCGTCACGCTCGGGCTCCATGCTAAGGGCTTGGGGAGGAAGCGGCGGCGATGCCGGTTCCGCACCCTGCTCATACGGCGGCGGGAGTTCGAGAAACTCGCTCATCTCAGGCAGCAGGGGGGCGACCTCGTCTCTCATCATCTTGACGCCACGCGCGCGCACATCGAGCTGGCGGGCGCGCATGTAGTTGTACTTCTCGCTGGACAGGGACATGCTCTGGCTATCTTCGCGCAGGATGCGCGGGTGGAGGAACACCATCAGGTCCTGCTTGACCTTCTTCGTCGACTGGTAGCGAAACAGCCAGCCGAGCACCGGGATGTCGCCCAGCAGCGGCACCTTCTGCGTCGCCTCGGTCAGCTGGTCGTCGATCAACCCCCCCAGCACCAGCACCTTGCCGTCGTCGACCATCACCGTGGTCTTGACCGAGCGCTTGTTGGTGATGAGGTCCGAGGCCCGCACCGAGGAGTTGCTCAGACTGGAGAGTTCGTGGGTGATCTCCATGCGGACGGCATTGCCCTCGTTGATCTGCGGCTTGATCGTCAGCTTCAGGCCGATATCCTCGCGCTGGATGGTCTGGAACGGGTTGGTCGGGGTCGAGCCGGAGCCGGTGGAGGAGAACGAGCCGGTGATGAACGGCACGTTCTGGCCGACCACGATCTCGGCCTCCTCGTTGTCCAGGGTCACCAGGGTCGGGGTGGAGAGGATGTTGTTATCCGCATCGCCGCTCAGCGCCCGTATCAGGGCGCCGAACTTGAATGCCCCCTTGGAGAAGTCGCCGGCGACCAGGCTCAGGCCATCGAGCACCGGCGGGTCCGAAAGCCCCTGCGAGGCCTTGGCGATGCTGCCGATGGTGTTGTTGAAATCGATTAGGCCGACCGGCCCGTTGTTGTCCGAGTTATCGTAGGCCCACTGGATGCCCAGCTCGGCGGCCGAATCGGTAGAGACCTCGGCGACCACCGCCTTGACCATGACCTGCGCGCGGCGCACATCGAGCTGGCGAATCACCCCCTCGAGATCGCGCATCACATCCAGCGGTGCGTTGATCACCAGGGCGTTGGTGCTCTCGTCGGGCTGGATCTTGAAGGTCACCCCGGGCATTGCGGTGCCCTTGGCGGCGGCCCCGCCGGTCTTCTCCTCGACGATGGTCTGGCCGATGCCGTTGAGGATTTCGGCCAGCTCGACGGCCTTGGCGTAGTGAAGGTAGATCACGCGGGTGTTGCCGCTGCTCTCCAGCGGGGTATCGAGCTGCTCCAGGATGCGCCGCAGGTGCATCCGGCTCGACTTGTCGCCGCTGAGCAGCACGCTGTTGGTGCGGATATCGGCGATGATCTTGACCTCCTCGCCCGGCGCCCCCCCCGCCTTGGCGGCATTCTGCTGCAGCGCGTTGAGGATCCGCTCTACCTCGCCGGCGGAGGCGTGCTTGAGGGGGATGAGCTCGTTTTCGGTCTCGCTGGAGAGGTCGATGCGCCGCACCAGATCCACCATGCGCTCGATATTCGCCGCGATACCCGAGGCGATCAGCACATTGGTCGGCGCGTAGGCGGCCAGGTGCGCCTCCTGCGGCATCAACGGGCGCAGGATCGGCACCAGTTGCGCCGCCGCCACATTGTTCACCTGAATCACCCGGGTCACGGTCTGCCCGCCGGCCTGCTCTCCCGCCCGGCCGACCGTGGGCACCGCATCCTGCTTGGCGTTCACCCCGGGGACGATCTTGATGACATCCTTGCCCGGCACGGCGGCAAAGCCGTGCACATCGAGAACGGAGAGAAACACCTGGTAGAGCTCCTCGGCCTCCATCGGCCGCGAGGAGATCACCGTCACCCGCCCCTTGACCCGGGGATCGACGATGAAATTCTTCCCGGTCATCTCCGACACGGTGGAGATGACCGCATTGATATCGGCCTCCTTGAGGTTGAGCGTCATCGCCTCGGCATGGAGACGCCCGCCCATCAGCAGCAACAGGGCCCCCAGCAACAGGGCCGGCCACCTCGGGCTTCGTGCCCCGCAAGAGAGTGCAGCGCTGGTTAAATGCCGGCTTGAGCCGGTTCTCATCGTGCTTGCCATCATTCTCATATCATCCTGAAATGCTTTGCTGTCTTATTTATTCGGTAGAGCCCGTCGTCAATCGATGATGGGACATGCCCAAACCCGGCACACGTAGGATGGGATGAATCCCATCATGATCGAAATCCGCAAGAGGCCATGCCCCGTCGGTTTCGAAGCCTCGGCGCGGGATGAAAGCCGTCGAATCCGCGGCACCCTTTGATGGGATGAATCCCATCACGATCGAAGCCAGCAAGAGGGCGTGCCCCGTCCGTTTCGAAGCCTCGGCGCGGAATGAAGGCCATCGAATCCGCGGCACCCCTTGATGGGATGCATCCCATCCTACATGCCCAAACCCATCCTGCATGTCCAAACCCGGCACGCGTAGGATGGGATGAATCCCATCGCCCTCGGCGCCCGCAAGAGGACATGCCCACTAATCCAGCCCCAGCGAAAGCTGTGTCTCCCGTCCGCCCCGCTCCAGCGTCACCTCCAGCCGGCTGGCCGAGCTGAACTGCTCGAACAGGGCCCCCATCTGCGACAGGTCGTTCAACGGGATGCCGTTGACGCTGGTGACGATATCACCCGGGCGCAGTCCCACACTACTGAAGAGTTTCCGGTCACGCCCCGGATTGACACGATACCCCTTCAGCTCTCCGCCATCCATCACCGGCTGGGCGTTGACCAGTTGCATCGCCTCCTGGGGATTTTTCAGGACCGTCTCACGCAGCGCACGCAGTTGCCGGGCATCGACCTGCTGGCCGGTGCGCAGCTCCGCTCCGGTCTGAATCGGGGAGAGGCTGCGCTGCGCCGGCAAGCCGGCCGTCTCCATCTTCTCCCGGGGCAGGGTCAGGGTTTCAAAGCGCCCGCCCCGCTCCAGGATCACGCGGTCGGCATGGATCTCGTACAGCTGCGCCCCACCCGGCACCTTATCCCCGACACGGTAACGCCGCTCCTCCCCGCCGCTCTGGGCGATGATGGCGAGCGCGGCATCCCTGGTCTCGAGCGCGACCAGGCCGCGCAGGGTGAGGTTGAGGCGGGTCTCCGGCGCGCTGATGGGCGCCTGCTTCGGCTGGGACTGCGGCTCGTTGCTGTGGCCGAGAAGATGCAGCGCCGCCACCTTGTCCAGACCGGCAGCCGGCGCCGCTCGCTGGAGTGACGGGGTTGCCGCCGGCAACGCGCTCGCCGCCGGTTCACTCCCCGGGGCGAGCAGCAACCAGGTGAACTGCGCAAGGCTGTAGGCGAGCATTGCGGTTATCAGCACATTGAGCCAGGGGATCAGGCGCGCAGGGGAGATCCCCATAACCGGAAAGCGCCCAGAGCCAAAGATCCTTTTCGCTGACAACATAATGTTTTTTCTGCTGTTTATATAGACAGATTGGGCATGATACCACTACTTGCTTTGCCGTCGATATCCCCGCCAGGCCGGTTAGCTACAGAGAACACAGCGGCCACAGAGAAGAGCGGATCGAATCCCGGTTATAAGCTCCAAGCCCAGGGCCGCTCCATCCGAGCCTTTCTACAGCTCCGGCATCTGGTGGCGGCCACGGGCCGTATATGGTCTCCTCCCCATTTGCAAGGCCCGTTGTTGTTGATGCTCAGGGACAGGTTAGCTGCCGTATATCCGGCCTGTTTGTGAGGTCTCTGTACCTCTGGCCTTGATGAG
>Ga0209164_1001315_pt1 | contig 33341 bp, 40 predicted proteins | sample MTBNYHSulfiMetaG_FD_187458 | JGI IMG/M metagenome (GOLD analysis project Ga0209164, IMG submission 187458) | Enrichment culture microbial communities from rom New York Harbor, USA that are MTBE-degrading - MTBE-NYH (New York Harbor Sulfidogenic)... | ecosystem: Environmental > Aquatic > Marine >... | reverse complement strand
GCGGCGACGAACTGGCGGGTCATCGCGTCAGGATTCACGACTTGAACGATTCAGTCGAAGAGCTCATGACCGCAGGCGCGGCATGCCCGGTCTGCGACACCCCATTGGATGAGGGAAGGAAGCAGGAACTCCTGGTGAAGCGCAGGAACGAGCTGAAGGAACTGGCTCAGAAAGTGGAGGAGGCCGAGGTTCTCTCTTCAAAGCTCGGCTTGCAGCTGCGTCAAGCGCAGGAGCTGCACCGGCGGGCCTTGATGCTGGAGAAGGACGCCGAGGGCCTGCAGAGGCTCGACTCGGAGCTTGCCGACGTCCACCGGCAACTCGCGTGCCTCGAGAGCGACATACCGAAGCAGCGAGAGAAAGTCGAGAAACTGGCCGTCGACGTCGCCAAGGCAAGAAAGGAAGCTGAGGAGACTAATGGTAAATTAGCGAACGCAAGACAGGTGTTGCAAAACCGCACCGACTTGGACGCGCGGCTCCTTGAGCTGAACTCGAAGCTCGAGGAGAGCTCCCGCTCGCAAGAAAAGATAGAGAAGATCAGGAAAACCTACGATGAGTCCAAGGCCGAGGCCATCCGCAGAAGGGTCGAGGAATTGGTCGGTTCCCAGGAACGTCTCCAGGCTGAGTTTCTCGGCAAAGAGCAGTTGATTGCGGAGAAGAGAAGGCTCGTTGAGAGCATACAGGACAAACTCGCGCTCATCCAGAGGTATGAGGCCGAGGTGAGGCGCTTGCGCGAGGCCGCTCAGGCGATGGGTACAATCCAGACGGCTCTGGCCAGGACGCAGACGGCGATGCGGCGAATGTTCATCGAGGGCGTCAACCTGGTCATGAACGACCTCTGGGACGGCATCTACCCCTACGGCGACTTCTCCGGCATCAGGCTTGAGGTCGAGGAGGGGGAGCGCGGCGACTACGTTCTCCAGCTCAGGGACCGCTCGGGTAACTGGATGCCGGTCGACGGCGTCGCCAGCGGCGGCGAGCGGACCGACGCGGCCCTGGCGCTCAGGATTTCCTTCTCCATGGTGCTGGCGCCGAAGCTCAAGTGGATAGTCTTCGACGAGCCGACGCACAACCTCGACTCCGAAGGGATACAGGAGCTGGCCAAGGTGATGAGGGAGCGACTTCCTGAGGTCGTCAGGCAGATACTGCTGATAACGCACGAGGAGAGACTCGAGGGCGCGGTGAGCGGCTACCTCTACCGGTTCCACCGCGACAAGAGGGAGGACGAGCCCACGAAAATAGAAAGAGTTACGTCTCCGGAGCTCTACGACTGAGGTTTCACTTGGCCAGCGGCTCTAGGTCTTTCACTACCTTGTCGACGATTGCCGCGGCGCAGCCCAGGTACTTGGCCGGGTCCATCAGCTCCTTGAGTTCTTCCCTGGCGATGTACTTGGTGACGGCCCCGTCGCTGGAGAGGGCGCTCAACAGGGTCTCGTTCTTCTCGAGTGCGGCCGCGCTGCATTTCCTGAGGAGGGCATGGGCGTCCTGACGGCTGATGCCCCGGCCGGTGAGCTCGATCATCACCGCCTCGGCCATGTTCAGCCCCTTGGTCATCTCCAGGTTCCGCTTCATGCGCTCCGGGAAGACGTTGAGCTTGCCGACCACGAATATGGAAGTGCTGAGCATCTCGTCGAGCAGCAGGAAGGACTCGGGTAGGATGGTGCGCTCGCAGGAGGAGTTGGTCAGGTCCCGTTCGTGTTCCAGGACCACGTTCTCGAGCGCCGCGTGGGCGTTGCCGCGCAGAACCCGAGCCAGCCCGCAGATTTTCTCGCACCTTATCGGGTTGCGCTTGTGCGGCATAGTGCTGCTGCCGACCTGCTTTGTTGAGAACGGCTCAGCTACCTCGCCTATCTCGGTGCGCTGCAGGTTCCTGACCTCGCGGGCGATCTTTTCCAAGGTGGAGCCTGCCAGCCCGAAGAAGTTCAGCAGCTCGGCGAGGCGGTCGCGCTGCAGAATCTGGCTCGAAATCGGGGCCGGCGAGAGCTTCAACTCGCGCATGGTGAGCTGCTGGATTTTTTCTCCGTTTTTGCCCCAGGCGGCGCCCGTACCGACCGCGCCACTCATCTTCCCGACCAGGATGCGCGGCTTGAGCTGCTCCAGGCGCTGGATGTGGCGGCCGATTTCCGAGCCCCAGGTAGCGAACTTCATTCCCAAGGTCGTCGGGACGGCATGCTGGCCGTGCGTACGCCCGACCATGACCGTGTCCCTGTGCTCCAGGGTTCGGTGAAGAATTATCATGAGTAAATTCCGGAGCCGCCTCTCGACTACCGCCAGGCCTTCCCGGATTTGCAGCGCCGCCGCAGTGTCAAGGATATCGTTGCTGGTGGCGCCGAAGTGCACATAGCGTCCGGCCTTGCCCGAGGTTATGGACAGGGCCATCACCGTCGCCATCGTCTCGTGCTGGAGCTCCTGCTCGAACTTGCGGATCCTCTCGACGGTGACCTTCTTTATCGAGGCGCTCTTGGCTATCTTGGCGGCGTCCTTCTTCGGGATGAGCCCGGCACCCGCCAGCGCCTTGGCCAGGGCCGCCTCGACGTCGAGCATCTTCTGAAAAGAGTTTTCGACCTCGAATATCGAGCGCATCTCTTGGCTGCCATAGCGCCACTCAATCGGGTGAACCGGCACCTTCAACCCCCAATCGAAAAGCGTCGGCGTAGAATAAAACCATGTTGTTGGGTGGCTTCACAGGAGGCCGCGGAGTTCGGCCAGCTGCTTGATGGTGAAGTCGGAGTTGTCCTCTACTCCCCAGTCACGGCGCTTCAGCAACACGGTTCTCATGCCCGCTTTGTTGCCGCCGTCGATGTCGGTGAAGGGCTTGTCGCCGACGAAGACGCATTCTTCCGGCCCCACACCCAGTTCCTTGGCGACGATCAGGTAGGGATTTGGGTCGGGCTTGGTCTTCGGCGTGTCCTCTCCGGCGATGACTATGGAATCGAAGAACTTGACTATCTTCAGCCTAGAGAGCCTCATCTTTTTGATGCCTCTGGTGCCGTCGGTGTCTGTGATTATCCCGAGCCTGTAGCCCTTGTCCTTGAGGTAACGGAGGGTCTCCTCGGTGTCAGGATAGAGCTCGGTGTTGTCGGCGAAGGTCTCCCAGTAGAGCAGGGTTAGCCTGTCCAGGATTTCCAGCGGCAGCTCGACTTTCACCCCCAGCTGTTCCAGCAGCAGCGGCCACCAGTCGTTGCGGATGTACTTGCGCTTCATGTTCATCTTGTCGTCAAGCTCGGTGACTTTGGAAAAAAGTGCCTCCTCGCTGACTTTGGCGCCCTGCCCACTGACGTAGCGGTGGAGTTCCTTGGCCACGGCGCGGTGGGCCTTCTCCAGACCGACGAAATCGTCAATCAGTGTCTCGTCGAGGTCGAAGATCACGCCCTTGACATTGTCAATCATTCACTCTACCTCCTTACCACCACAGAATTTTACTATATAATCTATTGCCATGCGCGATGTCTTATTGAGGGTTTCTTCATCTATTCTCGGGGCGCCGCAGACCAACAGGCAGAGGTTCTTCGTGGCCGTAGTGACCTTGGTGTTGTCCGCGTCACGGTAAGGATAGACCGCAATGAGCTTCTCTCCATCCGCGACCACCAACTCGTTGCCTTGGAGCGTGATTAGCCCGCTCATGCCTATGCCCAAGAAGTTCTCTCCTTCTTGCGCGAGCCTCAAGATGAGGTCCCCTGTCAACTTTTCCGCGTCGAAAGCACCTAAGGCTATCCCCGTGTTGATCGAGGCCAGGTTGTAGGAGTCGACCAAGGTGTTGATGGTGGGGATCGGCTTGCCGGCTAGGACTCGGCGGATGAGCGCCTCCGCTGCCGGGCGGACCTTGGTCGGGTCTATCCCGGCGCGCCAGAAAAAATCGCGATAGGCCCTAAAGATTGGCTCGTCCTTGACCGTGGCGATGTCGTACCTGCGCTTTATCTCCTCGACGACCTTCGCCTTGAACTGTTGTAGCTCCTCGCTCCTTTCGCCCACGGTCAGGCCGTCAATGCGGCGGACGAGAACCTGCAACCCTGGAAAATTTTCCAGCAGCTGGGGTTCGACGGTTATTCTCATAAGTCATCATCTAAAACAGTAGTGTTTGCAAGACTTTAAAAGAAACTAAAATACTTTCGTTGCTGAATTTTGGCCTTGTGGCGTCAGCCCGATTCTTCAAAAAACAGCGCAGCTTCAGAAAGAAGCCGCCTTATTGGTATCTTTTGAGGGCAATGCTCTTCGCATTTCCCGCATTTTGAGCATAGTTTAGCCCGATTTTTAGGAGATATATTTTTCTCGTATTTATTCTTGATTTCCTCGCCTCTTTCCCTCACGAACTCGTTGTGGAGGGACAATATTTGTGGTATGTTCACGCCTTGTGGGCAGGGCATGCAATACCTGCAGCCCGTGCATTGGATGAAACCCAATTCCTTGTACTTTCGTTTCACCTTTTCAACCAGCGCAAGCTCTTCGCTGGTCATGCTCAGCGGACTTGAGCGGCTGGCGATCTCTACATTTTCCACGACTTGATTCATGGTGCTCATCCCACTGAGGACTACAGAAACTTCGGGACGATTCCATACCCAACGAAGGGCCCATTCCGCCAGGGACTTTTTAGTTTTGGCCTTTTCCCAAATTGATTGAATCTCTTTCGGGGGCACTGACGTCAGACCCCCGCCAGCAAGCGGCTCCATAACCACGACCGCAAGGCCTTTGGCGGCGGCGTATTCGAGCCCAGCAGTCCCGGCCTGGTAATCGGAGTCCAAATAATTATATTGGATTTGGCAGAAAGCCCACCCCTCGTAGCCATCCACTATTTCCTTGAACGCGCTGTGTTTGTCGTGGAAACTGAATCCCGAGTGTCCAATTTTTCCCTCTGCCACTTTTTCGTCCAGCCACTCAAGGGCATTTAGCTGCTTGACCTTATCCCACAACTCTCGGTTGAGGCTGTGAAGCAGGTAGAAATCTACGTGGCCCGTTTGAAGCCTGTCGAGCTGTTCGTCAAAATATTTGTCCAATTCATCATGGGATTTGACGAGCCAAACCGGCATCTTAGTGGCGAGCTTAACCCTGCTTCTGTACCCATCCTTCAAAGCTTTCCCCAGCAATGCTTCGCTGCCACCTTTATGGTAGACATAAGCCGTGTCCAGATAGTTGACGCCGTGGTCAATCGCATATCTGACCATTCTGATTGCCTCGGGTTCATCTATGTTGGCATCATCGTCCCCGATGATCGGTAAACGCATGGCACCAAAGCCCAGCACGGACACATTCCAGTTCAATTTTCCGAAACGCCTGTATTTCATCCTAAGGCTCCTTCTGTTTCACTTTTAAGCCGTGGTTTGATTTACACTGTGTGGGTGGTTAAATATTAGCTTTAGTTTTGCAAGTTGAATTTCAGCACCGGTTAGCGAAAAATTTTAATACGATTTGGTCAAAAAAATAAGTCAAACTCAGATGATGGAAATTGTATGAAACGGGCTGACATTGTAGTTATCGGTGGTAGTGCCGCTGGAATTCCCGCAGCGATAACGGCACGGAGGCACTACCCAGAAAAAACCATAATTTTGATAAGAAAAGAAAAACAAGTTCTGATACCTTGCGGTATTCCTTACATATTTGGCACGCTGGGAAAACCAGAGAACAATTTAATGTCAGACAAGGCATTGCAGGATAATAACATAGAGCTGGTAATTGATGAAGCAGTGGAATTACACGCCAAGGAATTAGACCCCAAAGGAAAGAAAGTGGTCTTGGCGAGCGGCGAATCGGTGCTGTATGAAAAGCTAATTCTCGCGACTGGATCATCTCCTGCAATCCTTCCCATACCTGGATTTGACAAGAAAAATGTTTACACAGTGAAGAAAGACGTTCAATATCTACAAACCTTGCTAGACGCCTTGAAAAATGTGAAAGAACTGGTGATTTTGGGTTGTGGGTTTATCGGCGTCGAATTTGCCGACGAATGTAAAAAGAACCGTGATATCAACGTGACAGTAGTAGAGATGCTTGACCAATGCTTGCAAATAGCCTTCGGCGAGGGGGCATGCAAATGCTGCCAGGAGATTGAAGACTATCTTACAAAAAAGGGCATAACCATAGTCACGGGAACCAGAATAACTGAGATTCTCGGCGACGAAGCGATAAAAGCTGTCAGACTATCCAACGGCAAGGAAATCAAAGCAGATGCGCTGATCGTGGGGGTGGGCGTAAGTCCAAATGTCGAACTGGCGAGAAAAGCAGGCTTAGCAACAAGCAAAGATGGAATCATCGTCGACACGACAATGAGAACTTCCGACCCAAACATTTTTGCATGCGGTGACTGTGCAACTAAATTTTCATTCTTCACCGGCCAGACTTCAACTTTGCGACTTGCCTCGATAGCCACGATGGAGGCTCGCATAGCTGGCGCAAATCTATACGAGATTAGCAGGAAAAACCCTGGTGTTCTGGGGGTCTTTTCCACGGCTGTTGGAAACCTAACCGTGGCCGTTGCCGGGGTTTGTGAGAAAGGAGCAAAGCAATGCGGGTTTGAAGTTGTAACTGGCGAAGTCGAAGTCCCCGATAGACATCCCGCAGGAATGCCGGGGGCCTCAAAAATTTGGGTAAAGATGATTTTCAACAAATTAAACGGAGAATTAATTGGGGGCGCCGTTAGAGGTGGCCCAAGTGCGGGGGAACTGATTAACACTATCAGCGCATGTATTCAAAACAGGATGAGAGCTAGCGATATCGCAATCTTCCAGATAGGCACCCATCCCGCCGTGACTGCTTCGCCTGTCGTATATCCTTTAGTAACGGTTGCAGAGATAGCTTTGAAAAACATGAAAAGATAGAATTAACTTTTTATCTATTTCGTATCTTGAGTGACCCATTGTGCAAGAACCGGCGCTTTAGTATCTGCGGTGAGACCCTGAATTTATGGATTCAAATTTTAGTCTCTCAACACGACTCTATAATTAACTGATAGGCTAACTCTCTAGTTCCAGATGGTCTAAGTTGAGCTACCAAATCATTGGTAAGTAGCCTTCCTTGATGTAGGAAGAAATTATGCCACCCACATAGTCAACTTTCATGCCGAGCTCGTTCAGCGATTCGGAGATTCTTTCACGGTCTGATATAGCTTTGCAGGCGAAGCACTCGGTCAGAGAGGTGACCTCACCTGCGGCTTTGCGGACTTCGTCGTCCTCAAAGATCAGTTTCTCGACCGGGCCGAAAAAGAAGACTTTGACGTCGTCCAGCCATTTGTACTTCAATGCGTTCTTCGCATACATCATCCCAGTGAGGGCCTTTCCTTTTTCGTCTGTGGAAATTATTATGATTAGTTTCGAAGGCATCTAATTACCCGATCTGCAAACAATGTCAGTCGTACTTCCTCTTAAATCAAAGTCTCCAGGAAGCCGCCCGCTATGTTTTCCACCAACTTTCCGGACGTATCCTTTTCGCGTACCCGGGCTTTTTCGTGTCCTCAGGACTGGGCGTGTTGAACGGGCAGGACATGATGCAGTTCAGACAGCCCGGGGCCCCCTTGGTTGCATGGAACTCGTGACACTTTTCCGGATTTATATACCATTTCATCACGCCTGGATTATTTTCTTCCGTGGGTCCTTCCGAGGTCATTTCATCGTAGGAGATAGCTTTTGCCGGGCAGTTTTTGGCGCAAGCCAGACATGTCGAGCAAAAATCTTTGATTCCCGAGTCAACGGGTTCGTCCGGCTGCAGCGGAAGGTCGGTCAGAACTTTACAGAGACGCAACCTGGGGCCGAACTCGGGCGTTATCAGCAGTCCGTTTCTGCCGAGTTCCCCCAGCCCGGCGTCCACGGCGAGCGGGATGGAGAGGGCGGTGTCGTTTCCACATGGAATCGCCACGTAGCCCAACCCCCTGATGAATTCCGCCAGGGTGCTAGCGAGCAGGACCATTCTCGAGTAGGCCATCCCGGTTGCTGCCCCCGAGATTGGCGAGGGTGAGGTGGCGACGGTCAGAAAGTCCTTCGCGGTCCCCAGCACCACCGCGTACCTGACCTTGTTGGGGATCACATGTTTGTCCTCCTTTATTTCGGGTTCGTCCACATCTTCAAAGACTATTTCCTTGCTGGTGCGCGTCGGGTAGTCGTACGCGTGCGAGTAAACCCAATCCCTGTTCAGCCTGCAGATGCCCACCAGGTCCGCCCCGATGAACTTGGCGACCTTCTTGACTTTCCTGGACATTTCCGCCGGGTCGCTGACTTCTAGCTTGCCCAGTTTCATGGGTTTCGGGCTCTTCCAACTGTAGTAAAGTTCGTTGCCGGCGTTGTCCGCCACGTCGCCCAGGCCGTGAGCCAGGTGCCAGGTGGCGTGCCAGAAGGCATAATCCTCGAGACCGTATCCCGGTTTCTTCACCCTGATGTCGTTTTCTATCTTTTCCCAGAACTTTTTGCTGCCCATGAAGGTTTGGCTGGATTGGTATTCATCATCAACGAAGCCCTTTATCCACACGGTGTTTCTCTGGTCGTGCCGTTTCAAGGGGCCGACAACTTTGTAAAGCGGTTTGCGCGGTGTCATCTTCTGAAAGCACCAATAATCGGAGAAATCCTTGTGAATTAAGTTTTTTGGTCGACGAGAGTCATGAATGGCCACCTGGGCTCTGACCGCGAATGAACTTTATATTGTTGCAAATCCAATGTGATTTCGGTGGCGTTAATAATGAATCGACAGACCTACGGTTTTGCAGCGGGTACGGTTCTCATAATCGCTTCGGTTCTATTTTTCTTTTTGCCCGTGCTCTTGAATATGGACGCGTTAATCTCGTTTTTATTCGCTTTAGTTTCTTTTATCTTGGGAATTGGGTTTTTCTTCATGGGCTATTCACAAAATTAACATACTCGGAAAAGCTCCATTTTTGTGGTAATTTGGATATCTTTTGCAAATGCCACCGATTTTGATATTACTTGGCCCAAAATATGCTGGCTTGATAGTTTATTAAAAATTTCTACCTCCGTGAAAAGTAAGACTTCAGCGAAGAGGCCACTTACAGATATGAAATTGAGTCGTTTATCAAAGGCAGAAATCGCACCCTTCTTTTTTTATTTCAGGCTCTGTTTTTTGGCAAAATGGACACATAAAACTCTCCTTTCTCACAATCACGCAAATCCTACAGAAAACGCTCAAAAATTCCTCTCTGCTGTATGACCCGGCAAGAAGAAGTTCTATCATCTTATTTATCATCGGGTTTGCTTTTTCAGCTTCTTCGATTGAGATAACATGTCCTCTGATTTCCATTACATACTTGCTCACGGCAGACTGGGAGATATTCAAGATCTTGGCCACTTGGGTTTGCTTCAAGCCGTGTGTTTCCACCAGCTCCTTGGCTACGATTGCTTTTATCGCTGGCACCACCGATTTCACGCTGACTTCACAAGGAATTATCAAATTAGTTCACCTCGACTTAACTTAATAAGGAAAGCTTATAAAGATGCCATACGTCATATAATATGACATATGTCATATTAAGTTGGAAAGGCAGGCAAATGAAAAGAATTTTGTTGCTATCGGCAGTTTTGATCGTGGCCGTCTTTGCGACGATAAGCCTGGGGTATCCGAGCTTAGTACAACCTACGGTTACGGGAACTCAATCTACCACGCCTCAGCCCCAGCCTTCGCAAACCACCTCAACAGATAGTATTGCAAGCGAAAATACGGCGTGGACTTTATCAGTAACCGGACTCGTTGAAAACCCGCTTAACATTACCCTTGATGAGATTTTTGCCATGCCAAAAACCACCGTCAATGCCGAAATTTATTGCGTAGACTATCCGCAGACGCCCGTTTCTGAGGGCGACTGGACGGGTGTCAGACTCGGTTTAATTCTGGAAAACGCTGGAGTACTTCCAGAGGCAATCAAGGTTGCCTTCATCGCTTCTGGCGGATACACGACAGACCTCTCAATTTCAACCGCAATGCAGGAGAATATAATCATTGCCTACGAATTGAACGGTGAATCACTGCCTTTTTTACGGTTAGTAGTACCTGGCCAGTGGGGTTACAAATGGATCAACGCTCTGCATACTGTCGAGCTTGTCGACTATGACTTCCTAGGTAAATGGGAAAGTCAAGGCTACCCTGATGACGCAAATATAAACGACTGATGGGAAAGTTGACTATGAAAGACAAAGGAATTATTCGTCGGATTGGTTTTTGGTGCGGCATATTGGCTGTGTTTTTGCTTGCTGTTAGCATTGTTTCGGGTTTTGGATGGGATTTGCTTACTAGCGATTTTATAACTGGGATTACAGGCGGGCTGCTTGACCGTTTCGTTTCAGCAGAGTTGCATAAAATAGTGTTGATACCTATGGTATTTTTCTTGGCTTTGCACATCATCCTGGGATTTAAAAGAAAGCCGAAAGACAGTTAATATTTCCGAGGTCTTTAGAATTATGGGCATCTAGGCGCTCGCCTTTCTAAACAAATAGCCGCCCAGCAGCACCATTGCCACGGAGAAGATGGCGAGCACCCCGAAATCGAGCATCATCGGCAGGTCGGACACGCCCATGATGGCCCCCCTGAGCCCGTCAACGCCATACCTGAGCGGGTTGACGTAGCCGATGGCCTTCATCCAGTCGGGAGCCGTGGTAAGGGGAAACAATGCCCCGGACAGGAAGAAGAGCGGCATCACCAGAAAGTTCGCCACCAGCGGGAAGGCTATCGGGTCGGACATTTTGGCGGCGAAGGCCAGCCCCAGCGACACGAACGCCAGGGAAATCAAGCCCATGAATATTATCACCTGGACCAACGCCCCGATGCTCGGCGGCCAGACTCCAACCAAGGTCGCCGCCAGTAGAAGGAGCAGGCCCTGCAATAAAGACGTGGTAACTCCGCCCAGCGCCTTGCCCAGCATGATGTGGGTCCTCGACACAGGGGCGACCAATATTTCCTTGAGGAAGCCGAATTGCTTGTCCCAGAGGACCGAAACTCCAGACATTATCGAGGAGAATATCAAAGTCATCCCGATTATCCCGGGCGCCATGAAGATCAGGTAGCTCTGCCCGCCAGCCAGCTGGAACGCCGAGCTCATCCCGACCCCGATGAAGAACAGCCAGAAGAATGGCTGCACCACCGACTGGACTATCCTGGTCTTTCCTCTTATGAACCACTTTATCTCCCTCAGCCAGAGGGTGTAGATGACTTGGGCCGCTGACATTTCATCTCCTCATGTGGCCGAATCCCGCGAACTTGGCGCTGGTTTCAGGCTTTTCGTCCCTGATCGCCTTGCCGGTGTACTTGATGAAGACATCCTCAAGTGACGGCCTCTTCAGGCTAACCTCTTGTACCTGACCGCCGCTCTTCCTAACGATGTCAATCACCTTAGGGATAGTCTTGCCACCGTTCCCGACTTGGAGCTGCAGGCTCTCCTTGGTAATCTTCGCGCCTTTCACCATCTTTCTCTTCTGGAAGATGGGAAGGAACTTTTTCAGGTTGTCGACCTTTAGGTAGACGATGTCACCCTTGAGGTTGTCCTTCAGCGCCTTGGGTGTGTCGAGGGCCACTACCTTGCCGCTGTCGATGATGCCGACGCGGTCGCAGAGGTAGTCGGCCTCCTCGATGTAATGGGTGGTGAGGACGATGGTGATGTTCTCGGTCTCGCTAAGCTTCTCGACCTGTTCCCAGACGACCCGCCTTGTCTGTGCATCCAGCCCCAGTGTCGGCTCGTCCAGGAAAAGTATCTTGGGATGGTGCATCAGCCCCCGGGCAATCTCCAGTCTCCGCTTCATGCCGCCCGAATAGGTCTTGACCAAGGCTTCAGCGCGGTTCTCGAGGCCGACTATTCTGAGGACCTCTTTTATGCGCGCTACCCTCGCCTCCTTGGCCATGCCGTACATCCTGCCGTGGAAGTCCAAGTTCTCCCTGGCCGTCAGGTTGCTGTCGAGCGACGGTTCTTGGAAGACAACACCTATTGAAGACCTGACCGCATCAGGTTCTTTGCAGATGTCGTAGCCGACCACTTTCGCTGACCCTGAGGTAGGGCACAGTATCGTGGCGAGCATGTGCGTCAGCGTGGTCTTGCCCGCCCCGTTCGGGCCGAGCAACCCGAAGATTTCCCCGTACTTTATCTTGAGGTTGACATTGTCCACTGCGACAAGCTCACCAAACTTGCGCGTGACGCTGTCAGTCTCGATGGCGTAGCCGTTGTTCATCTAATTGACCCCCAGCAAATCCCCGAGGAAATCCCTGAATCCACTCATGTGCTTCTTCCACTCCACGAATATCATCTTCTCGGCGTTTTTTCCCTCGGCGGTTATTTTATAGTAGCGGCGGTTGGGACCGGTGAATTCAGACGAACTCCACTCGCTCTTCACGTACCCCTTTCCTTCCAGCCTCCGCAGTATCGGATAGATCGTGCCGGCCTTGGGGACCCAGTGCCCTCGGGTCGTCTTGTCGATGGTCTGGATTATCTCGTAGCCGTACATAGGTTTGCCCTTCCTTCTCAGGATCCAGAGCAGCAGCAAGCTGAGCATGCCGCGCCGCATCTCCTTGCCCACGTTTGCCTGCCACTTGTGGTTCCCGTTTTTCATTGGAATCTCAACCATCTATGTAGTGGTACTATATAAATATGTAGTATCGCTACATACAAGCGTTTTGATGGGCCTCCGGTTGCCCTTAAATCTGAAATAATCGATATTGGATTGATTCACGGCGATTCGGTGCTATCATGAGAAAAAAAGATTCCTTCGGCTGCGTGGAATTTGCCGTGCCTGGCGGCACACTTGAGGAAAAGCTTGAGAGGTTGGAAGACCGAGGCATGTGGCTGGAGCTAGCCAACAACGGCGGCAGGGGTACCGAGGAAGTCCTGTCGGCTCTTTCTAACTACAGAGTCCCGATAAAATCTGTTCAAGCTAACTTGTTGCACGAGCTGAGGATGCTGAGCGATGTCAAGACCGAGCGCGCTGCTGCCATGAAGCATGTTGAGGAGACGCTGCTGATGGCATCGGAGCTGGGGGCGGAAAACGTCGTGACCACTCTGGCATATGGCAAGCCGCGCGCAAAATATCCGCGACGATTGGCCATCGAGAATTACAAGAGTTTCGGGAGGCTGGCCAAAGAACTGGGTGTCACCGTTTCGATTGAGCCGCTTGGCCGAAACAGGAGTCCTTTCCTACCTGGTGTTGAGGAGGTCCGGGATTTGATTGACGAGCTGGGCATGACGCACGTGCGCCTCATGGCCGACACCATGCACATCCACGACAACGGGGATGACGTCTACGCAACAATCGCCGAAAATGTTGGAGAGATTTCGGAACTACAGTTGCGCGACACCGATTCAAAACCGCCGGGCCAAGGCAGGCTGGATTTTGTGAGAGTGATGGAGAAAGTGAAAAATGGATTCAAAGGCCTGCTCTGCATCGAGTACAAGCCAGGTAAAGATCAAGAGGCCGAGTTCGCCAAGGCTTGCGATTTCGTGGCCGATGTCATCTCTGCGGCTCGATAATCACCTTGAGCGAGTCCTTCGCCTCGGCGACTAGCTTGAACCCCAGTCCGGCTTCGGTCAGGCTCAATCGATGGGTGATCATGTCCTTGACGTTCAGCTTTTTCCTGGTCAGCAGCTTCATCGACGCCTCGAGGTCCTTCGGGGCAGCTCCGTACGAGGTCATCATCCTCACCTCATCGCGCCAGAACTCGACGAACGGTATGGGAATTTCTACCCCCGGCTCGGGCACGGCGAAGAAGAGCATCGAGCCACCGCGGTCGGCGCACTGCAGGGCTTGTCTACTGGCAGATGGTGCGCCTGTGCAAACTATTACCTTATCCGCAAGCCTGTTGTCGTTGAGTTGACGCAATTTCTTCGGCAAGTCTTCCTTGGCATTTATCACCCGGTCTGCGCCGAATTTCTTCGCCGCTTTCATCCGATACGGGTTGACATCCGTGGCGACTATCTTCTCCGCGCCTCTCAAGCGAGCCAGTTGTATGTGGAGCAGCCCCGAGAGACCGCTCCCCAAAACCAAGACGGTGTCCCCTTGTCCCACGTCCATTATTCTCTGCGCGCGCATGACGCAAGCTACGGGCTCGATGAAGGTGCCTTCCTCGAAGGACATGCTTTTGGGCAGTGGGTAGACACCAAGATTCACGTTTAGCTTAGGCACGCGTACATACTCCGCGAATCCGCCGGGGTAGTAGTTGGTGGTGTGAAGGGTTTCGCACGCCGTCTCGTGCCCGCGTTCGCAATAGTGGCATTTTCCGCATGGAACGTGGTGAGAAACAAAGACACGGCTTCCAACCTTATATTTTTTCACACCTTTGCCTACTTCGACAATTTCACCAGTGGCCTCGTGACCCAGGACGCGCGGGGCTTTTTTGATTCGGTACCATTCCAAGACGTCGCTTCCGCAGATTCCCGAGGCCATGACTCTCATAAGCAGCTCGCCCGGCCCGATTTTTGGTTTGGGCATCTCCTCGAGCCTGACGTCGCTGTTGCTATAGTACATCGCTACGCGCATGCTCTCCAATCCAGTTCAGCACGGTATTTGAAATATCTTGCCGAACTCAGAAGTTGGCCCTGTAAAAAGACCCGAGCAGTTTCTTTGCGAGGTTGTTCTGCTTCTGCTTCTCTTCCTTCTTCAACTTGAACCCGTAAGCCAGTCCGATGATTAAGCCGGCGAAGTGGGCAACGTTGGCCACTGAGCCCCCGACCTCAAAAACGGCCAGGAGTGCCGACAGAATCCCAAAGCCCAGAGTGGCCATCCACAGCTTCAACGGCAGGAAAAAGAACAGCAGCACCGGCATCTCCGGCATCAAGACCGTCAGCGCGCCGAGCACTCCGAGGATGGCGCCGCTTGCTCCCAGGAGGATGATTTCAGGATTCATGAAGGCCAACTGCACCAGCCCCGCCAAGGCTCCCGAGATCAGGAACAAACCGACGAACCTTTTGCTACCTATCCTGACTTCCAGGATTGGGCCGAACGAGAGGAAGACCAGCCCGTTGAACATGATGTGCAGGAAACCGCCGTGCGCGAAAAGGGAGGTTATTAGGGTCCAGGGCCTTTCGATAACGGTAGCGCCCGAGGTGGCCAGGTAATAGATGAAAGAGCTGTGGTCACCCAAGCGGTAGTATCCGCTACCGAGAGCAAGCTGGGCCACCAGCTGGGCGATGAAGACGATTGCGATGATTACAAGTATGGCCATACTTGCCCGCGGTAGAAGTGACCTGGATCTGCGGCGCTGCCTCTCTAACGGCCGGGATGTGTCGAAATCGTACCGTATTGTGAACGGCCTCGTTTCCACACTGCCTTCCTCCCGCGCTGTTTCTCGTCTAATCAGCTCTTTTTTGAGCGGTTCGACCACTGATCCTTTGCAATCGTGGTTCTCCGGAAGTCTGTGCTCTCCGCAGAAATTTTTCCCACAATAGCTGCAATTGTATGGAAGCGCCACTTCTTTCCCGCATTTATCGCAGACGGCCATTTTCCCCACCGAGCAGATTAGAAAAAGCTGAACTTTCCAGAGATTTATTCCTTTCGAACTTTTATGTTGGACAAATATTGAAGAAACATTCCTCAAATTGTTGCTTTTTGTCAAATGCTTTTTTTATCTTCAAAATTTCTTTGAAATACAATTAAGTTTACTTTAATCGTTAAGGTAAACTTAATCTTTATAAGCTGGAGGGTTCACCTTAAAAATGAGATAGAAATGAGAGAACCAATGGATTCTTTTGCCAGCTTGGGAACTTCAAACATATTTTTTCAGATTGTCCTCGGGCGCACCGCACCAAACGATATCGCAAGCCACCTCAAGATAAAGCCGCCCGGTGTGGTCGAGCACTTGCGCAGACTACAGGGTATGGGGGTGGTCGAAATAGGGCATAAAGAGGGCAAGTACCAGAACTACAAAATCAATTGGGCAAAATTCGTCGAAGTTTTTTTCGAACATATCTACACATCCAGGATCCTCAAGGTCTTCATAGGGATGGAGGACAATGTAGCAGCCAAGAAGTTAACGGCCGAACAGGTGGCGCTCAATCAAGTTATCGCCGAACTCAAGAGGAGCGAAAATTTCAAGGACCTGGTTCGGATTTATTTCGAAGTGCTGGCAATGAACATGGGCCGGGGTCTCTATCCGTTACGCACCATTTGGAGCTCGATATACTGCTTCGAAGACTCCCTGGCATCGGTGCCGTCAATTCTCGAAAGGGCTAGAAACCCCGAAATGAGAAAGCTGCTGAAGCTCTTGGAGAAGTGGAATCTATCCGCTCAGCAGTTCAAACTGCACGGGCCTCAAGCGGCTTTCGACAGCGCGATCGAATCTGCATTCAAACATGTGGAAGCACAGTGAACAATCGATAAACGCAAAAATTTTACTATATAACTAGTTTATTTTCTCAAACCACATAGTTGGGAGGATTGAAATGAGGACAGAAGACCTGATAGCGAAGGGAGAGATGGTCACCAAGATTTCAATATTAACACTGGTGTCGCTTGGGGCCATCCTGTTGCTGGTCGGATTCCTCTCAAACAGCGTCGCTCTCATGGGGAACGGAGTCGACACCCTCGGGGACTCCTTCATCTCTTTCATAGTCCTTATCGGCTTAAGGGCGCTGAACAAGCCGCCCAACGCGAGATTTCAGTACGGTTACTCTAAAATCGAGACCTTCGTGTCGATGGCCGTGGCAATCATACTGGGTCTGGTCGGAATTTGGATTTTCTACATTGCCTACCTGTCCTTCCTGTCACCCGGAGAGCTTGGTTACCCCTCCGTAGCCATAGCCGTCTCATTAATATCGGCAGTTTTTTTCTTCCTTCTCGGAATTTACAAAGGCAGGATGGCTCGCAAGTTGGATTCGCTTTCGATAAAGAACGACGCTAGGAACTCCCTGATATCGGGGCTTTCCTCGTCGGTGGTCTTAATCGGACTTGCCCTGTCCTATTTGGGGCTCTATCGCGCCGATGCCGTCGCTGGCATGGTAATGGCCGTTTTCACGTGCCTGACTTCATTCTTCGCCATCAGGGAGTCTTCGCTGGTGCTGCTCGACGTCTGCACCTGTCCCGGGGTCAGGGGAAACATTAAGGAGATTGCCGAGAGCGTCGAAGGAGTCAAGAAAGTGCACGAAGTCCTGCTGAGGAAATCCGGGCCTTACATCATGGGGGACATGCACATCAAACTGGACGGAAACCTCACGGTCTTCGAGGCCCACGAGATAGTGGAAAAAGTCGAGAGGTTGGCAAAGAAAAAGGTGCCTTTTCTAAAGAGGCTGACGATAAAGGTCGAACCCCTTAAAAAGAGACCAAGGGAATTTCCTTAAATCTAGTTTCTGTTTCGATTCAGCTTCATCAAGGAATAGTTTAGAACTGCCGCAAAGCTTGTCCACAGAAGATAGGGCACGAGCAACAGGGCGGCCCAGGTTGAAACTTGTGTGAAGCTTATTATCGAAGCCAGTATTGCCGCCCAGAGAGCCAAGATTTCAATAAACGCACCCTTGAGGGATTGGCGACCGAAGAAGATTATCGACCACGCAACGTTCAAAGCCAGCTGGGTTGCAAAAATCGCCAGGGAGATCTGGACCCAGCTTTGGCCAAACCCTTCCTGCAAAACCAGGAACAGCGAGATGCCCATGAGCAGATACAGCGTCGTCCAGGCCGGACCGAAGAGCCATTCGGGCGGGTTGAAGGATGGTTTTTTAAGATTTCTGTACCAGCTCGGAATAGCTTTGACAGTTGAGAATGATCCGAGTATCCCTGCGCCCTCGCAGGCAGCGATGCATGCTACGAGCAATAAGATGTCCAAGGTTACACCATGATGAGTCCGATCAACGCAGTTTACTGGATGATTCCGTAGCCCCCGCTGATTGGGTCCTGAAAGAGGAAGAATCTTGGGGCGAAGTAGGTAAAGAGCGAGAACATCAGGACAATCGCCACCAAGGCAATCAGAGTGTATCTGCGCCAGCTCTCAGGGAACTTTTTCGCGGTCAATAGTTTGTAGTTTACTATCTGACCGATCACTACCGAAATCATGAATATTAGGATGTCGGCGATGAAGCTGTCCTCCATGACAAGGGTGTAGCCGTAGAACATCACTATGATGGCGATGGGCATCACGTAGAAGCTAACCGCCTTGGCGAGGGCGAAGTTGTTGACAGCCTTGCTCAGGAATTTTAGCTCCAAGAGGGAGAAAATCACCGCCGGCCAGAAGGCCAGCTTGAGGTGCTCCCAAGTGCTCTCGTTGACCGCCGCGATGAGCGCCAGTGGGGTGAACTCCCCGGAAAGCTCGAAGGCGAAGTGCAGGAAAGCGCCGAAAAGTATTATGAATAAAGTGCCAGCGATCGTCCAGTTCAATGCTTTCTTGTTCAAGCTGACCTCTCCTAGAGATTAGTTGCGCTGGCTTTGCGTGCTTAATCGGCCTTTCCGCTTTTGACGGCGTCGAACACGTCCTGCGCTTCCTTTGGGGTGGCGTTCTCGTGGATGACCGCGCGCACCGCCTTGGCCATCGCCACGGGGTGTTCGTGCTGCCAGATGTTCCTCCCCAGGTTGACGCCAATCGCGCCCTTTTCGAGGGCGTCGTATATCCATTTGAAAACCTCGAACTCCGAGTCGGCCTTTGGTCCCCCCGCTATGACTATCGGAACCGGACAGCCGCGCACCACCTTCTCGAAGCCTTCCTCACAGTAGTAGGTCTTGACCACGCGCGCGCCAATCTCGGCGGCGATTCTGCTCGCTAAGGCCAGATATCGGGCGTCGCGCTTGCCCAATTCGGTGCCCACCGAGGTCACCGCCATGGTCGGAATCCCGTAGTCCTCGCATTCGTTCACCAGGTTACCGAGGCTCATCAGCGTCTGGTGCTCCCGTTCGCTCCCTACGTATACCGACATCGACACGGCGCTGGCGTTGAGTCTTATGGCCTCCGTCACCGAGGTTGTGATGCCCTCGTTGTCGAGCTCGTCCCTTCTCGCCATGGTGGCGCCGCCTGAGACCCTGAGTATGATCGGCTTTGTTATCGCCGGGTCTATCGCGGCTCTGAGAACCCCTCTCGTCAGCATTATGGCGTCGGCGTAGGGCCAGATTGGTTCGATGGTCTTGCCCGGTTCCTCAAGATTGGACGTCGGGCCTTGGAAATAGCCGTGGTCTATCGGTAAAAACATTGCACGCCCATCTTTTTGGATGAGCTGTGACAGCCTGTTCTTCATTCCCCATTCCATAGGAACGCACCTTTAATTTTTCAGGCAGGCGAGTAAATAAGCCTTCCCAAGCTCGCCTGTCGAAAAGGCTTAAAGCGATAAATAATCTCTTGCAAAATAATAGTTGGTGCTCATGACCGATAGGAATTTGAAGTCGTCTTCCCCCTGGCTGGACTCAGTCCCCGACGAATTGCGCTTCCCACCTCTTCAGGAGGATACGAAGGTCGACGTGGTCGTCATAGGCGGCGGCATCGTCGGCATCATGGCTGCCTGGCGGCTCGCCGAGGCCAATCTGTCGGTTGCCCTTTTGGAGAAAGGCCACGTAGCTATGGGAGACACTGGATACACCACGGCATTCCTCACGCGGGTCCCAGATGTTTCCTGCGCAGGGATCGTGAAGAAGCACGGCATCGACTTCCTGCGAGGCGTCTTTTCCGCGTCGAGGGAGGCTCAGGAGTACCTTCGTCGCGTGGTGAGGGAGCAGGGAATAAAATGCGACTACTCCGACTGCTCTTCCTTCAACTGCGCATATTCTCCGAACGACCCTTCCCTGAACTCAGAGTGGCCAGTCGTACAGAAAGCTGACGACCGGGCCTCATTGGTTTCCGGAGAGGAGGCCGCATCCTCAGGCGCGCCAATCAAGGAGGCGATCAGGTACGATGGCGAGGCGCGATTCGACGTGCGCAAGTTCATATTCGGACTCCTGGCCAAGGACAGGGCGAAGCGCATAAGGATTTTTGAGGAATCCGAGGTGGTCGGCATGGACGTTGGCACGGAAGTCAAGGTGAAGGCGGCCGGAGGAAACGTCTCGGCCGACAAGGCCATCTTCGCAACCGGACTGCCTATCCATCCCTTTGACGAACTCAACCGAGTGCTGACTCATAAGATAACGTTCGCGCTGTCGGCCACATTCTCGAAAGGGGCCCCGCTTCCTGACAGCATATTCTGGGACACTTTCGACCCCTATTTTTACTATCGACTCCTAAATCACAACACAATGATCCTGGGCGGCGTCGACAGGAGGGCCGATGCCCTGCCGGACCGAACCCATACTCCTCTCGATGCGCTGAGGAAATTCCTAGACGCGCATTTCCCAGGAGACTGCGAGATAACCAACACCTGGTCGGGGAGCCTGTTCTACTCCGCTGACGGCCTGCCCTATGTCGCCCCTCACCCGCACCATCCAACAAAGCTGTTCGTCGGATGCGGCTTCGGTGGCAACGGGATGGTGATGGGAGCGATGGCCGGCCTGATGCTGGCCGACATGGTGAGCGGCAAGGACAATCCGCACGCCTGGCTGTTTTCGCTTTCGCGTACTGGGACGACCATCACGAAGGCCCTGAGAAAGGAATCCGAGAAGTTCCACGACGGGCCACAACCGCCCAGCGCGGGTAAATTCGTGGTGGTGGCCAAAACCAAGGACGTGCAAGATGGTTCCCCCTACTGCGCCGAAGTGAACGGCTTCAAGATAGCGCTCTTCAAGATCGACGGCAAGTACTTCGCCATCGACAACAGGTGCTCGCACGAGGGCGGTCCGCTGTGCCACGGCATGCTCGACGGAAAGGTGGTCGACTGCCCCTGGCACGGCTCGGAGTTCGACGTCACCACCGGTGCCGCCCTGAAGCCCCCGGCGCACCTGCCGCAGAGGACTTTCCCCGTGCGCCTGAAAGGGGAATCGATAGAGATCCAGCTTTGAGACTGGGACCTGCCTCAAAGAATGTTTTATATAAGCGGCATTTAATTTAGTTAACAAAGAAGGGACCTTCATGAGAGACCGTACCAAGAGACTCCTGTCCTTGCTTATCATCCTGCTTTTCGTCCTGTCGTCGGCGATAGCCGTGATAGTCGGAATGGTGCTGGGCACATAGAAACTTAATTAGACCGTAATTCAATGTCATTTGTTGCGGCCGTGGTCCAGTCTGGCTAAGGGAAAATCCCGCCAAAGGACTCAGGCCCTCCAAGCCTGTAGCCCGGGTTCAAATCCCGGCGGCCGCACCACCCTTGATTGTCGCTGTTGAGGTTTTTGGCTTCCAAAAGATTATTTTTATGCAAAACGCTATTGAAAATGGTTGAACATGAAAAAAAATATTAATGGCAAAACACGCGTAGGCGTGGTGTTACCCGAAACATACTGGGCCGACGAGGAATGGAAAAATCTGAAAAACTCCCTGGCTTATGCAGATGAGGCCGCGGAGCAGGGCGTACAGTTTTTGGTCTACCCCGAAGGATACCCGGGCCCGATGACCGGACCTATCAATCCAAAAGAACTGTCCCAAAAACCCATTGATGCTCTGAGGAAGAAGGCCAAGCAGCACGGCATCTACATCGCGGCCGGTGACGTCGAGGCAAACCCGAAGATTCCTGAAACCTATTTCCTAACGCTGAAGCTGATTTCACCAAAAGGAGAAATTCTGGCCAGATACCTGAGGCTGCAGCCGGACACGCCCCCGCTGAACGCCTACCTCTACAACGGTAAGGCGCACCTTCTCCCGGGAAAGGAGTTCAAGGTAATCAAGACCGGCTTGGGCAACATCGGGCTGCAGATTTGCTCGGAACTGTTCGTCCCGGAGATCTGCCGCATCCAGATGCTGCTCGGCGCCAACATCCTGGTTTCCCCCGTCCATGGGCTCCACAGCAAAACCATGTACAACCCGGTCCTGGTCAGGGACACTTGGCGCTGCGTGGCCCGAGCCCGAGCCGCCGAGAACCTGTACTACGTCATCGTGACCCAGAACATCTACCGCATGGAGGGTGTCGGCAAGGATGTCCAGGTGATGTCTGGGGCCTTCGTAGCTGGCCCGGAGAAGATGATCTCCAACCGGGAAACTCCAGGGGTCCTGGTGGCCGACCTCGACATGGAGCGCCTGGCTTACCTGAGGAGCCGCAACTACGACGAGGAGAACCTGTCGCGCCCCGAGGAGGGCAGGGTTTTCGAGCCCATGGGGACCCGCCCCGGACAGATTTGGGAGCGGAACCCGAAGCTATACAAGGACCTGACCAAGCCCCACAAGTACTCCTACGACTACAGATACTTCGACAAGAGCCTGGACAAATGGCTTGACGACTATGATAAGATCTACGGCAAAGACTACCGCCAACGCATCCTGAAAAAGTACGGAAAGCTGCAGTTCAACTGGTGAAAAAGCTTCACGCGCAAGGCCCCTCGCCCATGCACAGGCTAATTTGCAACCCGCCCCCGACTCCCTCTCCTGCCAGCGAATCGGTAGATGGGAATCCCAAGCACCGTTGCGACGACAGATATCAAAACTATCGTGGCGTTGAACTGGAAGAGCATGGCAATCGATGAGACTGCCCCCAGCACCGCGAAAATCGGCACTTTGGACACGTTAAACGGCGACCTGAAGCCTCCCGTTCCAGTCGCTCCTTTTAGCCTCAAGCTTATCAGGGCCAAGTTCACCACCAGATAGACCAGAAATATCATGAAGTTGGTCACGCTCGCCACAAGCCCCACGTCGCCCAGCAGGACGAAAACTGCTGATAAGGCCATCGTGACGAAAACGGCCCCCCAGGGGGTGCCCCTTGTGCGATGGATCTTTGCGAGCGCTTCCGGCAGGGACGCTTCCTTGGCCATGCCGTAAGCTATCCTCGAAGTGGCTATCAGCATTATTAGTACCGTGTTCGCCGTGGCGAACATCGCGATTATGGAGAGCGTCAGAAAAGCCTCCGACCCCTGCGCCCTTAGTGCCACGTCGGCAAGCGGCGAGGCCGAAGAGGCCAGCTGTTCATAAGGCACCACGCTGACCGCGGATATCGCTACCGCCGCGTACAATATGCTCGAGATTAGCAGCGAAAGTATCAGGGCCTTCGGAATGGTGCGCTGCGGGTCCTTGGTTTCCTCGCCGATTTTGGATAGGCTTTCAAAGCCGATGAAGGCGAAGAAGATGAGCGCCGCCGCCGCGACTATGCCGCTCCCTCCAGAGGGGGACTCAAAGTAATCGACTTTCCCGAAATAGTTGGCGCCCAGCAGAATTACAATCACGAGGCCCAAGATTTCCGCGAAAGCCAAGGCGGTATTCAGCTTTATCGACTGCTTTATCCCCCAGAAATTAATCAGAGAAAGCAGAACAATCAAAACAACGGCTGAAAAAACTTCGGGCACCGCCACGTAGCTTTTGAGGTATCCCCCGAAACCGAGGGCGACTGTCGAGGCCGAAATTATCCCGGACACAAGGACCAGCCAGCCGATTGTGAAGGACAAGAGGTTGTGCTTGAAGGCCTTTTCCACGTAAACGTATTCCGCGCCGCTGGCAGGGAACATCGAGGTCAGCTCTGCGTAACTAAAGGCGGTGAAGGAAGCCACGACGGCCGCCAAGATGAAGGAAATCCAGACTGAGTTCCCAGCGTATCCAGAGGCCCGTCCTATCAAGACGTAAACCCCCGCCCCGATGATTATACCCACACCATACATGACTGCCCCGAGCAGACTGATTTCCCTCTTAAGAGCGGTTGGGTTCATTCGGACACCACTTTACTTATGGAAATATTGATAAATGGTTTGGCGTTTTCTGCTCTGAAGAGAACTCACGCGTCCCGGTCAAGGTCGTCCCTATTTTATTTAATTTTTTATGCCTTGCGGCTAATTAATTCTCGGAGGTGCAACCAATGGAAGCTCCTGAAAAAGTCCTGAAGAAGATGGGTTTCACAGGTCTTGCCGCGGCTATCCTGATGATTGTCTTCGGTGCCCTGGTGATCGCTTTCCCTAACCTGATAGCTTGGCTCGTGGGAATCTACTTGATAATCGTCGGGGTAATAAACCTCGTAGGCGAGATGGAAAAAAGGCAGCGCGAAAACTCCAAAAAATGAAAATCCTAAGAGTTAACTTCGATAACCTGGGCTGAAACGTAGGCCCAACCTAAGCTTTCCCAATATCCTATATCGGAGCTGATGAATTCTATCGTGGCCTGCAGGCCCTCGGCGGTGACCTCAGCGGTCGTCACCGTGCTTGGCCTGAACCTGAACCCCCAGTAGCTGTCGTACCTCTCGACGATTCCGCCGACCCACTGCGCTGTTCCATTTTGATTCATTCGGACAAGCTCGGCCCAGACTCCATCGTCTGTCGGTTCGACGGCCATCCTGTCGCCGTTAACGTCCTCTATCACGGCCCAGCGTGCCGTATCATGCTTGAGGGGGTCGATAGTGCTCGCGTTCAGCGAGGTTATCACTGCCGATATTATCACGCCGATTATCGCGAACGCGATGACTGACTTTTTCATCTTCAACACCTTTCTTAGGTTTTGGGAAAACTATTTCTAAACTTTTCCATCAGTCTGCTTGGTGTATTTTCGGTGGTTTATCCTTGCCGCGATGCCGAGCACCGCCACGGCCACGGCTACCCAAAACGGCATTGCGAGTGACAAGTTAATCGGAGCGGTGATCATTATCTGGGATCCGGCTTGGATTACCGAGTTTGCCGTGCCCACCAAATAAGGAACTTCGAGTTGTATGGATGCGCCGGTGCCGCTCACCATATTGGATAGAAAGCTCGGCAGAATGTTGTTAACTACGAAGGCGCCCGCGACCACGAGGATTATGAGGATTACAACGGCCCAGAATGGCTTCATCACTCCGAACCTGAAGAGCCTTTTTGACCACCAGCTTCTTGGCGCCACGGAAGCTAGGACCATGAAAACGCCAGCGATTATCATGGCTATTGCTTCAGCCAAGAGGAACAAAGCGACGATATCCGATTGGATTTGTTGGCCAAGCACGGATATTGACATGTCGAACGGAGAGAGGGCGATTTCTATGGCCCCAGTCCCCACCTTGGCTATCCACCATGGCCCAAGGAACGGTAGTGCAATCATGAGCACCCCGGCAATCAAACCCAGGAAGTTCACGGAGCGCGGACTTTTCATTTCGGAGTTCATGGCTAACCCTCCTCCATCCCCATGTTCACCTGAACCGTCACGCCGTAGACTTCTATATTCAAGTTCATGCCCCCAATTTGCGGGTCACTGGGCATCGGCCCCGAATATGTGCCGACAAGGTCGAAGCTGACGGTTCCGTCCACTGGAACGTCCACGCCCTCTTCCAAGTTAAGCTGGCCCAAGGTCGTTCCTTGGTCGACGACGGTCACAGATATATCGTTAATCCTAATCGGCACGCTTAACGGTGATTTGAAAGTTATTGGCAAAATGACATTGGTGCCGATGACGGTTGGGTTGCCTATGGTAAAAGTATCCTGTGAGAATCCATCACCAAATATTCCGGTGATTTGGCCAGTGACTTGACTTATCTCGTCCTCGCTGGGAATCACGGCTGCTTTGAGGTCCCAGTTATTCATGCCAAATGCTATGAGAATCGGTCCGATGAGCAAGGCCAACCCAAGCAGCCTCAGGGCCCACTTCAAAGCACCGTCTCTCATCCAATCATTTTGAAATTGATTGATGAAGTTAAAAACTTATTCCGTCTGTTTGAAAGCTTGGATCATCTTCAGCTTGGTCTCGCGGCAGAGTGTTTTTACCTTGCGTTCCCGCTTCATCGCCTCGCTGCGCGTCTGGCAGGGTTCATAGTAGACCATCACGAACGGACGTCTGGCCTTGGTCGAGCGGACGTCGCCGCGGTTGTGCCTGGCGAGGCGGCCTTTGAGGTCGGCGGTGTGTCCCGTGTAGAAGTTGTCGTCCTTCAGGCTCCTCAGGATATAGACGTAGTAAGTGTCGGCCATCTCGCTCATTTTTAATCAAAAATTTGTCCTCTTATAAGTAACCTGCACGCAAAGGCGCGGCGGGAAAAATGGACGACAAGGGACAGCTGATGGGCGTCCCGATAAAGCTGGTCATGGCCCTTGTAATTGGCACGATGACGATGGGCATCCTCATGCAATTCGTCGGGACCGCGGAACGCAGCGTGCTCCGGGACATGGACGTCCAGTGCTCATCCTCGGGCAAAAAGCTCACGGTTAAAGTCTACGACGCGGCCAGCGGCGACCCGCTCGGCGGCGCCACGATAGTTCTGAAGTATCCTGGCGGGACGGATGCTCGCACCTTGGGTAGAGAGACCTACCAGTACACTTTCACCGTGCCCATGAACGGCGCCAAGGTCGTGCTCGTCGCCGTCCAGGCTACGCACAGTGGCTACATTCCTTGGCAGGGCCAGGTCGCGGTGAGGTAGGGCCTCATGCCACGTGACGAAGCGGGTATAGAATCTCTGCCGGTAGTGCTGTTGCTTGGGGCAGTGCTGGCAGTGAGCTCCGTGGCTATCGGTTTCGCCAGCGTTGACAGGGCGCAGCGCTTGAGCGAGAGCCAGCGCTCGTTCTACAGTTTTGAGTTCTTCGTGGAGCGTGCCCAGCTTCTCAGTGCTGGCGGCATCGGCGGCTTCCAGATTGTGGATCTCGACCTGGGTGACTGTGTAATAACCGTTGACGGTAATATTGTTCAGCTTATATCGGGCGTCTCAGTTTTGCGGAGCGAGACGGTCGCCTTGGAGCTGCTCACTTTAGGAGGCGCATTGCGCAGCGGCAGCTACATGATGGAAGTGGTCCGGTCTGAAGACGGTCGCTATGCGTTAAAGGTGGAGGGAATTTGAAATGGAAGACGCTGGCTCTGTGGCCGGATTCCTCATTTGCAAATTGGGGATTGCCTTCGCCGCCATTGCGTTCATTGGCTTCGCCCTTTCAATCAACACAAGCTCGACTCGTTTTTTCGAGGAACAGGATTTGGGGATGATAGTAGATAAGATAATCGGAGCAATAGAGAGGATTGACATTTTTCCAGACGGGTCTGAACTTCGTGTGGAGCTGTTCGCGGACAAAAGGCCTTTTGAAATTTCCTTGCGTGGGGAACTCGAAGAAGGACTGCAGCTGCTTCAGATAATCGTGGCGGCAGAAGTAAGCGTCGAAAGTTCTTTGATCATGACATCTGTCGTGAACGGCGGCGGCTTCTTCATCCATGCGGTAAATCCGCACGAGCTCGTCGTCTGCAAAAAAGGCGAAATTCTCTTGGAGCTGGTCTAGTTGGAGCTGCATGTCGGGTCAGACCTTTTTTCGGCTGCATTGGCTGTTTCCCTGCTATGCGTCTTCGCGGCGGCGCTGGCACATACTTACAATGTTCATTCCGAGAGGGAAAGTACACTCGACGATTTTGAGTTATTGCTTGATGCAGCTGAGCAGCTTAGGGCAAAGGTGCTTGTGTCTGCGGACGGTCGATTGGGCTTGATAGAAATATCTCGGAGTAGAGTCGAGAGTTACGTTCAAACCCTGAAGATTAACGGCATCGACATGTGCGTTGAAATCGTGTCACTCGACGGGGAGCAGTTGCTAGCTGTCGGGTTGAGTCACTATTCACGGAACAATTATTTTTCTTCTCAGGCCAGCGCCAGCTTTCCCGTGACTGTGAAGTGCGAAAACGGGTCAACGCGACTCTGTGAGCTCGTGGTCAAAATCTGGAGGGTTTAGCCTGATGGATAAGGGAATTGGCCAAGTCGCCGACATTCTTGTCTTTGCCCTGCTGATATCAATTGCTATCACTGCGCTATCTGCTGTTGTCCTTGTTGACTTGAGAGTCGAGGTCAGTCTCTACGCATCCAATCTTGCACAGAGCACCCTCCTCTCTTTTCAGTACTCAACGGCCGAACAATTTGGAGGTTTCGAATATCAACTGGGCGCTTTCGGGTTTGAGGCCAATTTTCCGCTAGCCATGGAATCGACAAGACGAGATTTGCGTTACAAGACATTGTGCCAGCTCATTGAGGAAACCGCGCTCTTGAACTTGCGTGTTGAAGTCGCTGGGGTTGCCGTGCCGCTTTTGCGCCCCAACATGGCGATGGAGGGATGTTTGGAAGTCCTCTTGAAGCGGGTTCTCGATTTGACCGTGGGCGGAAAGTTTGAGTATCGGTTACTGGTGCGCACTGTGCCAGTCGATTTGGGTTTCGTCCAATTGATTTTTGAGATGGAGATATCGAAGCTTTCCGGCACCAAAGACCAGATGTGCTCCGAAACTATGGCTTTGTCATTGCCGACTACTGAGGAGGAACTGATGGAGATTCTGAGACCTTTCAAATCCGTTCCGTCCGTAGCTTTTGACCCAGACCCAATCATAGAAGTTGGCCTCGAGCTGTGGTCCTGATGAACGAACACGGGTTCGTGCCTTTCAGTGCTGCTGGTGCTTTGATAGTCATCTTGGCGCTGGTTCTGGTGGCCCAGGCTTCTCTCTCAGGGCACCAACGTTCTCTCTGGGATATAGACGACGCCTCAAGCTCCTCGCTGCTTACGAAAGCCAGAACCATCCATGCCGACCTGCAATCAACAGCCAGGCAATCAGTCTATCTGGCGCTCAGCGAAGTGGGCAAGAGAGCAAGCGAATACACAAATACAACCAGAAAAGCCGCCATAGAATCCCTCGCCGCGGATCATTTCGCGGAGCGCGTGACTGAACTCGCTTCAGAATACGTCGAGCACGATGCGCGCATAGACTTGGACATCGCTGAGACAAGTCCACCTTTCTTTGAGGTATCTGAGTCGGAATTCGGGTATGTGTCAACCTTGGCAAGTCTGCCCGCCGGCTCCCGAATAAGACTTACTTCTTGGGACGAGAAGACCGAATTAGCCATTACCTTCGAAAAAGTCTACGTGTTCGTCGACTCGCGCTATTTTTTGCTCGAAAGAAGCATGGATAATTTTCTTAGGGATCTCGGCAACATCAACAGTTTATGGCAAACAATGGAATACACGCAAACTATAGCGGCAGGCCTTTTGACAGGCAAGGTAGAACTGAACGCATCTCGTAGCAAAGCCTTGTTCGAGTCCGCGTGGGCACTTCACGAACTGAAAACTTTTGGATCTTCCGACTATTGGAGGCAGGCGCAGAGATTGTTGTGCATCGAATCAGCGGGAGCGGGATTTTTGGCTGATCCCATGCAATCAACAAGTCGAGAAAAAATTTATGAGATATTTCCACCTGTCCCGATTAAATCTCATCCGGGTCTTTCAGTGTATCATGAGATAAGAATCAAGAGCGTGAGCTACAAGCGCCAAGACTTGGCTGGGATGTTGGGCCTCCAAACCGCAACACCCATCCCTGTTGTTAAAACTGGAACCATAATCTGGTGGGCCCAATGGGAGATAACGGTGGAATTGTGTGACAATCCTGTTGAGGAAATTTTCGACTTTGAAAATCCAACTCTCCCTATTTTTTTCGCAACTAGTTATGTCCACAAACCACTCGCTTATCGGTGGGAGCTTTCTGAAAAGAAATTTAAAACAGTTGTAACTGCTTTCAACATCAAACCTTTTTCAGTTTTTGTAAGGTGACTGTGCTTTTTAAAAATCTATTTTTTAAAACGATATCCCTTTCTCATAATTAAGTTTCTTAGCTTCTCGACTTCAAGCTTTATCATCTCTAACTGTCTAGCTGATGCTTCTATCCTGAAGACTAACTCACGCTGCATTTTCTCTTGGCTTTGCCGAATCATTCTCTCAACTTCCACAGCCAATTGCGAGGGCCTTGATTCCAGCTTGGCGGTGTGGAAGTCCGCGGCGATTCGATCCATAAGAAGTTGCAATTGTTCGCCAGGTAGTCCCACGCCGGTGAGCACATCGTAAATCTCCTCATGAGAAAAACCGGCGCGCATCATCGATCGCACGATGTCTGAAGAAGCAACTCCCCTGGACAAACTACCCGCCGTGCAATTATGTGGAAGCTGCTTAAATCCAGAAAATAGTATATAATTTTTAGATCAGGTCCAAGCTAAGAGCTCCAAGACCAAAGTCAAACCCGATAGGAAAATCACTATTGGCATGACTAAAACTCCGTATTTTGAAAACCTTGAAAAAGTGATTTCAATCCCTTTCTCCGCAATTATGTTGGCCCACATCACACCGGCGAGAGCACCGACGAGCGTGATGTTCGCCCCGAAATTGGCGCCAGCTATCAAAGCCAAAGTGGAACCCAAACGCGCCGTAGCGGAAACGTTGAAGGCCGGACTCTGAAATATCCTGACGAAGAATATGGTCATTGGGTGGTTGTTCATCACGTTCGCCACGATGGAGGAAAGGAAGAGAACTCCTATCACGGTAGCGAACAAACTGGTTGTGATTACCGACAAGTGAGCCGCGAAGAAATCAGTCCAACCTGTCGAAACGAGAGCCTCGATTATGGTGAACAAGCCGATGACGAATGGTATTATCTTCCAGGGCATTCTGGAGCCTATAATGAAAATGCTGGAGTGGGTTTCTTTTCCCGTTTTAGGGACGACATAATGATAGTGTACAACATCATACAGGACCATTATTCCTGCAGAAATAGATGTTATAACCCAGAGTGGCACGCCCAGTATACTTGTCGGCAGACTCATGAGCACTATCGTAACGGCGAACAGCACAGTACCGAAAATTGCTCCTGTCCTGTCTTTTATAGAGAGACTGAAATCCATCTCTGGCATTTTTATCTTGTCGGGCAACTGTTTCCAGAAAACCAAGCAAAGCATGGCTAAGCATGCACCCATGGCGACTAAAGACGGCAAAAACAACCATTTTGAAAATTCCACAAAAGTTATTCCCTGAGCGTCGGCGGCGATGATGTTTGCGGGATTGCCAATGTAAAGCGTCATGCTTAGTATGTTTGCCGCAAAAAACTGGGCGATGAGATATGGCAACGGGTTAACATTTGCGCGACGGCTGAAGTAAAAAATTATCGGCGTCATCGTCAGGATAACTATGTCGTTGTCGGTGACGAGGGTGAGCAGACTGCTGAGCAAGAAAAAATAAATGAACAGCCTTTTCCCTGAGCCTTTGGCCGCCCGGGCGAAGTGCAGAGAAACCCATTCAAACAGGCCAGTATAATCCAATGAAACGCAAATGTACGCTAGCGTGATGATTAGTATTATGACGGCGTATGGCGTTACCATTTCCGATCCGATTATACCTCTTGAGAGCGTTCCGTAGTCGACGGAGCCGATAGCGATCAGGAACAATACCCCTAAAAGCGGCGCCAGCCCGTAATCTAGGTGAATCCGTCTTCTTGTGAAAGGTATTCTCACTATGGGATGCTTGAAGACGAGAAGGATGGTGGCGATGAATACTAGCATTGGCGCTATTGAAAGTGAGTCCATAGAAATTCCTGACCTTCGGCCCTGCGGAAAAAACTATCGCGCCGGCAAATCAGACTTCCTTACCAGTATCACCGTGCACGGCGCATATTTCACTATATAATCGGAAACACTTTCAGAAAAGGCGCCGAGCAGTCCCTTTCTCGGGATAGTGCCCGTCACGATGACATCACAGGAGTTTTTCTTGGTGAACGAGACGATTGCCTTGCCAACATCCGTTGACTCGATTATCTCAAGCTGGTTCTTCAAGCCTTTCTTTTCGAGCGCCGCGGTTACCCATGAGAACCTTTCCATTGAGTCCTTCTTGGCGAAGTCGGTCAGGAGGCGCACTACGTGCAGAGCGTGGACTTTCGTGTCCTTTGAACAAAGTCTGATTGCAATCTGAACGACATCTTCAGGTGTTGCCTCGGTTACGCAGAGCACCATCCGTTTAAACATAGTTCACCATAAAACTATTTTTCTGGCTGCTAATAAACGATTTCTTTCCAGGCTCTGAACTCGGCAGGAAGACCCTTTTCAAGAACCAAAATTTCCCTATATGAACATCATAGACTAGTGCTGTCCTGTGCCAACTTGTTTTTCCCAGCCTTCCCTCTCGCCCTGTTCAAAGCCTTGGGGTACTTTGTTGTTCAGTCCAGAGGGCTTTGAATAGTCCCATCCTGTCTTTTTGCCTTCGTTCCATCCTGGTGGCACACGGTTTCCAGAATGTGAGAACTTCACGACAAATCCGTCGGCACCGCCCGCCGAGGTTTGGCCAGCAAAAATCCCTGTGGTTTGCCCGGCTAAGTATATTCCAGAGGAATTCGCCGAAACTCCATAGACATAGTCGTTGGCATCGGTGCCGAACTGCTCCAGCCAGGCCAAGTTTCCGGAGTTGTCGTATTTCACGATGAAGGAATCATCGCTCTCGGTGTATTTCTGGCCCGGGAAGGTTCCCCAGGTAACCCCTGTCACGTAGACTCCGCTGGCCTCTGCCGAAACACCAGTTCCGCTGTCGAAGGTCTCGGTGCCAAGCTGCCGCAGCCAAATAATGTTTCCCGAGAAATCACAGTTCACAGTGAACGCGTCCATGTCCCCAGAGGAAGTCTGACCGGGCAGAGCGCCTCCGGAGTAACCTGTGAGATACAGCCCATTTGGCCCAGACGTTATAGAATAAACCCCGTCTTCAAAAGGCGTGCCGAACTGCTTGGTCCACATCATGTTTCCCGCTCCGTCGAACTTTGCAACAAAAGAATCCATGTTTCCTGAAGAAGTCTGTCCCGTGTAGGTGCCGTAAGTGCTCCCCGCCGCGTAAACCGCCGAATTGGTCGCAACGATTCCGAAGACCTGGTCGAGCGTGCTAGTGCCGAACTGCCTGACCCACACCATGTTTCCGGAAAAATCATACTTTGCGATGAAGGAATCATCGCCACCTAAGGCCGTCTGACCTGCGAAAGCGCCGCGCGTGCCGCCTAGGATGTAAATTCCCGAAGCGTCTAAGGAAACACCTGATGACCAGTCAAGAGCCTGCGTTCCAAACTGCCTCGCCCAGACCATGTTCCCGGAGGCATCAAATTTGACGATGAAAGCGTCCTCGCTTCCAGATGATGACTGTCCACTGAGGGTGCCATAGGTTTCCCCGACCACGTAAATCCCGTCTGAGCCCACGGCGACGCCGCAAGCGGAATCGCTGAAAGGCGTTCCAAACTGCCTCGCCCAGGCCATGTTTCCAGAGGCATTGTACTTCACGACGAAGACGTCCGCACCTCCAGCTTGGGTCTGCATTGGAAATTGACCATAGGTGTATCCTACCACGTAAGTGTTCCCGAATGGATCTGAAACCATCCCTAGTACCCAGTCGTCAGCGCTTGTTCCGAACTGCCTGACCCATCCGATGTCTGAGCTACCAGACTTTGCCGAGACCAAGGCCGGCGTTGATATCAACAGTGCCGAGATGCAAATGGTCAGCACAAGCGCTCGCAAGACTTCTGCCAATTAAAGCCCTCCGGTCAATATTTCAAGCGCCTATGTTTTTTGCCATCTATAAAACTATCTATCGAAGGTTCACGATTTCTGATAACAGATTCTCCCGCTGGACTCTATCTTGGTCACCCTGTGGTAAGGGATGTAAACTTCTCCCTCCGGGGCTTTTACTAGCATGAATCCATGTCCGAGTTCGATTATCTCCGCGCCCTTG
>Ga0209164_1001313_pt1 | contig 33398 bp, 22 predicted proteins | sample MTBNYHSulfiMetaG_FD_187458 | JGI IMG/M metagenome (GOLD analysis project Ga0209164, IMG submission 187458) | Enrichment culture microbial communities from rom New York Harbor, USA that are MTBE-degrading - MTBE-NYH (New York Harbor Sulfidogenic)... | ecosystem: Environmental > Aquatic > Marine >... | reverse complement strand
AGCTCATTAACACGGAATATAGGGAATGGTGCCCCCGGCAGGAATCGAACCTGCGACACCAGGATTAGGAATCCTGTGCTCTATCCCCTGAGCTACGAGGGCGCGCGGTTTGCGGATTTGGCTTGTCCAATTTTGTCCAACTTTTAAGAATTGTTCTCACATTTTATGGACAGCCAGGAAGGTTCCGTGAAAATAACAGGTTGGCCTGTTTTCGGCAAGAATTTCTTATCCGTCCCACCGGAAGAACCGGTGCTTTCCTATTTGCACGAGGAATTGCATCTTGGGATGCCTGGCCCAGGAGGGCGCATCAATGTCGATTGAATAATAATGGTCCGCGCCGGACAGATTTTTTCCTGACAACCTCTGCATGGCCATTGCGGCAACGGCCCGGATGCAGTTGATAAAAGCATCGTAGTTCCTGATCGGCGGTCGGCGTCCGCCATTGTACCAGCTGAACTGCTTGTCCTGGATGATGACCTCTTCCACCGTCAGCCGCCGCCTGAGCGCCCTGTTCTGGATCACATGGGCGACCGCCACCTTCCCCTCCTGCGGTTCTCCCCGGGATTCATGGTAGAGACAGACGGCGATCCAGAAATATGCGGTGAAGAAGTCCATCATCAATGCCCTATCCTTTCTTCCAGCCTGGCCAGGGTCGTCTCAACACGGGTCCAGCGCTTATTGTCCTCGTCGCGATACTGCTGCCGCCGTTCCTCCCCCTTGACAATCGTTTCCCGGATCTTGTCCAGGGCCTGAAAATTGTCGCTGATCTTTTTTTCAACCTCGCCTCGGCAACTCCTCGATATTGAGTCGTATTGTTCACGTGTCATAAATCGTGTCCTCTCCAAGGCGGCCAGCCGGACATCGTGATCTTCGAGCTGCTCGGCATGCTCCTCGATGATCCGCATCCTCTTTCCTTCCGCCTTGCTCTGCTGCCGGTCCGACCTGATGATGGCGGCGACGATGCCAACCCCGGTCAGGACCGTTACTATGGTCTGAAGGTCCATTCCGGCTCCCTCTCCAGTTGTTATATTCGCTTGATCGCCTGCAGGAATTTCTCGGCAAGAGCACGGAAGCCGCAGGCGCCGAATCCTGCCAGGAAAGTTTGTACCCCATCCTCTACCTGTCCCTCGCTGATCTGGTAAATCCCCAGGCCCATGGCTCCCGCACCGGCAATGTAGACCTTGAGGCCGGTCAGCCTGGCTATTTCCGTCGCCCGCTTTAATGTCTCTGTGTTCATGCTGTTTTCTCCTTTTTCTTTTTAACGACCAGGCGCTTGCACCACTGCTTTGTTGGCACAAGATCGAGCAGGCCGGGATGCACCTTCCATGCGGGAATATCATCGAGCAGTACGATGCCGTTCCGGAGGGCTGAATCGAAAACCGACTCGGAACAAAACCATCTTCCTTGCTGCTGAATGTTCAGTCTGAGCCTGAACGCCAAAACCCCCAGGAAATCATACTTCGCTCCGATCTTCGCCTCCATGCTGGCGTAAAAACCTTCAGCCTGCGCGGATTCGCACGGCACACGGTAAACATCGATGATCGTTCCGGGCTTATGGTTCTCCGTCCAGTGAGCACGAACGACCCCATTTCGCCAGGCCTCGATGACTTCGGAAAAGTTACCGTCCTGGTCCGGTGGGTAGAACGCCGCTGTATGGCTCCGTTTTGACCAGGTGAAAAGCTGGATATACCGGCTCATGAGCGAAAAGCCGGTATACTGGCCGTAGTAGATGTAGCTGAAACCGCTCATTGCGCAGGCGCCAGCTCGGTGATCGTTTCCCCGGATCCGTAGCGGTACGGAATGGAAACGGTGTTGCCGTCGTTGAAGCTGCTGCCGGTGATGTGCGACTCCATGGGCGCGTAGGTCGAGCCGTCGCCGATGGCGACACTGGACGGTCGCGTTGCCAGCTTGTAGAGCCCGACCCCCAGGCCGATCACCGGGGCCTGAGAAATCAGGTTGTTGCCAGTGCTGGCCAGCGCCTCGACACCGGACATGCCCCGCGGCACAAAACCTTTGTCCGCCAGGGCCAGAGCCAATATCTGGATGGTGCATTGGTCAGAGGTCAGACCGGTGCAGTCCGGCTGCCTGGCCGCTACTGCCTGGGCGGCCGTGTGGTAATACATGCCGTCGTTGGTCAGGTTGTAGGTGGTTGTCGTGGTCCCGCTTACCGGATCACGGACCACGGTCAGGGTGTTGCTGCTGTCGGCCAGGCAGCCGGACAGCGTCAGGCCGAGCAGGACTGTAATTGCAAACAAAATTGACCGTCTCATTTTTCCTTCCCTCCTTCGTTTTGCTCGATCTTTATCACCTGCCGCCTTTGAGGGGCGGACAGCATGATTATGCCGCCGGGCACGTCTTCCATTCCTTGACCTCGACCGAGTAATCTTCCCATGCCAACGGCTGGCTGGCAGCATCGAAAACGGTCAGCCGGCCATGGTACGAGCCTGCAAGGACACCCGCGACAAGGCCGATTTTCAGGGTAAGTTCGGTCTTGTCGGCGTTGAACGCGATCATGTCGTTGTGTTCCAGGTTGCTGGTATCAACGCAATAGGTCCCGAACGAGAACATCGCCCTGGTCAGGGTATCTGCAGGCACGGGCGCGATAGCCGGGTCGTCGCAGCCCTGGTACATGAGCGTCAACCAGATCGGGTTTGCCGTTCCCCTGTAAAAAGTGAGTGTTTTCATGTCGGTGTCCGGGTTACGCAGGCGGACTGGTGGTCTGGTGCAGGTTTTCCTTCAGCGCGCCCGCGGCGACGGTAATCTTGCCGCCGGCGACAAGAGGAATCGCCGTGTCCAGCTGGTTCCATGTCGTCAAATTATTCGTGCCGTCGCTGAAAGCGAAGTGCGTGATTGTGCAGCCAGACGACGCCCCGGCGCTTTCCAGCGACGCGCTGTTTGACTTGACCGACGGGTTCGCGTTCGTAGCCGCACCGAGAGTGACCGCCGTTTTCGCCACGTTTGCCGACTCCGTCGATCCGTCCTCCGACCATGCGACATGCGTGCATGCGGAAAGCCCTGAATCCAGCGCCGCTGCCATTCTTGCCGTTGTCAAACTCATTTCCGTGTCTCCCTGTTAATTTACGGTTGTGGAATATCGGTCTGCCGATATTTTTCCGGAATATCGGTCCATTGTTGCTACGGTCCCGTGCAGCTCACGCCGAACGGCTGTTAATGTCCTCTCGATCTCAGGTAGCATGACAATCGTAAGGTTGCCTGCCCCATACGTAGCAGCGTAGCCCCCGCCTGACGCAGGCTGAATATTCGCCGTCACGCCGGCGGCGTAGCTGGTCGTCTGCCCTGCTCCTGACACCGGCTGAATTTGGGCCCCCGCACCTTCTGCATATGATGACTGATAACCGCCGCCGCTTGCCTCTTCCCCGGGCTGACCACCAGCTTCCGCTGATCCTGTACCGTAGGTTTCCTGGAAGCCGCCGCCGATCGCTGGCTGGGCCTGCGCGGCAAATCCGTCGGCGTATGATGTCGAATACCCGGATCCGGAGGCTGGCTGTAGTTGCGCTGCGCTGCTCGCAGAATAGCTGTACTGGAACCCTTGCCCTGCAGCCGGCTGCGACTGAACCGCTTCCCCGGAAGCATAGCTGTCCTGATAGCCAGTTCCGCTTCCCGGCTGTTTCTGTGCCGCTGCCCCCAGTGGATATGACTCCTGATACCCCTGCCCGAATGCTGGCTGTTTCTGCTCGACATCAGCAGAGGCATAGCTCGTCTGGTAGCCATGCCCGGACGCCGGTTGCTTCTGCTCGGCAGCAGCAGAGGCATAGCTCGTCTGGTAGCCTTGCCCTGACGCGGCTTGTCCTGACTCTGTAAGCGTGGAAAATCCGTTTGGCGGGGTATAGGAAAGGCTCTCCGTGGTTGTGTGCAGGTCAAATGATTCGTCGGCATAGTTACTGGCAAGGCCGACATACATCTCGTAGGCCGCGAATCCAGACTGTACATCGGTAATAGTCGGATTCGTGCCATTGGCGGGGTCGCCGTTGTTGTGCCAGGTGCCGTTGAGCCCCACCCACAGATTGCCGGCGTCGGCGTCGTAGGCAAACATCAGCACATCGTTTGCCGTGTAATTCGGCGTGCCGGTGATCAGGGTGCCGCTGCCGTTCAGGTATACCTTATTATTGATATTCCACCAGCCCGCCGATTTGTGATATTGGCCGACGTAGTATCCATCGTATGATGGCGGAGGTATATTTGTAATACCGATCAGGCATGTACCCCCGAGTGAAGTGGGGACAACCTCCCAGTATTTTTTGCCCGTTAATACGTCCGTGCCGATGACAATACGATAGCTGCCGGTTGATACCGTGGCGGTCAGGTCGCCATTGGATAGCGTAAAATACGTGCTTTTTTTATTGGGGTCCCAAGTGTATGACATTTAATGCTGCTCAAATAAAAAAAGCCCGGGAACAACAGCGATTGCCGTGTCCCCGGGCTTTATTGCCCCCGCTATTCGCGAGTCAAAAAAACAACCGGAAAATAATCTCTTACTGTAGAATTATATTATATTGCCGCCCCCCAGTCAAACCCTTCAGTCGATGTTGGCGAACCTGCCCTCGTGCCGGAGTCCGGCCTTCCGTGCCGGCAGGTAGACTCCCTGCCGCGTCCCGGCCTGCACGTTCAGGCGCTGCCGGTACGACCTGGCCAGCGTCCCGCCGGTGATTGTGAACGCCGGATTCTTCCGGTTGAACATGACCATCTTCTCCATTGCCTCCCGGGCCCGCTCCATGTCGCCGTCCCGGGTCGCTCTCACCCAGGCGTTGATCAGCCGCTGCCGGCGCCGCTCGATCCTGGTCTGCCTGTTCTTGATGGCGCTCTTGCCGGCGTACATCTCCGATACCCGGGACGGATTGAAGCCAAGCATCTGGCCGAACAGCTCCATGTACCCGAGCTCGTCGATCAGGGTATCATCGTTCCAGGACCGCAGGCCCTCCCGCGCGTACCGGATCGTCCGGAATCCGTCCTTGATCGCCTTGGGCATGGCCATTTCCACCCCGCGCAGGTGGTAGCCTTCCGACCAGGCATGCGCCCCCTGAAACATATTCGCCACGTTGGAGGCTATCGGCCCGGCGAACAGGTTCAGCCACTGGTTGAATTTGTCCCGGCCTTCCGTTACCCTGTCCGGCGTCCGCAGCCAGAGGTCCCCCAGCGACATCCTGGTTGACACGTCCCACTGGCCCAGGAGGGGGATCATCCTGGCCGGACCGACCGCTATCGCCTCGCCAGCAGACTTGCCGACCGTGTCGGCGAGCAGGTTCCGCAGTTCAACCTCCCAGTCGAACGGATCGTCATCGTCGCCCAGGCCGTTGATGAAGAAGGCCATGATGTCGGCGATGGTGCCGATCACCGGCATGCCCATAAGGCCGGATACCAGGAAATGCCCGCCCAGGATGCCGGCAAGCTGTGTCCTGGCAATCCGCTTTGTTTCCGGATCCACGCCCTTGGAAACGGCCTGCTGGAAGGACCGGCCAAGCAGGAACGTCATCTGCTGCGAATACTGCTTGAACAGGAACAGCACCCGCCTGGCGTTGCCCTCCATGTACCGGCTGCGATTTGTTTGACTGTAGTCGAAATGGCTGTCAAGGGTCAGCTCCCGCGCCTCACTGATGGCGTTTCTGTGATCCATCCCTTTTGACCGCGCCAGCCGGTACGCCGCCAGGGCGGTAATCTGCCGGTTGGCGACCTCGGCGACGTGGAACGGATAGGAAACGATCCGCATCACCTGCAGCATCTTGTGGCCGTGCGCCGTCTTGGCCAGGTTGAGGTAATCCGGAGCCGCGGCCTGGGCAAGACTGTGCGCCTGCGTCACGTCAATGGTGCCGTCGGCGATCAACCTCCTGATCATCTCCCGCTCGTCATCGCTCAGCCTGTCCGACTCGGCCATGCTGCACCCTTTGTCCAGCTCGAACGGCGAGTGAAAATAGTCATTCGATGCCCTGGTCAGCTCGACGGCAGCCCCCCTCTTCGCCTTGAACCTGGCGGCCATCATCGGGTAGGCGACAAGCGGCGTCTGGGACAGGTTGACCAGTGCAGACGCGATACTCGGGCCGATGTTCCAGGCGAATCCGAGGCTGGTCAGCGCCTGCGCGACCGGATGGATATTCGGCTTCATGATCTGCTTTTCGAGCCGCTCGCTCAGTTCGTTCCAGACGTGCCGCAGTTCCTCATGGTGCCCGGTCCTGGCCTTGTTGAGATCCTGATCCATTTCCCGGAGCGCGGTTGTCAGCTTGTCGGCGTGCCGGATCCGCGAGATATGGTGCGCCGCATGCTGCATCGTCTCGGCGAAGGCCCGGAGCTGGTCCCTGCTGTACCCCTCTATTTTTTGCCTGTGTGCGAAATGCTTCCGGTGCGACAGGTCCGGGATGGTCTGGATGAAGAGCTGGTTCAGGTCGTCGAGGACCTGCATTTTCTCCGTGCGCTCCATGCCGGAGCCGTCGATCAGCTGGATCACGCCCTCGACAAAGGAGTTGCTGACGCCCTGGACCTCGCTGCTGTAGTTCTTGGAGTAAGTAGTTTTGATGTTCCAGCCTTCCCTTTTCTTCTCGGCGACATACTGGTCGCGCTGCTTCATCGTCTCGAAGGTCCGGACCTCCCGGCCGACATACGGCTTGGTCGCGACAACCACGTAGGGGCCGAACCGGCTCAACGGAAAGTACGGGCCTTCCTGGATATACCGCTCAAACCTGAGCCGGACCTGGTCCATGAACCTGATCACCGCCCGGCCCTCGCCGGACAACTTGCCAATGAGCCTTTCAATCGTTGCCGGAGTGATCGTCTTGCCGTGAAAAATCAGGGCATAGAACTCCTTGAGGATACGCCTGTCGTGCCGGCCGGCCGTCCGCATCAGCCGCTCAAGCAGGGCGTCGCGCAGCCGCTGCAGGTTGGTGTCGTAGGTTTGCCGGACGTTCCGCCATACGTCGCGGACGCGGGGATCCTGTTCGGCCAGGGCGTCAAAACGGGCCTTCAGCTTCTTGTGCGCCGCCCGCCTGTGCTTGTCCCTGGCGATCCGTTCGTCCGACGGATTCTCACCCTTGATGTGGCTCGTGAACCTCCTGGTCGGGTCCACTCCGTCAACGGTCGCCCTGGTCATGATGTCGGCCAGCTCGTCGGCGATCTGTTTCGGCAGGGCGGCGAATTCGCCGTACACCTTGTCGGCCTCGGCCATCATCTGATTGGTGTCGGCGGCCATGTCCCTGGTCGCCTGGTAGAACCTGGCAACATGGATGCTCTTCGGGCCGAATATTTCCCTGATCTGGCGCAGGGTAAGGGCGCCAAGCATCATTTGCTTCGATTTTTCCTCAAGCCGGTCCCACCATGTGCGCATCTCTTCCGGAGACGGTTGCTTTTCCGTGCCGGCAGCCACGGCCCGGGCGTGCTTCGCCTCCCGGCCAACCGTCAGTCCTTCTTTGCGGATTTCTTTCCGGGTTTCCTTGACGACTGTGTCAGGATCCTTGCCCAGCAGCCTGTTGAGGGTGTCGTCAAAACTTTCCGGACCAGGAGCTTGCCTGGAATATCTTATGTCGTTGGTGTATTGCGAGAACTGGCCCGTATTGCCGATGGCGGATTTGATTTGATTCGGGGAGAATGCAACGTAAGATGTTCCGCCGAACTCTTCGTCATGGATTTGAACTCCATCGTATCCTTCGGCTGATTTCTTTTTTCGCAAGCTCTTGCCGTCAGCAATCCTGTAAAATTCAAACGACCCTGCCAGGGAATCAAGGTCAAGGCCAATGTCTGACCCCCACGGATTGCGTATATTCAAAAACACTGGCATGTCTCTGTCGATGAACGGAGTGCTTTTTCTTCCTGCCATCGGGGCGCTGTTGAACCAATATCCAATATGAGCAGTCTGCTCATAGGCATGGTTCGAGGCATTCCCTTCAACGTTCTTCCCGGCCCGGTCCATTGAGAACTCGCTGAAATCAGTATCCGTCCCATGGTACACCACCAACGGTTCCCCGTTCTCGTCCACAACCTTGCTGGCGTTGCTTTTTTCGAGAAGTTGCTGTATGGTTTTACTATAGGAGTGCGGCGGACTGAGAGCAGCTTCGGGCGTATGGCCGGGGGATACAGCATCGGTCCTTTCAGATGGCCGCTTCCATGCCGTCTTGAACAGCATGGAACCTCCTGCCGACGGGACGATCTCGACAACAACGAGCGTCCCGTTTATTTTTTTCTTAAAACGGACAGACCGCCTCCCGTCCTGAATTGACCCATGGGTAATATTCGATGGCTCTGCGAGGACAATCGGCAGCAACTTCAGGTCTTCAACGGTTATCGCCTCCTGCGGAGGAGTTCTCCTGTTCTCGATCTCCTGATTACCATGCTCTTTAAGAGCGTGTGCAACATCATTGGCCACAAGCTCAAATCTGGCCCCTTTAACATTTACCCCGGTCAGGTGCTTTATCCTCCCGGCAACACGACCTGACACCGCGCCAACAACCACGTTTTCAGGTCGTTCCCCGGCTTCGACATCGCTGATAAATTGCTCTGTCGCCTTGAGGCTTGCCGCCAACTCCCAATCCCCGAACCACTCCTTGAATGCCGGCGTTCGCACCTGGACCCACTGCCGCTCATTCAGCTTGGTCGGCTTGCCGTTCGGGGCTTTCATCCACCGGTCGGTTCCGCGATACTGCTTCTCTACCGCCTCGTACTGCCGCTTCGCTTCTTCGATGGAGATACCAAGGGATTTGGCAAGCTGGGAATAGGCCGGTTTCGCCGATATTCCAAAACCCAGGTTTTTGGATTCCAAAACCCCGGTTTGGGAATGTGCCCATCTTTTCGCCCCGCCTGTAAACAGCGCCACGAAATCGGCCTCCCCGAGGGCCAACCTGTCAACCGGGACGCCCAGTCGCGCCAGGGCCGCCTTGACCGCCGCGACAACCCTCCGGAATATGCTGTGCCTGTGGTTGGCCTTGTCCTGGAGGAAATACATCATGGCTTCTTCGGTCACGTTCTCAGCCGGAGTGTCGTTCGGAACCTTGTCGAATGCCGCCTTGATTCTTTCCGATCTGTCCTTCAGGCCCTCAAATCTGGCAAGAATTTTCTCCCGCTGCGCCATGAACTGCTTGTCCTCGCGCAACAGGGCATGCCCGGCCTCATGGATGAAAACGTACTTCGCGTCTTCCGGCATCATCTGGTCGGAGACCAGCCAGATCTTGCCGGTTGCCGGATCGTAGGCCCCGATCACTTCCCCGTCTCTCGAGTACATGGCGGTGATCTCAATGTCTTCGTCGGAGAAAATGACGTAGTTGTATGCGCCTTCGCCTTTCGCCCTGCTGGTGCCATCGAGATATTTGATACCACGGATACCGATGGAGTGAAGGAATGCAGATGCTCCTTCTTCCGGGTCTTCAATTCGTTCAAATCTGTTTGGCGAGATTTCAATATCAATCTTCCCTTTCCCTCGGATTTCGTCAGCAAGGCCAAAATATAGATACTTTCCGCTGTCCTCACTATCCCATGAGTGGGCAAGCGCAAGTTTCCAGTCACCGCTGGCTTTCTCATATGCCTCTCTTAGAGCCTTCCTTACCTTCTCGCTCTGCTCGCTCAGGGGCTTGTCCCAGAGCAGGTACTCGTCTTCTTTAGGGGCGAGTTCGACCTTGTAGACGGCTCCCGGCTTGAAATACTTGATGGAATTGATAGCCGCAACCGGCTTTTTCAGCTTGGCAATCTGGCTCTCAGCCACCTGACGCTGAAATTCAGTTTTTGCGGCAAACAGTTCCTCTTTTGCGGACTTCAGCCAGCTCTGCCCAATCTTCTTTCCTTCTTCCACGCCCTCGGCAAGGAGGTCGAACAGCAACTTTCTATCGGCTTCGTTAAGGTTAAAATCTTCGACCAGATGCTCTTCGAGGATTTCGTATTGCGAATCGTTGTACATGCGGCCCTTGTACTCGTAGCCAACCCGCTCGGACAGCTGGTTTCTGTACCATTCGGCAACCTCTCTCCTATCGGAAAAATACAACCCGTGCCCGTAAGCCTGCACCCCTTCGCCCGTACCGATCTTGTCAGCCCTGAAACGCCCGTGCCGTAGGGTTTCGACGGTATACTCGCCATCGCGGACCCGCTGCGCGATGTCGGACGGAATGGTTTCATTCGCAGCGTAGTGAGCAATGATCTTGCCGTTGGCGTCTTTGACGCGGGATTCCTGCTGGAACCTGTGCGGCGATCCGTGCCAGGCCACCATTTTCAGGAACCGGCCGATATGCGCCGGCAGTCCCGCCTCCGTCCGGACCACTTCCAGTTTGCCCTGCCCGGTCAGGTTATCCAGCCCTTTCCCCAGGAACTCACGCAGCTCAGTCATGACCTGTCCAGGGGTGGCGCCGGTGGAATCCTGCTCATCGGCGGCCGAGAACTTGACAAGATCATTTTCGGAGAGTATTTTCTTAACTGAAAGGTCGCGGTTGGTCCCTCTCACCTTGGGCAATTGGAGCCCTCTGGTCATGGCCCAACGGCGGCTTTTTCGTTTGTTGCGGTACCGCAACAGCCCGTCATTAATCCATTTCGCAAAAATCCTATCGCTGTCCTTTCCATACACGCTTGCCACGCGGTTCACCTCAAGCCGTCCGGCTTTATTATTCAAATGGACAGCGGCCACCACCGTTTTTCCCTCATGCTGCAATTCGGTCATTACCACCAGGCCGTCGCGCTCGCTGGCTGAACCGAAAACCATTATCGGATCGGCCAGCTGTCTGGGGAGTTGCTTCAAAAGTTCAAGCGGCAGGCCGTGCTTCTCGCGCAGGACTTTATCAACCGTGCTGCGATTGATGACTACGGGGAGACTATCTGCCCCGAGAAGCCTGAGAACGGCAGGGGTATCGCCGACAAGAAGAGGATCCGACCCCGGGAGGTCTCCGGTAACGTACCTGTCAAGTTGCCTGGCGAAGCCAGCGTCACCGGCCTTCCTTCCCCGGCGCCGGGAATGGAACACGTAGTCGCTCACCTGGGCGGTGTTCCGCATGTTGCTGATAACCCCCTGGTCAGCCAGGCTGTCGCCCTCGGCGATTATGTCGAGCAAGCTGATTTGGGCCTGGGAAAAAAAGTTGACCAGGTTCTGCCCTGCATTGACCTGCTCGCCGGCCGTGCCGCCATTCATGTTGACAATGACGGCCGATGCGCTGTTCCGCTTGTCGATGAAGCGGTACAGTTTCGCGGCCAGGCCCTTCTTCTCCCCCCTTCTGAGGGCCTGCATATCCGCGAGCGTTGCATGTATAAACCTTATCGGCCGGTGCCCTGTGTCCAGAAACAAGATGCCATTCAGTCCCCGAGAATATTGACTGAGAGCTTTTTTTGCGGCACGTGAGCTGGTGATTTCTTCTTCATCAAGCAGTTCCAGCCGGTTCCCTCGCAACCGCCGTTCAGTGACCCTTACCGGGTTGCTCTTTCTTGCCGGCGGGTTGAACGTGAACTCCTGGTCCCCAAGGTCGGTGATGAGCGTGGCCTGGCCTGTCGGCGCCATGATGATGTGACCGTTCAGGGAGACGCCGGTGCCGCGCAAGGCATTATGCAACAGCCTGGTCATTTTTTTGTCATTCTGGCTGCTGATCATTCTGCCGGACGGATGGTTATGGGCAATCCATACTGAATCGGCCCCTTTCAGGTTGTGAATGGATCCGACGAAATGGCCGGAGGCGACCTGGTTGCTGGTGGTTGTCCCGATGGAATGCTGCAGGACAGCGATGGGCTTCTTGTCCTTGTCCAGGACAACGGCCGCGAAAACCTCCTGCGATCGCGCGGCGATGGGCGAGAGGAGCTGCGCGGCCTGGGCCGCGTTCTCTATCGTCTCGAAGTCCGAGTAAAACGTCCCGATCCGCGCCGGGTACGATTCGATGAATTTCTCCTGCTTCCTGCCGTCTTCCGCGTTGGTGAAAAGTTGCAGCTGTACCCCGGAGTCGCCGCTACGGTCCCGAACCACGGCAGTGTTTGTTCCTTGTACCTCATAGGTTCCCCCTTCGTCGGAAATCCGGTCGAACAGGCTTGCCCCGTCGGCCGCACCGTACTCGGCTCCAGCCGGCGGCGTGGCCGAAAGGACCGGAATGTCCCTGGTGATCGCCTCAATGGTCTTCACTCCCTCCTTGCCGGCAGGGATAAAAAACCTGGTGTTCCATTCAATCCGCTCCGAGAAAATTCCGTCCTTCCTGTAGTTCTGGAACTCAGGCAGGGACATGCCCTTGATCTCGATGCGGTCGTCGCCGGATACCCTGCGGCGGACAATCGTCCAGTCGTTGACCAGCCGGACCGTGTAGTTCTGATCCAGCACCCGCGAATGGATTTCCGCCGGTGTCAGCTTGACTTTTGTCGCGCCGCCAGCCTTGGAAACACCAAGTTTCCGCAGCGTCTCCTGCAGCTGGCTGTCGGGGATAATCCGGCCGATCATCCGTTCGCCCTGGTCGGTCTGCACACGCACGACCCTGGCGTAACCGCCGCTCAGCCGGTCCCATACCGGCAACAGCGCCCCGGAAATCAGGTGGACATCCCTGGTGACCGTCTTCGGCGCGGCGTCGATGGCCGCCTGCCATTCGTCCCCTGCCCAGTGGATACGTTCCCATTTGTCTTCGGTGAACTCACTGAGCTTGATCCGCTGCTCGCTGTAGGTCACGGACCGCAGCACGGCCGTCGGCACCACGTCTCCGGTGTCCCGGTTGGTCACGTCCCGGTAGGTGACTGCCCATATTTTACCACTGGCGCGGTTTTTGAAAAAACCGTTTTTCGCATAATTCTGCCTTGCCGCCTCAAAGGTCAGGATTGGCGCGGGGTTGACCGTCCGCAGCCTGATATATTTGGTTTCTGCCCCTGTCCTCTCATCGATATGGACCACTTCGTCCTCGACTTTTTCCACCGAGTCGGCGTGGAGGGTTTCAACTCCAACGTCGAGAGTGCCGGCCCTGGCGTGCGCCTCGATGATGGCTTCCATCCTGGCGGAGAATTCGTCGAAAACCGTGTCCATTGTTTCGATCTTCAGGGACAGAAGGCGGTTGAGGAACTGCTGGATGGTCGGAAGATTCGAGGTATTGAACCCGCCTTCGTCGTCGGTCAGCCTCAACCCGGTCTGCTCCTCGAACTCCTGCACGGTGATGCCGGCGACCTGGCCGTTGACCAGGTCCTGGAAAAACCTTCGCAGGGCGTCAACGGCGTACTGGCTTTCCAGGTTGTCACGGGCCGCGAAGATTCCCTGGCTGCCGGTCTGCCGCTGGCCCTTGGTCAACGCCCCGAGCTGGTCGAGGCGCCGGGCGATGGTGGACAGGAAACGCTTCTGCCCTTTCAGGTCGGTGGTGACCAGAATATACTTCGGCGGGTGCGCCTGGTTGGAGCGGTGCGTCCGGCCAAGGCCCTGGACGGCCTTGTCAGCCCTCCACCCCGGCTGCAGGAGATAATGGATGCGCTTTCGCTGGTTCTTCTCGCTCCGGTCGGCATGGTAGCTGCGCCCGGTCCCGCCGGCCTCGGAAAAGATCAGCACCCGCTTCCTGTCATCCATGAACGCCTGGGCGTCGGCCGCCCCCGAGCTTGCCGGCCGCTTCTCGACGACCCGCTGCCTGCCCTTGTCCTCGGTTTCCTTCCAGACAACCCGGCGCTTCCGGCCGGTGACCTCGCCAACGGTGTCTATTCCGAACTCGTCGATAATCTGGTCGATGGGGTTGTCGGCCACGTCCTTCCGCAATGCCCCCAGTTCATCAAGCAGCCGCTCGCGCATGGCAACGGCGTCCGCGTTCTGAACGACGTTCCCCTCAGAATCCACGACAAGCTGCATGGTGACGTTGCCGTCCTGGTCCATCACGGGCTGGAACTGCGCGACCGGAAAGCTGTTCTGCACATACTCCATCAGGGTGTCGAACGGGGAGATGTCCAGGTCTTCCAGGTTGCCATCTTCTCCGACCTTGGCAAGGGCTCTTTCCTGCGGCGCCTCGTATGTGCTGGTCAGCTGCACGACAATGGCATGGCCCGCTTCCAGGTCCTTCCGCATCTGCTTGATCACGGACGGCATCTGCAGGGCAATGAGGTACTGGTTGAAAAATCGCTGGTGCGCACCCCAGAAGGCGGAAAAGGCATTGGACTTTGCGGTCGCATCGTGCGCGCCGCCGGTTTCTTCCAGGGCCGCGTTGATGTTGCGGAGGACAACCTGCCATCCCTCGGCCATCCGGTCGTAGGCGGCCCGCTGGCTGTCGGACAGGACGTGCTCCAGCCTGTCGTACTCCACGCCGTCGTAGCTCAGGGACCGTGCGGTATAGAGGCCCCTGGCCTTCATGTCCCTGGCGATCATCTCCATGACCGCCATGCCGCCGGCCGACACCTGGTTGACAAACTCCATCTTGTTGGCAAAAGGTGTCCCCCTGCCCCACAATCCGAGCCGGTCCGCATAGGCCAGGTTCATCACCTCGGTCGCGCCGGTTGCCGACACATACAGAACCCTGGCTTTCGGCAGCCGCTGTTGCAGTTTAATGCCTTCCAGCGCCTTTGCCGACGGCCTGGACCGGCCGCGCTTCTTTTTGACCGCCATGGAGTTGCCCATGTTGTGCGATTCGTCAAAGGCAACCACCCCGTCGAAATCCTCGCCCAGCCATTCAACGATCTGGTCCAGCCTGGTCCGGCCGCCCTCCCTCCTCTCGCCGGCCTTGACGGTGTCGTAGGTCGTAAACAGTATCCCCTCTCTGGCCGCGATCTTGTCCGCGGCCTTGACCTTGCCGTGGTTGATCAGCTGGTTGTCGCGCCAGCCGACGCCTCGCAGGTCGCGTTTCGCATCGTCGAACAAGGGTTTTTTCTCCGAGATCCACACCCCTTTCTTGCGGCCCTTGTTCCAGTTGTCCCAAAGAATGGCGGCTATCTCGCGGCCCTTGCCGACGCCGGTGCCGTCGCCGATGAAATAGCCCTGCCGCGTCTCGCCGTCGGGCAGCATCTGCTCCATGGCCTGCCCGGCATAGACAACGGCCTCCAGCTGGATGTCGCTGATCTTGCCTGCATCAATGGCTCTCTGCGGAATGCTTGGCGAATAGGTGGGTTTCGGTGGTTTGACCGACGCCATGGCCGCGCTCTGGACAAGCGGTGTCGGGTGCGGCTTGGCTCCGGGAATTTTTACGCGCTCGGGGGAATAATTTTCGTAGATGCTGTCGGTGAGGGTTTCGTCATGCTGCTGGTCAACGGCTTCTACAGCAATGCCAGGGGTTACCTCGGAACCGCCTTGCTGCTGTAATCCTCGATCTCCTCCGTCAGCCTGCTGTCCAGCTGCTCCAGTATCTCCGTCGCCACTTCCTCCGGGCTCATCTTCTCCTTCAACAGGTATCTCAGATCTTCCTCCCGCAGGAGTCTCATCACCTTGCCCGGGTTCCCCTTGAGGGACAGGTACTCGACCGCTGCCCTGAGTTCCTCCGGCGCTCCCAGCCGGTCCAGTCCCCATACCGCCAGCTGGAGGAAGTGCAGCGTGCCCGCCGACGGCCGCTCCTTTGCCTGTATCAGCTTCTTCCTGGCCAGCTGGTTGATTGGCGACTGGTTGAGTTTCGCCACCCGGTCGAGATACTTCTTGGTGAACCGTTGCTCGAACATTTCTGACCTCCTCGAGGAGGGGTATCAGGTCCTCGACCTTTTCAACCCTGTCCTTAATTATATTATCGATTGTCGGTCCGGTCTTGTCAATGATAAGTAGCTGATTATCGAAGGTTGTTCCGTACTTTCGGTACTCCTTTCCGCTCATCCCGACGTTGGCCCGGACGGTGTACTCGCTCTCGATCTTGCGCCACCATTCGCGGAAGGCCGGCTTGTCGTGTGCCATGCCCTCGCCGACGATGGCAACCAGCCTTCCACCTGGCTGCAGCCGCTTCAATGCCTGCTCGATGTGCCGCGCGCCGATCCTGGTGTCCCTCTTGCCCTCGACCCGTCCAGCGGTAGCGGAGAATGGCGGGTTCATGACAATGACCGTCGGCCTGATGTCCTTGGGCAGGATGCTGTTCAGGTGCTCGGCATTCTCGCCGGTCACCCGGTCGAAACCCATGGACGCAAGCAGGCCCCGCCGGCGCTCGCTCAGTTCGTTGACGATGACCTCGGCCCCGGCCATCTTGCCGAACACGGCCAGGCCGCCGATCCCTGCGCTCGGCTCCAGGTACACGTCGTTTTCGTTGAGGTTGGCAACCCAGTTTGCCAGGTACGCCAGCGGCGGCGGGGTAGAAAACTGCTGGAATTCGTCCTGTTCCGCGGACCGCCGTGTCTGCGTCGGAAGCAGATCGATCAGCTCTTTCAGATCCTTGACCGCCCGGTGCGTCAGCCCCCGGTTGCCGCCGTAGTAGATGTTGTACGAATAGTTCCCAAACCCCTTCTCCAGAAGGTACTTGTTGACGCCCAGCTCCATGGCGTCGTAGGCGTCCTTGGCGACATACTTGCCTTCCGCCTGGGTGCCACCGTATGCCTCGTCGGCCATCCGGAACAGCATGGCCCATGAAATGCGCTGCCGGTTCTTGAGGCGGCGGGCGACCTTGTCGGCTATCAGTTCATGCGGGGTGGCCGGCTGTTGGGTCTGCTTGCCTGCCGCGATTTCCTGGGCGTAGTTAATTGCCTCTGTCTTGCCCGGGAATATTTTGACGGTATTGAGCATCTCGCCTGAATCGGTATCCATCATCACGACGCTGAATCCCTTCTCGTGCGGGAACACGCTTACCGCAATGCCGTCCTCCTTGTTCTCGAACCTGGCAAGGGCGCGGCCTTTGCCTTCATGCTGCTTTTTCTCTTTCGAGGCAATAGCGCTTTCTTCCTGGCGCTGAATATTCTGAAGCACTCCTGGGTTGTTGGCAAGATGCTCTGGAACTTCCGGAGGTTCGCCTTTCCTGCCTGCCTCAAGCCAATGCCGGTACTCTGTCCGGTATTCAAGCTCTGGGGACATTCCAGCAGTTGAAGGTTTTTCCGGGCCTTTCTCTCCCTGCTTGCCCCAGGCCGGCCGCATGGTATCTGTGCCCTCTTCGGCGTTCGGAAAAACCGGATAGGTGAACCCATTTTCTCCGCGCACCATGTATGAATCATGGTCGCCGTAGACCTTCTCGACGGTACCGGCCATTTCCTTGGTGATCCTGTGGCTTGTCGCGGTGAAATACACCTTGTCGCCGACATTGGCGATCACCTTCTCTCCCCCCTGAGCCAGGTATTTTTCCACCTGTTCCGGAGTGCTCATGCCCTCCGCGTTGAAGCCAGGCCAGGACCGGATCGCGTCATAGAACGCCTTGAGGTACGGCCTGATTCCCTCCCCCAGGTCGTTGACCATTGCCTTTGAATAGTCGGCAAATTTTCTGGTCCCGCCCTCGATGTAGTAGCCGGCAAGGGTAATGCCGGCCTGCATCATCTCCGGGTCCAGGCCGGCGCTCAACTGCGTCTTGAGCTTCGCGCGGAGGATTTCCCGGGCCTTCTCCGCAGCGTCCTTGGTGAATACCTTGTTGTCCTCGCCGAACCCCGGCTTGACTACTTCCGCCTTCCCTTGCCCTTCCTGCTGCAGCCCATCTTGAGCCTCCTGTGGTTGTGGTTCAATGGTGTATCCTTCCTTCTCTGCCCATTCGAGGGCTTCCTGCTCCGTGTCGAACTGCTGGGCCGTTCCGGACAGCGTGCCGAACGCGCCGGGGGCTGCGATATACCCCTTTCCCTTGGTGCGTTTTAGCCAATACTTGCCGTCTTCGCGCCTGACCGGCCTGACGATCCTGGCGTCGGCCGCCTCGGTTTTCTCTTCCTGCTTCCTGAGTTCATCGAACTTCTGCCGAAGCTGAGAGTGGACCCCCTTATATTCATCGGTGGTCGTGTACTCAACCGATGACATGCCCCGGGCCTCCGCCTGGGCCTCAATCCATTCGTTGATCTCTTTGGAACTCTTGAAATCGGGAATTGCTGGACCGCGTTGCGTCTCACCTGCCGGCTGTTGCTGAGACGTTACCGGGGCGTCGACATTGGCCGCGTCCCAGCCGCGATACCATTCAGCCCCCTTGCCGCCAGCTCCGTGATATGCCTCTGGCTCCACCCTTTCCCGTCCCGTCAGGAAATCAGCGTACCCCTTCTTGAAGTCGTCGCTTCGGCCGCTGTACTTTTCGGGGATTACCGCCTGTTTTTCCAGATTCCCAGCCGCCGCCGTCCCGGCCGCCCGCTGCCGGATAAGAAAATCCTGCGCCGACCGGCCTTGAGGGGTTACCGGACCGGTTGTTGCCGGGATGAATTCCCCTCTTTCCTTGCCGCCTTCTTCTTTGCCTGTTTCCGCCGCTGCCGTCGTTTCTGTCGCACCTGTTCCCCCCTGTGATGGTTGTGCCATGGTATAGACTGCCCCAGGCCGCGCCCCTGTCCGCTCGACCATCGCCTTGCGCCTGGCGGCCCGGAGCTTCGCCTTCTGCGCCGAGGTATATGTCCAGTGATCAAGGTCCTCGTCGCTGACAGCTTCCGGATTGGCCCTGATCACTTCGGCCATGGCGTCGATGTCTGCGTCCGGGGCCGGATAGGTGGCAGCCCCCTTGTACCTGCCCTGCCTGGTGATGTCCGCCGTCACCGGTGTGCCGGCGCCGGTCCATCCCCTGGCAGTATCCCGCTCCATCAGGTTGTCCATCTGCCGGAAATTCGCCTCCTCGTCCCTGGCGATCCTGGCGATCAGCTGGTTCTTCGACGGCGCCGACATGAACGCCTGGATCATGTGGTCCAGGGATTCGTACCCCTTCTCCTGGGCGAACTCGTCGGGCTTCACCCTGCCATTGTAGGAGAAGATCGCCGGATATTTCCTGGCAATGGCCGTGGTCGTTTCCTTGTCGTAATCCTGCTGCAGGGCGTTCAGGTCGAGCCCCCGTCCTTTCGCCTCGTACATGTGGGCATAGACCGGATCAGCGTTGACAATCTCGTCTGCCCTCTGCGCTGCGTACTTCCGGACCTCGGGATCAATCTCCTCTACTTCCTCCAGCTCCCTGCGGAACTGTTCCGCGCCGTCCATCTCCTCTTCGGCCGCGGCCTGCCGCTTGATTTCCTCGACGGCCAATGAGCGGTGCTCCGGCACATCCGGTTGGTATCTGGCGTACTCCCTGTCGAAGGCCGCGATGTCTCCGGCCAGCTGCGCCTCCCGGCGCTCCTTCTCCATGCCCAGGATAATTTCCGCATGCTGCTCCGCGACCGTCTGCTTCGCCGCCCTGGTCAGCGGCCCCTGTTCGTCGCCGCCCAGGGTAAAGCGAGCCTGTTCCAGCTCCTGAGCGCGTTCGTCGAGGATGGCGTCAATGTGCCGCGGCTCGATCCCCAGCTGGCCGATTTCCGGGCTGTTCCTCAGCCTGAGCAGGTCCCGGGTCGTCCAATTCCGCTTTTTCAGCTCCGCGACAGCCTGGTTGTTCAGATACGCAACCGACGGTTCGGTTTTGTCCTGTCCCCCCTCCTGCTCGTGGCGGCCGCCGCTTGCGCCGAAAAGGCCCATGATGAAGCCGGGCCCGGCTCCGGCCGCGCCTTCCTCCCACACGCCTTCCATGGCCGACCTGTCCGGCTCGGCCTTCCGCATCGCCAGGTTGGCAGGCAGCGCCTCGCCGATACCGGACTGCCAGAACTCCTGATGGCCTTCCTTGATGCCGCCCAGCACGCGGTTGAGCAGGAAGTTTTTGCTGGTCAGTGTCTTGTCGAACAAGCCGCCGCCGGCCGCCGCACCGGTCGCCGTTGAAAGAACCGCCGTCGCGCCAAGGGCCATGGCTTCGGCGTCGTCACGGAGCAACCTCTTTGCTTCTGCCTCGTCGCCGGTCTGGTTGTAATATTCCTGGTAGGCGGGGGACCCGGCCATCAGCCTGGCGTGATCCATCTTCTCGATTTCCTCGCCCACCTGCTTGGCGTTGGACAGCCCGGCAGAAAGACCCTCGGCGGAGCCATACGCCAGACCTTCCTCCACCCAGGACGCGATCTTTGGGGCCAGCTTCCTGGAAACTCCCGTTCTCCCCAGTGCTTTTGTCAGCATGGCCCCCACGCCGGCCCCTTTCAGTGTCGCGCTGACCGGGCCACCGGCAAGACCTATGGCCAGCGTTTCAGGAGCTGACTTTGCCGCCTGGAGGGTGGCGGCCATGACCTTGTTGCCAATGCCGTCCGCCTTGTACCATGGCATTTCGGACAACTGCCGGCCCGGCTCCGAGAGCTTGCCGGTCCAGTATTCGCTGGCCACGTCGCCAGCTTCCTGAACCTTTCGCCCTGCCGCCTGAACACCCTTCCCGGCCTCCGCGGCGACATTCTGCGCCCGGCCGCCAATATTTTCCTTGAACTGCCCATACTCCGGCTCCTTGCCCAGCATCTTCGCCGCCAGACCGGCGACCTTGTCGGCGACTACCATCTGCGGGGCCCGGCTGACAGCATCGACGCCGTGCTCCTCGACCTCCCGTCCCAGCATCTCAACGCCCTTGCCTGCCGTGCCGGCAAGGTATCCGGAGCCGGTGCCGAGATTCTTCGCAATGTCCTTGGCCCGGTCCATTACGGAATACTGCCCTACGGCCTGCGGTTTCTCCTGCTCTGCCTCGAACCGCAACTCGTCGAATACCGACGGTGTCTTGCTTGCCGGCTGCTGTTGCTGCTGTTCTTCCGCGACCAGTTCGTCAAAGATGCTCGATGGAGGCATGTGGTTCTCCTGTGATAATAAAAAAAGCCCGGCTGCTTGCGTGGATCGCATTGCAACCGGGCTTTGAGCGGTAACCTTGTGCAGGTTCCGCTAAGGCTCCGTCCTGATTCTGTTGTGAAGATTATATCATCTGGGCACCAGAAATCAATCAGCCGCGTTTGCCGCATACCTGTTCATCAGATAATCGAACAGCGGCCGGTTGACGCTCATCAGGTTGCGCAGGTACTGCTTCTGCTCCGGGCTGGCGTTGTACGGATCAAAATCCTTGCCCAGGGTATTCTCGGCAAAAAGCACGTCCTGCTCGGTAACCGTCTGCTGTTGTTGCGCTCCTGGCCCGGCGGCCGCCTCTTCCCTCTTGCCGCCCATTATCCTGTCCGCCAGGGCTCCGGCGACCTTCCCGGAATACGACGTGTTCCTGAACCCCTGCTCAAGCCCTCCGGGCTGTCTGGTGCTCTCGGCGGGAGCGCTCTGCTCCGCGTTAATGCCAGCTCCGCCAAGCATCTGCTCAAGGTACGGATCAAAGCCCGGATCGGTGTATTGTGCCTCTCCGGTCCGCTTATTGGTCCGGATCAGCTGGTCGGGCAGGAGTCGCCCCTGTTCGTCAACACCGCCGGTCAGCTTGGTGAAACCGTAGTCCGCCGTTTCTTTCGGCACGGCCAGCCCGGACAGGTCGGCATTGAAAGCGCCGCCCTGGTTGTAAATCTGGTTTATCCTGGCGTCCCCGGGGACACCACCGGCAAGCAAAGTTTTTACCAGGTCGCGGTTGGCGGCCTCGCGGTTATACTTGTTCTGCTCTCCCAGCTCCTCAAGGCCAAGCTGATGCCCTTTCAGGAGCCGGTCAGCCAGCCCCTTTTCCTGCATCTGCACTCGCCCGGTCGCCCCTTCCTCGGACATGGCGGTCCGCCCGGTGGCTCCCTCTTCGGACATTGCCGTTCGCTTGGTCGCGCCCTCCTCCCGCATGCCGGTCGTCTCGACGTTGCCCTGGTTCTGCAACCTTTGCACGTCGTAGCTGCCGCGATTGGCCATGTCGCGCTCCAGCAGCTTGCCGGCGATCTCCTGATTCTGCCGGGCCGTCTTGATGATCGAGTCCCGGGTGAGCTGCGCGTTCTGCGCGTCGGTCAAGTTGCGGTCACGGCTGATCACCGGTGTAGCGAGCAAGGAGTCAATCAGATTGTTTATCTCAGGCGCCGGCGTCCGTCCCGGCCCGGATGCTGTCCGCGCCGCCGCCCTTTCCCTTGGCGCTCCAGGCGCAGGCCGGGACACCGGGGCAAAAAACCTGCTGGCCATCTGGCCGGTCACTTTCTTTTTCTGTTCGTCTGTCATGGCTGCCATGGCGTTCTCCTGCTTATTCGTGTTCGTACCTGTGGGTTTCGGAAATGCTCTCGTCGTGCCCGTAAGTGTGGCTCTCGGAAGCCGATGTCCTGGTGTCGAGGGTCGCGGACGCATTGACCGCGGACAGGGCGGCGGACGCCAGCTGCGCCTCCACGTTCATGATGCCCTTCGTGCCCTCGATCTGCAGCTCCTTGACCTTGATGTAGCCGGAAGTGGCCGCGTCGACCAGGGCGACGCCCCGCTTCAGCTTGAATTCGGCCTCGGCGATGCTCACGTCCATGGCCTTGATCCTGGCCCCGTACTCCATGCCCTTTGCCTCCGTCTCCGCCGCGTAGCCGGCAACTTCCGCCTTGAATCCCTCGACCGCCGCGCCGGTCCTGCTGGCCATGGCCTGGATCTGCGCCGTATAGCCGGTCAGCCTGCCCTTATACTCCTCGATCAGGAGCTGGTTGGCCTTCAGCGTCGCCTCCAGCTCGGCAAGCTGCAGCTCGACCTCCACCTTCTTGGCGTTCACTTCCTCGGCATAGGCCCTGACCTTCTCGGCGTAGGCGCTGGCCTTGGTCCGTTCTGATTCGACCTGGGCGGCGTACAGCTCCACCTTGATCTTCTCGGCCTGCATACCGGCAATGTAGGCGTCGGTTTCGGTCTTGTACAGCTCCAGCTTCAGCCGCTCGATCTCGGCCAGGGTCCGCGTCGCCTCCACCTGGGCGGTATAGAGCTTGATCTCCGTCTCCACGGCCTGGACGCGGATCTGGTATATCTCGGCCAGGTTTTTCTGGACATCGGACGACACCTTGGCCGCCTCGACCTGTCCCTTGAAGATTTCAACCTCGGTTAAGGACGCCTTGATCCGCGACTCGTACACGGCGGCCCTGGCCTTGTAGCCTTCGATCCGAGCATTATACCGGGCAATATAGGCGTTGAAAATCTCCAGCGCCCCCTGGGCGATCAGCTTCGCGCCTTCCAGGGAGCGGTTCATCTGCGCGTTGTGGAACTCTCGCAGGATCGGCTCGACCCGGGCCGCGACCAGCTCCAGGAGAAATTGGGTGTTCTTCTGCGCCAGCTCGAAATCGGACACCAGCACCTTCTTGTTCAGGTCCGTGTCACCCTTGTTGATCTCGCCCCACAGCTCCAGCTCGGCCCCGGCAAGCGCCCCGGGCGGACAGCGGTAGCCCAGGGTGCCGTAGGTCTTGCGGATGGCCCGGAGCTTCTTGTCGTTCTCGAGCCGCTGCTGCTCCTGGGCCTCCCAGATGATCGCGGCGCGGACCTCCGGGGTCAGGCCGGTGCCGCCATTGCGCACCCCGTCGATGACCTTGTCAAGGAAGTCTTCCCATACCGGAGAATTGTACGGCGATTCCTGCCAGGAGAAACCGGCCGGGATGTTGAGGATCTCGTCCGGCAGGGTGGCGGTGAATTCCGGCAGGGTAATGTTCGGCGCCGGCGGCAGGACCACGTCGGCCAGGGACGGCGGGTCCGGCAGGGTGATGGTCGGCGCCGGCGGCGGCGAAACGGTGCCGATCTGCGGCCTCGTCCCCAGGGCCTCCGGCAGCTCAATGTTAGGACGCGGCGGATCGTACCATTCCGGCGGGCTGAACGATACCGACGGCATGGTCACCGGCTCCAGGTCCGGCATGGTGTAGAGAACCGGGCTTGGCGGCACGTTCGTCGGCCAGCCGGTCGGCAGACTGAGATCGCCGAACTTCGGCCGGGCGGTGATGTCCAGGCCCGGCACATACGGGTTGTCGATGTCGATGCCGCTTATGGACGGCAGACCGTTTTCCAGGCCGGTCAACATGCCGGACAGGGTGGTTACATACTGCCCGGTCAGGTCAATCGCCGTTTCGGCGTACCTTTTGACATCGTCAAACCGGGTGGTGACCAGGTTCCCGGCAACATTCCCCACATGTCTTGTCGGTGGATTCGGCACCCATGTTCCCATAGCAATTCTCCGTTGTTAATAGCTGAACTGTTTGTATAGCTTCAGTGTGGCGACGAAATTCACGTTGTCATGAGCGGTTTGGTATGTATATGGATATCCGCCCTGTGCCAGGTCATTGGCAAGGGGAATCGTCGCGTCCCATACCTCTTTCCCGACGGCAGCAATCATGTTTGCCAGCGCTGAATAATCTGTGTACCCTGACTCCCCGTTCCTGGTGTCCTCGATTGCGAACCAGGAATTAACGGTGCGGGATGTCCGGTTGACGACGGTGTTGGCGCTGAATCCAGAGGGGTATTGTACCTTTTCGTCGCAAGTGACGTTGCAGTTGTACTGAATTGCCGTGTATCCGACGCCGACCAGCCAGAAACTTATGTCGCAGCCGATCTGGTTGAAAGTCAGCTTGTTTGAATAGTAGCTTCCGGCGTGCATCAAGGAAGATGATGTGACGTTATAGACCGGAGAATAGTCGTAATATTGAAACGGGCCGTTAGAGGTTACCCCGCCCGTGCAGGTCGAGGTAAAATCGTAAATGGTCCCAAATCTCTTGTGCGTGATGGTGGTGTGCAGGCTGACGCTGCCCGATGCTCCGGGTTCGTCCCCCTCGCAGTATGCGGGGACGCACGCATGATTTACCTGGTCGCATGACCAGGAAAGTTGCGCGATATGCGTGAACTCCGGGTCCTCGTTCTGCTCCCTGGAATACATCGGAATATCTCCATAGTCTCCCAGGTACGTTTCGGTCATGTCTCCGGTATTGATGTAGTTTATCGTGCAGACGCCTATATACGGGCCCCATGAGCTGATGCCCATGTACAGGTCCCAGGGATGTCCGCCATCCTCGTCGTATGAATAAGTAGTCACGGGGACCGACAGGAAATACCAGGCTGATGATCCCAAAGATTTTGTATAGGAGTTCATGCAGTTCTTGTACGACACGCTGACATTGTCTGACTGCCACGTCTCGATACGCTTCCAGCCGTCCTCCGGGTAGGTAAAGACACACTCATAAAGCAAGTTTGACTGATGATCATGCGTGAAATTATTCAGACAGGCCGACCCGTCCCTGATAAACACAAAATTAGTGAACCGCTCCATGGTGTACGGGTCTATCCAGGTCCGCTTGATATACAGGGTCTTGTCCTCGTCAACATCAATCGTCCGCAGGCACGACGCCCCCTGGGGGGAGCAGTAATAACTGCCGAACAGGTCGCAGCCGTCACCGCTATCCGATACATTGAAGTCGTATGTGCCGGCGCATACCGGGAAATCTTCAGATGTCGCATACCATGGAGCATCGTCAAGAATCGGAATCTGGTTTGCGAATTGCCCCGTTGTTGAACTGGACGACGGTTGAGACCCCCCTCTCTGATAACCCTGGCCCAGATACGTCACTGCCGGCAGGTCCAGCCAGTCCTGAAAATCCTCGTCGTTGTAGGGGATCGGCCAGTTATTGATGAGCTTGTCATTCACCTCGATAGCCCCGAAATCAGAGGCCAGCACGTCCCAGACGATGACCTTGACGTTGGAATATCCGTAGCTGGAGCTGCCGACAAGGATCACCAGCAAATACTTGTTGCAATAGTGCGGCTTGTCCTGGAAGCCGATGACGTACTGGTCGACCAGGTCGCCGTCGCCTTCGTACTCTCGGTACAGGAGCACCTCGTCATTCTCTTCAAAGGCCATGATCCCGCCCTTGGCCGTCTTCACGCCCTGGCAGTGGTAGAACACCGGAACGCCGTTCACCTCCGAACTGTCCTCCAGGAGCAGATCAACCGTGTTTTCGCAGAAGGTAACGGCGGTCACGGTGGCGTTGACGATGCAGGTCCGGCCGTCGCGCAGCTTGTCCCTGTCATCGACCTCAAGGGCCTCGTGATCGAGTTTGTCCGGCGGGATCATGGGCAGTTTCCTTCCTCATGCCATTTTTTCAACATCGGCACATACAGCGGTATCACCCAGAAGGTCACGGCGTCGGAATCCTCCGGCGGCGGCTTGACCTCGCAGGCCAGCTGCTCGAACTTCTCCTCCTCTTCCTTCTCGCAGCATTCGCCGGTATCGACCGGCGCCCGCAGGAAGACGATGACCGGCTCGCCTGCCACCCCGGCCGACTCGTCCATCACCCGGTACATGGCGAAATCGGTCGGCACGCAGTTGCGGAAGATGATATAGACCCGCTCCTTGTGGCAGACGGCCACGTCGTAGCGCACGTCCTCGTCGCCGTGGACATGCTCTTCGTCGGTGAAGTTGATCACCTGGCCGTAGGCAAAGAAGCAGGAGCAGAAACAGCATTCGTCCTTCAGCTCCTGGGCCTCGTCCACCCGCATGCCTGCATATATCCGGATGGTCCGGAAGCCGTGATTGCGGACGCAGGTTATGGACACCCCGCCGTTGGGCGGCATCCTCCGGACCCCCTGTTGCAGGCCGGCGTATTGCATGTAGTTTTCGAGCAGTTTCATCTGTGTTTCGGCAAAGCGGACATGCTTTTCCCCTTCCTCCCGGTCGCCGTAGATGATGATCCTGGTCGGCTCCTTCCGGTACATTAGAACCTCGAAATGCCGCCGCTCCCGGTGATAACCGCCACGGAAACGCTGTCCAGCGAAAAGTCGCAGCCTTCCACGTTGGAAATCTTGATCAGCCAGTACCGGCCCCTTATCCGGGGGTTGACCGGGATCCGTTTGGTCTGCTGGTTGGTCTTGGTCGACAGGACAAGGTACGATTGCCCGGTCCCGTCGTCCGGCGTCAGCTCGATCATCAGGTTTCCCTGGGCCTCGTACCCCAGGTCGATGAAGGGGATTTTCTTCTGGTTCCAGATGCCGAAATCGCTCTGCGCCAGGACGATATAGGCGTCGATCTGTTCGCCGTTGTCATCGCTGCCGGTGATCTCGTACAGCCCGTTTTCGTTCACCCCGAGGTAGCGGCCGTTGAACTTGGTCATGGATTTGAACGGCCAGTTGGTGTACTGGGTCGTCGCCATGGCCTTGAGGTTGATGTCGACCGTCAGCATGCTATCTCACCGCCCCCCGCGTATGCTTCAGTTGAAAATCGCACAACCCGGCAATGGTCCCGTCCATGTAAAGCGCCGGTATTTCCCCGTCCAGTTCGTTGTCATAGCTCTTGACCGTGGCCTTGGTTGCACTCATTCTGAGTGAAGGCAGCCGGGTGGAGATGGTGCCCAGGTTGCCGTTTATACCGACAATGGCGATCATCAGCCGCGGCAGCTCCGCCTCGATGTCGCCAAGCCCCTGGACCGTGCCGGTCAGGGTGCCGACCGGCCGCCTGATTCGGGCGTTGATAGAGCAGACAACCTCGCTGTTCCCGGCCCCGGCTATCATCTTCAGGGGCTTGATCCCTGCGTTGATGGTCCCGGTCCTGGGCTGGTACGCCGATCCCGTCATGGTCAGGCTCGGCAGCTTCGCAGCCAGGGCCAGCCCTGCCCTGACCTCCACGATCTCCATGGCCGGCAGGGAGGCGTTGACGCTGGCGACGCCGCCGGCATGCGCCGCGCCGGTGCAGGTCATCCTCCTGATCGACGAGTCCAGGGTCGCGCCGGCGTACAGCTCGGCGTCCAGGGCCGGCAGCTCGGCGTCAATGGCGCAGGTGTAGAGGTTGCTGGCCATTTCAATGGTCAGCGCCGGGATGCTGGTATAGATGTTGTTTGCCATTACCTCACCGCCCCCCTGACATGGTGCAGGACCATCCCGCAGTCCGACTGGATCACCCCGTCAATCAGCATGGCGGGGATCTCCGCTTCAATCGCGGTAACATCGCTCACCGCCCCGGCCAGCCGGGCCTTCATGCACGGCAGCCTGGACGACGCCCTGCCGACCAGGCCGTTGAACACGGTGCCGTCGCTGATCACCAGGGCCGGCAGCTCGGCGGCAATATTCCCCACCCCGTTGGTGTTGCCGGTCAATCTGCCGGTCACTCTGGTCAGTTTCGCGTCGATACCGCAGAGAACCTCGGATTGGCCCTGCAATTGGCCGGTCAACCGCGGCAGGGCCCCGGCCAGCCAGACATCATATCCGGTGTTGATGAACATGAAGCAGGCCAGGTTCGGGAGGCTCGCCCCCAGCAAAGCCCCGATATAGCCCTCCGCCTCCAGGCCCGGCAGCTCGGCCGATATGTCCGCGACATAGCCGCTATAGCCGACCGCATCGCAGATCTCCATCCTGGCCAGGGACGATTCCAGGCTGGCCCCGGCGTCCATCCGGCAGGTCATCTTCGGCAGGGCCATGGCACCGGACAGGTGCGAATTCTCAAACGTCGCGTACATCAGCGGCAGCTCGGCGACGATATGGTTGCCGGCTTCGATGAACAGGCCGGTCATGGCCGGGATGGACGCCCCTATGTAATGCGGCCGGCCCCCATACATTTCGCAGGTCAGGGCCGGGATGGAAGCGCCGATGTCGCCGAAAAAGAAGCTGTCGTCGGCCATCTGGCAAGTCATAGACGGTAGCGCAGCGTCAATATTGCCGCCCTCGGCATAGGATGCCGCGATCTGGCAGGTCATGGAGGGCAGAGAACTGTTGATGGTCCCTATTTCTCCGACATCCGGGCCGTTATAGCTGACCGTGAACAACGCGTCGCCGTCGCCCAGGGCCATGGTCTTGAGCCAGGCTATCGTCGCCTTTTCGTTCGGCAGCACCCGGCAGAAGGCACATTCAACTTTTTGATATGTCCCGGTGTAAGTGCGACCTATCCGCGGCCCTTGGATGTAGGCGGCCCCGCTTGTCCCGGTGACCGCCTCTTCCGTGCCGGTCAGTCTCTCGATCAATGAATGGTCGGTTGATACCGTCTTTGCCTGGTTGCCAGCCCTGAGTGCCCCATATAGCCAATCATCCCGGCTGTTGCCGTAAGTAATCCAGTTCCCGGTCGAGGTGCCGTAGGTGCCGCTGTACCCTATGACCCTTGCCTGCATGGTCCCCGAGTTGTCGTTCACGCCGGCGGCAAGGTATCTTGCTCCGGTTGACGAAGCGGCTGGGCCCGGCTGCTGGACGTAGGTCGTCACTTCGTCTCCGGTCAGGAAGCGCACCGCAAATTCGCAGGTATGGTAATACAGCCCGGTGCCGGACATGAGATAGTCGAAATATCTTCCAACCCCATCAAACCTGATGTACCGTCCCAGCTGGTTATCAAGAAACGGACCGTCCCAGTTGTCTGGAGAATCATTTAATATCGCCTCTCTTTTTAACTTTGCGTCATAAAAAGGATCCGAGCCCGTGCCAGCTACGTCGTCGTTAAAGTCCCAGGCATAGGCATAGGAAATCCAGACAACATATCCGGGGGTGTCCAGCATTATTCCAAAAAAGTGGTAAACCTCCGTATCGCTGGAATAACTCTGGCCCGGGACAGTGTCCCCAGACTCGTCAGGGCTTGCCAGCGATGCGGAATAGTTCGTCCATCCGGATTTCGTGGTATACCGAAGCTTTTTGAAACCCTGGTCGTTAATTGTTGAGTATGAGACAATGATGTCGAATGTGCCGTCAAACCATTCGACCGGGAGGCATGGGTCGCTCCAGATTGGCCTATCAGTAGTATACTGCGGAAGCGGAAGAGAAGTGTTCCCCCCGTTAAAAGTGACCTGGACCTGGTTGCCGTCAAAATCATAAGGGTTGCCGCTGCTCGCCGCCCTGCCGACCCAGCATTCTCCGATCGTCACAGCGGAATTCAGCAGGCCCATGAATCCGACCCGGACAAAAGGCCGGTAAATTGTCTGGTCTGCAAGTATTGACGCTGATATTCTCGTCCTGTTCTGTTTGTTCACCCACCGGCTGGTCGAGCTTGATGCGTAAGAATAGGTGAATTCGTATGTACCTGTTGTTGACTTGTTGCAGACAAAATTATTGTCAGCATGCGTTTCATCGAAATAGAGCCGTATGGTGTGCGGGGAACTTGTCGACGCCGTCTTGATTTTTACATAGTATTCCGCATAGTTTTCCTCTTCGCTGTAATGTCCGCAATAAACCGGCTCACTCTCTCCCGATCCGTCTATTTCTACCGCGACCTTTTTCCAGTTGGAGCCAAGGGTCGTGAAAAATCCAATGCAGTTCGCCCCATTTTTCCCGCTCGTTGCGCAGACTACCAGGCGCACCGGTATGTTTTCGTGCGCCTCGGTAATATCGGCCGGGTCGGTGACGAAATCAATGTACTGGTCCTGGTTCCAGCCTGACAGTGCCATAATCGTCCAGAGCAGCCCGGCCAGCAGGAGGAGAAAACCGGCCGGGCGCCGGTGCCGTTTCATGCCAGTCTATCAGGATGCCGGCAGGGCAATGGAGACGCTGTCGATGGTTACCGTGCCGCCGCTGGTTATGGTGGTGTTGCTCATGTTCAGGTCGGCGCCGGACGTAGCGACGTTGCCGTCAAACCGCTTGGCCGTGGTGCTGGCCCCGGTCGTCTCGTCAATGTCGTAGAACCTGAACCAGCCGACCGTGCCGGACGCGGATGCCACGCCGGACCAGACCTCGCCGCTGGCCTTGTGGGCGATGCCGTCCGCGACCTGGCCCATGGAGATGCCGTTGGTCCCCACTCCTGGCGTTTTGGCCCCGCTGGCCAGGGTGATCTTGCACAGCAGAGTGCTGTTCTCGGCGTCGTCGGGGCTGGCCGGCTGCGAGCCCTGGTACAGGTACAGCGCCCCGGTCGCCATCGCGTCGCAGAAACTTTTGCCTGTCACCTTCATGATCTCGTTGCGCAGGCCGGTTGAAAGTCTCAGTCCCATGGTCCTCTTGCTCCTTCGTGTTTGTTTCGAGTTGCCTGAAGGACCGGGCACAAAAAAAGGGCAGTCGTGTGGAGGTGTGGCCCCACACGGCTGCCCTTTTTTGTCTTGCGTCCGCTACCGGTTGATCAGACCGTCACGGAACCCGGTTTTTCAGGTTGTTTCGCTTATCCCATTGAGTGAATGAAGTTGTATCCCATCAGCAATCCGGCCCCTGTCCTGCAGTTCTCCGGATAGATGACCTTCTTCTTGTTCAGATTGATCAGCTGCCCGGACGATGACCCGAGCATGGCCCCTTCCGGGCTGGCCCACAGGGCCGCCGGTCCGGGAGAAACGCCCTCGATGCCCAGCTCCGAGCCCTCGACGTACTGCTGCGCGTCGGACCATTCGATGGCCGGGAAGTCGGCGACCTTTTTCTCGGCGAACCCTTCCGGATCCCCGCCGGCCAGGAAATAGGTGTTGTGCTCGTCGGAAACGAACAGACCGGCGTCCACCGGCTTGACCATGAGAAGCTCCGACTCGAAGCGGTAAAAGCCCCTGGCCCGGTCAAACAGCCCCGGCCGGAACTCTTCCGACCGCCATAACTCGTTGCGCCGGGCGACAAACATGCGGCTGAATGCCCAGCAGATATGATGGCCGATTGGCGGCCCGGTAAACGACCTGGTCGTCTCGGTGCCGAAATACTCATCAACCGGCCATGAATGCGACTGCCCGTCGTACACCACCCCGTTTTCAAAGCCGTTGGCGTAGAAAACCTGATTGTCGATTTCGGTGAACGACATCCGGGCCCCCCGGGTCAGACCGGAGCGGATCCCGACCGGGACCATGTCGGTGCCCAGGATGAACAGGGAATCCGTGCTCCCTTCCGTCCCGACCAGCAGGCAGATGGTGTCCTGGTGAAAGATGGTATGGAAGTCGCCGGCATACAGCAGCTTGCGCCCCTTCCGCAGGTTCGGCCGCAGGGTCTGGTCGATGGACACGTTGATCCCCTCGGCCAGGTCCATGATGCCGGTCTCAAGGTCATGCGGCACCCGCACCGGATCCGCGACGGTATTGATCCCGGTCGTGCCCCTGAAAAACGGTATGACCCTGCCGCTGCCGCTCACCACTTCACCCCCACAATCGGCGGCTTCCGGTGCGAACGGCCTTCCTTGCGCGCCCAGGAGTCCAGTTCGTTCAGGAGCCGAAAATATTCCTGCTGTTGCGCCTCGGTGTTGACCTTGGGCCCCTCGATGCCGTCCTCGATGTCGTCGTAAATCAGGTAGGCCGCGCCGTGGACCAGGACCATGGCCAGGTGCGGCGGAATCTCGGTTATCTGGTCGCCGCTCGCCTTCGTCGGCGGCAGGCCGTAATAGAACAGCTCCATCTCTGCGGCCGCCGCCGGGATCGGCTGATAGAAGAGAAACGGCGGCACGGCGCAGACGTGCTGCACTTGGCCGGCGTTGTTCGGGAATGCCGGATACTCGGCGAGCAGCAGCTTCTTGTTGCCCAGGATGGTAACCGGCAGCTTGGCGGCCACGTCATTGCAGGCATAGAGGCCCTGCTGGTAGTCGCTCGGCAGGGAGGCAAAGGCCAGGCCAACGGCTGTCTGCACGGTGTCGCTGGTTTCGAGCGCCGGCAGCTTGACCGCGCCGGCCACCATGACCAGGGCGTCGTTGATGTACTGCAGGGCGTCCGCGTCATCCAGAGAGACATCCGGAACCTTGCGCAGCAGTTTTGTTCCGAGTTCACCCGCCGTTGGCATGTTGCGCCTCCTTGTCCCTGATTTGCCGCACCATATACTTGCGGATAGTCAACACTTCCTCGTCGGTCATGGCGGTTATTGCGGCCCCGGCATTGGCGACCGCTTCCTGGTGCGAATGAAACCGCTGTCCGTCCTTTGTCCTGATCGGGATCGCCGCGGTAACCTGCGATCCCATGATCTCGGTGATATAGCGGATCTCCGGCTCTTTCCCGGGCTCTCCGTGCACGACCATGGCCAGGAGCTGCTCACCCCCGGGGAGCGGATAGACGGCGGCGAACTTACCCACGGCGCGTTTCCCCCACCTTGAGCGGTCGGTATGTCGATATGGGCGGGGACCGCCGCGCTATCGCCTCATTGGCCCAGAACATGGCCTCCTCGACCTTCACCAGGGCCCGGTCGCGTTCCGGCGATTTCGGACAGATCCCGAGGATGCTGTTGGCCAGGATCTGGCATTCCGCCCTTATCCCCTGGTGTTTGACGGTCTGCATGTCGGACATATTGACGGGCCGGTAGCGGCGCAATAGCTCCACCTTCGCGGCCCGTATCTCTTCCTCCGGCTCGTCCACCGAATTCATGGCGATCAGGGTGTCAATGTCGATCCCCGATAGTTTCTTGCCGGCCTCGACGGCCGCCTCAAGGCTTGCCAGCCATGTCTTGGTGGTCGCGATCAGCTGCTGTGCGAATTGCTTTTCCATGAGCCGTAACACATCATTTCAGCACCGCGTTGATCTCACTCCGGGTTACGTCGGTCAGCCCGGAGTATTCCGCAACCGCGTCAACCGACGGCTCCTTCCTGGCCGTCAGCAGCCCCCGGCCGCTTTCCGTCTTCTCCTTGCCGGCCTCGACCTCGGCGCTGATCCGGTCGAGCGCCGCGAGAATTGCCGCCTGCCGTTCGCCGCCGTCGCCTGGACCGTCTTCGCCGCCGCCGTCGTTGCCTTTGCCCTCGTCAGCTTTCGCGGTGGTAACCTCGTCCTTCACGTCCTTGAACATGGATTCGGGGATGCAGCGCTTCTTCAGCGCCTCGTCGACCAGCTGGTCGGGGACGTCCGTCCACTCTTCGGTGACATGGGTGACATGGCCCGTGGTGGCTGCCAGCCGGACC
>Ga0209164_1001312_pt1 | contig 33401 bp, 28 predicted proteins | sample MTBNYHSulfiMetaG_FD_187458 | JGI IMG/M metagenome (GOLD analysis project Ga0209164, IMG submission 187458) | Enrichment culture microbial communities from rom New York Harbor, USA that are MTBE-degrading - MTBE-NYH (New York Harbor Sulfidogenic)... | ecosystem: Environmental > Aquatic > Marine >... | reverse complement strand
CGAGTCCCTGGTCGAGACAGTGGGGAAGTCGTTACGCCATTCGTGCAGGTCGGAACTTACCCGACAAGGAATTTCGCTACCTTAGGACCGTTATAGTTACGGCCGCCGTTTACTGGGGCTTCGGTTCGGAGCTTCTCCACCGAAATGGATAACTCCTCCCCTTAACCTTCCAGCACCGGGCAGGCGTCAGACCCTATACGTCGTCTTGCGACTTTGCAGAGTCCTGTGTTTTTAGTAAACAGTCGCCACCCCCATTTCTCTGCAGCCTCCTTCGGCTCCAAAAGTAAATTTCTTCACCTAATGAAGGCACACCTTCTCCCAAAGTTACGGTGTCAATTTGCCGAGTTCCTTGACCAGAGTTCTCTCGAGCGCCTTGGGATACTCACCCCGCCTACCTGTGTCGGTTTGCAGTACGGTCACCAGACAGACTCGCTAGAGGCTTTTCTTGGCAGCATGGGCTCAGCCAGTTTATGCCCATAAATGGACTCCTCATCGCTTCTCGGTGTTGAATGAGAGAGCGGATTTTCCTGCCCTCTCCACCTACGAGCTTGAATCCCGTAATCCAACACGGGAATGGCCTACCCTTCTGCGTCCCCCCATCACTCAAACGCCCACCTGGTGGTACAGGAATATTAACCTGTTTCCCATCACTTACGCCTTTCGGCCTCAGCTTAGGGGCCGACTAACCCTGAGAAGATTAACTTTACCCAGGAAACCTTAGGCTTACGGCGAACGGGTTTCTCACCCGCTTTATCGTTACTCATGTCAGCATACTCTCTTCCATTCAGTCCACCAGTCCTCGCAGTCTGGCTTCAGCCCGGAATGGAATGCTCCCCTACCATCCCCCGACAAGTCGAGGAATCCGCAGCTTCGGTAATGTGCTTGAGCCCCGTTATATTTTCGGCGCAGAATCACTTGACCAGTGAGCTGTTACGCTTTCTTTAAAGGATGGCTGCTTCTAAGCCAACCTCCTGGCTGTCTAAGCGTTTCCACCACCTTTACCACTTAGCACATATTTAGGGACCTTAGCTGGCGGTCTGGGCTGTTTCCCTCTCGACCACGGAACTTATCTCCCGTAGTCTGACTCCCACAATAAAAGTTGACGGTATTCGAAGTTTGGTTAGGTTTGGTAATCTGGTAGGACCCCTAGCCCATCCAGTGCTCTACCCCCGTCACTCAATTTGTGAGGCTATACCTAAATATATTTCGGGGAGAACCAGCTATCTCCAGGTTTGATTAGCCTTTCACTCCTATCCACGGCTCATCCGGGAAGTTTTCAACCTTCTGCGGTTCGGGCCTCCAGTGGGTGTTACCCCACCTTTACCCTGTCCATGGATAGATCACCTGGCTTCGGGTCTACTCCACGCTACTCAGTCGCCCTATTCGGACTCGCTTTCGCTACGGCTCCACCTGACGGCTTAACCTTGCAACATAGAGTAAGTCGCTGACCCATTATGCAAAAGGTACGCGGTCGAACTTGAAATCAAAAGAGCAAGCTCTTTGTGATCCCAATAGTTCTTCCACTGCTTGTAGACAGACGGTTTCAGGTACTATTTCACTCCCCTCACCGGGGTTCTTTTCACCTTTCCCTCACGGTACTGGTTCACTATCGGTCGCCGGCTTGTATTTAGCCTTGGAAGATGGTCCTCCCGGCTTCCCGCAGGGTTCCACGTGTCCCGCGGTACTCGGGAACCTTACCCAGCAAGTTCAATATGTTTCACCTACAGGACTATCACCTTCTGTGGTCCCGCTTTCCAGCGGATTCGACTACACATTGAATTTGTGACTTGCCGAGGAAGCTGCAACTTCCTCTGGTAAGGCCCCGCAACCCCGAACATACAACGCTTGCAGGCTTTAACATATGTCCGGTTTGGGCTGTTCCCATTTCGCTCGCCGCTACTTTGGGAATCGCTCTTGCTTTCTTTTCCTGAGGGTACTTAGATGTTTCAGTTCCCCTCGTTCGCCTCTGCTACCTATGGATTCAGTAACAGATATCCCGGAATTAACCGGGATAGGTTCCCCCATTCGGAAATCTCCGGGTCAATGCCTGCTTAGCGGCTCGCCGAAGCTTATCGCAGCTAACCACGTCCTTCATCGCCATCCGACGCCAAGGCATCCACCGTCTGCCCTTAGTAGCTTGGCCATAAACCTTTTTCATTTCTGCCACCGAGCAATTTGCTAAGACGCCTTTCAAACTGTAATCGCCATATTCAATTTTCAAAGAACCAATAGCGCCGCAGCGCCGAGCTGAAAGCTCAAAGCTGAAAGATCCGACGTTATTGAGGATCTTCCAGCCCTCAACTCTCATCTGGTGGAGGTGAACGGGATCGAACCGATGGCCTCCTGCGTGCAAAGCAGGTGCTCTCCCAACTGAGCTACACCCCCCGAAGGCTGGTGGGCCTAGTTGGAATTGAACCAACGACCTCACGCTTATCAGGCGTGCGCTCTAACCGAAACTGAGCTATAGGCCCCGCTTACTCTCTCAAGACTAAATAGTGATGCCGAAAGCAGGATTGACCTAGGACTCATTCGCCTTTTCGGCGAAATGCTCCTTAGAAAGGAGGTGATCCAGCCGCAGGTTCCCCTACGGCTACCTTGTTACGACTTCACCCCAATTACCGACCGTACCTTAGGTACCTGCCTCCCCTTGCGGGGTTAGCCCAGCAACTTCTGGTACAGCCGACTTTCGTGGTGTGACGGGCGGTGTGTACAAGGCCCGGGAACGTATTCACCGTGGCATGCTGATCCACGATTACTAGCGATTCCGCCTTCATGAAGTCGAGTTGCAGACTCCAATCCGAACTGAGAACGGCTTTTTGGGATTAGCTCCACCTCGCAGTGTCGCGACCCTTTGTACCGTCCATTGTAGCACGTGTGTAGCCCTGGGCATAAAGGCCATGAGGACTTGACGTCATCCCCACCTTCCTCCCCGTTAACCGAGGCAGTCTCTCTAGAGTGCCCAACTGAATGCTGGCAAATAGAGACAAGGGTTGCGCTCGTTGCGGGACTTAACCCAACATCTCACGACACGAGCTGACGACAGCCATGCAGCACCTGTCACTCCGTCCCGGCAGAACCGGGAAAACCCTGTTTCCAGAGCTGTCGGAGGATGTCAAACCCAGGTAAGGTTCTTCGCGTTGCGTCGAATTAAACCACATGCTCCACCGCTTGTGCGGGCCCCCGTCAATTCCTTTGAGTTTTAACCTTGCGGCCGTACTCCCCAGGCGGAGAACTTAATGCGTTAACTGCGGCACAGCAGGGGTCAATACCCGCTACACCTAGTTCTCATCGTTTACGGCGTGGACTACCAGGGTATCTAATCCTGTTTGCTCCCCACGCTTTCGCGACTCAGCGTCAGTATTGGTCCAGAGAGTCGCCTTCGCCACGGGTGTTCCTCCCGATATCTACGAATTTCACCTCTACACCGGGAATTCCACTCTCCTCTCCCATACTCTAGACTGGCAGTTTCAAATGCACTTCCTGGGTTGAGCCCAGGGATTTCACATCTGACTTACCAAACCGCCTACGCGCTCTTTACGCCCAGTAATTCCGAACAACGCTTGCACCCTCCGTATTACCGCGGCTGCTGGCACGGAGTTAGCCGGTGCTTCCTTTAGTGGTACCATCAGCCCTTGTGGCTATTCACCCCAAGGATTTTTTCCCACTCGACAGAGCTTTACGACCCGAAAGCCTTCTTCACTCACGCGGCGTTGCTGCGTCAGGGTTTCCCCCATTGCGCAAAATTCCTCACTGCTGCCTCCCGTAGGAGTCTGGACCGTGTTTCAGTTCCAGTGTGGCTGGCCATCCTCTCAGACCAGCTACCCATCGTCGCCTTGGTAGGCCATTACCCTACCAACAAGCTAATGGGACGCGGGCCCATCCCTGAACGACAACTTCCATGGATAGGTCACCTTTCATCTCAAAGACCGTAGCCTCCGAGACGCTATCCGGTATTAGCAACGCTTTCGCGAAGTTATCCCAGATTCAGGGGCAGGTTACCCACGCGTTACTCACCCGTTCGCCACTTTACTCCCCCCACCGAAGCGGGAGTTTCTCGTTCGACTTGCATGTGTTAAGCACGCCGCCAGCGTTCGTTCTGAGCCAGGATCAAACTCTCCACTTAAATTAAAGAGGGTCCAGGACCCTGATTATTGAACGAAGACCTGCTTCTCACCACTATTTAGTTTTCAAAGAGCAAGCTTGATTTTCACTATAGGGCATGACCTCATCAATGTCAAGGGATTTTCTTTTTTAATCTCATGCCCGCGCATCCCCCTTTGAAGAAGTAAGTTTATAATCGAGGTTCCATGGAAAGTCAACATATTTTTTCATGGTCTCTTCTTATTTTTTTTTGCGAAAAATTCTCTCACCATATCAACCACATAAACGATTTGCTCCTGAGTAAGCTCGGGATAGATAGGAAGTGCAAGGCTCCCTTCCGCCGCTTTTTTTGAAATCGGAAAATCCTCCGGCTCGTAGGCAAGATATTTGAAACACGCTTGCATGTGCAACGGAACCGGATAGTAAATTTCACAGCCGATTCCACGATCACTGAGGTACGCTTTGAGCTCGTCCCTCCCATACTTCACCCTGATGACAAACTGGTTGTAAATATGCCTCTTTTCCCTATCCACGGGCAAGGAAATCTCCCCCGGTATTTCTTCCATGAACAGTCGCCTGTAAAGGGCCGCATTGGATCGCCTCTTCTCCGTCCATTCATCCAGATATTTCAATTTGACCAGAAGGATCGCGGCCTGCAACGCATCCAGTCGGAAATTGCCCCCGATCACCTCATGGTAATACTTCGGTTTGGAACCGTGGACACGCATAATCTTCAAAGCCTCGTAAGTTTCCCTGTCATTGGTTGTAACCATCCCGCCATCGCCATATGCGCCAAAATTCTTAGAAGGGAAAAAGGAGAAACACCCGTACCGCCCCATGGAACCTGTTCTTTTGATGGTCCCGTCGCTGAATTGGTACTCACTACCAATGGCTTGTGCCGCGTCTTCCATGACGCACCAACCATTGTTTTCCGCCAATCGAGCGATAGGCTCCATATCTGCGCTCTGTCCGAAGAGATGAATGGGGATGATGGCTTTCACCCTGGCTTTTTCCTTCCCGTCCATAGAGGCAAAGGTCTCATGGAGTTTTGAAGGGTCCATGTTATATGTGCTTTCGTCGATATCGACAAAAACAGGTTTGGCCCCAACCCTCGCAATAGCCCCCCCCGTGGCGAAAAAGGTATAAGGGGTCGTAATCACAAGATCACCCGATCCAATGCCTTCCGCCATCAGGGCAATCAACAAGGCATCCGTTCCCGATGAAACGCCGACAGCCCAAGCGCACTGGCAATATGAAGCGATCTTTGCCTCCAGTTCCTCCACCTTCGGCCCCAGGATAAACTGCTGGGAATCATAGACTTCCCGGCTGGCGATTAAAATCTCATCCCGAATTGCCTCGTACTGCTTTTTCAAGTCGAGCAATGGTACTTTCAATTCTTTCCCCTTCCTTGAAAAAATTCGGCTCTGAAGCCCAGAAGTTTTTATTGTCCCTATTTGAAAGGGGCATCCGAGCAATTCGCCTCTCGCCTATCCCCCGGTATTCCCCTGTAAGAACGCGTCGGATCCGAAGCCGATTGAGCAGAAGCGAAATCGACAACCTCCCTTTCTCAGTTCACAAGTTCCGAAACAGCCACAACCTCAACAGCCTCTTGTAATTTGGGAACATACTTCTCGAGGGCTCTCACCGTTTCCGTATGAGGATGGCCAATTCCTATTGCAGCCCCCGAGTGTCTTGCGACGCTCAGCAGACGCTCCATCTGTATGTTTATGGCCTCCGGTGTCAAATCATTATCCAGGAACACACTCCTTTGAGCAGTGAGGACCCCCATTTTTTTTGCCAGCTTAAACCCCACTGTCCGATTGCTCGTCAGGCTGTCCACGTAAAAAAGATCTCTTCTTTTCAGCTCTTTCAAGACAACCGCCATTTTTTCTCTGCTCTCCGTGAAGGAGGACCCCATGTGATTATTCACTCCCTTTGCTCCCTGAATTCTACTGAGATCTTCGTCCAAAACCTTCCTGATTTCATTTTCATTCATGGATAGAAGCAGAGCGCCGGGACCGGGGTCAACCGAGGGATACTCTCTGGGCTGCATAGGCAAATGAAGCATCGCCTCAGCGTTCCACCTGTTTGCCTCGCGTACAATCGCCTCCGTGAGAGGCGCAAAGGGGAGAATGGAAAAACTGAGCGGCACCGGGAGCCGAAAAAGAGACGAAGCCAGGGTTCTGTCATATCCCAGGTCGTCAATAATGATCGCAACCTTTGGGGATCCATCTTCTCTCCGTTCCTCCTGGATCCCGGAAGTCAGGACAATCTTATGGGTGTGATTTTCCTTCGCAAACACGTGAAAAACCACGTTACCCCTTGAGTCCACCTCTCTTCGAAAGGTGATCTCGGAGCCACAGGCGGCGAGATCTTGGGATAGGATCTTCTGGAGGTGAAGCGCTGAATTGGGGTCGGAGCATCTTACCGAAAGCTCCGTGAAGTCCCAGATTCGAGCCCCTTGGCCTCTGGGCACGACCTGGAGGAAGGCTACATTTTTTTCGTGAATGCCGGCTTTGTAAAATGATCCGTAAATCGCATAATCGATTCTTCTTATTCCTTCCCGGAGCCCGGTCGCTTTTGTGTAGACTTCCTCGTAAGGAGGAACCGGCTTTGTTGGAACGGTTTTGTTGAAGAAGTTGAACTTGGCTATGACCAGGATGAGGCAGGCCAAAGCCGTTGGTAAGACAGCCAGCAGAAATACCGGTTGAATTTCTTTCCTTTTCCTCGGTTTCTTCCTTTTTTTTGCGGCCATGCAAGGACCATCGTTTCGTTGTCCGATTCCAGTTCGGAAATGAGCGTTTCTTGTTAAGCTACTCGAGAATCATAATTTTGAAATGAGGCAGCCCGCAGGCCCTGCTCGAAGAGCGGGGATTTCCGCTTCGCTCCAACAAGCTAAGGTGTATCCTGGCGAAGGCGAATGAAGGATGCAAAACCCCGATCTTTTTTTTGGCGAGTCGAAGATCCCGCCGCCTTCCCGGCACGCTGCCGCACAAGCCCGCCGCGGTGTGTGGCGGGCGTGGATTTTGGTCGAGGCGCAAGTCGCTCTGCAACTCATCGGCACCGAACAACGCTCGGCCGCGGCCCGCCATGGCGGGATCGGATGGGAACCCGTAGCCTCCTTACAGCCGGAGGAATGATGGCAGATCATGGACTTGTCTTTATTTGGGAGAAAATATTCCAGGTCTGGAGAAGCTGCATCGCATGGCGTACTTGATTATCTTTTTCCAGAAGCAGCTTCACCCGATCATCCCCCTTCCCCTCTTCATCTTGTCTATCGCTTTTTTCTTTTGCGGGTTCCTCCTTCTCCATGTGCCCTTCCAGGTCTGCCTCTCTCATGAACCGGCGAGCGGCTTTAGCCTGCTCTTCATCGGACGGCACGAAAGCCATCTCAATATCAGGGGTTATGCCGCTCAGCTGGATGGATTTTCCGCTCGGGGTATAGTATCTTGCCGTGGTTAAGCGCAACCCCGATCCATCTGATAGGGGCACAATCGTCTGGACGGAGCCCTTCCCGAAGGTTACCGTTCCCAGAATCAGAGCCCGTTTATTGTCCTGGAGTGCCCCGGCCACAATTTCTGCCGCACTGGCCGTGCCGCCGTTTACGAGCGCAATAATTGGATAAGCCCTGGGCTTCTTGTTTTTGCGGGCTGACGCCATAATATTTTGAGAGCTGCTCCTGCCCTTCGTGCTGACAATGACTCCGGAATCAAGAAACAGATCCGACACCTTGATTGCTTCGGTCAGAAGCCCTCCCGGATTGTTCCTCAAATCCAGGATGAGGCCTTTCAACTTCCGGTCCTTTTCTATTTCATCAAGTGCGTTCGAGAGTTCTTCAGAGGTCTTGCTCTGAAAATTGGACACGCGCGCGTACCCGATCTCCGGACTCAAATTGTGATGTCTCACGCTTCTCAAAGGAATGACATCGCGCGTGATCAAAAATTCAATTGGATCCTTCACCCCCTCTCGAATGACCGTCAATTTCACTTTGGTTCCCTTTGGTCCCCTGATGTTCTTCACCGCCTCCATCAGGGTCATGTCTTTCGTGAATTTATCTTCAATTTTTATGATCTTATCCCCTGCCTTCATTCCGGACTCATAGGCGGGCGTTCCCTCTATCGGGGACACCACTGTCAGTACACTGTCCTTGACTGTGATCTCTATGCCGATCCCGGTGAAACTCCCCTTGGCCTCCTGCATCAGTTCCTGGTGCTCCTCCTTTGTCATAAAAGAGGAGTGGGGGTCAAGGCTGCTTACCATCCCTCTGATGGCTCCGTAAATGAGCTTGTGGGCGTCCTGGGGTTCCACGTAGTTCTTTTCAATTTGTCTTAACACCTCGGTGAAGATTTCCATATTTCTGTACACTTCATCGGTGTCCGCCTTCACTTCCATGCTGGTTCCGTTGAGAAAGAGAACCGCTCCTAAAAAAAAGGATACCAGGATGGCACCAAGAATTGCTTTTACTTTCAAAGAAGACATCTTATGCTCCTAAAGTTGCTTTTTTCCGCCCCAGGGTTCGCTTTGTTGCTGAGCCCTCTTCTTCGATTCGGCAGATCAGCACACCCACCTGTGCTTGCGAATCGAAGCAGTGCGGCAGTCAGAAATGAAACTTCATTCCCTTCGTGCCAAATATTATTTGAATCTGCAGGCGGATGACAACCAAAATCTTCCCTCCATTGGTCATGCTTCCCATATGATCGGGCTCATCCCGATCGGTGCCCGCCATTGCCTGCTTTGCACTCAAAAATCATTTTCGGGACGCCATAAGAATTTCTTGATTGGATTTATTCCTCACGGCGATCTCAGCCAGCTTAGAGGATCGAGGATCCTTTCTCCGTCTCTAATTTCAAAATAAAGCCTGCCTTCATGGGAGGATTCGCCCCCTCCGGCCGAACCGATGATTTCCCCGGCTTTAACCAAGTCTCCCACTTTTTTCTCTCTGCGGCTCAGCAGGGCGGAGACGGTAAAATACCTCGAACCGTGATTGATAATGATCATTTCCCCATAGCCCTTCAGCATCCCGGAAAAATCCACCCTGCCCGGAAAAACGGCTTTCACCTTACCACTGGAGACGCTCTCAATAAAAATGCCCTTATGAAGACTCACTCCCTCTCGACCAAGCAGTGGGTCGCCTTTGATGATCCTCCCCTCAAGCGGGAACGGCAAATCACCCCTGAACGCCTCAAAATTGGAATCCCACGTCCTCTCATTTTCCTGCAAATCCCTTGCCTCAATCTTTGTCAGGGTTTCTCTGAGTGCTTTCGCAGCGATCTCCAGTTCTTGCACTGCTGTTTCATAAAATTCTCTTTTCTTGTGAATCTTCATGAGACCTATGACTTTATTCTCCAGTTCCCCCCTCAGAGATTGTGCGTTGATTTTCAGTTCATTTTGCATCGCCTCCTTCGTACCCAGTTGGCCCCGGATAAGGTCGATCTGTTCTTCGTGTCTGCGCCGGTCTTCCTCGAGGCCCCGGAGAATTCTCTGGTCCTGTGCGGCAATGCGCTTGAGATATTTGATCCTTTTGCGCAATTCGTCAAGATCGGTGGAGGTTACGAGAATCCTGATGTAAGCTTTCCTCGCGTACTTATAGAGGACAATCAGACGCTTGCACACCTGATCTTGAGACTCCCTGAGCCGGTGTTCCATTTTTGCCAGGTCCTTTGTCATCCTCTGAATTTCAAGCTTGTTGTTGAGGATCCTCTCATCGAGCACCGCGAGACGATTCCTTATTCCCATGACCTCCTTCTCCAGATCACAGACCTGGACTATGAGGCCCTTCTCTTGGGAATCGATCCCTTTCAGTCTCTCCTTTTCTATGGAGAGTCGAGACTCGATCTGCGAAAGTCGGTCCTCGCCGGCACCTGACGGAATCGCAAAACTCGCCACCGGTCCTCCCAGTGCAGCCCAAAGCCACAGGAGAACAAGAAAAAATCCACCTCTGGAAGTCATCCGCGTCCTCATACGTCAAAAAAACGGCTTAAAGCGATGAGGCTGCCCAAGAGGCCCAAAATCACACTTAAAGCAAGGATCGAGAGCACGTGTTCTTTCGGCATAAAGACAAAATCCATCACGGGCATGCCCAGGAATTGGACTTTTCTTGCAGAGAGGAAGAGATACCCGGAGTAGAGAACGAGAAGAGCCACCAATCCGCTCAAAACGCCCTGGATGAGACCCTCCAGCAAAAAAGGTGTCTTGACGAACCAATCGGTGGCTCCCACCAGCTTCAGAATCTCGATTTCCTCCCTTCGTGCGTATATGGCAAGTTTTGTGGTATTCGCTACGATAAAGAGAACGGCCATGCTAAGGAGCCCAACGGCAACAAGCCCTACGACCCCTAGAAGGCTCAGTATGCCCTCGAAGCGATTGACCCATTCTTCACTATACTGCACTTCTTCCACGCCTTCAATATTCTCCAGCATCCGCTTGATTTTTTGAGGATTTGCCTCTTCTGCCGGGCTATCTTTGAATAAGACTTCGAAGGAAGCGGGAAGCGGGTTTTCAGGCAGTCCCTCGAGCAGTCCAGCCTGGGACCCCAGGGTGCGTTTCAATTCCGTCCACGCACGCTCCTTGGATATGAACTCGGTGATTTCAGCGCCGGGTAGCGCTCTAATGTGAGAGGCAATGGCATGTGTCTTGGATTCGTTCACTTCTTCCGCCAGGTAAACGGAAAAGCTCAAACCCCGGCCCCACTCCTGAATCCAAGCATTCAGGTTTGTAAAGGCAACCGAGAAACTGATCGGGATCAACAGGGATACCACCATCGTGCCCAAGCCGATAAGATAAACCACGCGATGGTTCTTCATACTCACCAGCGCCTGTTTAAGGAAATAAGGCAAGAGTCGTAGCGTCATCTTTCTTCGATAATTCTACCCCGACTCAAAACGATCTTCCGCTGAACCGTGTCTTCCAGGAGTTCGCGGCTGTGGGTAGCGATCACCACGGTCGTCCCCTTCATGTGGATGCTCCTGAACAGCATCATGATCTCCTTCGTGAGGTCCGGATCCAGGTTCCCCGTGGGCTCGTCCCCAAGAAGGAGGAGCGGTTCCTTCACAATGGCCCGCGCGATGGCCACTCTCTGCTGCTCGCCCCCCGAGAGCTCGAGGGGATAGGCCTTCTCTTTATCTGCCAGTCCCACCGATCTAAGCGCTTGGTGGGTTTTTTTTCGAACAAGGCGCTGGGGTTGTCCGGTCACGTCCAGGGCGACGGCGACATTTTCGAGGACTGTTTTGCTTGCCAACAGCTTGAAGTCCTGAAAAACGAAGCCGATCTTTCGCCGCAGCAGATCCAGTTTATGTCGGCTGCTGCGAATCAGATTGATTCCATGGATCACGATGTGACCACTGGCCGGCCTCTCGACGCCGAAGATCAGCCTCAATAACGTTGTCTTTCCCGCCCCGCTCGGCCCCGTCACGAAAACGAATTCTCCTTCATCAACCCTCATTGTAATATCATTCAAAGCCACATTGGGGCCATAGTTCTTGTATACATGGAAGAGCTGAATCATCTCTCTTCGGCCTGCTTCGGCGATTGGCCTGCCATTCCTTATATTATACAACGATTCTGATCAAATTAGATATACCGGAAATGAGTTCTGAAATTTGTCTGTGAGAATCCAATCAATAGGTCCCTGTAGCCCTGATGAGCCTCGCCTTTGCCAGGTTATGGTCATAGAGGGCTCGGTAATAATTCACTCTTGCCCTGGTGAGAAGAAATTGAGCGTCGAGCACCTCAGTCATGGTGGTGACCTGGGCTTTGTATCGCTCCTCGTTCACCCTCAAATTCTCCTCGGCCTGTTCAACCGCCTTCGTTGTTGTGGGGATATTGGTCTCCGCTACCTCCAGTGCCAGCATCGCGTCCTTTATTTGGATTCGGATGGTGTCTTCCAGCGCCAGCCTCGTTTTCTCAAGTTCATCTTTGAAACTCTCTCTTTCTTTCACGGAATAGTGGGTCTTGCCCCACTCCCATAGGGTCCACGTCAGGACGGCGGAAGCCCTCCACTCTTGGGCGTCCACAAAGGGGCTTCCCGAAACATCCGGCGAATCCCCGGCCTTTACGTATTCATAGAGGATATTCACATCAGGGTAGTACCTGCTGCCTGCCAGCTTTATCTGCTGATCCGCCTGGAGCAAATTGATGTCGATGAGCTTTATTTCAGGCCGGTTTATCATGGCTTTCTCCATGTATTCATCGAACTCCCCTTTCTCCGGCCGATAGACTAGAATGTCCTCCACCTCAGCAGCTCTATCTATAGGTCGAGATAAAACAATGTTGAAATTGGCGCGGGCGAGACGCGTTGCATTGATGGCCGCGACCAAGTTCTGTTTGGCATTGGCGAGGTCCACTTCCGCCTTTAGCAGATCGTTGATAGGGATCATACCCACCTGATAGAAACTTTTGGCCACCTTGAGTTGTGATTCGCGCGACTCCACATCGCTTCTGGCCACTTCCACGGCTTTGTCCGCGATGATGATGTTGAAGTAAGCCTCTTTCACGCTGAGTGCAAGGTCAAGTTTTTCCAATTGCACTTCCATTTCCGATTGATCGATTCCTAATTTGGACAACTCAAAGGAGCTGATCAAACGAAAACCGCTAAAAACCGGCTGAGTGATAAAAGTCCTCCAAACATAATTGTCCAGGGTTCCGAGAGGGGTACCCCGAATGCCCGGAACGGTAGATTCAATCACCGGCACTTCATCCAGTCGGTTGTAAGTGTAGCTTGTCCCCACAGCGGGGAAAAAATCGGCTCTCGCCTGTTTTTTCACGTTATTTGCCTGTTCTATCCTCTCTTCCCTGGCCTTCAATGACCAATTGTTGGCCATCGCCTCAGCAATGCTCGCTTCCAGAGTGTAGACCCTCTTCTCCTGGCCGAGAGCCGTAGGAAGATCGAGGAGGACGGGAAGAAGGAAAAGCAACCCCAGGAAGATGGACGAAAGCATGCGGTTCATCATCGATCCCTCCAATCGGTCGGTATGCTGGCATCGTCCGGTAATCATTAGAACAGGGGCTGATGGATGTCAACGTAAACTTCGTCCATGCCGGCCACGCGCTCCTCTGAAAGTCCGGATCTAAGCGCAGAGCTTTGCTTGACAGGTCGAGGGGTCCGGATTAGAGTCTTGACAGAGGGCTTTACCGCGTCGAGGGGAGAGATCAAAGAGGGGTTAACCCATGAAGGAGGAAAGCAGCGTATGATCCACGCCAGAATGAAGGGGATATGCCTTGTCCTCACGTTGGCACTGCTCTCCCTCTGGTCGATGCGGGATGATCTTTTGGCTTTCAATCCGGTGCCAAAGGCCCCATCCCTTGATTTCAACCGTTTCAAAGGGCAATCAGAATCCGGACAAGCCGTCCTCTCTCAAGATGAAAAAATCAACATCGAGGTATTCGAAAAGGTCCATCCTGCCGTGGTGAACATCGCCACGACAACCCTCGAAATGAATTTCTGGTTGCAACTCATCCCGAGAGAGGGGCAAGGATCAGGGTTCCTCATCGATAGAAACGGATACATTCTGACCAACAATCACGTGGTTGAAAAAGCCCAAAAAATGACCGTGACCATGGCTGACGGCCGAAAGGTCTCGGCGTCCCTCGTAGGCCGGGACCCCTCCTCTGATTTGGCGGTGATTAAGATTCCCAGCGAACTTGTCAAAGTGGTGACGATTCTTGGAGATTCGGATAGAATTCGGGTCGGGCAAAAGGCGATTGCCATCGGGAATCCTTTCGGTCTTTCCCATACCCTCACAACCGGCATTGTCAGCGCCTTGAACAGAGGAATCATGACCGAGGACGGCCGCCAAATCGAGGATTTGATTCAAACGGACGCGGCCATCAATCCCGGGAATTCAGGGGGTCCGCTTCTCAATTCAAACGGAGAGGTCATCGGTGTCAACAGCGCAATCTACAGCCTTTCCGGTGGATATCAGGGGATCGGTTTTGCGATCCCTGTCAACCGGGTCAGGGACGTGGCGACCCAGTTGATCACTTCCGGAAAAGTGGCCAAACCCTGGCTTGGTATTTCGGGCCTTTCCGTAACCCCGGCCCTTTCAGAGGCACTGGGGCTCGGCGTGAAGCAGGGAGTCCTGGTTGTTGAAGTGCTGAGGGGAGGCCCGGCTGATCAGGCCGGACTCCTCGGTGGGAACAGACAGGTGATCGTCGGCGGCATGAGGTTACTCCTCGGAGGAGACATTATCACCCATATTGACGAACACGAAGTCTCCAACTTGAAGGAACTGGGCAGGATCCTCGACAGGCTCAAGGTGGGACACACCGTGAAAGTGCGGGTGATAAGAGCCGGACGTCCCCTTGATCTGATTGTGCGGCTGAAGGAACGGCCTTCGTCGGCAGGCTAAGAGCGTCCATTCGTGGAAACCTCGCTTTCCGCTGGGACCGGCTTAGGGATCTTCGTGCCCGAGCAGGATCATCCTTTCCCTGGCGGCCTCTTGCCTTTTTGCCTCCCATCGGTCCCAATCGGATCTGAGACGTTCCAGCTCTTCTTCCAACTTGCATCGCTCTTTGTCCTCTTGGTTGTCTTTCCACATCTCTATCGATCTGAGTCGGCTTTTCACCTGTCGGACTCGTTCTTTTATGGCCCTCAGAGCTTGAAGGGCCACCGCCTCCTCAGGGGTTGGAACTTCAACTCTCCCTGGACAGCTATCCATCTCATTCTCCCTGGACTGATTCCCATTTTCAATGGGAAGCGCCTTATTCAATCGCATCCCATTAGCCTTGTGAAACTATAATCAGGATCACGAGCATTTGAAACACCTGAGGGGATTTTCTCGATCTGATTTTCTCATCCCGTGATTTGCAAAAAAACCGGCGCACTCATCTCAAACCGCCAAAACCGGCCAAAGAGGGAAACCGGCCAACCAGCCTCGCCAAGGGCATCCCGGCGAAGGCGCGAAAAGGGATGCGCCGCCGTTCAATCCGCGCTTGACATCCTTTGGAGGGACTTCTATATGTTTCTCAGAAAAACACGAACAAGGGGATTCTCATGAAGATTCTTGATAACCTGCACGCCTTCATTTGGTCCAATCCCACCGCGAATAACTGCAATACCTATCTCATAGACTCCGGCAGCAGGATTCTTGTGGACCCCGGGCACTATCACCTTTTCAGCCATGTCCGCGAGAACCTCACCAGGCTTTCCCTCTCCCCACGAGACATTGATCTCGTGATCGTCACCCACTGTCATCCTGATCACATGGAAGCGTTGAAGATCTTTGCGGACACCGATGCCATGATTGCAATCCATGGCCACGAAATGAACTTCATGAGAAGGGTGGCCTCCCATTACGGAGAAGCCCTTGGGGTCTCCAACTTCGAACCTCATATTCTTCTCCAGGAGGGGGATATGCGGGTGGGGGACCTTGATTTTCAAGTTCTTCACACGCCCGGGCATTCTCCGGGTTCCATTTGCCTTTACTGGCCCGAAACGAAGGCGCTTTTTACCGGGGACGCGGTTTTTAAGCAGGGCGTTGGAAGGACGGACGTGCCTGGCGGCAGCGGCGAGGCACTGAAAGCGAGCATCAGAAGAATCGCCGCTCTCGAGGTGGATCACCTGCTTCCAGGACACGGAGACACCCTTTCCGGCCGCGAACTTGTAAAAGCGAACTTCACAGAGATCGAAAGTTTTTGGTTCGCTTACCTTTAAAGGCACGTGAGGCCCCTCCATGCTCCTCCGGCAGGAAGGGAAAGGAGATGCCCGTGCCGGCATAGACGTTTTCCATGAAAAGAGCCCAAAGCCAGATGACACCGTCGATCGACTTCGATCTGCGGCAATTGGAAGTGTTCCGCAAGGTCGTGGAACTCGGCAGCTTTTCTAAAGCAGCGGATGCGGTCTGCCTTGCCCAGGCTTCCGTCAGTGAACGCATAGCGACCCTCGAGAGCGTGGTGGGGACCAAGCTCCTGGATCGGCTGGGCAGGCAGGTTGTCCCCACAAAGGTGGGGGAATTCCTTTACAAGCACGCCGTGACGCTCCTGGAGATGAAGCGGGGTGCCTGTCTGGAACTGGAAAACCTCCTGGGCCTAAAACAGGGGGAAATACACATCGGCGGAAGCACCATTCCCGGAGAATACATCCTCCCCAAAGTGGTGGGGCGTTTTCGGCAGACCTATCCCTTCGTTTCCGTGAAGCTGACCATTGCCGACACAGGTGGAATTGAGCGCCGGGTTCTGGAGGGTCAGATCGAGCTGGGGGTCGTTGGTTCCAGAAGCACGGAGAGCAACGTGGCCAGTCAAGAGCTGTGGCGGGACGAACTGGTTCTGGCGATTCCGGCAAACCATCCTTTGGCCAAAAGGAGGACGGTCTCCGCCCATGAGCTTCCAAAGGAGCCTTTTATCCTCAGAGAGGTCGGATCGGGAACCCTCAAGATCATGGAGGATTATCTTCGCCGTTCGCCATTGAAGGGCATCGAAGCCCTGAATGTGGTGGCCCGCTTCAGCTCTTCAACGGCGGTCAAAGAAGGAATCAAGGCGGGCCTGGGAATCTCCATTCTCTCTTCCCGGGCGCTGGAGACGGAACTGGGCACAGGGATTCTCAAAACTGTTAAAATCAAGGATCTCTCCATGACCCGGAGTTTTTACCTCGTAAGAGACCGAAGGAGAATTGCTTCCCCACTCTGCCAGGCAATGCTCGATTTTCTCCTCTCCACCAGGCAGAACAACGCCTTGACGGAAAAACCGCACTCCCTGCCGCAGAACTGACGTTTACCTCCCCATGAAGCCGGAAGAATACGAGCGTCCGCGAAACACGCTGCTCCCGGATAATCCGGGAAAGGACCGCTTGACCGCTTCTTGCCGAGCACAAGGACACCCCTACTATCGGAAAATCCTCAAGAACGGGTGGAAGTCATAGGATTTTCCAGATTGACAAATCGGTTTGACGGCCATAATTTCCCCCCGAAGCAGGCCGTCGAGAGAGGTTCATTCATGCGCCTGTCACAGAGGGAAAACAAATGACGTTTCAGAAAGACCTTCGACTCACCCAAACCGTCAAAGGCGCCGGTTGAGCTTCCAAGTTGCCTCCAGGGGACCTGGATAGAGCGCTTTGCGGACTTGAAGTACCCACGGATCCAAACCTGATTGTGGGACTGGAACGTGCGGATGACGCGGGTGTGTACAAAATCACGGAGAATCTTGCCATCATTCAGACGGTGGATTTCTTTACCCCTGTCGTGGACGACCCCTATTGGTTCGGGCAAATCGCCGCCGCCAACGCCATGAGCGACGTCTACGCGATGGGCGGTTTTCCCAAAACGGCCATGAATCTTGTAGGGTTTCCCGTCAAGGAGATGGACCTGGCCATTCTTCGGCAAATCCTCAAGGGTGGATTGGACAAGATGAGAGAGGCCGGTGTAGTGCTGGTTGGAGGGCACAGTGTGGAAGACAGCGAATTGAAATATGGCCTCTCCGTAACCGGTTTTGTGCATCCCGACCGAGTTCTCACCAAAAAGAATCTTCGGGTCGGTGATCGCCTGATCCTGACCAAACCGCTCGGCACCGGCATCATAAACACCGCCATCAAGGGAGGACTCGCATCAGGCCAGGTGATTGAAGCAGTCACCCGACTCATGGCCACCTTGAATCGGGACGCCGCAGCGGCCATGGCGAATTACCCGGTGCATGCCTGCACGGATGTCACGGGTTTCGGTCTCTTGGGGCATCTGGGAGAAATGGTGGTAGATTCCGGAACAAGTGTTTCCCTCGTGGCGGAAAGGATACCCATCATTGCGGGGACCCTGGAGCTTGCGGGCATGGGACTTGTACCCGCCGGAGCTTATAAGAACAGGGAATTCCGCGTTCCGATGGTGCGGTTTTCCAAATCTGTTGATCCTGTCCTCCAGGACATCCTGTTCGACCCGCAAACTTCAGGGGGGTTGCTTATTTGTGTTCAGGGAGACAGGGCAACTGATCTCGTCCATGTGCTTAACGAGAAGGGCATTAGGGATGCGGCGATCATAGGCGAGGTGATCTCTGAGCCCAAAGAGGTGATCGTTGTCCGGTAGTTCCCCATGGCCCGCCGGATTTCCCTTCTGCTTCCCCGGGAAAGGAGAACCAAATGACGACTGAATTGGACTGCCGGGGCCTGGCCTGCCCCGCACCGGTGCTCCAAACAAAAGACCTCATCGAAAAGGAAAACCCGTGCCTTATCAAGGTGACGGTGGACAACGAGGCCGCAAAACAAAATGTCACCCGTTTCCTGGGCACCCGGCATTTCACGGTCTCCGTTGAGCAGCGAGGCGCGGACTTCCAGGTCATCGGCACGAGAAATGAGGAGGCTGCGGCCGAGACCCATACAAATGAAAAGGAGGAAGCCGAGAAGAAAAAAATCATGGTCATGGTGGCGAGCAACGTTGTTGGACATGGAGACGATGAACTGGGATCGAAGCTGATGGTCAGTTTCTTGAAAACGCTCAAAGAAATGGGGGATGAGTTGTGGCGCCTCGTGTTTGTGAACAGCGGGGTCAAAATGACGATTGATGGATCCGAGGTTTTGCCCATTCTGAGAGACCTTGAAGGAGAGGGAATTTACATCCTGGTCTGTGGAACCTGCCTCAGTCATTTCAACCTGCTTGACAGGAAACAGGTCGGTGAAACCACCAACATGCTCGATATCGTTACAGCCATGCAACTGGCCGACAAGGTGATCAACATATAACTCGAAGCAATTCTGTCACGAGCCACTTTGCCGGCCCCACCTCCGGGAGGACCCGCCTTTAGTCTCTCACCCGGGATAGCCGCCCATGGAGTTCATGTTCAAGCTCCGACAGATAACGATGCCATTGCGGGTCTGCGTGGATGTTGGCAACCACCGCCGATCCCGAAATCCCTCTCTTTGCTATTCTTTGCCGCGTCTCTTTCTCGCACAGGGCTTTTTTTCTTTCCAGCTCTCCCTCAAACGCGGAGAGGATTTCTTGGTAGGGTGTCACGTCTATGCCTGCGACCTGTTCCAGCACATCGAAGACAGGTCCGTTATCCGCGGCAGGTGCAAGGTGATCAAGGCACTCTTTTAGGAGAATATCTCTCGCCATGGGCTGCCCGTCCTCGCCAAGAGAGAGGATTTCCGCTTTCAGTCTCTCCAGGTCCAGGAAATTATCCAGGAATTTTTGAAGAAGACCGCGAACCTTTTTTTCCATCTCCCTCTTCTGAAACTCCTCCTTTTCCTCTTTTGTAATGGTGAGCCCTCTGGCCTTCTCCATGATGATATCCAGGGTGCTTTTGATCTCTGCCATGCGCAAATCTCCTACGTATTCACCGAGGCGGCGAAGTTTCTTTCTCTTCCTCAATTGCCGGGTCATAGATCCCGGTTTACAAACACTTCCATAATCTCGTCATGGAGCCTCGGTCTGAATGTCTTGATCCGTTCATTTCCCCGGGTAGGATGGACCCGATTGGAAAGAAACACCACGAGCACGTCCTGTTCAAGATCCATCCACACGGATGTGCCTGTAAATCCCAGGTGGCCCACGCTTTTTTTTGAAAAGTACCTTCCGGAACTCGAATTTTCGGGGGATGGCGTATCCCAGCCCAGTGCCCAGGAACTCCCCTCCACCACATCCTGCCGTGTGAAGAACTCTCTGACTGTTCCCGGGCTCAGGTAATCACTCCGCTCATCAAGATAGTGTTCTCTCAGGAGGTTCATCAGCACATAGATTTCCGTTGCGGTCCCAAATAAACCGGAATGTCCCGAAAAACCGCCCAGTGCAAAGGCGTTCTCATCATGGACAACACCGAGAACAAGTTCATTCCGCCAGGGACACTGCTCGGTGGCTGCGAATTCCGCTTTGCCGAAAAGGGGCGACTTTCCCCGATCCAAAAAAAGGGTCCTTGTCAGGGCCAGGGGACCGTAGAAACGCCGTCCGAGGAACTCGGGCAAGGGCATCCCCGCCGCTTCTTCTACAATCCATTCAAGAAGCATAAATCCAAGGTCACTGTATAGAACCCCTTCCCCGGGTCTGTATGTCAGCGGCGCCTGCACGATCTGATCTCTCACCCATTTTTTTCTCTTTAGAGGCGCCACATGGTCCAATTCGGCATAAAACGGCTTCCATTCAGCAAGCCCCGAGCCATGCGTGAGCAATAACCGCAAACTCAGGCTCCCTTTATCTGCCGGCACGGTTACGGGCAAGATTTCCCCGATCCACTGATCAAGATGGATTCGCCCCTCATCCACCAGCTTCATGAGGGCGAGCGTGGTCGCCAGAGGCTTGGTCAGGGAAGCCAAATCAAAGATCGTATCCCTGCGCATGGGGGCGATGCAGGGGATCAGGATACGGTGGCCGACCTCCCGGTGGTAAACGATTTTCCCTCTTCTAGCCACCAGAAGCACCGCCCCTGGAAAAACGCCCTCCCGTTTCCCTTCCGCCAGCAGGGAACTGATAGGGTCTCTCCTGGCCTTGCTCGCTTCCATGAACCGAGGATCCCTCGCATCTCCGAAACCAAACAAAAGGTCTCATCCTCCAAGTCGCCGGCCATTGCCGTCCCTGAAACGCGGAATCCCTCGACCCGTGTTCTTCGGGGCACGACCGCTCACCCGCGCACAAGCACACCATTCCTCTTGGAAAATGCTCTGCGGTGTGGTATGAAACCCCCTGTGCTCCAGCGAAAAAGCTCATCGGCCGCTGTGCAGGGAAAATCCTACCTTCGAGGACAGGAAAAAGCAACCCTTATGCTCGGATGACACCGACAATAAGGTTTTCATGATCCTCCCTCGACAAAAAGGCAAGGGACACCTGAAAAATCCGGATTCGAGACTTCCGACATTAGGGAGAGCCATGACAGAGAACGGCAATAGACATTTCCTTACCTTCGAGGACAGGCACATCACCCTCGTGGGGACGGCGCATGTGTCCAGAGAAAGCGCGGATTTTGTGCGCAAGGTGATCCAGGACGAGAAACCCGAAACCGTGGCCATAGAGCTCTGCCAGTCCAGATATCAAGCGATCACGGAAAAAAACCGCTGGCAGAACATGGATCTCCTCAAGGTGATCAGGGAAAAAAAGGCGTTTCTTCTTCTTTCCAACCTCATGCTTGCCTCTTTTCAGAAAAGAATTGGACAGAAGCTTGGAATCAAGCCCGGCGAAGAGATCATACAGGCCATCGAAGGGGCTGAAGCCGTCGGGGCCGACATTCACCTGGCTGACAGGGACATCCGGATTACCCTTTCGCGAATGTGGCGCCTCATGAGTCTCTGGCAGAAGACCAAGTTACTGGCCCAGATCGTGATTTCCCTGGGAGAGGTCGACACGATCAGTCAAGAGGACGTGGAGAGGATGAAGGAAAAAGATGTGCTGGAAACCCTTCTTTCGGAAATCGGAAAGGCCATGCCCGGGGTGCGGCGGATCCTCATCGACGAAAGGGACCAGTACCTCGCCCAAAAGATCAGAACAGCGCCCGGGAAAAAGATTGTCGCCGTTGTGGGCGCCGGACATGTTCCAGGGATACGGAAATACTGGGGCGAAGACGTGGATCTCCACGCCCTAGAGCAATTGCCGCCGAAAGGAAAGCTTCTCCGCGTGGTGAAGTGGGGAATTCCTGTCCTCGTGGTGGCTCTGATTGTCTTCGGCTTCTTTGCCGCAGGCTCTTCCGCGGGCTCTCACATGATTCGATGGTGGCTTCTGGCCAACGGGGCGCTTGCGGGCTTTGGAGCGGCTTTGGCATTGGCCCATCCGCTTACGATCCTATCCGCAATCGTCGCCTCCCCCCTGACCTCGCTCAACCCCATGATTGCAGCGGGCTGGGTAGCGGGGCTGGTGGAAACCCTCGTCGGGAAACCCAAGGTGAAGGATTTCGAGAACTTGCCGGAAGAGATCGGGAGTTTCAAGGGCTTCTGGAAAAACAGGATCACCCGGATCCTGCTCGTCGTGGTATTTACCAACGTTGGCAGCGCACTGGGGGCCTTCGTCGCGATTCCTTTTATGGTAAAAGTATTTGCGTGATATCTGCAAGCTCGCTTCCCCGCTCTACGGGGGGTTTCCCGGCCCATCGGAGCTGAAGCCTGATCGGAAGCGTCTTTTGCGGGCATGGTTCTTTCAAAGCTCAAAGAACAGAGGGTATCAAAACAGGATCAAGACGGCGGTTCAGGATGGAAATCCGAAGAATCGCCGGGGAAGGAGAATGATCAGCATGGCCAGTTTGAGAAGGAGTTCGTTTTTCATCCCTTTCGCGTTACTGATTTTTCCCGCAATTGCTTCGGGCGAAGGCCTGGACTTCGAGCTCGATGCAAGCTCGGATTACTTCGAAGCAAAGGTTACCTGGAGCGCTCCAATTTATGATAATGACGACCGGTTTGGCGCCGGTTTTATCTACGCCGACGATTTCAAAATTGCCAACGTGAGCGTGGCCGTCACAGATGACCGGCTTGTCCGCGCTCTGACCCTTGGTCTCGGCTTCAAAGGTTTGCTCGGAGAGGTTGAACACGGAAGGGACGACTTCGATCTGATGGCGTTAGGATTCCACGGTCTTGCCGAATATGACTTGAGGAAAACGCCTTCCAATCTTCCGCTGGTTCTCTGGGCTTCGGCCACATGGGCTCCGGATCCTCTGGCCTTTTCGGATTCTACCGAATATGTGGAATTTTCTTCCGGGATCTACTTTTACTTTGTTCGAAATGCAGCCATTGCCCTCGGATACTGGTATTTTGAGTCTGAGTTCGATGAGAATCACGGCAGCATAGACGAGTCCGAGGATGTCTTCTTTCTCGGTCTCAAGGTCTCTTTTTGAAAGCGGCGTAAGGGCAAAAATCCGTGGGTGAGCTCAAGACTCCCGCAGCGATCTTGCGTAAGCCTCCTCAATTCGCTGCTCCACGTAAGGAATTTTGATCTCATCATACGTGTCAAGGTCAAAACAGGCTGCGTCTTCGCCCAAGAGGCCTTTGGGCACCAGATCACCCATCTCTTCCGGGTCCGTGATCACGTCCCGGTAAAAGCAAATGGAAAGCCATCTTTCCTCCGGATCGTCTATGACATCGATCAGCGTAAAGAGTACTCCCTCCGGTTCAGGATCACCCCGTCGAAGGGCCCTCAGCGAGTAGCTGATCCCGGGTCTCGATTTAAACATCAGAACCGCGTCCTTTTTATTCAAGAGGACGTCCAGGAAACTGACGAAAAGACGCTTTACGCCCGAAGCATCTTCCCTCCAGGTGTCGAGAAAAGCCGAGAGATTTTCAAAATCTTCGGTTTCGGGGAACCTCTCTTTCATGGCGCACCTTTATCCTTTCCGGCTGAAAGCCCCTGCGAAAGGGTTGTTGAAGGGCCTCTTCACGCGCCTTGGATCCATCCGGCTCGACCTTTTCCGACCCTTTCCTTTTGCCTCAAGCGAAGCATCGCCTTCCTCTCCGCGATCTCTCATGGAAAGGGAGACGCGCCCCCGGTCATGCTCCACATTGAGAATGGTAACCAGCACCCTGTCATGAACTTTTACCACCTCGTTGGGATCTCTGACAAAACGATTGGAAAGCTCGCTCACGTGGACAAGACCATCCTGGTGAACCCCGATGTCTACAAAGGCGCCGAAGGCCGTCACGTTGGTGACGACTCCGCGCAGTTTCATGCCGGGTCTCAAGTCTTCTATTTTGTTTATCCCTTCCGCAAAATCAAAGCCCTCGAACTCCTCCCGTGGATCCCGGCCCGGTTTGTCCAGTTCCTCCAGAATGTCCTTCAAGGTGGGAATTCCAATGGCTTCCGTGACATAGGTTTCGATTCTGATTTTTTCCCTGAGGGCTCTGTCCTGCATCAGATCGTTTATGGAACGGCCCAGATCCCTGGCCATGGCTTCCACCACGGGGTAGCTTTCAGGATGGACAGCGCTCGCATCCAGAGGGTGATCCCCGCCCCGGATTCTCAAAAAACCCGCGGCCTGCTCAAAAGCCTTGGCTCCCAGGCGCGGAACGTTCAGCAGGGACGCCCTGGAAGGAAATGGGCCCTTTTCGTTTCTGAAATTCACGATGTTTCGCGCAAGCTGCGGCCCAAGCCCCGATACGTAGGAAAGCAACTGCGGACTTGCCGTATTCACATCCACGCCAACGGCATTCACGCAACTGGTCACCACGTCATCCAGGCTCCTCTTGAGAGCCCGTTGATCCACATCGTGCTGATACTGCCCCACCCCGATGGCTTTGGGCTCGATTTTCACCAGTTCTGCCAGTGGATCCATCAGTCTTCTGCCAATGGAGATCGCTCCGCGCACGGTCACATCTTGGTCGGGAAATTCCTCTCGCGCTGCTTCGGAGGCGGAATAGACGGATGCGCCACTCTCATTCACCATGACAACAGGAATATTTCCGGAGAGGTCGACTTCCCTGAGAAAAGCCTCCGTCTCTCTCCCGCCTGTCCCGTTCCCCACGGCGATGGCCTGTATCCCGAATTTCTCGCACAACCCTTTCGTGATTTGGTAAGCTTCTGCTCTTCTCGTCTCCGAAAGAAGCGGATAAATGGTCTCCGTTCGCACCAACTTTCCCTGGGAGTCCAGGCAAACGACCTTACAGCCGGTTCGAAAGCCTGGATCTATCCCCATCACCCTTTTCTGCCCGAGAGGTGGAGCGAGCAACAACTGCCTGAGATTGCCGGCGAAAATCCGGATCGCTTCCAGATCTGCCCGCACCTTGGTTTCAACCCGGATCTCCGTCTCCATGGAATGGGAGAGCAGCCTTTTGTAACAATCATGGGCGGCCATCTTCACTTCCATGGAAGCAGGCGATTGATTCTTCACAAAAAGGGCCTCCAGAAGGCTGATGGCTTCCTCCTCCGGTGGGGCGACGCGAAGACTGAGGAAACCTTCCCTCTCCCCCCTTCTCATGGCCAGAATCCTGTGGGAAGGCGCCGTGGCCACCGGTTCCATCCAGTCAAAGTAATCCTTGTATTTTCGTCCTTCCTCCTCCTTCTCCGGGATGACTTTCGATAGGAACCGGCCCTTTTCCTTAAAAAGGGAGCGTATCCGCGATCTAGTCTCCTCATCTTCGTTGATCCATTCGGCAATGATATCTCGAGCGCCTGAAAGGGCATCTTCCACCCCTTCCACTGCCTTTTCGGGATCCACAAAGCGCCGGGCCTCGGCCTCAGGGTCGAAATCGCCCTGGCCGAGAAGCATCCGAGCGAGGGCCTCAAGCCCCTTCTCCCTGGCCATGGTGGCCCGGGTGCGACGTTTCGGACGGTAGGGCAGATAAATATCTTCCAGCGTACTGAGCGTTTCGGCAGCCGTCACTCTTTCCTTCAATTCGTCCGTGAGCTTGCCCTGCTCCTCCAGCGACCTGAGGATGGTCTCGCGCCGCCTGTCCAGTTCCTCCAACTGATTGAGCCGGTCGCGGATCGCCGTGATATGCACTTCATCCACGGAGCCGGTTTTTTCCTTCCTGTATCGAGCTATGAAAGGAACCGTACTCCCCTCTTCCAGCAGCAGCGCCGTGGCTTCCACCTGCCACTCGGCCAGGTCCAGTTCACCGGCGATTTTCTGAGTATGTGTTTTGTCCATTCTGTGTCTCCTGAAGCCATTTATTTAGCAGAGATTCAGGGCACCCTGTCAATGAAAAAACCCCTTAGACCCGCTTACTTTCCTTCCGGGAGAAAAGCCTTTTTCTCCCTCGGGAAGCGCTTTTTCCCCTCGGCACGGGATTTGACCCTTTGTATCCGGCAAAAAATATGGGACAGGAACGGGTGAAGTAACGGGGGGTTGGATCATTCCCCCGGAGGAGGAATCGGCTTTTCTAAAGGACCCCCTCGAGGTTCGGGGGGCGATGCCCGGCCGAGAACACAATTCCCCGACAAAGGGATCGAGGGATGTCATCACAAGTGCTTGGTGCTTGTGCAGGGTAGAGGGATCTTCCTGCCGCACTTCGTGCTTCATCGGCAGGCAGGCTGAAAAAATCTCATGGCGGGCCTGCGGGTTCTCCGGTGGGACAGTCGCTCTTCTCCTTCGTGCTGAGAGTCACTTCTCCCCGCACCAGAAGACTGGTCCTCCAGCCCTTGGGATCGAAAGACAAAAATACCCACCAGCCGGGATCTCCGCCAGTGGGTCAGAAGGGAAGATACGAGCGCAAGGCGCCTACTTTACGGCGTCTTTCAGAGCCTTCCCAGGCACGAACTTCGGCACCTTCTTGGCTTTGATGTTGATCACCTGGCCCGTTTGGGGATTTCTGCCCTTACGAGCCTTTCTTTTGTCCACCTTGAAGGTTCCAAAGCCAATCAGGGTGACCGTGTCTTTTTTCTTCAGGGACTGCTTGATGGTATTAAAGACACTGTCCACCGCCGCCTGAGCCTCCTTTTTGGTGCTCACTACTTTTGCTACTTCATTGACTAAATCAGCTTTGTTCATCCCTTCCTCCTCTTTTCAAAATATTGTGGGCTTAACCGCTCCCAGTTTCGGAATGCTAACAGATCTTTTTAGATTTTTCAACCTAAAAATTGAAAAAAGGCTCTTTTTAGACAGACTTTATTCTTTTTTTAAAAAAATCACCCTACTTCTGATGAATCTTGCAGGGTCATTTGATGATTTGGTGTCTAAACCTCGTAGACCCAATTTAAAGAAAAATACAATATTTTGAGTAAAATTAAATGAAAGAATTTTCATGCAGTGTGCCTCTTTACAATCGTTTCTCTAGGGGATTCAGAGGACTCACACTGCAAGTCATCTTCTTTTCATGGTTCGGCAAAATCCTATTTTATCATTACTTCTCCGGCAAGGGAATTTCAGCTCTTCGGAATAGTTTTTCATGATCATTGCTGCTTTTTTGACGATGTCTCATCGGTGTTCTCCTCCATTGGCCTCTCTCGAAGGTGAATCTTTTCCATAGCAGCATCATGAAACCGTTTCCATGACTGAACTTCTCCGGGCCAACAATCTGTAAGGCCATTCACCGTCGCCCCATGTCCCCTGCCGGCCTGTGAAGCCAGCGGCTGTAGTTGGGGAGGCCAACAAAATCCTTCCTCTGATTGCCTTCGATTTTTCGGCACAGGGGCTTGGTCTTTTCCCTCATTCTTGAGGAATCTTGTAAACCTTTTTGCGATCCCGGGAGTCTAATAGAACAGCATGAGGAGGTTTACAATGTCTATTCAAAGCGCCATCCCCGTGGAAAAATTGCTCCTCATCGTGACAGTTATACCATGCACGGGAGCGTGTTTTTTGCTATATCCATTTTTGATTCTTGCTTGACATTCACATTCGCAACACACTCAGGGAGGCCCAGGGGGGATGAAAGAAATTGTCGGGGATGGCTTTCCAGGCTTACGGGAGCATAGAGTCCCTTGACGGTAATACACCCGAGAAACGCAGAAGATCACCGGTGAGAACCGACCAAAAACATAGCCTGTCCAGAGCCGGAGAAGTTGAATCGCACAGGCCCGAGCGAGAGATCGTGCGCCTCGCCCAGGAGGGAAACCGGTGGGCCATTGACGAACTGATCCGGCGCTACCAGAGAAAAGTATATGGAATCGCTTATCATTTCGCCTCAGCGGACAAGGAGGACGCGAAAGACCTTGCTCAAGAGGCTTTTTTTCGGGTCTTTCGAAACATCGGGAAATTTAACGGCAGGTCCTCCTTTCATACATGGCTTTACCGAGTTGTCGTGAATACCTGTGTGTCTGCGCAAAAGCGCCGAAATCGGTGGCGCAAACTGCTGATCCCGTGGCATTGTGAAAACAGAAGCTGCAAGGACCCCGATCCGGGACCCGAAAAGTATGGGACGCAGGGGGAGGACTCAGACCCGGAGTTGTCCTTTCACCTCCTGCTCCTCATCCATGAATTCCCCGCCCGCCTAAACTCCCGAATTTTTCCTTCCCGGGGGTCTTCGGCGAGGGGGAGAAAGTCCATGGTTCTGATGGATGGGCGCTATGTAGCCTTGACGGCTATCTTTCGCGGCGTTGCGGCTTCAACCTTGGGAAGCGTCAACCGAAGGACGCCATCCTTCATTCCCGCGTCTATTTTGCCCTGGTCGATAATCTGTGAGAGTGTGAACTGCCTGTAGTATTTGCCCGTGCGGTACTCTCTGAGAATATCGACCTCGTCGGAGCCTTCCGGGGATTGAACGTCACCGTCCAGAGTAAGAATATTTTCACGAAGGTCAATGTTCAGACCTTCCGGTTTCACTCCCGGCATATCCGCCAGCAGGGTGATCTCTTTTTCCGTTTCAAAGATGTCCACTGCCGGGGTAAAGACCAGCCCGGGCTTCATCTGCTCGCTGGGCGTGGTTACTTCTGCTTTTGCCTTTGGCTGAAGAGCCTTGCTTTCCGTATCTGCCATTATGAGTCCCTCCTTTCACAGCAAGATTCAGTCAAGCACCATTAGACGGTTAAGATGTCTTCACAGTGATCTGCTTTGGTTTTGCCTTTTCTTCCTTGGGCAAGACCACGGTCAAAATGCCATCGACGCAGTGTGCTTCCGCCTTCGCCGTATTCACGTTGACGGGGAGGGTGATGATCCGGCTAAATTTCCCCGCTTCCCTCTCTCTTCGGTGATACCGGGCTTTCTCGTCTTCAGCAGGGATCTTCCTCTCGCCCGAGAGAGAAAGGGTATCTCCTGTGACAGAGATGTCCAGCTCATCAGCCTTGATGCCGGGAAGTTCCGCGCGAACATAATAGGTATTCTGATCCTCCGTCAAATTCATAAGAGGAAACACGCCGGCCGCAGGCTCCCTAATAACCCCCCTGCTCAAGCCTTCCGTAAGCCGATCCATCTCTCTTCGCATGCGATCGAGTTCATCAAATGGACTCGTCCAATCCCATGCGGGCCAACCAGGAACTCTTCTCCACAACATGATGCATTCCTCCTTTCTCGTTATGGTTGCCGTTCAACGGTAAAATCCTTAAAACAGCAATCTCAAATTTCCATAAATCATTTTCAGCGTCTTTGAAGCCTCATTAGTAGAGGCGATTTTAAAGTTTAAATAATCCTCTTTACTTCGCTGTCAAGATCGGTCGCAAATTTTTTTCCTGTAAAGAGGATTAGGCACCCATCCCTTGACAAGGAAGACCTATTGAATCTTGTGTAAAGAGAAACAGCGGGGCATTGAACTTCGACGAGGTGCTTTCATTGAATTCTTAAGCGAAACTCACGTCCATTTCAGCAAGACGGTCCCGAAATATAGCCATGATGTTACGTGATGAAATCAAAATTCAAAACAATTTCGCCGTTCGCTGTAATTTTAAATTACTTGTTCCTGATGAGGGGAGAAAAAAATGGAAAATGAACTGCAAGCCATTTCTGGTGTAAGCGATGTGAGCTATCTGCTTAGGAGACTTTTACTTGCCAAGGTGAAAAATGAAACAGATGTAAGAGATGCTATATTGATCAGGTCAAAGGACATAGGCCCTCTAAAAGATAAGGAAAGGGCTGTAGAGGCTCCATTTAGACACCTCCGTGCCGCCGTAAGCGACATTTTGGGAACCTATGCATACTAAAGCCGCCTTATTCCTGATCCATGAAGCATTGAAACCCATGATGAAAAGGGTCCCTTTTCTCGCAGGATCCGACTTTTCTTACCAGTGCTCTCCCTCCAGGTCTGGATCTACGATCACCGATACGTTTAGAAATACGCCCCTCAACCCGATATCCTCCATGGACAACCTTATCTCTGTCCCGTTTTTCACGCGAGGCGGGATGCTCAAGGAAAACTCCCTCTCCGAGCTCACCCTGCCATAGCCGGAACAAACCGGGCAAAAAAGATCTTGCCGAAATCCTCTCTTACTGCATCTTGGGCACGGTTCAATCAAAGGAACCGTAACGGGGAAAAGGCCGCCTCTCATCGCTTCGCTGGGGGAAAGAACAGCCTCAAAATAGAGATCCTTGTGTCTTATCGCGCCCCTGTCAAAGTCAAAAAAACCCGGCAGAAAGCCTTCAAAAAATTCATCCGTAAAGGAGGAAAACAATCTTTCCGTTTCGTCAAAAAAGCCCTTCCTTCTTTCGACGGTTTCCGGGACCGTTGAAATTGTCAAATTCGATCCCTCTCCAGCCAGATCTTCATCATGTTTTTTCCGCCTGGCTTCATCGCTCAGGGTCTCGTAGGCCTCCTTGATCTCTAAAAACCTCGCTGTACTCTCTGTTGTTCGGGTGATATCGGGATGATATTTCTTGATGCTTGCCCTATAGGCCTTCTTGATCTTGTTCAGATTAGCACCTCTATTCACACCTAACACGATGTAAAGATCTTTCGCCATGGTAATCCTCCAGTCGGTCTCGCAAGACGTCCTGATGACCGGCATCGCACCACAATGCAAGGAACAGGGCAAAGAATTCCTGACCGTATCTCTACACCAAGAGCTTTTACACTTCATCAAGCGGGTCCGGGACCCTGAACCGATGAGTCCATGAGTACTTACAAAATGAATTAATTCAACACATTAAACAGCTTGCAGGTGAATCTTTAATCATTTCTTGCTCATTGTCAAGGAGGGAACACCTTTTGGGTTAATTGGTGGATTGGTTGATTGGTTGATTGGTTGAATGGTCAAATGGGAAAAACCTTTGACCGTGAGAGTGCAAGGCGCTAGGGCGAAAGGCGAGAACACCTTCGGGAACCCCTAACCCGAATAAAGCGGCCGCCACCAACCGGCCAAACCGGCTAACCCGCCAACCGGCCCAACCGGAAAACCGGCCCAACCGGCCAAGGGGGCTTGACAAATGCGCGAGAATGATTAATATTTCTTCGTTCTACTATCTTCCATAATATCAATTGGTTATGAGTTGGCGACTGGTTGCGTATCAATTTTTCTTCTAGTAAATCATGTTGATCCCTGAGGGAAAAAATTTCCAATTTTCTTGAAACTTTTTTGCATAAAGAAGGGAGGTTTTTAGCGATGAACATTAGACCATTGAATGACAGAGTGCTGGTACTCAGGATCGAAGAAGAGGAGAAGACCTCGGGCGGCATTATCATCCCGGACACGGCCAAGGAGAAACCGCAAGAGGGTAAGGTCGTGGGCGTTGGTCCCGGGAAGCTGAACGACGACGGCAAGAGAATTCCCCTTCAGGTGAAGAAGAACGATCGCGTGCTGTTCGGGAAGTACGCGGGCACAGACATCAAGATCGATGGGGTGGAACACCTCATCATGCGCGAGGATGACATCCTCGGAATCATCGAGAAGTGATCTTAGGAGGGATTGAGCAATGGCGAAAAAAGAGATCAAGTACGCCGCCCAGGCGCGGGAAAAGATGATGAAAGGCGTGGACACCCTGGCCAATGCCGTGAAGGTCACTTTAGGGCCGAAGGGTCGAAACGTCCTCCTCGAGAAATCCTGGGGTTCACCCACGACCACGAAAGACGGTGTGACCGTTGCAAAGGAGATAGAACTTGAGGACAAGTTCGAGAACATGGGCGCCCAGATGGTCAAGGAGGTGGCCTCCAAGACTTCTGATGTGGCCGGAGACGGAACAACGACAGCCACAATCCTGGCGCAAGCCATCTACCGCGAGGGTTCCAAGCTGGTGGCTGCCGGTGCCAACCCCATGGCCGTCAAGCGGGGGATCGAGAAGGCGGTGAATGCGGCGGTCGATGAGCTCAAGAAGATCTCGAAACCCACCAAGGACAAAACGGAAATAGCGCAGGTAGGCACCGTTTCCGCAAACAACGACAAGACGATCGGCAGCATCATCGCCGAGGCCATGGAGAAGGTGGGCAAGGAAGGAGTCATCACGGTCGAAGAGGCCAAGAGCATGGAGACCACGCTGGAGATCGTGGAGGGCATGCAGTTCGACCGGGGGTACCTGAGCCCCTATTTTGTCACCGATCCGGAAAAGATGGAGGTCCACCTTGAAGAGCCCTACATCCTGCTGAATGAGAAAAAAATCAGCAACATGAAAGACATGGTGCCCATCCTGGAGCAGATCGCCAAATCGGGGAAACCCCTCCTTTTGATTGCGGAGGATGTGGAAGGCGAAGCCCTGGCCACCCTGGTTGTGAACAAAATCCGGGGCACCCTCAAGTGCGCGGCCGTGAAGGCGCCGGGTTTTGGCGACCGTCGTAAGGCCATGCTGGAAGATATTGCGGTGCTCACCGGCGGCCAGGTGATCAGCGAGGATCTTGGGGTTAAGCTGGAAAACATCACGATAAGGGATCTGGGGACCGCCAAAAAGATCACCATTGATAAAGACAACACCACCGTGGTGGACGGCGGCGGGTCCAGGGACGCCCTGGAGGGCCGTGTCAAGCAGATCAGGGTCCAGATCGACGAAACCACAAGCGATTATGATCGTGAAAAACTCCAGGAGAGACTGGCCAAGCTCATCGGTGGTGTGGCCGTGATCAACGTGGGTGCGGCGACCGAGGCGGAGATGAAAGAAAAAAAGGCAAGAGTGGAGGATGCGCTCAATGCGACGCGGGCTGCGGTGGAGGAAGGCATCGTTGCCGGAGGTGGTGTCGCCTTTTTGCGTACGCTCAAGGCCCTTGACGATCTGAAACTGGAAGGCGAAGAGCAGTTGGGGGTCAACCTCATCAAAAAAGCGCTTGAGGAGCCCGTCAGGCAGATTGCCAATAATGCGGGGGTTGAAGGATCCGTGGTCGTCCAGAAGGTCATGGAGGAGAAAGGAAACCTCGGATTTAACGCAGAGACCGGCGCATATGAAGACCTGGTGAAGGCCGGTATCATCGATCCTACGAAGGTCGCCCGGTTTGCGCTCCAGAATGCCGCCTCCGTGGCGGGGCTTCTCATGACCACCGAGGCGATGGTGGCTGAGAAACCCGAGGAGAAGAAGGCACCGGCAATGCCATCCATGCCTCCTGAGGATATGTACTAGGAGAAAAACCCGGTTGTCCGGGCCGAGAAAAGCTCGGCCCGGGTGTGAAAAGCGAAATGCACGAAAAGAGCGATCACGAAGCATTGACGCGAGAAATCGAGCGCGGGCATTTTGGCAGGGCTGCTCATATGGCAGAGCAAACCGGTCTGCCCCGGGAGGAGATAAAGAAACTGCTCTCTAAAGCGCTCGGGCAGATGGCCGCCATTTACAGGAATGCCCCTGGGACCAAGCATCTTGCCTTAAAATACGGGTTTTCCAGGGAAGAGGTAGGCGAGGCTCTGAAAAAGTTTGTCGATGAAATGAAAAAGGAGGGAAATCAGAAACCTCTTGAACCTTGCTACGATCACGGTACAGGCAAATATCTCTCGTTCGAGGATTGGATGGATCACTATTTGAAAGTCTGGGACAAGATCGCCGCATAGTGCTAGTGTCAAATTGCAAAAATAATGCACCGAATTTTGAAAGCCTTCTCAGTCATTCCGGCGAAAGCCGGAATCCAGTATTTTCAGCAGGTCCTGGATCCCGGCGTGCGCCGGGATGACGGTGTTTGGAAATATCGATGACTTTTGTAATTAGGCACTAGC
>Ga0209164_1001311_pt1 | contig 33415 bp, 40 predicted proteins | sample MTBNYHSulfiMetaG_FD_187458 | JGI IMG/M metagenome (GOLD analysis project Ga0209164, IMG submission 187458) | Enrichment culture microbial communities from rom New York Harbor, USA that are MTBE-degrading - MTBE-NYH (New York Harbor Sulfidogenic)... | ecosystem: Environmental > Aquatic > Marine >... | reverse complement strand
GGGTATCCAAAACCGCTGTTACCCTTCGCATTACCTTTTTCTGTCATGATGCTTTTCCTCCGTTTTAAATTATTTCCGTCAATCGGCTTCGGATCACCCGCTATATGTTATATGACATGGCTTAACTTTGGCTCGCCTTCCGTGGCTCGCTATCCCCATTGTTTAGCCATAGCCTCTGCAATACCTGGAAAGGTTTTACTCCTTAATTTTGCTCTGTCTGGTCCAGGTGATAAATAATGTAGTCTCTCTCTTTTATTTTTTGGCAATAACATCATTTCATCTTTTACATTTTTTGTTTCTTTTAATAAAGGCAATCCATTTAGCCATAAACAAGTTTTCTTTTGCTCAGGATGCCCAAACTCATACGGCTGTATTATCTGATCCGGCTTTCTCCATACTGTTGACATAATACCTACAGGGTTTTCTATACAATAAGGTGTTTTCAAATTTGCAAATAACATAAAAAAATCAATACTTTTTTGTTGGCGTCCATCTTTTCTTTTTTCTTCAAACCATGCAGCCCCACTTACAGCTAAATCAGTACACGGCGGAAAAGCAATAATCATATCCCATTCTTGTCTTAATAATTCAATAACATCTTGTTGTAAATGCCATTCTGGATGCCCACCGCTACACGGCAATATATCACATGAAAAAGCCTCGTGTCCTCTATTTCTAAATTCTATTGTAACTGCCTGGCTTTCTTCGCAAGCAACTAATATTTTCATTACCACTCCATACGTGTTCGGCGTCCTGCCTCACACTAAATATCTTTTTTACTACAATCGCCACGTCATATAACAAAGCGTAAACAAAATGCTAAAATAACTTAATCCTGTTTCAATATACTTTCACTACGCACTTCGTTTACGCCGTCTATGTTAAGTGAAAGCGCCTATTGGCGGGCGTCCTGCCCGCTTCTAATTATAAACCATTTATTTTGTCTACATATTTGAACCGTATAATTACGAACAAATGATTGTTCTTTCTCGCAGAAAATATCCATTCCCGATCCTTTGGACGGACTGTGATTTTTGCAACACAAGCAATATCTAAATATATAGCCGTCCATCATCATATCAAATCCCTTCCTTTGTGTATCGGAATAATTACAATTTCCTTCCCCTTGCTTTCAAATCTGGTATAACCAGTTAAAAATGGTTTGACTTTCAACCTAAACAAAGAACACGCTTCATCTTCAGGTTTTACATAACAATCAAAAGCATCCTCGATGCAAATATCAGATAAAAAGTATTCACAGTCTTTACATCGCATACATCCTCTCTACGCTTCGGTACGTCCTGCACCTAGCTATTTTGATTTATTGTTTCAGTCGCATCACTTAACACAGCGCAAGCGAAACGGGAATACGCATCGCCTGCGCTCGGCTGTTAGGCGTTAATTTGCGCCCAACTTATTAGACATTTTTCACTAATTCGTTTCACATCGGTGCAGCTAATACATTCCCCTGATATAGTCCATATTTCATCTAACTCGACTTCTGGTTCATAATAACCTGTATGGCGACCATACACCAACTCACCATTTTCGCTACAACCGACAACTGGTTGAAACATTCTATATGGGCGCAAACTACGCCTAACAGAGCGTATATTCAATTTCACCCTTATTGCGTTTATCAAATTATTTACTTTCATAAATTTACTCCTTAGATTAAATTATCTATCATGCGAAACTAAACATGCGCTCGGAAAGTTAGTCGAAAGCTGGCCAACTTTTAGTTAAAGCCATATTGAACTGGATTGCCATCCCCATCGTATCCGTTGGGCTCTGCCTCTGAATGTTGATCGAAATGCCGAACAAACCATTCTTTGATTTTCTTATTCTGATAATTCTTCGACGATCCTGAATCTAGAATTATTTCCCGGAGTTCCTGTATATTGTCATCCGTAAGGCTCGGCGCATCAGCTAACACGGCATCATGCGAAAAAGGCTCTTTAATATTACCAACTTCGTCATATTTTACATCTGTGATTTTCATTCCATCCTCCTGTTATGCGACCATACTATTTCAAATATATTTCTTGTAAAATAAATTAAATAAAAAGTTGCGTTCCCCTGTTAACAAATCTGTGCTCTCTTTTGTGCAAGATTATTTTATAGCACTCCTCACACACCAAAGTTCTGGACTCCTCGGAGTACCATCCGGGGTGTATCATCAGACGCCGGGGAAAAGGTTCCCGGCATCGTCCACACCTCACAAGATGGTCACGCTCACGATAAAAAAGCATGTCGCGGTGGGTTTGGTTGATTAGCTGTGTTATTGTCATGTCACCCCTCCTTAAAATGGTGTATCGTCATCGCTGAATGGGTTCTCATCGGCGAAGACTTTTTCCACTTGCTCCACCGTGCCGGGCCTAGAAAATGTCTCGATCCAATCGGCGATGATTTCAACTTTTGACATCTTCTTGCCGTCCTTCTCCCATGACCTCTGATCGAGTCGGCCTTCAATACCGATTACTTCGCCTTTTTTGTGTTGTGCGATCTTTTCGGCCATCTTCTCCCAGGCCACGCAGTCAAAAAAATTAGCCTGATCTTTGCCCTTGTAAACGGCGATTGAAAAACTGGCTACATACTTGCCGCTTTTTGTGGCTTTTAATTCAGGGTCTCTTACAAGTCTACCTGTTTGAATTACTTTGTTCATGTTACGCTCCTTTTTTATATTTCGCCGGGTTTATCCGGTCGATTTCATCCAACTGCTCTATGGTGCACGACATATAAAATTTTAAATATTTCTGGTATCCGTATTTCTTAAACATGAAATCGGCGTTGTGTAATAAATTCTCGCGGTACATTTCATCAAATTCAGCCTCGGCCCCGGCGTGAAAATAACTCTCGTTCTGCTCTTTAATTTCGGGGTTATCAAGTGACAACTTTGGATCGACATTTCCATACACGTCTTTGTGTGGATCGTAGTAGTCTGGCATTGTAATGACGTTGTAATCGGCCCATATCTGGCGGATGTTTGAAATAGTTGGAAATGGCACAGTCGCCGTCGGTAAAAAGTTTTCCAGCACTGCATTAAAAACATTTTTCATGGTTTCGGTGTTGTTGAAATTCTCGCACAACCAGTTAGCCACTATTATAATTTGCGGGTTCGGCGTGTCGTTGAATTTCAGAGGGACATTGAAAGCCGCAGCCCATCCGTTAACCATTTCCAGTGCATATTCACTTGTCATAACCTATCCCCAGGAGTTTATTTTTAAATTGCTCTTGTTGCCCTTCGGTGAGTGATTCAAGGTATGCGCTACGTTGATTAAATGGTTTTGGCTGTTTTTTATTTGTGGCCCTGGACTCCCAACCCCTGACGGCGGCTTTCCAGTCCTTCATTTTTGTCTTGCCAACCATCCAGCCCTTAGACTCATAAAAGTCAAAAAACGTTTCTGCAGTAAAGGGTGTGATATTTCGTTCGGTGATATAGGACTTGATTTCATCGAGAGAGGGGGGGGTGAAGCCTCTTTCTTTATTCTTATCTATTCTATTCTTATCTATTCTATTCTTATCTGATGCGTTACGTAACGTTACATTAGCGTTACATTCAATTTCTTTAGATTTTTTCCTGTATTTGTCAACCCTCGCCCTGGTTTGTTCTCTTATTTTTTCAAGTCCTGCAACGTTTTGATGTTTTTCCCAGTTCCTTATTGACAGGTGTCCGTCTATTGTTTCAACCATGCCAAGTTTTAAAAATTCATTCAAAGCCAGCCTTATAGTGTTGACTTGACGCCTTAACACAGTGGAAAGCATTTCCTCGTTATACGGTATGTCACGCGTTACATATATAAGCCCACAATCATTACACCGCCCTGCCAAAATTAAAAGCTTGATCCATATAACCAGGACCGTATCGGAATCGGGTAACGACTCAATAAGCCTTATTTTTTCATGGTCAAACATGTTTGTATTTATCCGTATCCATTGAACTTCTGACATTTTATTCTCCGGTATTATGTCTCGTTATCCTATAAAGGACCGACCGTCCCATACTCTTAAACTGTGCTTCATTTCATCACCCATCAGTCTGTTATCCGGTCCACCGTTCAACCATCGTTTAGCGGCGGCGTGTTCCCTGGACCTGGTGCGTAATATTTCCCGGTTGTTGATCCGATAGTATTTTAGATATAGAGCCTTTTTCTTATCCCGGCACTCACGGCACATTTTACCGTTTAAAATTATATTGCCACATTTACAGGTTTTCATTTTCCTCCTACCGCCCCGGCGCGGTTGACATTCAAGATTTAAAATTCATTCTTTTTTTAAACTCTGTTTATTTCCATCATGCCGGGCTGATGGTTTGCGGGTCTACCAAAGGCAGAGTGTCCGCTATTCGACCGGCGGGGAGTCGAACCCCGCTACACCGTCAGTCAATAAATATACTCTCTTTACCTTCAACAAACATTGTATCGATGATCTGTTGCTTTTCTCCGCCGACCTTGCGCGCTTCTTTTGCTTTGGACCATGACGGCTTGAAAACATACTCTCCAATTTCCAGCGGGTCAAATCCAAACATGCGGTAATTCTCGTCAGCCTCTTTAAGTTCGCACTTCATCGGACCCTTTTTAAGCGTGGCTCTTCTTTCCTCGCCGTTGATGTCTTTAAACGTCCACTTTGTCGCGCCTTCCTTTTTCATCCTTATCAGGATGTCACCCTCGAGTCTCATTTTAACCTCACGGACCTGGCGCGCGATGTCGTTAGCTGAATCAATCACAGCAAGGACAATTTCCGGCTCGTATGCTGAAGGGTTACATATAACGTCGTCAATGTCCAAGCCCTGAATGGTTCGTTCTACTCTTAACATTTCACTCATTGCACTTCCTCCTTAATTCTTTTTAATGCTCGGTCAAAGGCTTCTTTGATTAAAGGGTCATCTTTTTTATTTCTTGGCCTGAGTGCGGCGGCTTTCCATAGCGACTTGTAAGTGTCGCCATTGATAGCCGAGTCAATCAGTTTTATAAACTCAATCGTTGAAACTACGTCTTTTTCGGGCTTTTTCGTGTCGGTCGCTTGCGGTTTGTTATCCGCTCCACTGTTAAGCCAGTCTTTTAATGATTGACCGAAGTCCTCGCCGGGTTTGTCAATCAAGGAATCCTGAAATTTTCCAGTCCTGTCTTTGATGACATTGGCGATGTGTTCCGTGGATATTTCCATTAACATATCAAATTCGTATTCTATTCCCTTACCCTGTTCTGGAGTAAGCCCAACGCGAACCGGGGCGACTTTTCCGGTGCGGTCATCTTTTGACGTGGTCCACTCTGTCTTACTTCTCATCGTTGCGATGATATGGCACTTGCTTGTTAGGATTGCCCGCACGAGTTTTTTCTGTTTAGGTGTTCCCTCGTTCCATGCCCGCCAGGTGTTACCATTGTACTTACCATGCGCAAGCTTGTCTATTTCTTCGAGTAGCTCTTGCCACCCGTGTGTCATGCTGTCAATTATCAGAACATCGTAAAAATCGTTTCCGTGTTCTATGAATTGGCAGTAGTTGTCAATGGTCGGCTCGGTTAGTTCGGCGACATCAAAATTAAACTTGTCTGCATATTTTGACGCGCTTCCGGCCTCTGTGTCTATCACGGCTATTTTATCGCCAAGCCCCGACGCTATTCTTAACGCTGAATAGGTCTTCCCTGATCCACTCGGACCAAAGACGGCAAGCCGTAATTTACTTTTACTCTTAACTGCTTTTTGAAATGGGTTTTGTTGATTCATTTTTCCCCCTCCTTACACTTTGCACATAACGGACGTTTGTCAATACTCGAATCATATTCTATAGTGACAAGCTCTCCGCATTTTTTACACGTGAATCTAAAAGTGGTATAGTGGTAGTTTTTATTTTCCATTTTCACGTTCCTGCAGCATTGCATCGGCTAATCTATAGGCCGTTTCTGCGATCAATTCACGTTCCCTGAATCCCTCGATAAAATTATCAGTTGGATAACCACCCTTAACCATTTCCGCCGCCATACCTTGAAGTGCCACAGCCGCGAAATAATCACGGAGAGACATGCCTACCTGTCTAAAGTCTGCGGCTTCTGGATTACTAGCTCTTGGAAACGCCGGTCCACCATCATTCATAATAATACCTCCATTATTTTTTATGCCATCAACAAGGGTTTACGTGGTCTTTCCCGCCGGTCTCGGTGTTTGTCGCACAACGGACGACGGCGTTCTAAAACCGGAGCCTCTTTGAATCCCACCACGGACCCGCACTTTTCACAGAACCATCGGAACTTTATTAACTTGCCATCTTGGATCATTCCTGCGCTTATCATAATTACCTCCGGTTTAACGCTTCTTGTATTTGCATTGCACTAGACAGTTTTTTAATCGCTCGGTCTTCTTTGCGGGATTTGTAGTCCTCATTTTCCCGCCATGCCAGGGTGTCTTCATTGGCACACGCTCCGTTAAGTATTCTTATAGTGTATTCCGTAACGCAACTTTCACACTCCACGACCTCGGAAAAATCATTGCTTAACTTTTCTATTTTGTGGATGTTGTACTCTTCGCAGTACGGGCATTTGCTTGCTATCCTCATCTTTTTTCCTCCATCCGTATTTCTCGGCCATTTCTATGGTTACCTGAGCGGCCTTAATTACCGTTAATCCCTCTTCCCGTGTCATCGAAATTCCAGCCGGGATATTTTAAGGTCATACTTAATCGCGATACTGACGGCGTATTCCGCGCCACACTTTGAACAATATGAAAACAGATTCCCGCCCCCCTCGTTGGCGTCGAAAGCCACGGGGATGTCAGCGTCACATTCGGTACATCTTACATATTCAACAACCGGCCCCATCATAACACCTCCAGTTTGGGAACATCTGAGCGGTGAAATTCATTGACGTATTTAAGGCAAAAATTATAAATTTCCCTTTCGTCGTCGTCGATTTCTTCAGCGTTTGCAATCCATGACAGAAAATGAAATCCAAGTTGTACGCGTTGACGGCGGTCCGTTTTTGCCTTGAGTGATTTACAGGAAAAAGAAAGGACTGAGAGATCAAGATTGGCCCCGTACAGATTGGCCTCACACAGATCGGCCTCATGCAGATTGGCCCCGTACAGATCGGCCTCGCGCAGATTGGCCCCGCGCAGATTGGCCCCGCACAGATTGGCCCCGTACAGATTGGCCCCGTACAGATTGGCCTCACACAGATCGGCCCCGCGCAGATCGGCCCCGCGCAGATTGGCCTCACGCAGATTGGCCTCACGCAGATCGGCCTCGCGCAGATCGGCCCCGCGCAGATTGGCCTTGTTTTCCTTGACCGCTTCTTTTAAGTTTGCATATTTACCGCTGACTATAATTTCACAGTTAAAGCGGTTTTTTATTTCTATTATGTCGTTTTTCTGGTTCACTTTATCCCCTCCTTAGTCGTTTTAGCAAAAAAAGTTTATCGCGTATTTCCTGTTGGTTCTTGCCTTCAATTGTTAATAAAATTTCCTCGTATAAAACATCCAGTATGTTAATGTCCAGTCCTGAGCTATTGTAATTCTCCCGATTTTCTGCTTGACAATTTTCCATGATCATCCCCAAATGATTTTTGTTTGATTTCGAGCCGTCGCATTAGGTAATCAACCCCGTTAGGTTTTACCAGTGTGACGGTTTTATTTTCCACTTTTTCGCCCATTACTACAGGTTTTTCCACGACCTCAAAATAGTGCATGTATTCCTGATACGGCACGTTTCCTTTCTGAAGTATTCCGGCGTCCCTGAGTAACTGAAAAAGCCTATTCCGACCGATTCCAAAGACCTTGGCTACATCCCCGACGGGTTGTGCGTTGGTTGCTTTCATAAAAGAATCATAAGCGATGGCTTTGGGTGTTAAAGCCTCTATTATTTTATCTTTTTCTGCGAGCATTTCAGACGAATAAACGAGGGCTCTTTGAATTGTCTCCATTTTGTCGACGATTGTTATAGCATTCGTCACCTTTTCGGTACTGAAAAGGTTATGATGGGATTGTAATTTGTTTTTTATCTCCGTAACCTCGGAAACGCTTAACACGGTAACAATACCATTTCTTTTTTTATCTGGAAACAGCTTATCTATAGCCCTATCAACTGAGCTGTAAGAAACCCCTAAAGCGTCAGCCACTTCTTTAACCGTCATTTTCATTAAATGGCCTCCACTATAGTCCTGTAGTGGCTTAACTGAATTGAACGGTGCTTGCCGGGGTCCATTGTCAAATGACCCTTTTTCTGTAATGCGTTCAAATGTCCTATTGTGGCCCCGACCGAAATACTGAACTCGTCAGCGATTTCTTTAAGGGAAGGCATCCTTTTACTATCGATGTAATAATTAACAACGAAGTCCAGGATGGCTTGCTGTCTGTCTGTAAGGTTCAAATCGTCACCTCCTAAAATAGTTTTAAACTTTTGTATGATTAAGTTAAATATATGTACGATTATTTGTTAAGTCAAGAAAAAAATAAAAAAATGTTGAATTTTTTGATTTATTTATTAAACTATAAATTATAGATGGTTAAATATGAATTTAAAAGAGTTTGATTTTGACATAGATATGAGCGCTGTTATCCGTGGATGGATAAACGACACTGGCAAGAATCAAAAGGATATTGCAGAGATGATGGGGTTAAGTCAACAAAACCTCTCTCATCATCTCAAAAGGCGCACCCCGACAATGGATTTTGTTCTTTTAGCCTGCAAGGCGTTAAGAAAATACCCGTGGGAAATATGGTTCCCAAAACATGAGCTGGAAAAAGTCTTGGAGAAACAAATGAGTATTCCCTATGAATATCTAGAGCCGTCCGTCATCGTCTACAATATGCCGCCTGAGATCAGAAACGAGGTTCTCCGGCTTATCTCTGACACCCTGGAAAGCGTGGTGTCGATTCTCAGCGCACATAATGGCAATCATCTTTAAGCTTTGTGAAATCTTACCCAACAACTTTTCATCAGTCATAATCCAAACTCCCTTAGGTGAATTACATACAATAACATTGCACTAATTACACGTCAATGATTTTTCCGCCCGTCCGGTCGGGATATTTGCCTATATAGAAAGTGATTGACAAAACACGATCATTGCTTAAAATTTGTCCATGTTAAAAGAGATTGAAAAAGCTATAGAATTAAAACGGCTCCCTGCTTTATCATTTGACCGCGTAAGTTCACACGGCCAGAAAGACGGCTTCTCCCTTGATAATCAATCACAATCGGCCACAAGTTACGCAGAGCGCAGCGGGCTTCATATCGTCCAGTCTTTTCACGTCGTGGAAAGCTCCTGGAGAACACAAAAAAGAAAAGTCTTCAAGGCCATGATTGCCACGGCCCAGGAATACGGGGTGAAACACCTGATATTTAAAAGCATTGACCGCATGTCTCGGAATTTCCACGACCTCGCTTTAATCATGGATATGATAGAAGACGGGTACACGGTGCATTTCTACGAGTCCAATAAAAAGATAAACAAGCAATCAACCCATTCAGATAAAATGATAATCGGAATTGAGGCATCAGTAGCTAAGCACCACAGTGACAAGATAAGCCATGATATACGGGACATGAACACACGGAAAGCGGAAAGGGGAATTGCACCCGGCAGAACCCGACCGGGATATAGATACGAGAATAAACAATATTACATCGACGATAAATACAACTTTCAATATATCTTTGACACGTTCGATTCGGGCAATTACAGTATATTAGAATATTGTAAACATCTAAACGACAGGGGAATAAAGGCTCCAAGTGGTGGACCCTGGACAAAAACATCCTTACATAAACTCTTAATCAATGAATTTTACGCTGGAAATTTCACCTTTGAAAATCGGACACATGAAGACGTTCACCCGGCCTATTTCACGATGGACAGATTCTCCGAAAGGCTTGTGAAATTATCGGATAAATCTAAAACCAAGCGGGGCGGGGAATTTCTCCTGAAGGGGTTTGCCAAGCATGGTTATTGGATTCTCACGGGTGAGATTAAAAAGGGCAAGTATGTATATTATACCAGCCGGACCGCCTCCGTGACCTACCGAGAACAGGACATTTTAAAATCGATAGATTCCATTATCGAGGGAATACGCTTTAATGAGGGCTTTGCCGACGAACTAAAGCAGATGACAAAAGAGATCCTGGACGAACGGACCCGGTCAAGCTCTGCCGATCTATCAGGGATCAACACGCAGATTTCAGCGCTCAGGAATAAAAAGATTAAAATCCTGGACGCCTTCGCCGATGACTCAGCCAGTCAAGAGGACGTGAAATTATTCATTCAAGATTGTAATTCAAAAATATCATTTTTAGAGCAACAGAAAAAGTCACTAGATATTGACACTGACAAGTTTTACTTAACCGTTGTTGATGTGATAGACGCTATTAGAAACTTCCCCGCTATATACTCAATGTGTAGTTATCAAGACAAAATAAAGCTCCTCAAAGAATACGCCTCCCACATAGACGCGGAAAAGCCGTCCCTTGTATGGAAACGGCCTTTCAGTTACATACTTAATTCAGTTCGGATGTGTCCCACAATGCACGCCAGAAGGGATTCGAACCCCTGACCCACGGCTTAGAAGGCCGTTGCTCTATCCAACTGAGCTACTGGCGCAAAAAATGTACGGCATTCGGGGTGAGAGGATTCGAACCTCCGACCCACGGCTTAGAAGGCCGTTGCTCTATCCAACTGAGCTACTGGCGCAAAAAATGTACGGCATTCGGGGTGAGAGGATTCGAACCTCCGACCTCATGGTCCCAAACCACGCGCTCTACCGGGCTGAGCCACACCCCGAAATTGAATGAAAGACAAAGTACATTCATGGTATGAATGTGTCAATATTTTTAAAAAGACCTGCCATTTTAATTTTTACAGAAAATGAGCCCTTTTATAGTCATTTATCACTGTTTTCCCAATAAAGTATTGACGAAAATCGGGCATATCCATTCATTAATTAAAATTTTACTGAATTGCTGATTTATTTATCGGGTGTCTTTGGAGTTAATGTCTGAAGGCTCCCTCAATATTAAAATATTCGAGGATCGTACCATGTTAAAAGTTGGATTTGTCGGCTGGAGGGGAATGGTGGGTTCTGTCCTCATGGACAGGATGCTGGAAGAGAAAGATTTTAAAGGATATGAGCCCCTCTTCTTTACAACATCACAGGTCGGCCAGAAAGGACCTGCAATCGGTATGGATATACCGCTTCTTGAAGACGCTTATAATTATGATAAACTTTCCGCCATGGATATCATTGTCACATGCCAGGGCGGCGATTATACCGGCAAAGCCTATAAAGAACTGCGCGGAAAAGGATGGAAGGGATACTGGATCGACGCTGCCTCGACCCTGCGCATGGAAAAGGACAGCATCATCATCCTCGATCCCGTGAACCGCGACGTTATAGACAAAGCCCTCGCCAGGGGCGTGAAGGACTTTATCGGCGGCAACTGCACCGTATCACTCATGCTCATGGCCCTGGGCGGGCTTTTCCAGAAAGACATGATCGAGTGGATTACCTCCATGACCTACCAGGCCGCTTCAGGCGCCGGTGCGAAAAACATGCGTGAACTGGTGGACCAGATGCGCGTCATAAGCGGAAAAGCGGGAAGCCTGCTCGATGCCCCCGCATCGGCCATACTTGACCTGGACCGTAATGTCACGGAGACCCTTAACAACGGTTCACTGCCCGTGGACAATTTCGGCGTGCCCCTGGCTGCCAGCCTGATTCCCTGGATCGACCGTGCCGTGGAAAACGGCCAGAGCCGGGAAGAATGGAAGGGACTCGTGGAAACCAACAAGATCCTGGGACGCGAAGACAGGCCCGTGCCCATCGACGGTATCTGCGTCCGCGTCGGCGCCATGCGATGCCACAGCCAGGCCATGACGATAAAACTGAAAAAAGATGTTCCCCTGAAGGAAATAGAAACCATCATCGCCTCGGCCAATGACTGGGTAAAGGTGATCCCCAACACGAAGGAAGAGACCGTGAAGGAACTCACCCCGGTGAAAACCTCCGGTACGCTGACGGTTCCCATCGGCAGGCTCAGGAAGCTTAACATGGGCCCCGAGTATCTGACTGCCTTCACCGTGGGCGACCAGCTCCTGTGGGGCGCTGCCGAGCCCATACGGCGCATGCTGAAGATCACCCTGGAGTATATGCAAAAATAACTTTTAATGCATGCAAAAAAAAGAGGGCCCCGCGAAGGGCCCTCTTTTTTTTGTCCGGTTATAGAGAATCAGGTCAGGGGCTGAAAGGTCTCCATGGCCTTCACCGTTTCTTCGAAATTGACCACGCCGGCATCGCTTCCCAGGCCCGTAGCCACCAGGGCAGACACGGCCGTGGCGAAACGGCATGATTTTTCCACGTCATATCCTTTGCTGAGTCCCGCAATGAAGCCCGCGCAGTAGGAATCACCGCAGCCCGTCGTGTCCACGACTTCAACCTTGAAAGCCGGGATGAGCGTCTGGCCGTCCCGTGTGGCCAGTAAGGATCCCTTTGCACCCCATTTAAAGATGCAGGCCCCTGCTCCCAGATCGAGAAAATATTTTGCCGTGTCTTCAGGAGTACTGGTTCCCGAAACCTCCATGGCCTCCTCCAGGCTGGGCATGAAATAGTCGACATGAGGCATAGCCAGTTTCAAGCCATTCAGGGTGCCGTCATTGGGCGCGATAAAATCACAGGTAACCGTTGCCCCTTTCTGCCGGGCCTCTTTCAGGATTTCCGGGCCGGGACCTCCATCGAGCTTCAGCATGGTTCCCACGCCGCCCCAGTGAATATAACGGCTGTTCGTGATGAATTTCCTGGTCCGGTCATCTATCTCCAGGAGTATGGACGATCCGATGGCATGGAAATTGGGCCGCTGCCCGTCGCTTTTAACGGCCAGCATGGTAGCCGCCGTGGGCAGCTCGTCCCGGCGCTGCAGGTATGAAACATCGACACCGTTTTTTTCCAGCGCCATGGTGAGGAATCCGCCCATATCGTCCTTCCCGATGGCCCCCACAAGAGCGGTTTCAACGCCAAGTTTGGCGGCAATAACAGCCGGTCCAGCCGCTGTCCCGGCCGCCGTAAGGCGTATCTGCTGAATAATAGTGGTTTTTCCTCCCGGCGGTATTTCATCTATGGGCCTGCCCAGAATATCCAGTATGGTAAGACCGACACACGCAAGATTATTATCCATGATGCTCCTCCGCTGAAATATGTATACTCTGTCCTCTTTAATATATGCCTGATATTTCCCTATCAGTCAAATCGTTTCCTGATATATCAGAAATCGGCCTGCGCCTTTCCCCGGAAAAGCCGGGCCAATTCATCGACGTCAAAGCGGGGCCACTGTGCATCAGTGCCTCCCTGTACTGCCGAGATACCCGCTCCCTTCCCCAGCACCTGGCCGATACGCGCCGCCCCTATCCCCGCCGATTTCAAGCTTTTCATGAGATCGGCTGAATCTTTCCCGTCACAGCAGATGAGCAGGCTGCCCGAGCCGATGAGTCCCAGGGAATCGATTCCCATCAGGCGGCACATCCTCTCTGTCAGGCCGGAACGGGGAATGGCGTCCATATCCACCTTTATTCCATGACTGCCTGCCGATGCCATTTCAGCCAGGGCCGTGGCAATTCCTCCCTCGGTGACATCATGCAGAGCCCTGACTCCCTTGAACAACGCAGCCAGGGCCGCTTCCTCCAGGATGCTGATCGTTTCGAGATATGCCAGGCCCTCCTCTATTTCCCCGCGGCTCATCCCTTTCTCAGTCAGCTCCGGGGCAAATTCCCTGGCCAGTATGGAAGTCCCTTCCACTGCCGCGGTTTTGGTCATGATAATACTGTCACCGCTCCGCATGTTCTTTTTTTCGAGAAGCCGCTCCCGCGCCACAAGGCCCGACATCATGCCCGATACGACGGGCCGCGTAACCGCGTCGGTGATCTCCGTATGCCCCCCGCAGAGCGTGATATGCCGGCTTTCAGCTATGACGAAAAGGTCACGTATGATTTCATATATCTGCGAGGGCGTTGTTCCGGGAGGGAACAGCAGGGTCGTGAGAAACCATCGCGGTACGGCTCCCGTAGTAGCGATATCGTTGGCATTGACCAGCACGGCATAGCGTCCCGCCGATTCCGCCGTAAAGGTAATGGGGTCTGATTTGAGTATGAGGATATCCTCGCCCTCTACATCCACGGCAGCGCAGTCCTCACCGATCCCGGGATGTATGATGACGGAGCTGTCTTGGATTTTAAACGCTGCCAGGAAAAGCTGCAGCAGATCATTAGGCAGTTTCCCGCTCTGCAGGGGAAGCCCCATCCTTACGATGTTTTCCAGTTCTCCCAGGTTCGATATGATGAAATGACTGTCCGTTTCATCGGGCCTGTGTTCGCCGCCATTGGTGAGAAAAACCGTTGTGGAGCCGGCGCGGTTTCCGGCCTCGATATCAAAGATATAATCACCCACGACAAGAATATCCGCCGCTGATATTCCCAGAAGTTCCGCGGCATGGACCACTCCTTCTTCGTGGGGTTTCGGTTTTACGGGCGTATCACGGGAAATTATGAGATCAAATGTCGCGGCGTCGACACCGGTAAAGTTTCCCAGGGCCGTATCAACGGCCTTCCGGCTGTTCCGTGTGATAATGCCCATGGGTATTCCCAGGGACCTGAGCAGCATCAGGGCTTCACCGGCCCCGTCATTGGGCACGGACAGGGCCGCGGCCTTACTCTCATGGGCTTCCAGTATGGCCATGGCCTGTTTTCTTTCATCGCCGTCCGGCATGGCCTCGATGAATTCCAGCACCGGCATGGAATCGGGACATCCCACCTCTCTTTTAATGGCGGGAAAATCCAGGTATCCCGGCCTGGTCAGCGTGCCGTCAAAATCAAACAGTACGGCCCCGATCCGGTATCCTTTTTTAAATCTTTTCATGTCAGTCATGTATTTCACCTTCTTCAACTGCGGAACTCATCGCGGTTTTCACAAAGGGAGAGAAAAGCAGCCCCGCTGCAATGCCCAGAATAAAGCCCACGCCATGGGCCGTATAGCTCACTTCGGCCTGCACCGTTGACGGAATGAGCATGGCCAGGGAGAATCCCACGGCGCGAAAGAGCCTCATGGGAACCGAATGATCACTGTCAAACCGCACATACAGGACGATCCAGAGCCCTATCATGGCATGAATCATCCCCGAGGCTCCCACGAGACTCACCGCTGGATCATAGAACAGAAGGGTGATCCAGGTGCCTGCCAGGCCCAGAACCAGGGACAGAACAGGAAAAACAATCGTTCCGAAATAGGTCCGGAGGAACCATCCGAATATGATGAAGAGCCACGAGTTGGACAGGAGATGCGTCATGCCCGAATGGGTAAATAGGGACGTGAGGATTCTCCAGTATTCATGCCTGGAAAAAACCGCTTCACCGCTGGCAGGAAAAAAGTTCCCGAAGGAATATCCCCGGTATATAAGCGTACTCACGACAAAAAGAAGGAAGACTTGCAAAGCAGGATGAATATCCCTCCACCGGGGCGGCCGGCTCAGCGGCCCCTTTTGCTTCTCCTGCACATCCCTTTCATCATCGTCACTATACCCGTCGTGAATTTCATCATCCATGGACCGCTCACCGAAATCCTTTTATCGTTATAGACTATATCATTCTTCCCGGATTTTCAGGATATGTACTTTCTTGAATATTCTTCTTTATTTCAATGAAATCTATTCCGACTAAAGCTGTAATAAAAAATTCACGCAAAGCCGCAGAGACGCGGAGGTTTATATGCATTTTCAACCCTAGTATTGTCTCAGAGTCGGATCATCTCAAAACCTACAGTAAATACTCCCCGATAAAACCTTTCCGATCGAGAACATCATCAATACATTGGATTATCCATGTTCAGACAGCGACTTCATTTAATTTCTTTTTTTCCTTTGCGTCCTGGCGTCTTTGCGTGATTATCCTTTATTGTTTTATGAATTTAATTGATTCCCGAGAATCCCAACAATCAGGAATGAGCCGAGTATATATATGTGCATATCCCGTGATCATCAAAATGCTCCGTCTACGTGTGGACAGTTCACAGTGACCTGAAATAATCCCCTTCCCAGAACGACACGACAATCATGCATGCTTGTCCCTTATTTTCCAGCAAAGTTTTAAATCTTTTCACATGCTCATGGCCGCAGACAAAAAGAATATGGCGCTCCAGGTGCGGCGCCAGTTTCTCAAACCAGAATTTCTCGCGGATATCCCAGTATTGCATGACCTCCCTGTCCGTATCGTCCTGTATTTTTTTTCGCAGTTCTTCATCGAAAACAAAGGTCCCGGTGATACCGTAGCGCCGCTTCACGGCGTCCTTCTGCTCAGCGTAATAAGGGATCCCCAGCCGCCGGCGGTCCCCATCACCGGGATCACAGAAGAGATGGTCCTTTCCCAGTTCACGGGCCAGGGCGCGCAGGGTGGCTTCACGGGAAAAATAAACCTGCTCCAGGTATTCTTCGTGAAACTCCTCGGCGATGAGATCAATGCCATGGGACTGAATAATATTCTTTATGAAGTCCCTGAATGCATTGAACAGGTTCCCGGGAACGATACGGTTTTCATACTGTATCAGGTGATCAATGCCAACCAGGTATATCATATAGTATTCCGATAAATGAAATAGTCCATGAATAGTACAAATTTTCATATAACATTACAATGTTTTTTTACTTTATGATGAGAATTTTTCAAAAAAACAATTTTTTACCGCCCGGTTAAGCTTTTTTTTCGATACAGAATGGCCTGTTTTTAATTTCCTTTGGTATATTATAATACATATAAAGAAATATCAACCGGAGTGTATATGAACAGGAAATATCTCATTTTGAGAGTGGTGATGGATGAAAGCAGGAACATATCGTATACAAAAGAACATGAATGTGAAACATATAAAGAGGCCCTGCATCATCTGAAGGACAAACCGGACCGTGAAAGCTATATCATCCAGGATATTTTTTTTTAAGAGGATGAGCCGCTGCGCCCCAGGGACTGGATTTCCGGAAATTCCCCGTTCCCTTTTTCCTGCAGTATTCTGAAGGAGATATCAGCCCCATCAATGGTAATTACGGCAAAGGTGGGTGCCGATTGCGATCCGATATACTGGTCTCCCGGATTGCAGAGGATGATATTGTTCCGTTCCGCCAGAAGCGGCTTGTGGGTGTGGCCAAAGAGCAGGATATCACACCCCTCGATTTGCGTCATGAGTGCCATTTTTTCATACAGGCCTTCCAGCACTTCACCGGAATGATACGGTGTAATATCGAACTGATCACCGTGAATAAGCAGGAACTCCCTTCCCTGAACCGGGACTTTCTGCTTCCGGGGGAAGTTCGATCCCTGGTCTTCATTACCGCTGATACCCGTCAGGGGAATACCCGCGTCACCGGCAACGGCACGGGCATCCTCTACACCGTCGCCCAGGTGAAACAGGTAATCAAAGGGACCGCAGGCCAGGATCATCTTCCTCATCGATGCCCCATTGCCGTGCGTGTCGCTGAAAACAGCTATTCTTGTTATTCCCGTATCCATCATCACATCCTGACATCACGGGTAAAGCAAGAGTCCCTGGCTGTAAATACTTTTTCCGGGAAGATACCATAGATATTCGCATTATTCAAAAAATGCGAAGAGGAGACCCCGGCGGAGACACTCAAGTAATACATAGATGGACCGCCGCCACCCCTGCGAGGGGTTAAAATCTATTTTCATTACAAAATCACTCCGATTCAATATATGGCAGAAACAAAAAAACATTGACATAACCTATAAAATCACATAATTTTTGTATTATTGTATGACAAATCCACATTTTCTTTACAGCTTGCTTATACCCTGACAGGGAGGCTCCCATGGAAGAACAGGTAATTGATTTCGGCAGCTGTCTGGTCACCCGGAAAGAAAATTACGCCATCGTCACCTTCAACAGGCCGGAAAAACTCAACGCCTTCGGCCCCGATCTCTTTGAGTCACTCCAGAAAGTATACCGTAATATCAAAAACGATTCCCACATCAGGGCCGTTATTTTCACGGGAAAGGGTGACCACTTCTCAGCCGGCGGCGATGTGGAACAGGATATCAATCCCCTGCGCGGCAAGAGCATGGCTGACTTCAAAAATTATTTTCTGGAACTGGGCGAACTGTACATGGGCGTCTACAATATGGAGATTCCCACCATAGCGGCCATCAATGGATACGCGCTGGGTGCGGGCATGGAACTGACTCTTATCTGCGATATACGCATTGCCTCGGAAACCATGCAGATCGGAGAATTTTTTGTCAGGATGGGACTGGTCCCGGAAATCGGCATGTGCCTTCTTCCTAAAATTGTGGGAACCGGCATGGCCAAGTTCATGTGTTATACGGGAAACCTCATAGATGCCCGGGAAGCCCTGCGCATCGGGCTCGTGGAACAGGTCGTGCCCGCGGCAGAACTGCTGCCCGCGGCGGAAAAACTGGCATCAAAGCTTGCCCGGGGGCCCGCGTCGATCGGCATAATGAAACGGGCAATCCAGGAGTTCGGCGATATGAGCCTGGAAGAGACCCTGAACCCGGCCATAGCCTATCAGTACCAGGCCGTACACACGGAAGATCATGCCGAGGCAGTAACATCATTCCTGGAAAAGAGAAAGCCGAAGTTCAAGGGTCTCTGATCACACTGTCTGTTATGGAACCGGTGATTACCCCCCCCTACTGGCGGAATTTTCTCATGGCCAGGAAATCCTTATCGGTTCTGACCTTTGCGGCCATCCTGTCCAGGTCAGGAAAGGGAATACCCCGGGTTTCCATATCCTGTATCACCAGTGTCAGAATAATGGATTCGTGACTGAAATCGTCGGGCAGGGATTTGATGAATTCGATGATTTTTTTCTTTGCCGTGTTCATGCGATTCTCCTTGTTGTTTTACTTATAACACGAAGGAGAAGTACGCCTGTTGAATTTTTTTTATGCAGGATTACTGAAAAAAAGATTTTTTACGGCAAACCGCAGGTTGCCCCAGAATCCTTGTTTCCGGTTCTTCAGTCCGTCATAGAGCCGGTCCGATGTCTCGGGGGGGACGGATTCATTTATTTTCCTGCCCAGTGAAAGGGCACGGCTCATGCAGGCCGGGACACAGTTGCCGCACCCGATGCAGCGTCTTGCGTCAATTTTCACTTTGCCTGTTTTTTCATTGAACTCTATTGCATCGACCTGGCACTTTTCAAGACAGATACGGCAGCCGACGCAGGCGTCGTCATTCACCACGGCATGAAAATTGGCGGCCCAGAAATTCACGGGAACAGGAAGGCGCTTTTGAACGCGGAGCATGCCGCAGCAGCATCCGCAGCAGGAACAGATGAATTCAACTTTCTGCGTGTTCGAGGGCTGGAGAACCAGCCCCTCCTTCTGGTTTTCCCCGAGAATGCCCAGGGCCTCTTTTTTATCGATTGTCCTGCCAATGCCCATTGCAACGCACTGTTCCGCCATGGAATCAATGGCCAGGCAGGTTTCCAGCCTCGATGTCACTTTGCAGGTATCCCCTTCCAGGCTCCTGGACTTCCGGCATATACACTCATTGATGACAAAGGGGCCGTTTGCAGCTTCGATTATTTTCCGAACATCATCCCAGGGAGCCACGGCCTGTTTGCCGTCGAGACTCTCCTCTATGGGAATCGTCCGCATCTGCTGCAGACCCCCGTTGAGAAAGGAGAGGCCGAAGGAGAGCGTTGACGTGTAATCATGAAAATCCCGCAGGAAGTCAGGGGAAAGCCAGTTGACCTGGGCCTCGTAAATTCCCACGATGAGGGGGATAATGGCATATTGCGCAACACCCTTTTGGGTGCGGTATCCGATGAGGCCCCGGGCCGCCATTTCTTTCAGACAATCAGCAAGTTCCTGCCCGGCAAATCCCGCAGCGGCCGAACGCTTTTCAATATCATCGAGAGACCTGAACCGGTAATCCAGGGCCATTGCCGCCCTGGCCTGCTCAGGAGTATAGAGGCCCTTCAGCAGCCTGATATGGGCACCCGATGAGGCGGCAGGGAATCCCACGGCCTGCTCATCGAGATGCCTGCCGAATTCCCGGTATAGCGTGTCGCTCATGGGGCTGTTCCCTTATAACCTGCCGATCCTTTCCCATCGTATGGACCAGGTATCAGGATCGATGGACGTCCAGCGGAATACCAGCTTCCCGAGAACGTTCTCTATGGGGACAAACCCCCAGTACCTGCTGTCAAAACTGTTATCCCTGTTATCACCCATGACAAAAAGCGCGCCCTGAGGCACCGTGAATTTTTTCATGGTATCTTTTCCATGGGCATGGCGATAGTTCTGCACCAGGTACTCCCGGCCGTTTAGTTTTTCCAGAAAAATTTCCGTATCTTCATCGCGTGAAATGAGCGACCGGGATATCTTTTTTCCGTTGATATATACTGCCCTGCCGCTGATCGCGATCTCATCGCCGGGCACACCGATAACCCGCTTCGTATAGTTGACCGATTCATCGCCGGGATATCGGAAAGCAATGATGTCGCCCCGTGAAGGGGAATCCCACTGTACTATATCATGCTTTGTAAAAGGTATCTTCAGACTGTAGGCCGCGTTATTGGAAAAAAATTTATCCCCTTCGCGGATCGTGGGATTCATGGAGCCCGTATCAACGGAATAATTGCCAAGAACAGCGGTCCTGATGAAAACCATGAATAAAATCGTGAGGATTATGCTGAATAAATCATGCTTTCTTGAAAAATCACGCAGCTTTTTGAAGTACATAATTTTCCCCTTCGGCTCCCGCTCATGGGCCGTTTTATTTGCAGACATATGATTTTTTAATTGATTGCCGGGTGTTTATCCCTGGCAGGGGAATAAAACACCCGGCAATTGTGAAACTGTTAATTTAAAAATAGAGGTGTAATTAACATATATCCCGCGGGCAGCATGAGAATACCACCAGTGGATACAATAATAAAAGACATCGTACAGTGGAAAAGGTTACATCCATATGGATCAGAATGAGACAAAGAAAACAGTTTTTACTTGCAAAAAACGACAACACAATAGTGTTTTTTACCGGTCAGCGGCTTTCCGCATCACCTTGTACACCGCCCCCACAAGCTCGACTTTATCAATGGGCTTATGAAGATAAGCCGCCGGATTAGTCGCGAGGGCACGCTGCTTTACTTCCATGTTGGTATTTGCCGTTATGAATATTACGGGTATATCGAACTGTTTTTTCATTTCCCCTGCCACGGCAATGCCATCCATATCATCCTCGAGAAAGATATCCATAAGAACCAGGTCGGGCTGCTCCATTATCACGGCAGGCAGCACATCGGCGCCCCTTGAAAGAACACGGGAAACGCCATAACCCGCCTTTGTCAGCATGCCCTTAATATTTAACCCCGTAATTCTTTCATCTTCAACAATGAGAATTTTTATGTTTCGAGTTTCGTCTGCATCCCTGCCGGAAAAATTGGCGGCGGCAGGCGCCGCTTTCCCTCCCTTCCCGAAGGACAGCATGAATTTCGTCCCGGGCCCCGATTCATGGCTGATAGATCCTTTCAGCTGGTGAGTAAGTGCATGAATGAGCTGCATGCCGAGACTGTCATTATTTTTTATATCAAATTCCCTCGGTATCCCCACCCCGTCATCGGCAACGGTCAGCTGATACAAGCCCTGTTCATCTACATGAAAATCAACGGAGATCGTCCCCCGCCTCCCTCCGGGGAAGGCATGCTTCAGGGAATTCGTCAGCAGCTCATTGACAATGAGAGCGCAGGGGATGGCGTCATTGATATCCATATAAACATCCTTCACGCGGATATCAATGGCCACATTTTTTGTCATACTGCTCAGTGTATCATTATATTCTCGTATCAGTCCCTGTATGTAATTTTCAAAATCTATTTTGGTCATGCTGTCGGACTGATAGAGCTTTTCATGGACCAGGGCCATGGCACGAACGCGGTTCTGGCTGTCGAGAAAAAGCTGCCTGTCCGTTATATTGATAACCCGATGATACTGCAGGTCCAGGAGGCTGGATATAATCTGCATATTGTTCTTCACGCGGTGATGAATTTCCCTGAGCAGCAGTTCCTTCTCCCTCAGGGACTCTTCCATCCGGTTTTCATTTTCGCTCCTCTCGCCTGTCATTCTATCACAGAAGGCCTTTCTTGAAAGAGAGACATTTATTTCCGCGTCAAGCCTTTCAGCGCTGAGAGGCCGCAGCAGTATTCCCGACATTCCAAGACCAGGCATGCCGGCGGACAGTTGATCGGTCACCGTGTCATTGATAAAGATGATTGGCGGATTCTTTCCATCAACAAAGGACGAAAAGGCCGGCAGCCAATGGCTGTCATGGGGAAGAGACCCATCGGCGATGATGACGTGGGGACCCGCCTCCTCCATGCAGGAGTGCCAATCGCCGGGATCCCGGACGATTCCGGTCACAGCATATCGATCTTCGGGAAGGAGGGGAATAATTTCCCGGGAAAATGATTCTTCATGTTCAATTATCACTATATTCTTCATACTGAATACACACCGCTTTATCACAGGCCCCTTTTGGAGGGTTCACCGTCCACAGGACATAATATGTCTTCAGACCATACCCGGGCAGCAGTCCTTATTATCATAACTATACACCATAATACACCCCTGTTCAACAGTAAATTTTTTCAATACCAATATTTTCCTTCCTTCTATTTTAGAGACTGTGCGAAAAAAGTACTGGATTATTATAATCACCCCATGATAACTGTTCAGCATGGCCGATTTGAGAGAAATTTCTCTCCCGGAACAAGTGTAGAAACCCCATGAAATATATACTGGAAATAAAAAACCTGGTGAAGGATTACAGTGAAGTCCGCGCCGTCGACGATATAAGCTTCGCTATTGAGCCCGGTATTTGTTTCGGGCTCCTGGGACCCAACGGCGCCGGAAAAACCACGACTATCGAAGTGATCGAGGGAATCCTGAACAAGACCGGCGGGGAGATTTTATACAAGGAAAAACCACGGCTGGCCGGTTTCAAGGAGGAAGCGGGGATTCAATTCCAGAACACGGAACTTCCCCAGTATCTCACGGTGAGGGAAACGCTCGTCATGTTCCGGAAACTCTATTCGCGAAAGGCCGATATGGATGAACTCATTGCCATCTGCCGCCTGGAAGAAATCCTGGACAGGGACAACCGCAAAATCTCGGGGGGCCAGAAGCAGCGCCTCCTCCTGGCCATGGCCCTGGCCAATGATCCCGAATTGCTTTTTCTGGACGAGCCGACGACAGGCCTCGATCCCCAGGCACGCCATCACCTGTGGAATATCGTAAAAGACATTAAAAGCCGGAACAAGACCATCATCCTGACCACTCATTATATGGAAGAAGCGCAGCTTTTATGCGACCGCATAGCCATAATGGACACGGGAAAAATTATCGCCATGGGCTCTCCGTCGGAACTGCTGAAAGAGCACGCTAACAGGACTATCATTGTAATCCGGAATGACATAAACGAGGAGAACCTCGGCAGCCTTCCATGCCGGTATTTCAAAATACACGACGGGTATGAAATTCAGACCGACAATCTCAACACATGCCTGCAGGCTCTCATGAAAAGCAATGTGGATTTATCCGATATAACCGTCCGCTCCCAGAACCTTGAGGATCTCTTTCTCAAGCTCACGGGAAAGGAACTACGGACATAGGAACACCGACATGATACGACGTCTCTGCGCACTCATATCAAGCCGTACTAAAGAATTCTATCGCGATCGCTCCGCACTGGGATGGAACCTCCTCTTTCCCTTTATGGTCATTTTCGGCTTCAGCCTGATTTTCAACCAGGACAAGCAGGTGCTGTACAAAGTCGGTGTTCTTAAAGAAACCTCGGTGAAATCCCTTTCCGCTGAACCCGAATTTGCACGCCGATATGAGCACTTCAGAAAAACCCGTTTTATCGAATTCGTCGATTTCAATTCTCTCGAACGGGGAATGAACAGGCTTGAGCACCACCGCATCGACTTCCTTGTCAATCCGGAAAAAGGAGAATACTGGGTCAGCAAGACCTCCCCCAAGGGATACATCGTTGAAAGGCTTTTTCAATCAAGCGCGGAGATCGGTCCCGGCCATTACACCAGGCGGGATATCACGGGAAGAGAGATACCCTACGTGGAGTGGCTCTTCCCGGGCATCCTGGGCATGAACATCATGTTCAGCTCACTCTTCGGCGTGGGATACGTGGTGGTGCGCTACAGGAAGAACGGGGTACTGAAAAGATTCAGCGTCACACCGGTGCGTACCTTCGAATTCCTCACGGCCCAGATCGTCTCGCGCATGGCCGTTATCCTCCTCACCACCTTTATCGTGTACGCGGGATGCGCCCTCATCTACGGGTTCCAGTGCCGCGGTTCCTACCTGAACCTTTTCCTCTCCTTCGCCCTGGGAGGTTTCAGCATGGTGTCCCTGGGCCTCCTCGTGGCTGCCCGAAGCAGCAGCGAGGAATTCGCCGGGGGTATATTGAACATCATTTCCTGGCCCATGATGTTTCTCTCCGAGGTATGGTTTTCCCTGGAAGGAGCGCACCCCTGGGTCACGTCTTTTTCAAAAATACTTCCCCTGACCCACATGATTGACAGTTCGCGCATGATCATGAACGACGGCGCCGGTCTCCTGGAGGTGCGGGAGCATTTCATTACTCTGGCAGCCATGTCCATCATCTTTATCACCCTGGGCTCTCTCATGTTCAAGTGGCAGAAGGACTCCTGATACCTGCGAAAAGAAATCCGGGTTACATCTGAAAATACTCCTTGAATAATTCCTCCCCGTGAGATACAGTACGGTATAGGCATATGTGAACCGTAAAAAATGTCATGAAAAATATAAAAATAATAATAATCGATGTGAAGAAAACAAAGGCCTCGGTCCTGGCCGATCTTCTCAACGGACTGGCATATTCCGTTATCGGATCTTTTGCATCCGATGAGGATACCCTCGCCCTGTGCGTGAAGGAACGGCCCGATATCATCATTCTTGGCATCGCAAGCGATGGAAATCGGGCAGGCATGAAAATCGTAGAGGCACTTCGGACCCAGTATCAGCCCCTGCTTATTTACTGCGCTGATCAGTTCTATCGGCAAGCCGGTGAAGCAATGCTGCCGTCACAGGGGTATATCGTACCGCCCTTCAACGCCGGTCAGCTCAGCGCCATCCTTTCATCGGTCCTGGAGAACAATTCCGCCGGTGCATCGCTCATGGCAGAAGAAAAGTTCCGACAGCTCTTCAATAACAATCCTGAATACTGCTATCTTATATCGCCCGACGGGACGATTCTGGATATAAATGATTCCGCCCTCAGGATTTTGGGATACACCAGGGAGGAAATAACAGGAAAACCCCTGAGCATAATTTATCATCCCGATTCAAAGGCGAATATGGATATTCTTTTTGAAAAATGGAAAGCCTCGGGCAATCTGCATGATGAACGGATAGACATCATAACACGTAACGGACAGCGGAGAAAAGTTATACTGCACGCCACGTCGATACGTGACAATCAGGGCTCCATTCTTCACTCCATCTCCTATCAGCACGACATCACGGATTTCGATCACATCTTTGACGCCTATCGTGACAGTGAAAGGAAATACCGGAACATCTTTGAAAACGCTCCCATGGGCATTTTCCAGACCTCATCCACAGGTAAAGTCCTGGCGGTTAACAACAAAATGGCTGCCATATTGGGATATGACTCACCCGCCGAGGCTATTGAGGCCTTCAATGATATTGGAAAGGAACTCTATGTCGATCCCACGAAGAGAAAAGAATTCCTCAAGCTCCTTACGCGCGATAAAACCGTTGTGAATTTCGAATACGAGGCCTTCAAAAAGGACGGTACAAAAACCTGGATATCTATGAACGCACATGTAAGCGACCATAACGAGGACGGTTCCTTTATTATAAACGGCTTTTCCGAAGATATCACGGCGAGAAAGAAGGCGCATTCTATAATAGATATGGGAATCAGCCATATGGTTCTCATAAATGAATTGAATTCGGACGTCAACAAGAATGCCGGCACCGATGAGATTATAAAGAAAACCTGTGACCGCCTGAGGGATATTCACAATCTTCGATTTGCCGATTTTTACTTCAAAGCCGTATCCACGGATTTCAGCGAATACCTTATATATCAATACAGCAATATCCAGAGTGTTATCCTGGGCGCGGCGGAAAAACTCTCGGGCCTGTCCCTGCAGAAAATAAGGATACCCCTCTTCGATGGGAGTGTGTATCGGGAGCTCTACACGAACCGTATCCCCATGGAATTCAACGGCAAAGAGGAAGTGTCACGGGCCATCAGAGATTTTGTACCGGCAGAGAAAAAATTTCTCCGGGCCCTGGCAGGCGAAGTGGCCCAGATTGCCGGCAACAAGTATGTTTACCTGGCTCCCCTGATCGTGCGCGGTGAAGCCATCGGGCACATCGGGTTTAACCGTGGAAAACCATTTTCCCGTGAAGAGAAGGAATCGGTCACCATGGTCATCGACAAACTGGCCAGCATCTTTGACAAGATAAGGACCGATGAAGCGCTGCGATCATCCCTGCGCGAGAAAGATATCCTCCTTAAAGAAATACATCACCGGGTTAAAAACAACATGCAGATCATATCGAGCCTCCTGGCCCTGCAGTCGGGATTCATAAATGACGAGCGGGACCTGGAACTCTTTGCCGACAGCCAGAACCGTATCCGCTCCATGAGTCTCATCCATGAGCAGCTCTATCAATCCAGCAACCTGTCACAGATAGATTTCCGATCCTATACGGACAGGCTGGTCACTGAAGTGCTGCAGTCCTTTAATACCGGTTCGAGAATCAGCGTGGACATGGACATAATAAACTCTCCCCTGCCCATAAATGTAGCCATCCCCTGCGCGCTCATTCTTAATGAGCTTTTAAGCAATGCGCTGAAACACGCCTTCCCCGACAAACATAGCGGCAAAGTTCACATTTCCTTCGTGAAAAATGACGGTCACCGCTATATATTCTCCGTCAGCGACAATGGCATCGGGTTCAGCGGATCACCGGACACCTCAACAAGTAAGTCACTGGGAATGCACCTCGTGTCAGAGCTGACACGACAGATAGGGGGAACTCTTACCATTCAGCATAAAAATGGTACGAGTTTCATCATAGAATTCAGTGACCTGTATGAGCCGTCCAGAGATGAAAAAATCAGCTGCCTGGAGCCCAGGAGGGATTCGGAAAAACTCATTCTTATCGTAGAGGATGACCTCATTACCGGCAATTTCCTGAAAAAAATGCTGGAAAAACGCGATTATAAAATACCGCCCGTAATGGTTACGGGAGAAAGCGCCATTAATTTTGTCCGCCAGTGCAGACCCGACCTGATTATCATGGATATTATGCTGGGCGGCCCCATGGATGGCATAGAAACGGCACGAGTCATTAAAGAGCAGTACGGCATTCCCGTAATTTTTTCGTCGGGAAGCAGTGAAGACGCCACACTGACGCGCGTGCAGAAAATCAGACCCGCCGGTTTTATCCTGAAACCTATCGACAAGGAACGGCTTCTCTCTCTCATTCGTCAGGTACTGGGGGAATAGAAAAAGAACGGATTCAGCTGCCGGACATGCATATAAATATTTGACAAAATAACGCGTATTTATTATAAAAAGTAAACCTCATGCGAAAAAGAAAAAACCGTCCTTTTAAATATGAACAGAGCAGGAATCATGGAACTGGGAGACAATCATAACGCCAACGATTTACCAAACCGGATCACCAAGGAATTTATCAACAATCTCCCCATCATACGGTACGCCGGACCCATTTCCGTCATAAACAGGGGACGAGACCTGGATAACTGCCTTTCCCTTCTCAGCTCGGAGGAATTACTGGGTTTTGATACGGAGACACGGCCTACATTTCAGCGGGGACAAAACAATCCCGTTTCTCTCATTCAACTGGCCACGGACGAGATAGTATATATCATTCAGCTCGGGCTGACCGGGTTTCGTCCATCGCTGGTAAAATTACTCGAAAATGAGCGTGTAAAAAAAATCGGCCTGGCTGTTCGCGATGATATTCTCAAGCTCCAGGAAATACGCCCCTTTGAGGCAGCGGGATTCATTGATCTGAGCGACATGGCGTCCCGGAAGGGCATAATCCAGACGGGCCTCAAGGCCCTGGCGGCCCGTTACCTGGAAGGTCGAATATCAAAGGCGGTGCAGACATCAAACTGGGCCCGCCCGGACCTCATGGAAAAGCAGAAGATCTATGCAGCCACCGACGCCTGGATCTGCCTGCGGATTTATTACCCCCTCATGACCGACGAACGCGATTATCATGAGGATATTCAGACAGCACCTGAACCGGACATACTTGAATAACAACGAACCATACCCCATAAAGGCTATCACCATGATACCCGGGGTTACGAATGAAATATTGCCCTTGCCATACTTACCCCACGGAAAAGACATTGACATAAACATCATGCCTGCCCATAGTAATTGAATCACCGTAATAAGGGAATCTCTATACATTAGATTTTGGAAGTTCCCTTGTGGGCACAAGCAAAGGAAAAATAAGGTTTTTCCATTTTTTGGTTAATGAAAAACCTAATTTTTAGAGGTGCCCATAAAATACTATGACAACAGGATTGTTCTATGCTTGGATTACTGCAGACTATAAACAGCTACATCTGGGGTCTTCCCCTGATCATTCTTCTCGTCGGTACCGGCGTTTACCTGACCTTCCTGCTCCGGGGACTTCAGTTCCGGCAGCTCATACCGTCCCTGTATCTTGCCCTTGTTAAAAGAAAAGAAGGCGGAGCCCATGCCGGAGACATATCACACTTCCAGGCGCTCATGACGGCCCTGGCTGCCACGGTGGGTACGGGAAATATCGCCGGAGTGGCTACTGCCATTGCCACGGGCGGCCCCGGAGCCCTGTTCTGGATGTGGGTGACGGGTTTTTTCGGCATGGCCGCCAAATACAGCGAGGCGGTTCTCGCCGTTAAATACCGCGAAGTGGACAAGCTGGGAACCATGAGCGGCGGCCCCATGTACTATATTGAAAAGGGGATGAAGCTGAAACCCCTGGCCGTGGCCTTCGCCCTTTTTGCGTCGATCTCGGCCTTCGGCACGGGAAACATGATTCAGTCCAATTCCGTCGCCGATGCCGTCAATTCCACCTTCGGGGTGCCGCACATGATAACGGCCATTGTCCTGGCCGTTGTCACCGGCCTGGTTATCATGGGGGGTATTAAAAACATTGCCAGGGCCACATCGGCCATCGTTCCTGTCATGATTTTGTTTTATGTCACCGCCGCCCTGGTCATACTGGTTATGTATTATAATCATATCCCCGAAGCCTTCGCCCTGATTTTCCGCCATGCCTTCAGTCCTACGGCTGCCGCGGGCGGATTTGCCGGATCCGCAGTCATGCTCAGCATCCGCATGGGCGTCTCACGCGGCATCCTCTCCAATGAATCGGGGCTGGGCAGCTCCCCTATCGCGGCAGCGGCTGCCAAAACCGATGAGCCGGTGCGTCAGGCCCTGGTTTCCATGACCCAGACATTCATCGATACAATCGTCGTATGTACTCTCACCGGCCTGGTTCTCCTCGTTACCGGCATCTGGTCTTCGGGAGCCACGGCAGCTGCCCTTACGGAGCAGGCCTTTTCAGCGGGCCTTCCCGGCTCATGGGGCGGTATCGTTGTCACCGTCGGCCTGGTGTTTTTCGCCTATTCAACAATTCTTGGATGGTGCTACTACGGCGAAAAATCCATAGAATATCTGCTGGGTGAAAAATCCGTTACGCCTTACCGGCTGGTCTTTGTTGCGGCAGTATTCGTGGGCGCCGTGGTGAAACTGGACCTGGTATGGAACTTCGCCGATATCATGAACGGCCTCATGGCCGTCCCGAACCTCATCGCCCTTATCGCCCTTTCCGGCGTTATTCTGGCGGAAACCAAGGCCTATTTCGAAAAATATCGTTCATGAGCACCCATGAAATAAAAGACCGCTGCCGCCGGGGCCTTCTGCAATACACACGGAAGGCCTTTCTGAGTATTCCACCTGTCGATAATCCCGAAATACTCGATATCGGCTGCGGTACCGGCGTCCCCACCCTGGAGATCGCCATGCTGACCGGCGGACATGTAACCGCTGTAGATTCCGATTCTTCAGCTCTTGCATGTCTGAAGACAAAAATCCACGCCGCCGGCTATGAAGACAGAATCACCCTCATACAGGATTCGGTCTTCACACCTTCCTTTTATGAAAAGCAGTTCGATATTATTGTGGCCGAGGGCCTCTTTAATATGATTGGATTTGAAAAAGGTCTCCGGCACTTTACTCCGTTTTTAAAAACCAACGGTCATTTTCTCATCCACGATGAAGCCACTGGACGAGACGAAAAACACGCATTATTCAAATATCTGGGCTATACCCAGATATTATCTTTCGAACTGGATGAATCGGTGTGGTGGAATGAGTACTGCGCCTGCCTCGAAAAAGCCATTCAGGAATACCGCAACTGTAATGATTTTGACCGAATTTTCGCCGGAGAAATCCAGGAGCTTGACATGTACCGCCGCGACCCTTCCCGTTTCCGATCGATCTATTATGTTTTAAGAAAAGACAATGACCCCGCACCGGCCAATAAATGTATTGACAGGTAATGAAATCCATGGATGACTGACATGTCACTCAATACCGCATCACAAAGGAGAGTACAGGTGAAAAAAGATTACGTCATTCCGGTTCATGAAAAACTTGCCTACGGCATGGGAGACCTGGCCATCAACATAGCCTACGGCTCCATCGGTTTCTATATGCTATGGTTCATGGTAAATGTGGGCGGCATTTCGCCGGGTAAGGCCGGTGCCGTATTCATGCTCGCCCGGGCCTGGGACGCCATTACCGACTACTTCATGGGCAGAATTTCCGACCGGACCACTTCCCGCTGGGGACGCCGCAGACCCTATATTCTTTTCGGCGCCATTCCCATGGGCCTGTGCTTCGCCTTTCTCTGGTTCGTACCCCAGGCCTCGGAGATGTGGCGGTTCTTCTACTACCTGCTGGCCTTCATCATTTTCAACACGACATTCACTGTTGTGGCCGTTCCCTACAGCTCCCTCATGGCCGGCATGACCCAGAACTATGACGAACGCACGAGTCTCTCGGGATTCCGCATGGGCTCTTCCTTTGTCGGCACGCTCATCGGCGCAGCCGGAGTAACCCTGCTTGTGGATGTGATTTTCACCGATTACGCAAAAAGCAGCAGCTTCTTTTTCATGGGCATGATATTCGGGCTTCTCATCATGGGGCTTCTGTTCATTACAGGCTCGGGCACGAAGGAGAGGACAAAAATTACCGATCAGGCCTACGAAGGTTTTTTCGAAACCATCGCTTCCTTTTTCAGAATGAAGGAATTCAGGATAGTGCTGGGCATGTTTCTTTTCAACATGATCGGATTTGACATCATCATGGCCACCTTCTTCTTTTTCATTTCCGATGTCATTCAGGTCGAAGGCGATGCTACCATATTCATGGCCATACCCCTCGTGGTGGCCGTCCTGGCTTCACCGCTGTGGATTTTCCTGGGCAACAAGCTGGGCAAAAAGAAGGCCTATGGCATGGCAGCCGCGTATTTTTCCGTTTCCATGCTGGTGTGCCTCTTCATTCCCCGGGGAGATGTCACCACGACGATCGTTTTATGCGCTCTTGCCGGTATCGGTATTTCAGCATCACAGATTATTCCATGGTCGATCCTTCCCGATGTCGTGGAAATTGATGAACACCGGAACGGCGTGCGCCGCGAGGGAGCTTTCTTCGGTATTTCGACCTTTCTATATAAAGTAGCCTCGGCCCTGGCCATTGCCGGGACAGGAGCGGTTCTCGATATTTTCGGCTATATAAAGGCAAATCCCGATGAAACCGTTGCGGCAGTACAGAAAATTATTCAGCCCGAAAGCGCCCTCCTGGCCATACGCGCACTTATAGGCGTGGCGCCCGGGATATGTTTTATCATTTCTGCCGTGTTTGTGACTATTCTCCCCATCACCAAAGAGAGCTTTGATAAAATCAGGAAGGACCTGGACGATCGCAAGGCCGGTTCTTAAAGAATGGTTTTTACTCTCCCCACGGACCCGTCCTGGAGGCGGACTTTGATGCCGTGGGGATGGGTCGGGGAGTTTGTCAGGATATCCTTAACGATACCCTCGGTAAGCTTTCCCGAAGACTGGTCCTTTTTCAGAACAATGGCGACCCGGGTTCCCGGCTTTATATCCGAACGCTTTGTTCCGTCCATATCGCTACCTGCCGTTTGATTCTTTTTCCCGGATAGCGCATCCCACGACCCTGGTCGTTCCCCCGCTGGCACTGTGTGTGACATGCTGCTGCTGACGCTTCCAGTAATTGCAGATGACATATCCTGAAGTATAGCTTATGTGATGGGGGCATTTGATACAGTTTTCAATATTCATTTCATTTTCCTCAATATGGAGAACACAAGTCCGATATTAAAGCTTTTTTGTCAAGAAGGTATCTTCGACTTTTTACCATCATTGCAGTATAATTCTCGACAAAGGATTCCATTTCTTCGATAAAGGCACAAAGCTGATGTCAGAATACAGTAACAAAAGAATAAATCCCTGCAGACCCGGTCATGGCGCTTCCTGCGCCCTGTGCTGCGGCAGCCATAACTACAACATGCCGCAGGAGCAGCTGGAGGAGATGTTTTACGCGAGAGCCCAGGAACAACCCTGCCGCCCCCTGAAACACCCTGAAGAGTCCTGCAGTGAAAAACTCTTCAGGGACGCCATGCAGTGCACCCATGTGGGGATACTGCATGATGAACCGGGACTCCTGGGATGCCTGATCTACCAGGAACAGGACCCGGGGCATCACATGGAATCATTCATCACGGGAACCTGCCGCAACTTCTACTGCCCGGCCTGGGAAAATCTCACGGACCGCCAGGTACTTTTCGCCGCCCGGCTCATGGGTGACTGGTACTGGTACAGCCTTTTAATAAACCATGTCGAGGCCCTTCTCAGTCTTTTTTCCCAGTACGAAACTCCCGAAGATGTTCCCGGCGAGGAACTCGAAGCGCTGAAAGAGGAACTGCTTGAGCGTCTTCATGACGAGGATGGAAAATAAAACAGATTTTCAATACCTGAAAGGGGTGTCCCAAAAGGGTGCCCCCTTTTTGTATTCCCGAATGTCCCGGAGCCGGGACGAGGCGAATGCAGGAGGGGGTTTCGCCTACCCCCTCCTGCGACCACCCCTGCGCCGCCGGTATGAACCGACGACATGGTTTACAAAATAAACCGGAGACATAGTTTACACTCTATAATAAATTTGAGGCATTGCAACTAGGAGGAAGTGCCATGCCTTGGTTAGAGGTGAACAAATTGGATCAGA
>Ga0209164_1001310_pt1 | contig 33452 bp, 30 predicted proteins | sample MTBNYHSulfiMetaG_FD_187458 | JGI IMG/M metagenome (GOLD analysis project Ga0209164, IMG submission 187458) | Enrichment culture microbial communities from rom New York Harbor, USA that are MTBE-degrading - MTBE-NYH (New York Harbor Sulfidogenic)... | ecosystem: Environmental > Aquatic > Marine >... | reverse complement strand
AAATTTTTATTGATATACAGGCACCCTGAAAAAATCAAGGGCAAAAACCTGATTATAAAACGGAATCATCGCTGGCAAGCAGGATGATGAACTCCTGGTTACCCTTGGGACCTCGGATGGGGGAGGGGACCACCGGACCAGGTATCAGGCCGATTTCCTTGAAATAGTCGCAGAGCTCGTGGATGACATGATCCCGCTGGCGCGGATCGCGCACCACGCCGCCCTTACCGACTTGACCCTTTCCCACTTCAAACTGCGGCTTGATCAAGGCCAGTATCCGGCCGTTTGGCTTTAAAAACGGCTGAACGGCCGGTACGACGATTCTAAGAGAAATAAAAGAGGTATCGATGGTCGCCAGATCCACTTTTCCGGGCAGACGCTCAGGGGCGAGATGTCGAATATTAGTGCGCTCGATGGGGATGACACGCGGGTCTTGACGCAATTGCCAGGCCAACTGACCGTATCCGACATCCACGGCATAGACACGCCGGGCGCCGTGCTGCAAGAGGCAGTCGGTAAATCCGCCTGTGGAGGCGCCCACGTCGAGGCATACCCAATCGTGGAGTCGAAGTGAAAGCGCCTCGATGGCAGCTGCCAGCTTGAGCCCCCCACGGCTTACATAGGGCAGATCCTCGCCCTTCAGCTGGATCAATGCATCCATGGAGACGGCGGTGCCGGGTTTGTCGCTGATCTGTCCATCGACCAGCACTTTACCCGCCATGATCAAGGCCTTGGCCCTGGGGCGGCTGGCGGCCAGCCCCCTTTCGACCAATAAGATGTCCAGACGCTGCTTAACGGCCATGCTGCATAGCGTTTACTGGTTCTGGACAATGACGTTGAAGGTTTGGGATGGTGCATGTTGTTCGAACAGGTCATGCACCGCCGCCACGACACTCTTGACATCGAGGCCACAGGTCGCGCGCAATACGTTTGCCGGGCCATGCTCGATGAATCGATCCGGCAGCCCGATTCGTCTGACGAACGCCGGGTTGACACCATGGTCGCACAGCAATTCAATCACGGCGCTGCCGAAACCGCCGGGAAGGGCGTTTTCCTCGAGTGTGATCACGAAAGGTATTTTACGCGCAAGAGCACATATGGTGTCCGCATCCAACGGCTTGACGAAACGACAGTTGACGACGGTGGCGTGTATTCCCTCTGCCGACAATTTTGTCTTGGCTCCCATGGCAACCGAAACCATGTTGCCGATGGCCAGCAGAAGTACGCCATCGCCCCGGGCCAATATTTCCGCCCGGCCGATGCCCAGCGGTGCCGGATCATCCTCCAATGGGACGCCCGTTCCCATACCCCTGGGATAACGGATCGCCACCGGCCCATCATGGGACAACGCCGTGACCATCATGCGGCCCAATTCATTTTCGTCCTTGGGTGCCATGACGACCATATTGGGCAGGGTTCTCAAGTAGGAAAGATCGAACTGGCCGTGGTGGGTCGGGCCGTCTTCTCCGACCAGCCCGCCGCGATCGATGGCAAACACCACCGGCAGACGCTCGATGCATACGTCGTGGACGATTTGATCGAAGGCGCGCTGCAAAAAGGTGGAATAGATCCCCACCACCGGACGAAATCCCTCGGCGGCCATACCGGCCGCGAACGTCACACCATGCTGTTCGGCGATCCCCACATCGAAAAAACGATCCGGAAAGTGTTCGGCGAATTTGCTCAGGCCCGTGCCTTCGGGCATGGCGGCGGTCACGGCGATGACTTTTTCGTTCGTCTTGGCCACCTTGACCATAAAATCGCCAAATACCGACGTGTAGGTGGGCACCGTGCAAGCCGGGGCTGTGCTGTTGCCAGTGGCCACATCGAAGCAGCCCACGCCGTGGAAATAGACCGGATTATTTTCCGCCTGGACGTATCCCTTGCCCTTGGTCGTTGTCACGTGCAGCAATACCGGGTCTTTGAGCGCTTTGATGTTCGTCAAAATCGATATCAAATGATTCAGATTATGGCCGTTGATCGGGCCGAAGTAGTCGAAGTTGAAGGCCTCGAACAACATGCCAGGAGTGATAAAGGTCTTGAATGACTCTTCGGAACGTTTGGCCCAGTTATAAATATTGTCCCCGATTTTGGGCAAGGATTTGAGAAACTCGCCGAACTCCTTGCGCCATGCCTGCAGGCGCTGGCCGGAGAAGGTGCGGCTCAGCAGGGAAGACAAGGCCCCCACATTGCGAGAAATGGACATGTCGTTGTCATTGAGAATTACGATCAGGTCTTTGTGTAGATCCCCGGCCTGGTTGAGGGCTTCATACGCCAGGCCGGCCGTCATCGAGCCGTCCCCGATCACCGCCAACACCTTGGATCTTTTCTGTTTCAAACGATTGGCGCAAATCATGCCCAGGGCCGCTGAAATGGAGGTGGAGCTGTGCCCGGTGGTAAAAGTGTCATAAACACTCTCGCTGCTTTTGGTAAAACCGGACAGCCCGCCATGCTTTCTCAGCGTATGAAACCGGTCGCGGCGACCGGTGAGCAACTTGTGGGCATAGGCCTGGTGCCCGACATCCCAGACGACTTTGTCATCCGGCGTGTCGAACACATAGTGAATGGCAATGGCCAGTTCTACCGCGCCGAGGCTAGAAGCGAGGTGGCCGCCGTTTTTGGAAACCACATCGACAATCACCTGGCGGATTTCACTCGCCAGTTCCGGCAGCTGGTTGCGCGGCAGCTTTTTCAGATCGGCCGGCGATTCGATATTTTCGAGCAATCCCAATGTCTGTCTCTCCTGAATCGCTATCGATTTCGATCCACGATATATTTTGCGATGGCCCGCAAGGGGTCTGCCTTGTTATCAAAAATATCGAGTGCCTGCAAGGCGCCCCCGATCAGCTGATCGGCATAGACGCGTGAGCGCTCGAGTCCCAAAAGGGCAGGGTAGGTGTTCTTCTGGCGTGATGCATCGGTTCCCACCGCTTTTCCCAATACAGAAGGATCCCCCTTGATGTTGAGGATGTCGTCGATGACCTGAAACGCAAGCCCGATATTTTCCGCATAACGGGTCAAACGCTCGATCCGATCATCGTCCGCTCCGCCCAATACGGCACCGGCATGAACGGCCGCCCGAATCAGCGCGCCTGTCTTTAGCCGGTGCATGCTTTCAAGCGCCTCTTGAGTCAATTTAACCCCCTCGAAAGCGAGGTCCCGGGCTTGCCCCTCGATCATCCCCAGGCAACCCGAGGCACTTGATATGATGGCGATAACCTGCAACCAGAGCGATGCGTTTCCGGCGCTTGCCCTGCGGCCGGTCTCGGAGAGGATTTCGAAGGCCATATTGAGCAAGGCATCGCCCGTTAAAATGGCGGCCGCCTCATCGAATTGAACATGACAGGTGGGTTTGCCGCGCCGCAGATCGTCATCGTCCAGGGCCGGCAGGTCATCGTGTATCAGCGAATAGGTGTGAATCATTTCCAGGGCGCAGGCCGCTGGCAGGGCGATCTCTGTTTCTCCACCGACCGCGGCGCATGACGCCAGGCACAGAATAGGGCGCACCCGCTTGCCGCCGGTGGAAAGCGCATACACCACCGATTCACGCATGTGGAATGCCGACGGCAAGGAATCCAAGTGGCCATCCAAAGCGGTGTTGACGATTTGACGTTGCAGGGCCAGGTAAGGCTTGAGTTCGAAGGTTGGGGGGGGCTGCTCAAGCATCCAGATCGTCCTGATCGGCGTCACCAAAAGGTGTTTCCACCAGCGAGCCGTCGCCTTGTTCCATCAAGAGCGCAATTTTCTTTTCGGTTTCGTTGAGCTTTTGCGTACAAAGCTGACTCAACTTCACGCCTTCTTCAAATTTTTTCAAGGCATTTTCAAGCGATAATTCACCGGACTCCATCTCCTGGACTATCGTCTCCAATCGCTCGAGCGCCTTTTCAAAAGAGAGTTTGCTCATTGCTGAATTCCTGTGGGTGCAAAAACACCGATATATATTCGTACGTTTTTATGCGTTAAATGTAAACTATCCATCAACCGTGGATTGAATTTTTCCTCTGGCCAGCAGGGTTTCAAGCCGTTGGCCTTTTTTCACGTCCACTGCATTCATCACCACTTTCAGCTCGGGCAAGGTCCGGGTGATGCTGTACCCTCGCCGTAAAACCGCCGTGGGGCTCAGCGCGGCGAGCTTTTCGGTCGCGGCATGAACATGATCCTGATATTTGGTGAACAATTTCTCGTTTGATTTTAATATCCTGAAATACAACATCTCGACCACTGGACGAACATGGTTTACCCGTATGCCCGGATTTTGGTTCGCCAATCGAAAATGAATTTTCATCAAGCTGGATTGACGTTGGCGCACCAGTTCATGGGCCGCCCTCACCAGGCGTCCCTGCAAGTCATCGATACGCTGTTGATAGGCCTGCAGTTTCTTGATTGGGTGAACGACCGCCTGGGATAATCGATGAATGTGGTCACGGTTTGACGAGACAATTCGCGACATGGATTTCAAACACCGATGTCTCAATTCCGAACATCGGGAGAGCAGTTCAATCTTTACCGGCACGACCATTTCCGCGGCAGCCGAAGGGGTGGGCGCCCTGACATCGGCCACGAAATCGGCGATGGTAAAATCGATTTCATGACCGACGGCCGACACCACGGGGATTTCACAGTCATAAATGGTTCTTGCCACGGATTCGGCATTAAAGGCTGCCAGGTCCTCCATGGAACCGCCCCCCCTGGCCAGAATAATCACATCCGGCTTTACGACTCGATCTGCCAGTCTCAATGCATTCACGATCTGTTCGGCAGCGCCATGGCCCTGGACCCGAACGGGCAGGATCTTGAGTTGGAGGGTCGGAAAACGGCGAAAGGTAATATTGATTATATCCTGGATTGCCGCCCCGGTGGGCGAGGTGACGACACAGATGGTCCGTGGTAAAAAGGGCAGCCCGATTTTATGTTCGGCATTGAAAAGACCTTCCTCGGCGAGCCGTAGTTTGGTCTGTTCGAATGCCAATTGCAGCGCACCAGCACCCATGGGCTCGACGTATTCAAGAATGATCTGATAGTTGCCACGCGGTTCATAAACGCTGATGCGACCCAGGCCGACGATTGCCAATCCATCGTCCAATTCGAACCGGAGCTGACGCATTTGCCCGCGAAACATCACCGCCATGATCTGGGCTTTGTCATCCTTCAAAGAAAAATAGGCGTGACCTGAACTTGGAATTCTAAGGTTGGATATTTCACCGGATATCCATATCATGGAAAACCTTTGTTCGAGTAAAGATTTAATATTTTTAGTAAGCTGGGAGACGCTTAATATCTGTCTCGTCGCTTGCGGGTTGGCCTGGTTCAATGCGTGTGCTCCGAATTTGTAACCGGATTACCGCTGATCCGGAAAAGCAGAACAATGAATGCGGGAGAGTGCTAAAGAGTGTATAGGTGCTTTTATCCAATAGCCTGTAGTCAATGCAACCTGTTGACTCACATATAGTGTCTGATAAGATATATTATGTTAACTTTTAGGTTATCATCTATCGCACGCCGCCAGCTCTTGAAGTTTAGCCTTTTGTCACCCCACTTACGGATTTTAATTGGCATTTTCATTGTTGCTCAATTTTTTGAAACGCTCAAGGTATTCCCTGACGGCCGGTATCACGTAGACCGACTCATGGGGCATGTCGCTCAGACATTCGGCCAAAACTTCGATTTTTTGATTTATCCTTAAATGCTTATCGATAATACAATGATCTTTTCCTTTAACTATACAGTACCCACTTTTCACATGAATGCCGGTCGTGCGGAAATTGTGTTCCGCCACCTGCACAGCGAGTTTTTCGGCCAGATGTTTCAACTCCTGATAAAGCTGTTCGGGTTTCATAGGGTTCAGTTACCCCCAAACACGAGTAGACGTCACTTCGCTGTTGTATACAGTGCGATTATCGGCCGCTATAACAGCTTTCCCCTTGAAATGAAAGATAGTTGTGTTTATATTAGCGCCAATCGTAAATCGCAAATAGGAGGAACCTGTATGCAGCCCCAACCGTATTCCATGAGTCAAACCCAAGTTCAAGCGCGCGTCAACGAATTCGTTCGTGGCGTCTACAACTGGATGGCGCTCGGCTTGGCTCTAACCGGTGTTGTGGCCTATTTTGTCACGCACAACGAACCGGCCCTGAGGTTCGTTTATCAAGCCCGATGGCTTTTTTTCATTGGCGAACTGGCATTGGTCTTTATCATTTCGGCCAGAATTCAAAAAATCCAGGCATCGACCGCCACCGGTATGTTCATGGCCTATAGCGCCCTCAACGGCGCCACCTTGGCGCTCTTGCTGATCATGTTCACCGGCGAAACCATTGCATCCACCTTTTTTATATGCGCGGCCATGTTCCTGGCATTGAGCATCTATGGATGGACCACGAAACGGGATCTGACCGGTCTGGGCAGTTTTCTGTTCATGGGCGTGATCGGTATTCTCATCGCATCGGTGGTCAATATTTTCATCGGCTCCTACGGCATGCAGCTGATCATCAGCTACGTCGGCGTGTTGGTGTTCGCCGGGCTGACCGCCTATGACACCCAGCAGATCAAGGCGATGGCCCTGAGCCAGCCGGCCGGACTGAACGCCGGCGCGGTGCGCAAAGGCGCCATCATCGGTGCACTGAAACTCTACCTGGACTTCATCCTCATGTTTCAATACCTGCTGATGATTCTGGGCGGAAACCGGAGATAGTCCAGTTTTCGAGTCATTCCGGTTGGTTAAAAAACAAGAAAGCCTCTGATGTACAGGCCATCAGAGGCTTTCTCATGTCAATCCGAAAATTCTATGTTTACCCGATGGCCTGAGCTACCGCATCGCCAATTTGGCGGCAATACTGATGCGTGATCTTTTTGGTGGGACCCTCGACCATCACCCGGCATTTGTTCTGGGTCCCCGAATAACGCACCAAGACCCTTCCCTGATCCCCTAAATGCAATTCCACCTTCTCGATCGCCTCAACGATGCCCGGGATCGATTCGAGCGGAGGCTTGGATGTCACATCGACATTGATCAATTCCTGGGGATACACCTTCATCACCCTGGCGAGTTCCGATAATGGCCGTTCGGCCGACTGCATGGCCTGCAGCAACCTCAGCCCAGCGAGTAGCCCGTCGCCGGTGGTATGCGCATCCAGAAAAATCATATGCCCGGAGTCTTCTCCGCCCAAAACCGCCCCTTGGGCCCGCATCATTTCCATGACATGGCGATCACCGACCTGTGCGCTCGTCAGCCGGATGCCCATTTGTTTCAGGGCCAGCTTCAATCCCATATTGCTCATTACCGTACTGACCACCAGATCGTTCTTCAATGTCCCTTTCGACTTCATATCCTTGGCACAGATGGCCATGATCTGATCGCCGCTAAGGATCTTGCCCTTTTCATCCACCGCGATGAGGCGATCTCCGTCACCATCGAAAGCCAGGCCGATGTCAGCATTTTGATCGAGAACCGTCTGGGCCAAGACCTCCGGATGCTGCGATCCGCAACCGGCATTGATATTGGTGCCGTTAGGCGCACAAAACAAAGGAATCACATGCGCACCCAACTGCTGAAACAGGGCCGGCGCCACCTTGTATGTAGCACCGTTGGCACAGTCGAGAACAATGCTCAGCGCATCGAGATCAGGGTGATTTACGGCCGATTTTAAAAAATTGATGTAAGAACCGCCCGATTCCGACGTGCACCGGACCCGTCCAATGGTATCGCTGGAGGCCTTCCCGGCCGCTTTTCCACCTAACACCTGTTCTTCGATCTGCGCCTCGATGTCCTCCGACAGCTTGAACCCCTGGCCGTCGAACATTTTTATCCCGTTGTCTTCATATGGGTTATGCGACGCCGATATCACGATGCCGGCCGCGGCACCCGTGGCCACGGTCACGTGTGCGATGCCCGGGGTCGGCAAGATCCCCAGTAGCGATACGTCGACGCCGACCGAACAGACGCCGGCCGCCACTGCCTGGGCGATCATGTCACCGGAGATGCGTGTATCCTGTCCGATCACAATACGGGGTCGTGTTGGATGTTGATGCCTGTTGAACAGTCCAGCCACCACGCTGCCCACCGATAAGGCTGTTTCGATATCCATCGGATATTGATTGGCCACACCCCGAATGCCGTCTGTACCGAACAACTTCCCCATGGATAACCCATTCCCGCGCAACGCAATTGTGTTCAAACGGTCAGATCAAAGCCGGCACACACCCCGAGGCATCCGCGACTACCCGTTCCACGATACGGTCGAGCCAAGCGGTGCCCGTTGCGGTTTGTGCCTCCTCCAGGCTTTTTATCACACGCAAATAGTCCTTGCCATTTCTCTTTATAAGCTGATCGATATCCTTCAAAAAGCCTTCGGTGCCATCATCCATCCCGTCAAAAGCCAACAGATTGTCCAATCGAGAACGAATCTCGGCCCACGCCATCGGGAAATCATGCTGGATGCCCTCCCTTGCGCCTGCTTCAGCCAATTTGTCGCTCAACCGTTCCAGTTGTTTGATACGCTCCCGAATTCCGGACATGACGGTTACTTCAAGCCCTTCGAGCAGCTCCCCCGGAAAATCCGGTCCCACAAAGCGAGAACGCACGTTCCGGTACCACTGCCGCAACGCATACAAGTTGCCGATATAAATTAAATTGTTTCGAATGATGCGTTTCAGGCTAAAAAAGGTCCCCGTTGTATAAGGCACAGTGCCGCTGCGCGCCTTTTCCCCCAGCACCAGATGGTTCTCCTTGAGCTGATCCTTGCGGCAGATGGTTCCCGCGGCCACCACCGTGCCAAAGGCTAGGCGCGAAGGCCCCACCAACCCGCCCTGCCCTCCCAGGAAAATAGGGGAGCGGTTGAGCATCACCCCGCGCGGCACATCGCCGATCAAAGAGGGCGTGGCCTTGTCCTGGTTGGGGGTGAAGTTGAAATGAATATACGAACTGCCCACCTCGCTGTGGTTGTCCCGCCCCGTGCCGCCGGCCATCAGGCAGTCGCAGAAATTGATCAGACTGCCAAGAGTTACATAAGGAAATAGGATGGTTTGCTTCAACCCCACCGTGTGGGCGATGCTGGCCTGCTCTTCCAAAATGGTACCCTGGCGGATGTGGGATCCAGATCCACAACTGGCATTATTCAAAAAAACGGCAGCACTGAAATAGCCACCGTTCAGCGATACTCCGGGACCGATATAGCAGTTGTCGACAGTTGCAGGTCCCTCAACGCCAATTCGGGCATTCCTCGCAATGAACGTGTGCTCACGAAGGATTTTGGTCCCAGGATAGAGGATCACGCCTTCAGCGGCAATTCGGTCGATGTTGACCTCTTCACCAACGAAAGTGCCTTCCGGTGCAAGTACCCTCACACCCTTCTTGATCAGCTGCTCGATTTTATCCTTCATTAAAAATCCTTACCGTGGACTCCCTCTTTCCCCAGCTGGGAAGCCTCCGCCACTTTTCGAAAGAACTCGGCGATAAAGGCCCCCATAATGCCAAGCATCGCCCCCAGAACGACTGACAGGCTCACAATTAGTTGCTTGCTAGGGCCCACCATGGATTTTGACTGGACCGCAAGATAGAGGAGACGCGATGCCTGATTTGCGTCCAGGATGACCTTAACCTTACTTTCCGCATCTGCCAATGCCAACCTGGTTTGTGCCAGCTCTCTTCGCAACTCTCCAGCTTGTTGGGCAATAATGAATTCTCTATCTACGCTCTCGTCCCGGTTATATTTAGCCAGCCTCTCTATCTCTGCTTCAAAAGTCTGAATCTGCCCACGCAATATTTCGGCGCGTGCATTGAGAGGATTAATTTGAATACCAAGAGTTTTTTCCAATTCCTGGTCTTGTATCTTTGAAAAAGAAGCCGCAACGGCTTTATGCAGCTGCTGCACGCGATCTGCTTCTTCTGGCTTTGATACGGTCGAAAGCGTAAGATTGTAGGTCCCCTCCTTATTCTCAACCTTTATTCGAGGACCTCGAGTCACCTCGCCAAACAGCGCTCTTTGTTCTGCAGGAATGATAACGTTTTCAAGCAAGTCGATGCTCTGTTCTATGGGCATCAACAAGTTTATAGCTCCAGTTAGCGTATTGGGAGAACGCTTTCCGACACTTCTCCCAATCTCTGATTCATATAGTGTGTCAAAACCGGTCACCCGCGCCAGTTCGATACCGGTGCGGTATTCATATTGAACAGGGCGGGTAAATGCATATACACTCCCCAACACCAGACACATGAAAAAAACTGAGATGATCAACAACTTCCTGCGCACGAGCACCAACCAAAGATCGACCAGGCTGATTTCATCATCATAAGCCTTACCTCCGGGCGTGTTTTGGGGCTGGCTGTTGGGATTCACCATCTCTCCTTCATATGCTTTTTACGGTGCCGTCAAACTTTATTCAGCATCTGTTTCCAGATGTCGCGCAACGACTTCTTTCCCCTCCGAAATCGCTTTAGGCCGCGAAAGTTTATCAAAAGCCATCATAGCATTTTTACAACGCTCGCATTCGAGCACCGCTTCGGTCGTCTGGGGGGTGTATTCGGGTATAATACTCTTCAAGGCGTCTTTGATACCCTGCGCGTCATGAAGGGATGCGTATCTTTTGAGTCGATCCAACGCCGGACGCAAAAGCTTCATGTCCTCGCCCCGCCCCTTGAGCACCATGATCTTCTGGTGGCTGGTCGGCACGATCCCTTCACCTTCGGTTATCAATTCCTCATAAAGCTTTTCTCCGGGACGCAATCCCACATACTTGATCTCGATCTCCGTATCGGGCTCCTTTCCGCACAAGCGGATAAAATCCCTGGCCATCTGGTCGATACGTACCGGCGTGCCCATTTCCAGGATAAAGATCTCGCCCCCCTCCCCCATGGACGCGGCCTGCAAAATTAGCTGGGCCGCCTCCTCGATGGACATAAAATATCGCGTGATTTCCGGATGGGTCACCGTCACCGGACCGCCCTTTTCCACCTGCCGTCGGAACAGCGGAATCACCGATCCGGAGGACCCCAAGACATTCCCGAAGCGAACCGCCATGAACTTGGTCGGCGAGTTCAAGCAGTGAGCCTCCATCAGCATTTCGGTCAACCGCTTGCTGGCACCCATCACATTGGTGGGGCGGACGGCCTTGTCCGTGGATACCAGGATAAAACGCTCCACCTCGTAACGGATACTGGCCTGAATCAGCCGATGGCTGGCAAAAACATTGTTGTACACCGCTTCCCAGGGATTTTTCTCTACCAATGGCACATGCTTGTAGGCGGCTGCATGAAAGACCATGGATGGCCGGTATTGGTCGAATACACTCTCCAGCAACTCCCTGTCCTGCACCTTGCCCAGCACGGTGACATAATTCTCGAACCCGCGATCGTGCAACACCTCCATCTCGATGCGGTAGAGATTCTCTTCACTCGAATCCATGAATAACATCAACCCTGGTTCGAAACGCAGGATCTGCCGGCAAAGTTCGGATCCGATGGAACCGCCGGCACCGGTCACCAGTATGATCCTGCCCTTGATCAGCCCCCTTATCCGCTCATTTTCAAGCCTGACCGGGGGACGTCCCAAGAGATCTTTATACGACACCTCCCGGATGGAACGAATGCTCACCTTGTTGTCGATGATCTCCCCCATGCCGGGTAACGTTTTGAACACAACGCCACTGTTGCGACACAATTCTACAACCCGATTAATCTGCTCCCTGCCGGCCGAAGGTATGGCGATCAACAGCTCCTGGGCATCTATCCGTTCCGCGACATCACAAACGTCCTCGATAGCTCCCAGCACTGGCAAGCCGTGTATGCGCCTTCCGATCTTGCCCGGATCGTCATCCAAAAACCCCACAATCTGATAGGGCAATGCCTGGTTATCCAATACCTCCCGGGCCACCTTCTCTCCAGCATCCCCGGCGCCCAGGATCAGGATCCGCTTTTTGGCGCTGGCTGGCAATGCGCACTGTTTTCGGCTCTCGCCGAGGGAATACCTCTGGTGCAGCATACGGACCGAAAACCGGAGACCGCATGCAAACAAAAAAGTAAAAACGCCATCCAACACGAACACAGACCTGGAAAACCCTTGGAAACGGTTCATCATTAACATGGCGCTGACGGCCAATACTGACACCAATACTGCCGTCTTGAAGGCCGCAATCAAATCCACAATTCCGGAATAGCGCCACATGCCCTGGTACAGGCCGAACCAGTAGAAAACCACCAGTTTGCCGGCCACCAACCATGGCACCACAGTCCAGATCCGGTACCAGTTGGTTGGCGTGATGGCGCCCTCGAAGCGCACCAGGTAGGCAAGGATGTGCGCACATAGAAACAATGCCACGTCGGCAAAAAGAATCATCCAGAAGTTGATGTTGCGAATATTACGAAGCATCAGAGAGACCTTACTCTATGTTACCCTTCGGATACGCTCGCACCTACGGAAGGCGTTCGGCGCTTCTCCGAATAATACCGATCAACGACGCATTCTTCGGATGATCGCAACCACCCGCCCCAGATCCGCCTCGCTCATGGCTGTACCCGAGGGCAGGCACAATCCGCGTGAGAACAGATCCTCGGCCAGTTGCCCGCCAACCACCCGGCAGGCGTATCGTCGCTTGCCCCCTCGTTGTCTGTTCTGCACAATTGCAGACTTTTGGCCGACATCACCGTTGACCGCTGCGAACACCGGTTGCAAGTGCATCGGTTTCCAGACCGGACGCGACTCGATGTTCTCCGCCTCCAGCGCCAACCGCAACGTTTCGCGGTCAGTTCCGAACCTTTCCGGCGTTATCAAGATCACTGTCAACCAACGATTGGACCGTCCGAAGGGTGCTTCCGGCATGAACTCGATCCCCGGCAAATCTTTAAGAGAATTATAGTAGTAGTCAAAAATTTCCCGCTTGCGCGATACCCGTTCATCAAGTACCGCCAACTGTCCCCTTCCAATCCCGGCCAACACATTACTCATTCGATAATTGTACCCGATCTCGGTATGCTCATAATGAGGAAACGGATCCCTTGCCTGTTGGGATAAAAATCGTGCATGGGCGATCAACACCTTGTCCTCGGACGCCAACATCCCGCCCCCGGAGGTGGTGATGATCTTGTTGCCATTGAAGGAAAACACCGCCGCCCGCGCACCGGCCCCCGCATGCCGTCGTTCGCCTTGCCCTCCGTACCAGGCCCCCATGGCCTCGGCCGCATCCACGATCACCGGCACCCCATACCGACGGCAAACGTCGTAAATGCGCCCATAATCAGCGCACTGCCCATACAGGTCGGTGGGAATCACCGCCTTGGGCAACCTCCCCTTCCGGTCGCACGCCGCCAGCTCCGCTGCCAGGAGATCCGGGTCCATGTTCCATGAATCGCGGTCGGAATCGATGAACACCGGCGTGGCCCCCTCGAACACAACCGGTGAGACGCTGCCGATAAAAGTCAGTGACGAAGCGAACACCTCATCCCCGGGTCCGACCCCCAAATGGCGCAACGCCAGATGCATGGCGGCGGTCCCGCTGGACAAAGCGACACAGTGGGGTATGCCGGTGTAGTCGGAAAAGGCCTTTTCAAAAGCATCCACCTGGGGGCCCAAGGGGGCGATGTAGTTGCTTTTGAAGGCCTGGCGGACAAATTCAGCTTCATGAATGCCGAGGTGGGGTGGGGATAAAAAGAGGCGATTTAAATTCATGCGATGTTAAACCTGCTGAATCTCTTTCCAATATTCACTACGAAATGCTGGTGGCGATAGACTCACCCTGGCTGAAAAACCATAGCATTTTTCATTACCAGCCGATATGACCAGGCGTCATCGACCCAGTATTCCGGTGTAAATTTTTTAATATTCTTAAACCCCATCAGTTCCTTAATCATCGCCCTTTCGGTTTGAAGCAGAAAGCTATTTTTCCCGCAAAAAAACCAAATTAAAACCTTCTGCTGCATGTAGCCCAACCTCGCTACCAAAAACCCTAGCGCGGTCACGTACAGCCTGTATGCTTCGCGGATGCGGATAATCCAAAGCCTCCTCCTCGTATACCGCCAGGGCCTTGAGTTTTATTTCCAGAAAATCGCTGATGTCAACATATACATTTGGCGCAAATCTTTCCGCGGCCGATGCCATGCTCCAGTCAGTCGAAGAATTAACATGATATGCAAGAAGACCGTTTACAGGGCTTCCTGGCGTGGGCCGGCAGGCTACGGAGACGGAACGAAATAAAACCTGATGATCTCTGTTTAAATCGTAGGGATGATGGACAAGCACATATTCGTATTCACCTTCCTGTATAAATCTTTGCAGTTCGGCATTAAGCTGTAAGTGAGGAACTGTCTCCAGCTCCATGTCCGGATAATCCCAATGCACGACCTCTTGCGCGCCCAGTGTTCCCGTGCATTTCATAAGCTGATCGTGACGGCGTTTCATAAGTTCCTGGTTGTAATTATTTTGTGCCCCGCTACCCTCTGTTGCAATCAAAACGGTTGTATGCCCGCCTTTTGCCGCATTTGCCGCTATAGTTCCCCCACACCCCAAGACTTCGTCATCCGGATGTGCACCGATAACAAGCAGCCGGTTTCCAATTATCCAGCTCATGAGTTACCCCCCCCCGATTTTTCCTCTAAAACAGAAATGCGGCGGCGTATATCTGAAATCATGTCCGCAGTGCGGTAGCCAAACACCTCCCCAACGGAAAAATCACCCGCTCCTGCAGGCTTGCCCTCAACCGTCAGTTCCCGAAGCACCACGGGCAGATCCCCGGCCTGAACCACTATGCCTTCATGCTGACGCTTCAATATCTGGCCAGGCACTCCCCGGTATTCCGGCCCTTTGTATGGATCTGCCCTCCAGATTTTTACCATCCTGTCTATATAATAGGTGTACGCGCCAGGAAAAGGCTCTGAAACCGCCCTGATAAGTCGGTCCACATATTCGGCAGGCTGCAAAAAATCAATAAAACCATCTGCAGGAACCCGTTTGGCACGATAGCTTGCTGCACTTTCATCCTGCTCGCGTTCGGTTAGGGTCCCCTCTTGGATCCCCTGATAAAGCGCAATGAAAGCCTGGGCGAGTTTTTCTGAAACCTGCTGGTAGACCTCCATTGCATAGGCTCTTTCCGGGATATCAAACCACCGCTGCAACAGGAGGGGGCCATTGTCAGCGCCTGAGGCCATCCGGAAAAGAGACACCGCACTTTTTCTGTGCCCCTCAAGGATTGTCCAAGGGATTGGTGCACGCCCCCTCCTTTCAGGCAAACCAGTGGGATGGCTGCCGACAACAAACCCCGAAGGCAGAGAAAGTAGATCCTCCTTGAAAATCTGGCTCCAGCCGAGAACAAATATGTATTCCGGATCCAGTCCTGCAATCGCATCAAGTGTCGCTTCATTATTAATGTCTTCTGTATCCACAACAGGCACTTTAAACTCACGGCAAAGCGGATGCAAATCCCGATAATCCGAAACCCCGTGAGCCGAACGCGGCGGCAGCGTAACAAGGCCCGCAATTTCAGCCTTTGAATCAAGAAACCTTGAAAGCACTGTTTCGCTTTCGATGTTGGCCCCTACGCATACCACGCGCGGCATTACCGATCCTCCCATTCATCATCTCCCGGCGGATGGGTTTCAGCTTTCCCGGTAAACACCAGATAGGCAGTATGGAAAAGAATCCGGAGATCAAGCCATACGGATTGATTTTCAATATATTTCAAATCATACTTGATCCTTTTCTGCCAGGGCAAGGCGGTGTTGCCGGAAATTTGGGCAAGGCCGGTAATGCCCGGCCTTACTTCAAACCGGCGTCGTTGCTCGCTGTTCATTTTCTCGTAATCTTCGTATACAGTGGGCCTCGGCCCCACAAGCGACATTGAGCCTTCCAGTACATTCAGCAGCTGCGGCAATTCATCTATTTTGAATCTGCGCAGAAAATTCCCTCCCAGAAATACCCTGGGATCATTTCGCACTGTAACGGAACCCGGGTTATCCTCAGGATGCACCTGGAACATGGTTCGGAATTTATACAGGTTAAACAATTTTTCGTTTTTTCCGATCCGTTTCTGCCTGTATAGCACCGGCCCTGGGTCCCTTGCCAGGACAATGAAAACAGCCGCAATCCATACCGGAGATAACAAAAAAAAAACAATTCCGGCTATGGTGACATCCATAATGCGTTTCATGATGGCGGTTTCCCCCTCATCTTGTTAAAACTTCGCATCAAACCAATGCATCACGGAGTATCGGGGTTAACCGCTCAACTGTATCATCACCAAGGTCTTTTCGCCCCTTGCCAATACTGCGAGGCGACACATTTTTGGTTGTCTCACTGCATGCTTCCTTATTTGCATCAACTCCGATAAAGCTTAAAATCCGCTCAAATTCGGCAACAGGATTCGTTACAAAATTTTCGTACTCAACTTGTATCCATCGCTCACCTGATATAGACTTAAAAGCTTCTACGGCCGACACCACACAACGTTTCCATTGGAGTGCGCAGACCTCTTCCAGGGAATATGATTCCAGCAGTTTTTCCATTCCGTCCAACTTCGGGCCCCAAAAAGCAAGGCGTTTTTCCGTGGATAGGAACCTGTATAAACGGTTCCAAAAAAACCGTACGGAGTAATAGGGTATATCCTTTAATGGAACAAAACGCGCCTTTCGTGCCAGATACGCGATATCCAACTCCGCCTTCCAACGTTTTATGGCAGACCCCACAGCATCCAATCCGTCCCTTCTAATAAAAACATATTTTGCTCCCGGCATCACCTTATCCACGAATCCCACTCGCAGGGAGTTGGCGCATGTTTTTTCCACAACCGTATGGGCCCGGTATTTTTCTGATACCCAGTCAAACTGTTTTCGGATAAACTTGCATACCTCTGGCCTGGCCATATCAGGATTAAATTCGTCTGAAGGGTGCCGGACATTGCTGTGCCGCCATATATAGTTGATCTCATCACATGGCCAGGTATCCACCCCCGGCAATGCTGTCAGTATATTCCGCAGCATATTGGTGCCGGACCGGGGTGCGCCTACTATTATTAGCGAGCCATATCGCATATTTTTCCTATTATTAAAGCTTTGTTGATGCCCATCTGGAAACAGCAGATTGTGGACAATGAATTGTCTTTTTCATGGTTCGGAGGATCGATCAGCAGCTTCTAACGCACTCACAATCCGCTCAGCAGTCTTGCCGTCCCATAACTCCGGCCGCACCGGAATCCGCTGTTCTGCAATGATCTGTCGCCATGCATCCCGAATCCTTGCAATTTCGTTTCCAACCAGCACACTAGCACCACCGTGCTCCTTTAATGTTATCGGTCGTTCCGTATTCCACCGAAGTGTAAGGCATGGTGTGCCCAGTACGCAGCATTCTTCCTGTAAACCACCGCTGTCGGTAAGCATTACCCGAGCATCCATGTTCAGACGGAGCATTTCGTGATAGCCCACAGGGTTGAGCAGTACTATTTTTTTTGAGCTTGCGACTCTCTCCCACAGTCCGAAATTTTTTAAATTACTTTCGGTTCGGGGGTGAATGGGCCAAACAAGCGGCATCTCAAAACACACCTCGTCACACAGAAAATCTACCAGTAATCGCAGAATTTCCGGAAAATCCACATTCGAAGGCCTATGCATTGTCATTACTGCAAACCTTTCCTTCTGAACCACTGATCTCGAAACTTTTTCCTCTTTGTGCCGCATTTTATGCAAATTGGTGGATACAACATCGCCCAAGTCCAGCGTATCAGCCTTTTCCCGTTGAGCCTCGAGCGTATCGATCATGATATTGCCTACAAATTTTATACGATCTTCAGGCACACCTTCCTTTCGTAGATTCTCTCCTGAGAGGCGATCAGGTGTAAATAAAAGATCCGATAGGCGATCCGTAACCAATCTATTGATCTCTTCGGGCATCGTCATGTCCCTGGAACGCAGCCCTGCCTCTATATGTGCCAGGCGTACTTGCTCTTTCTTTGCGGTGATGGAACAGGCACATGTTGCGTTTACATCTCCCACAACGACGACCCAGTCGGGTTTTTGCTCCTGGAGCACCTTTTCAAAGGCGATCATGGTCTTGCCTACCTGTTCGGCATGGCTTCCTGAGCCGATTCCCAGGTTGATATCCGCATCCGGAATTCCCAAAGCTTCAAAAAACGCCCTATTCATTTTGTCATCATAATGCTGCCCAGTATGAACGAGAATATGTTTGATCCCGGGAGTGCTGTTGCGATTATGCGCTTCTATAGCCCTTATAAAAGGGGCAATCTTCATAAAATTCGGTCTTGCGCCGACAACCGACATTATCTTCATATCATTTCCCATAATCTACGAAAGATTTACACCCGCATCTACCCATTTTTTTCTGCCCAAGTGAATTAAAAAGTTCCATCCATTTCTGGATCAAAACGTCATAGCTTCGATACTTACGCAAATACTCCGATCCCCTTTCCCCCATAGCCCTTAACGCCTCCGGTTCCCTGGCTGCAAGTTCAAGTATACCCCCTGCCAGGGCGCCGCTGTTTTCTGGTGCAACCCTTATCCCGCATCCCGCCTTAACAACAGTACTATCTTCATTGCCGATTGCGTGCAGCACTGGTCGGGATGCTTTCATGTATTCATATATTTTCGTGCTGTCGCTTCCATAAGCGAAAGAGGGCACATCCAGCAGCCCTGCAAAACATATATCAACAGATTTCAAAAATGCATTTAACCTGTCCTTGGGAATCCAGCCAGCCAGATGGAAATTCGGCAATTCATCTGCTGTCCTTCTCAGCTCATTTTCATAGTCACCGGTTCCTGCCATCACAAAGGCAATTTTTTCATTGTTCAGCGAACGGGCTGCCTCGGCCAGATACGACAAACCGTATATCCTGCTCAATGCCCCGGCATATCCCACAACAAACATCCCCAAATCTTTTAGTCTACCACACAACTGGGCAGCTTCCGGCAAATCCGGATCCTTGGCCTCCGTCATAATTGAGACGCCATTGGGAATTGCCCAGAATCTTGACGAAGAAAGTCCCCGCCTTTGCATTATCTTGAGAGCGCTCTCATTAACCGACACCACACTGTCCGCATGTTTGTACGCTGTGATTTCAGCTGCTCTCATGAGCCAGGCCGCCGGGTTCATACGCCCGGAACGGGTGGTTTCAAAAATCACATCCGGCCACAAATCACGGGCTTCAAAAATCAGAGACGATCCTTTCCGGGCGGCGAATCGCCTGCAAAACCAAATCCAGAAAGGCGGAGGCGAGGAGCAGACCACATGATCCACCGGCTCCTGAATGATATCATACAGCATATCCAGCCGGCGTTGGAATTGCGCATAGCTCAGCAACCTGCCCACGTTATTGGAAAATTTCGGGGTGTTTAACCATACATACTTGATCCCGTCAATCATCTCTATGGCATATTTGCCATCTACTTGGGGCAGTTTTTTCAGCTTATGGGAAAAGGAAGAGCAGACTATCGTGGTCTGCATGCCTTTTTCAATCCATCCGCGCGCTGCATAATAGCTGCGGAAATTCGGGCCGTGGTATGGAGAGCCCGCGTTGTGGTTTATAATCACTGCATGCTGCATTCAAAGCTCCCTAAAAAACTCTGATACAATTTCTCCCGGAGTTCGAATCTCTATCTCCAGCACCTGCAGAGGCTGCTTATGATAATAAAACATAGACTCCCATCCCTGCACCAGTTCAAAACGCACAATCGGCACATCTGCTTTAATTTTCAGTTTATAGCCACTAAACATGGCTGCTCCTTCTTTTATCTTCCATTCCCCCGGCTGCAATCGCCATCTCAGAACAGCCTTCTCTAAAAAACCCTTTATCTTGTCATGCACAACAAGAACACCCTCTTGAAGCCTTATCTTCCTGTGATGAAAAAGCCCTCTCCAGTCGCAATACCCCGCAGATGCATGACTCCATCCACCAGATTCTCTTCTGAATTCCACATCACGAGCTTCCAGCCACGCTCCCCGAAGAAAACGCCCGAGGCGGGGCATCTGATCCCTGCCGTCGAACTCTATCGTGTTGTGCGATTCAGACCCGGTAAAGTAGCTCTCCCAGTAATCGCTGGCATTGTAGCTGTAAGACCCCCCGTCCCGCAGCAGATTGTCCGGCCCAGCCCATAGATCCACATGAAGGGCGTCGCAGTGTCTGGGCCTGAACCGATACCTTGGGTATTTCAGGACAGCCATCCATTTGCCCTGCCTTAAAACCGAGTATCCCCCATGATCAAACTGTTGCGACACAGGCCCTTGAGCCTTATTGACCGGGGTTGCAACGCCCAGCCATTCAAGCTGCCGGTCAGCTTCTTTTCCCTCGTAAGCCCTTTGGTCCGCAAAAAGCGCCATGGCAAGCTGTGCGCTGGGCCGAAAGTCTCTGTATCCGGTGTCTGTAAGAGGCAATAAGCGGGCGCCGTCATTGCTCCCCAGGTTGGGCGCATCCCCGCTTTGCGGCTCTACCATTGCATAAAGCCAATTGGCTGCCCGGCTTGCGCGTTGATAAAATAGTATAGAGAACTCATCCAGTCCATGCCATTTGCGCCATATTTCAGCCATACTCAAGGTGTCTACAAGAACCCTATGGTAATTTATGGAATACTGGCTGAAGCTGCCGTCAGGGGCTACCAGGCGTTTTGCCAGGTTTTCCAGCAGGCTGCGCCCCTTTTTCCTCCATTTTCTGCCTTCAAAGATGCCATTGGCCTCGCACCATGAGCCGCCAATAAAAAGGGCCGCAGCCTCGGATGTGCCGTGATTGTTGTCCTGTGCCAGGGCATAGGATACTGTTGGGTATATACGCTTTAGGTGGGCTTCAACCAGCTTGGCCAGAGCAGGGCGCATCTCCGGCTGCTCAAGTATCTTGGCAGCCATGGCCAGGTGCATAACCCGGATGGATGCTTCCTGGCCGCATTTCCAGTTGGGGCCATAATACGCCGGGTTTACCTGACACCAGTCTGCAAGCCAGAAGTTGAGTCTTTGGTGGCTGGAAGTACACCCGGTCTTGGCTCGCTGTGCCAGGGCAAGAACCCAGTCAAAGCGGGACGCCTCCCAAACGGTTTTGATGTCTCCCACTTCAAGATTAAAATCAGAAAGCTTCCACCAAGGGGGGGGCTGCGCATCAACTTTTTTTGCATTGAAGGGGTTAGTAAGCCATGCAGGAGGTTTGTCCTGCAGTGGCACCTGGTACCATCCGAAATACAATGCCTCATCTTCCCAGGCACTGCAGGGCTTAAGGGATGATAGCCTGGTTGGCGGTTTAAAAAACTCGTTTCCGCCGATCTCCACCTTTATCCGCTGCGCAGGGTGAAGCCCGAACTTTAGTCCCAAGCGGTAAACTGCCACCCTGGAAATATTTACCAGGCCCAAACGCCAATATGCCCGAAGCTTGAGCAGCAAGCCTATTGCTCCCTCAACAGCCTTGCAGCTTCCAGTGTTACCCTGGCTACTTCAAAGACATCTTGTGCAGGTATGGGGCTTGGGCCTCCATTTTCTACAGCCTGGAGAAAAGCGGCCGCGCATGCCGTTTGCCCCTTGTCCTGCCGCCAGAGGTTCATCTTTTTAAAGCCGGGCCAACCAAAGGCTTTGAGCTTTCTGAAATTATCCAATTGCAAAACCCTGCCTGCAGTGAAAACCTCGATTCTCTCCTTGGGAAAATTCTTGTCCCCATTTGCCAGATAATTCACAGTTCCGAATGAACCGTCGGCAAATCCCAGGAGAATGGAGGCCTTGTCCTCTGCAACCTCGACCCCTGCATCTCCGCCCATGCATCTGGCCTGAACAGAGACAATCTCGCTGCCGACCAGAAAACGCAGCAAATCAATGTAATGGCAAGCCTCGCCGATGATCCTTCCCCCACCCAGTTCACTGTCCTGTGTCCAGTGATCTGCAGGAATCGCTCCGGCGTTCATGGTCATGATGAATGACTTGGGCTCCTGGACCACTTCCAGCAAGGACTTGATCTTCTGGATCTGGGGGGCAAACCTGCGGTTAAATCCCACCATCAAAATAGGACCCGGCCCGAAGTTGTGGGCTGCCTGGTATGCTTGCTCCACATCAGCCAGCTCCTCCCCGGAAATGGCCAAAGGTTTTTCCACAAAGACGTTTTTTCCTGCTTCAAGGGCCTTGACCACAAATCTGGCATGTGTGTTGTGCTGGGTAGCGATAACCACGGTATTAATCTCGCCTGAGGAGAGAACCGCATCCATATCTGTAGAAGCCTGGGCAAACCCTGCCTTTTTCCCATGGAATGCTCCGCTTGTACCCCCGCTGGTGACTATGGTGTGCAGCTGAGCCCTGCTATTCTTGAATGCCGGAATCAACACCCGGGATGCATAGTTGCCCGCACCTGCAAAGGATATAACAGGCCTTTCAGCCTCGAAGCTATATGTGTCCACAAGCCGGACTTGCTTTGCATGCCGGGTTTCATAATCACTGCTGTATTGCAGGAGCACACCTAGCACATTTTTTTCTTCACTCAATGCTTCATAGGCTTTTGCTGCATCCTCGAACTTGAAGCGATGGGAGATAAGTGGGGTTACGTCAATCTTCCCCTCAGCCATCATGTCCAGGACAGCCTCAAAATTGCGCTGCTCTGTCCAGCGCACAAATCCCAGGGGATAATCAAGGCCTTTGTCTTCATATTCCGGGTCATACCTGCCCGGCCCATAAGAGCAGGACACCTGAAAGGTCAGCTCTTTTTCATAAAAATCAGCACGATTGAGCTCCAGGCCGGTCACGCCGACCATAATGATCCGGCCCCGCTTGCGGCTCATGCGCGCCGCCTGGGTTACAGGATCATTTGACTTTGTTGCAGCGCAGATAAGCACGCCGTCCACGCCTCTGCCCCGGCTGAAGGCCATACCCGCTGCCACCGGGTCTTCGCCTTTGCCGGGATTGCATGTCTGCGCGCCGAATTTACGAGCCAAATCAAGCTTTTTCTCGTCCATGTCTATTGCGAGCACCCTGCATCCTTGCGCACGCAGCATCTGGACCGTAAGCAGGCCTATCAGGCCAGTGCCCGTAACAACAAAGGATTCACCAAGTGTCGGACGTGCCAGCCGGATTCCCTGCAGACCGATGCTGGTCACGACAGTAAAGGCTGCAGTCTCATCATCTACACTGTCCGGAATCTTGGCGCACAAGTTCCTGGGCACGCGCACCACATCCGCGTGCCTGCCGTTGCTGACAATCCGGTCTCCGGATTTAAAATCCACCACTCCCGCACCGACTTTAGCCACAACTCCCACATTTGAATAACCCAGCGGAACAGGCTGGGCAAGCTTGGAACGAACCGCCTCAAAGGTGGTTAGCAAACCGTCCGTCCCGGCTTTTTCTAGTACCATTTTTACCTTTTCCGGCTGCTGCCTGGCCTTTCCCAGAAAACCGGCTTTCCCAAAGTCCACCAACATTCTTTCGGTCCCGGCAGAAACAAGACTGACCACGCTGTTGATCAAGACAGTGCCGGGTGCCGCATTTGGCGCCGGTGCCTCAATCAAGGAAGTCTGCCCGTTGGATAAATCCTGCAGTAATTGCTTCATAATTTGCCTTAAAGTATCAAGTTTCTTGACTATTGCAATATCTTATTTTCAAGATCCGCATACATTCTCATCAGCTTTCGGGCTTCCGCCTCCCAGTTATACTTCTGCTTGACAGCATGTTGCCCCCGGCGACCCATTGCAGCCAGTTTCTCCCGATCATCCAACAAAGAATCCAGCTTTGCAGCAATATCTTCCGAGGAAGAGGGATCGATTAATACGCCTGACTGCGTCTCCTCAACCACCGGCGCAACCTCGACTGCAAACGCCGGGCAGACCACGGCCATTCCGGCAGCCATATAATCAAACATTTTGTGCGGCATGGCATAATCATGATTGAGGATCCCGGGCTGGAAAGTCACAAGCCCGATATGCCCTTTTGTTAAATGGGAAAAAGCCTCCCGAAAGGGCATCCAATCATAAATCTCGACTCTTTCGGCAAGACGAAGCTCTTTTACCCTGGCCTCGAACTCTGGCCTAGTGCCGTCATTTATGTCCCCGATCACTTTCAGCCTGGCCTCTGAGTGCCGCATCATTGCCATGGCTTCCAATACCTGCGGCCAGCCCCGGTGTTTTCCGAACAGGCCCAAATGCACCATAGTTGCCGGACTGTTCGCACGCTCGTATTTTTCATTGGCAGCAAAGCGGATCGCCTCAAGGCTGGCAAAATTGCGCACCAGCACTTTCTTGCCGGGATCAGTCGGGAAATCCTGGCTGACGGTCTTTTTAGCCAGAACCACATGTTTTGTAAACGGCAGCAACACAAGAAACGCGCCTCGCACAGCAGCAGCAGCAAGCGGCTGCAGACGACGCGGGAAGCGCTGCTGAGCAAAGGTGCTGGGATAGTGTTCATGCACATCGAATACGCAGGGCCTGCCTCTGAGCAACCTCAGGCAAACCCCGAGAAACCAGGAATCCACCTCGTTACAGTGGTAGACATCCGCATTCACTTGTTTGGCGATTCTATAAAGCCGCATCAACTGGGAAATACGCCCACGGATGCCCCGTGGCGGGGTATAAATAATTGTCCGCACGGCACAACCGTTTTTAATGTCATCTTCACTTCCGGGGCAAATATGGACCACTTCATGGCCAGCCTGCACAAGACAGACAGCCTCTTTGTCAACAACCCTCTTGTCGTTGAAACGGTGCATGGAGGACAAAAAACATATATGCATAACTATCCTTCAATAAAAGGCGACCTTTGCACAACCACCCTCCCCAGCTGTACGCGCTGCTCGGGGTGGTCAATTTTTTTACTTCTATCTCGCTTAAAAAATTCGTATAAATACTACTTTATACGCTTATTTTATTCTATTTTAAGCTTATTTATTTCATAATGCATTCAAATTCAAAACCTTCTAGAGGCATCATGGCATACCGTAAACCCCAACGCTACTTTTCCTTCGGCGACCTTGCCGTCGAAAAACATGCCGATAAAAACCGGGCCCTGGCCGTTCTCAAGCAGCTCAATTTGACCATCGATTGGAATCCGATTAAACATCTTCTGGATCAATGCTACCATACCGGCAAACAACCTGAAGGCGGCAAGGCCTATCCCCCACTTTTGCTGTTCAAATGCCTGCTGCTTCAAAAATGGTTTCAGATCCCCTCCGATCCCGAACTCGAAAGCCAGATCAACGATCGCATCTCCTTCAAATCCTTCCTGGGGTTGCCCCTTGATCAGGCCGCTCCGGATCACTCCACCTTTTCCAGATTCCGCAGCCGCCTGTCCAAGCAAGCCATGATAAAGCTCAACAGCGCCCTTTTGGCCCAGCTGCATCAGCACGGCATCACCGTCAATGAATGTGTCGCCATCGATGCACGCCTCGTTAAATCCGCTTCAAAGCCCATCTCAAACGATAAGCTAACCGAACTGCGCGACAAACAAGCCGAACCTGACGGCAACTTGGATAAAAACGGCAATCCCAAAAAATTCTCCCACGATCTTGAATCCGACTGGATCATCAAAAACAATCTCCCCAATTTCGGTCTAAAAGGAGACCTTTGCACAACCACCCCCTCCAGCCGTGCGCGATACTTGGGGGTGGTCGCATATTTTACTTCTATCTCGCTTAAAAAATTCGTATAAATACTACTTTAAATCGCTTATCTTATTGTATTTTTTGTTAAGTTATGCCATAATGCTTCTAAATTTTAACCTATCAGGAGGCATCATGGCATACCGTAAACCCCAACGCTACTTTTCCTTTGCCGACCTTGCCGTCGAAAAACATGCCGATAAAAACCGGGCCCTGGCCGTTCTCAAGCAGCTCAATTTGACCATCGATTGGAATCCGATTAAACAGCTTCTGGATCAATGCTACCATACCGGCAAACAACCTGAAGGCGGCAAGGCCTATCCCCCACTTTTGCTGTTCAAATGCCTGCTGCTTCAAAAATGGTTTCAGATCCCCTCCGATCCCGAACTCGAAAGCCAGATCAACGATCGCATCTCCTTCAAATCCTTCCTGGGGTTGCCCCTTGATCAGGCCGCTCCGGATCACTCCACCTTTTCCAGATTCCGCAGCCGCCTGTCCAAGCAAGCCATGATAAAGCTCAACAGCGCCCTTTTGGCCCAGCTGCATCAGCACGGCATCACCGTCAATGAATGTGTCGCCATCGATGCACGCCTCGTTAAATCCGCTTCAAAGCCCATCTCAAACGATAAGCTCACCGAACTGCGTGACAAAAACGCCGAACCTGACGGCAACCTGGATAAAAACGGCAATCCCAAAAAATTCTCCCGCGATCTTGAATCCGACTGGACCATCAAAAACGATGTCCCCCATTTCGGCCTGAAAGAGCATGCCGCAGTCGAGGTGGGAAATGGACTGATTTTGTCGACCACGCTTACCCCGGCCTCCCACAGTGACTCGACCTATCTGCCCTATGCCACCATCTACAGCATGCATACCGATCAGAAAATCGATGTGGTCTATGCCGACAAGGGCTATGCCGGCGCCCCGAATCGAAACTTTCTTGCCATGAACCAAATCGCCGACGGCATCATGCGAAAAAACAATATTAACGCTGCCCTCACTCAAACCGAAATAGATAGAAACAAATCCATCTCTAAAAAGCGTTACATCGTTGAACAGTATTTTGGCTTGGCCACCCTGTTTGATGATCGCAGCCGGGCACGGTTTACCACCATTATTAAAAACAGCATCGATGCCATGTTCAGACAGTTTGCCTTCAACTTGCGCAAAGGGGCCGGGATTTTAAGGCGCCTTCCCGCATAAGCGGGGGGACAGGTGCGCCTGGAGCCTCAAATCCAGGTAAATCGGCTCCGGGAAGGGGCCAATATGGGGCGGTCGAGCCGCTCCGAAAGCGAAATTAGTGCTCCGTACCGCCGACCGATCAGCGGCAAATTGAAAAATTCGCTCCGAAAATAAAAAACTTGAGGAATTTGACCTCAATTCAAACCTCTCAAAAGAGCATGCCGCAGTCGAGTTGGGAAATGGATTGATTTTGTCGACCAGTCTGACCCCGGCCTCCCACAGCGACTCGACCTATCTGCCCTATGTCACCATCTACAGCATGCACACCGATCAGAAGATCGATGTGGTCTATGCCGACAAGGGCTATGCCGGCGCCCCGAATCGAAAATTTCTTTCCATGAACCAAATCGCCCACGGCATCATGCGAAAAAACAATATCAAAGATAGTCTTACCGAAGCCGAAATCGCCAGAAACAAATCCATCTCCAAAAAACGATACACTGTCGAACAGTATTTTGGCCTGGCCACTCTGTTTGATGATCGCAGCCGGGCACGGTTTACCACCATTGTGAAAAACAGCATCGACGCCATGTTCAGGCAGTTTGCCTTCAACTTGCGCAATGGGGCCGGGATTCTAAGGCGCCTTCCCGCATAAGCGGGGGGACAGGTGCGCCTGGAGCCTCAAATCCAGGCAAATCGGCCCCGGGACGGGGCCAACATAGGGCGGTCGAGCCGCTCCGGAAGCGAAAAAATTGCTCCGAACATCCGACCAGTCGGCGGCTAGTTGAAAAATTGGCTCCGAAAATAAAAAACTTGAGGAATGCAACCTCAATTCAAACCTCTCATTCCGTGAATTCAGCCAGATATTTTACTTATCTTTGACCGCTTGCCATGATTGTCCGAAGCAGATTCTTGATATGCGCTTGCTTAACCGAAGCCCGAACGGCATCATCCCATGCATTTCCGGAAATCATCTCATACCGTCGCCGAACTCCCGACCAGAAAGGACAATCACTAAATGCTTCACCGCAACTGCATAAGGCCTCATAACGCCCCATGCCTGAGACCAGTTCTCCCAAACTTTCCACACTGTCAGCATTACCCAGCATCCCGTCGAGCATGGTAGATCCGCTGTGCCCCCGGCCTGCTATGTAGATCCATTCTTTCATTCTTTCCATCACCTAACTGGAATATTTCTACTTTTAGTTCTTTTGTCATAGGTGTCGCGCGATCCCTTTTCATTCTATACAATAAACTCAAATAACCAATCAGCAAAGAGGCAATAATAAATAAGGGCCGTGCCTTATAAAAATCTCCAGATTTAGAGCCTTCGAGTAAGGCCCATAAGTACGCGGCTAAAAAAGCTGCAGGTAAAGGATCCTTTATGATAATGGATTGCGACCAGGCCTTATAAAAAATTGCCAACGGAATTGATACGACAATCATCAAAAGGATAATGCCAGTAATGCCCCCGTCTATACCTACTTGCAAAAAGAGGTTGTGAGGATAAATGTTTGCGACGCTTGCTTCTCCGAGTCCATGGCCAAGAACCGGAGCTTGCAAAATCTTATTGAGGGATTGAGCCCATATCTCTCCACGCCCTCCTGCTTGAATTTCATCTCCGAAAAACAACCTTTGTAATCTGCTTAGAGTCCTTGCCGGAATGAGAGTAAAAACAAAGTAACCAGCTAAGGCCATGGCAATAAGCCTGGCGGCTAAGGAAGAAATAACTTTCATAATTGTCTTCCTTTGGGGCCAATAGTAAATCATGAATAAAGTTCCTACAAGTCCACTGAAAAGAAGAGCGCCCCTGGATAATACAGTGATGAGCCCTAAACCATTTATAAATAATACCAAGAGCCAAAGTAACTTTTTTTTTCCGCTATCTGTGAAAACAAACGGCAAAGCTATACAAAATGCAAGTGATATAAACGACCCTAAAGCCAAGTAGCCTAACGTATTTTTGTTAAATAACTTCCGATAATCCCCCTCGGTATTTATAAATCCGTAAAGAACAATTAGCGACAAGGCCGAACCTGCTAAAATGATAATCCAAGCAATTGTGTGAAAAAACTTTTCTGACCATGACAAACTGCAAAGGATTCCGATGCCTAAACTTGATATTAAAAAACAACCTGCGATTAAAACTTCTCTATAGTTCGTAAAAGGAAAGGAGGTTGCAAGCAAATATATGAACAAAAGAAACAGAAAAAACCACCATGATAACTGCCAAGAATTAACTGACCAGTTTCGATTTGACAGAACAGCAAATTTAAAAAGAGCTATTGCTAAAAAAACATACAGGAACTCTGAAAACCCTAGCAATCCGCGAAGGGCTGGAGCTACAATCAATAAGGCTCCTGCTATAGCTGCTAAGTAATGACGCATAACAGATGGTTTTCGTTATATGCCTATGACTTATTGTGCTTTAAAAGATGACATTTACGCCTAAGGCTCAGTGCCGGACAATTGAAATCATTTTATTGCTCGGCACTCGATCCAACTTGGCCAGGAATAACCAGCGATTTTTTAATTTTTGGTGACTGCAAGTGCCACTTTAGCCATAACTTCCTGTTTATAATAAATTTCTGTTTACACCCCACTCAACCATTTTCATTGTGTGACTCAGAGATTAACACTTTTCCTGGTTTTCGGGACGACCTTGAAGGGGCAAAATATTTCCAGTCCTCTAAGCTTCTACTAAAAATGCGTTCTAATTTTTCAATCTGAGGCATTAATTTATCATACATGTCTTTCAATACATCATTTTTAATTATCGGCTTTTCTAATTTTTGGGTGGAAACAGCACTAGCGACGCGCTTTGCAATGCCAAATGACTTGTATATACCAAAATTTCTTTTTTGTTTTCCCAAAAATTTAATTGCATCAGTTACAAATTTTAAACGTATTCGGCTGCTTACATTTAGAACGGGGAAACTACTTGCTTCAATACATGGAACATCTAAAAAATCATAAATTTTCTCGTAAAATTTTACAGGATTCTCTTTTAAGTCGTCACAAAGCACTATGTGGACTTTATCAGGAGAAACAAGTTGGTATAATTTTTCAATCTGATCTCCTAAAGCACACCTATCCTCATATAATAACATTAAATGGCTTGGACATCTTTTTGGAATATTGAGCCCCATCCTACGATTCTTTTGAAGCTTCCAAGCGGTGTTAAAATCATTCTGATTTTCATATCCACCGCGGAGGGCTTGACCATGCAATGAAATAGCCATCTCATAGGGATTTCTGATTGAAACCAAAAATTTTGCATTTTTGGAATATTTAAGTATTCCAGGTACTGCCGTTTGAGAATAAAGGTAACCGGTTGATGCTTCTCCTATAATTATATGATGCTTTTTTGCTTTGGAGAAAAGGGATTCGTAAACTTTTAACGAATTAATTCCCCTTGGTATTTCTTTTTCAAAAAAATGTGGCTCCTTTGGATTTGAAATAAAAATATTGGGGTGCTGAGAAATTTGAAATGCGATAGAGGTTGTGCCGCACTTGGGGGCACCTATAAAAAAGAAATTTGGTTTTATCAATCAGTCCCTCCAGATAAAAGATCCTTTTCGAATCAAGCTATTTTGGGAAAATACCCAGTAGTCTTGCCGAACTTCAATTTTATATAGCCCAGCGTAGCGATGTTCCAAGTCATAAGGCTGAACATTGCTGCCGTGGCTGCCCCATGAATTCCATAGGAGGGTATGAGCAGAAGGTTAAGGCCTACATTGGCAAAAGCAGTAGCGAAAACAATATTTCTGAAAATCCTCTGGTTGCCCGTCATGTTCATGAAAAGGCCGGTTGCGCCAGATATGGAATTAACGAACTGCCCTAGTACAACCAGCAAAAGGGCCGGGTAAGCAACAGTAAATTCGGGTCCAAAGGCTATATGCAATAACGGTTTCCCGACAATAACGAGGGACAGCAGAATCGGTGTAGTCGTCCAGAAAATGAGTTTTGCTGATCTCTTAGCTACATAAAATAGCTCATCCGTCTTTCCAGAATGAAAAAGTTCGGAAAATTTTGGTCCAGCCATGGAATTTACTGCAGTTAAGACAAAGGATGTCAGGGTTGCAAGTTTTACAGCAATAGCATAATAGCCTACCTCAGCCTCGCTGCGAAACATGCCCAGCATGATTACTCCGGTCTGGCCGATGGCAAATGTCATCGTCGCCGTCATGAGCATAGGAAAAGAGATGGAAAGAATATCAAGGGTTGACATGATCTGAACGGGATCATCCGGATACATCCTTTTCCTGAATGAATAGTCCATAATGATCCAGCCAAGTATCCCGGTCATCGCAAACCCACCAAGCAGAGCATAAACCGGCACATCCCGGGAAGGCAACAATAGGCCTATCGATATGAGTAGCAGAAGGTTAAATCCCTGTGGCAGAATCTGCATGATAGCAAAAGTCTTTATCAGCCGAAGCCCCCGAACGGCCTGGGTGTTTAGCTCTGTCAATGACTTAAAAACCACAAAAATCGCCGCCATGGCAAAATAAGAAGACAGATGAGGCTTGGAAAACATCCTATCCGCGATAAAGTCTGCGGCAAGTAAAAACAGAGTTGCAGTTAACACAGATGCAGTGATAACGATCCATTGGGTTTTGCGATAGACTTTAAATGCAGAAGTGGGGGAATATTTTACTAAGTGCTCCGGGATTAAACGAAGCAGAGATGTTTTGGTGCCCAGAACAGTAAAAATACTTACAAGCATCAGAAAGGACTGCACAACTGCAACAATTCCCATAACTTCTGCGCCGTAAACTCGGGCAATGATAATGCTGGCAACAAGCCCCAAGGCAGTAGCTGCTACACGGGCTGACAGTGCCCAGGCAGATCCGGTCAAGATTTCTGAGAAACGCTGATCAGATGCGAGGTTATGGAGTGTTTGTTTGAGTATTCTGATCATGTAAAAATCCGATTATAATCTTGTTAAAAACAACAACCCCAAAATAATCTTCCGCGATCTTGAATCCAACTGGACCATCAAAAACGATCTCCCCCATTTCGGCCTGAAAGAGCATGCCGCAATCGATGTGGAAAATGGACTTATTTTATCTACCACCCTCACCCCAGCCTCCCACAGTGACTCGACCTATCTGCCCTATGCCACCATCTACAGCATGCATACCGATCAGAAAATCGATGTGGTCTATGCCGGCGCCCCGAATCGAAACTTTCTTTCCATGAACCAAATCGCCGACGGCATCATGCGAAAAAACAATATCAACGATTGCCTTACCGAAGCCGAAATTGCCAGACACAAATCCATCTCCAAAAAACGATACATTGTCGAACGGTATTTTGGCCTGGCCACCCTGTTTGATGATCGCAGCCGGGCACGGTTTACCACCATTATTAAGAACAACATCGATGCCATGTTCAGGCAATTTGCCTGCAACTTGCGCAAAGGGGGCCAGCATCCTAAGGCGCTTTCCCGCATAAGCGGCGGGAGAGGTGCGGCCTGGTGCCTTTAAACCAGGTAAATCGGCTCCAGCCGGGGTCGATAAGAGATGCAAAGGGGCCTCTTGTGGCCACCAAGATGCCCTTCCGGTTTGTTGGGATGGGGCAGCAGATCGAAAAATTCTCTTCTAAAATCAAAAATAGGCAATATGAGAATTCAATTCAAACCCTTTGTTATAGCTCCGCTTGGTGGGTTACAAAATCTGTACCCATTCAAAGGACGGATAGCATTTGCTGACAGGGAAGATGCGGCGAGACAGACCTTACCACACAGGTTGATTTCTATGCCTTGCTATCGTTCGATTTTTCCGGCAGCCATTTGTCGTTTTTTCAATCTGTTCAAATGATTGCAGCCGATTCTAAATGACCGCTTATTCAACACTTTTTATCTGTGTCTGTCAATAATATGGTTAGGGGAATTGCGATTATTCGCCGATAGGCTGGGATTGTGAGGAGGAATGGATTGGTTTGAAGAGACCGGAAACCCGCCGAACGGGTTTCCGGGGCCGCATCCTTAATCTTTCGGTTAGGTGTCTTTTACGACGATCCTGCCTTTGTTGAGTTCGAGTATCCGCTCTCCGATGCCTTTGATCTTCGTCAGGTCTTGGGGATTTTTAAAGGGGCCGTTCTTGTCCCGGAATTCGACGATGCGTTGCGCAAAGGCGTTGCCAATGCCTTCCAGGGTCATCAGTTTTTCCACATTGGCGGTGTTAATGTTCACGATTCCCAGTTCCTCGGAAATGGCCGGAACCGCCCACGACATCACCAAAGCCATCGTCAGCATCGTTGCAAAGATCATAGTCGCTCTTTTCATTCATCCTCCTTTTCTGGTTTATTCTCTTTCCCGCAATGATTTTTTTGCGCTCTCCGGTCGCACCCTATTGAGCGGCCTATTTGGCAATAAAAAATTTCGTGGTCAATACTAAAAATTTCTGTATTTATTGTGGTACTAAATTACGTAGTTTGGCGAAAATGATCAATTTTTGATGTTTTTATAATCCATTTTATCAATGCGTTATAATTTTTTATGCGATTTGGTCAAAAAATATAACTATATGACATAAGCCTATAAATAGAAGGAGGTCCATGGTGATTTTTTTCGATAATTTGACGGATATTTGTCCCCAATGGCCCAAATAAGCGCCTTTCCCGCAAAAATTCATTTGCAGGTACCGCTAAAGAAATGATCCATGGCATCTTAAATAGAGGTAGAGTTGCGATGCCGGCGAACGTCGGTATGCTGATTTTTAGATGATGTGGGGACT